>OLSA01001314.1_pt1 | contig 20755 bp, 18 predicted proteins | sample 1672731 | NCBI WGS metagenome assembly OLSA01 (sample SAMEA3136718, study PRJEB25190) | human gut metagenome | biome: human gut; feature: human-associated habitat; material: faeces | place: Austria | collected 2013
TCTGCCCGCTCTTGCATAACCTACTTTAAATCTTCTTTGAATAAATGATGTTGATGCTTGTCCTGTTTCTACAACTGTTTGAATTGCATCCATTAAAAATGGATCTGTTCCATCATCATCTTCTTGTTCATCCACCTTATCCCCGGTGACCCCGCCCGCCAGATTGCCGGTCCTACCGCGACCATCGGCGAAGTGGACGAGATTCGTAACCAGCTTGGTTTGAATCAGCCTTTGGTACCGCAATACATCAAGTGGATTACCGGCATTTTCACGGGTAATTTCGGTGTCTCTTACGCCAATAAGACCACCGTCATCGCGCTCCTTGCGCCCCGCCTGCCCATCACCATCTACCTGACCATTTGCTCCATTACTTGGTCTGCGATCATGGGCATCATCATCGGCGTTCTGGCCGCTGTGAACCGCGGTCGTGCGTTCGATCTTATCGGCATGGTTATCGCCATCGCCGGCATTTCGCTGCCTAACTTTTGGCTGGGTCTGCAGCTCATGCAGATCTTCGCCGTGAACCTGAGGATCCTGCCTACGGGTGGCCTTGATTCGTGGAAGGGCTACATCCTGCCTTCCATCGCCATGGGCGCGGGCATCATGTGTATTCTGGCGCGCGTGACGCGCTCTTCGATGATTGAGAACCTGGGCAAGGATTACATTCGCACGGCTCGTGCCAAGGGTCTGCCCGAGCATCGCGTGATTATGCGCCATGCGTTCAAGAACTCCTCCATCGACGTCATCACCGTCACCGCGCTTCAGATCGGCGCATTGATCGCCGGTTCCGTCGTGGTCGAGTCGGTTTTCTCGATTCCGGGCCTCGGCCGTCTGCTCGTCGATTCCATCGGCTTCCGCGACTACGAGGTTGTGCAGGCACTCATTTTGTTCTTCTCGCTGGAGTACATGGTGATCAACCTGCTTGCGGATATCCTGTACGGCATCATTAACCCGCGCGTGCGCTACGAATAGGAGGTTGCCATGTCTGATACCACTGCTAATGCTGCCTCCGCAACGCGTGAGGCTGAGGAGCTGCCGAAGGCGCAAAGCCCCGTTAGGCAGTTTGTCAAAAAGTTCTTGCGCCGCAAGACTGCCGTTATCGGCTTTCTGTTTATCGTCTTCATCCTGATTCTTGCCGTGATCGGACCCAACATCACGCCGTACGATCCCAACGCGTACGACTACAGCGCGATTTTGGCTGGCCCTTCCGCCAGGCATCTGTGGGGTACCGACGAGTTTGGCCGAGATGTCTTTAGCCGCATCCTTGCCGGCACGCAGCTGTCGCTTGGCACGGCGCTTACCGCTTCGATCATCGGTACTGCCGCGGGCGTCGTCTTTGGCCTTATCGCCGGCTTCTTTGGCGGCATTGTCGACTCCCTTATCATGCGCGTTTGTGACGTTATGTTCGCGTTCCCGGGCATCCTGCTCGCCATCGCCATCGTGGCCATCATCGGTCCGGGCATCACCAACATCATGATCGGTGTTGCCGTTTTCACGGTGCCGTCGTTTGCGCGTATTATTCGCGGCGCGGTGCTCGAGGTGCGTGGTGAGCTGTACGTCGAAGTGGCGCAGTCCATTGGCTGCTCGTCTACCCGCACCATGTTCGTGCACATCTTCCCGGGTACCATGCAGGCCCTCATCGTCAACTTCACGATGAACATCGGTGGCGCCATCCTTTCGGCATCGTCCCTGTCCTTCCTGGGCTTCGGCGCATCCGTGACGCAAGCCGAGTGGGGCGCGATCCTGTCTCAGGGCCGCAACTACCTGGCTATTGCTCCGCACCTGGTCCTTTTCCCCGGCTTGGTGATTTTCTTGACCGTGCTTGCCTTCAACCTGTTCGGTGACGGTCTGCGCGACACGCTCGACCCGCGACTGAACTAAGGAGGCCCTGATGTCTGAAACTCTTTTGGAGGTCAAGGACCTCAGAACGAAATTTAAGCGTGGCAAGAAGGATTGGATTACGGCGGTAAACGGCGTGTCCTTTAATGTCAACGCTGGCGAGATCGTGGGCTTGGTTGGCGAGTCCGGCTGCGGCAAATCCGTAACCTCGCTTTCTGTCATGCGCCTGCATAACGAGCGCCTGACCAAGATTTCCGGCTCCATCAAGTTTGGCGGCAAAGAGGTTCTCGACCTCACTACGAGCGAGATGCAGTCCATGCGCGGTAACGAGATGTCCATGATCTTCCAGGAGCCCATGAGCGCTCTTGACCCGATCATGCGCATCGAGGATCAGCTTGCCGAGGCCATCAGCCTGCACAACAGCAACATGAGCAAGGCCGAGATTCACGAGCGCTGCGTTAATGCCCTCAAGCTCGTGGGCATCCCCGAGCCCGAGATGACGCTTCGCAACTATCCGCACGAGCTTTCGGGCGGTATGTGCCAGCGCGTCATGATCGCTATGGCTATGTCTTGCGAGCCCAAGCTTCTGATTGCCGACGAGCCCACCACGGCTCTCGACGTGACCATCCAGGCGCAGATCTTGGCGCTGATGGAGGACATTCGCAACCGTCGCAACACCGGCATCCTGCTCATCACGCATGACTTGGGTGTTGTTGCTGAGACCTGCAGCCGCGTCATCGTCATGTACGCTGGCAATATTGTCGAGGAAGCACCGGTCAAAGAGCTGTTCGCTAACCCGCAGCACCCCTACACCGAGGGCCTTATCGCTTCGGTGCCGCGTTTGGGCAAGCGCCTGCATCGCCTGCCGTCCATCCCCGGCTCCGTTCCCGATCTGTCCGTCATGCCCGAGGGCTGCCGTTTCGCTCCGCGCTGCAAGTATGCACAGGATTCCTGCAAGCAGAAGCTGCCTGAGCTCCAGACGGTTGCCGAGGGCCATCGTTGCGCGTGTCCGTTCTATCGCAATGCTCGAGAGGGGGCTCAGCAATAATGAGTGCAACTGAGACCAAGCCGTTGCTGTCCGTTCGTCACCTGAGCAAGAAGTTCCCTGTGGGCAAAGACTTCTTCGGTCGTGCCAACAAGTTTGTGCACGCGGTGAACGACGTGTCCTTTGACATCATGCCCGGCGAGACGTTCTCGCTCGTAGGCGAGTCCGGCTGTGGTAAGTCCACTACCAGCCGTCTGATCAACCACCTCATCAAGCCCAACGAGGGAGAGATTCTCTTTGAGGGCAAAGACGTGGCGAAGCTCTCCGAGAAGGAGGTTCGTCCGCTGCGCGCCGAGATGCAGATGGTGTTCCAGGACCCGTACGGATCGCTCAATCCTCGCATGAAGGTGCAGGACATTATTAGCGAGCCGCTGCTTGTTCACACCAAGATGAGTAAGGGCGAGCGTCTGAAGAAGGCACAAGAGCTGCTCGAGGTCGTTGGCCTTTCGGCCAGCCATGGCGAGCGCTATCCGCACGAGTTCTCTGGCGGTCAGCGTCAGCGTATCGGCATCGCCCGTGCGCTTTCGGTTAACCCCAAGCTCATCATGGCCGACGAGCCCGTTTCGGCACTTGACGTGTCCATTCAGGCTCAGGTTCTGAATCTTCTTCGTGATGTTCAGGAGCAGTACAACCTGACGTACCTCTTCATCTCCCACGACCTTGCTGTTGTTGAGATGATTTCTGATCGCATTGGCGTCATGTACCTGGGTTCGCTGATGGAGGTCGCTCCCAACGAGGATCTTTACAGCAACCCGCTGCATCCGTATACGCAGGCTTTGCTTTCCGCTGTGCCCATTCCCGATCCTTCGATTGAGAAGAAGCACGTGCTTATTGAGGGCGACCTGCCGAGCCCCACGAACATTCCTTCGGGCTGCCCGTTCCACACGCGCTGCCCGCATGCTACCGAGAAGTGCAAGACCGAGGTTCCGCAGATGAAGGAGCACACTCCGGGCCACTTTGTGAAGTGCCACTTCCCGGGCGTGAAGATCTAACAGATCGTTCGGCATATATATGCATCTAGGGGGAGACGTCCAAGAACGCCTCCCCCTTCTTATGTGACAGCAAAACGACAGGTTTATTTTGTCACATTTTCACATGTCCTTCATATCGTGCCCGGATGACGGCTCTCCGTGCGAGATGTGACGAATAAACCCGTGGTGCGCCGTATGGAGGGCGCACCTTGAGTTCGTGCTACCATTTATTCGTTTGAGTACACCCGTGCAAATGGAGGAAAATCCATGGCTACCGTTCTTGTTTTTGGTCACCAGAACCCCGACAACGACGCCATTATGTCTGCTGTCGTGCTGTCCCAGCTTCTCAATCAGGCTGAGTATGCCGGCAACACCTACGAAGCATGCGCTCTGGGCGCTCTGCCTGCCGAGTCTGCGAAGCTTCTTGCCGACGCTGGCGTGGCGGAGCCGCGTCAGATCGACTCGGTTGAGGAGGGCCAGCTCGTGCTCCTCACCGACCACAACGAGAGCGCTCAGTCCGTTGAGGGTCTAAAGTCTGCAACCGTCTTTGGTGTGGTCGACCATCACCGCATTGGCGACTTCGAGACCGCCGGTCCTCTGCACTACCTTGCCTTCCCGTGGGGTTCCAGCTGCACGATTGTGACCAAGGTCGCCCAGATGCTGGGCATCGAGCTCACCGATGTTCAGGCCAAGCTGCTGCTTTCCGCCATGATGACCGATACGCTCATGCTCAAGAGCCCCACCACCACCGATGTCGACCGCGCCGTTGCCGCCCAGCTGGGTGAGCAGGTGGGCGTCGATCCCGTTACGTTTGGCATGGAGGTCTTCCTTACCCGTCCGTCCGGTTCCTTCACTGCTGCCGAGATGGTGGGCAACGACATCAAGATGTTCGAGCCTGCTGGCAAGAAGCTCCTCATCGGTCAGTATGAGACGGTTGATAAGTCTCGCGCTCTGGGCATGATTGACGAGATTCGCGAGGCCATGCGTGCTTATGCTGCCGAGAAGGGTGCCGACGGCATCGTCTTGTGCATCACCGATATCATGGAGGAGGGCTCGCAGGTGCTTCTTGAGGGCGACACGGAGTTCGCTCAGAAGGGCCTGTCCATTTCCGACGAGCATGATGGCGTGTGGATGCCCGGCGTGCTTTCCCGCAAAAAGCAGGTTGCTGCCCCCATTATCGCTGCTGCCGAGTAATTTCGGTTGCATATGTCGCGTAAGTCTGCCTAAAACGGTGTAGATTTGCGCGCGGTGGGTAGGATAATCCCAGACGCAAGGTTTAGCGCGACTCGCATAACAGCGGGCCGCGCTTCTTTTAAGCTTCAAACAAGGAGGCCGCCTATGGAATCATGCGACCAGCTCTTCGACGCCGCCCAGAGAAAGCGCCTTGAGCGCCATGATCTATGGGATCGGGTCACGTCAAACGGCACGATATCGGCTGCGGTGATGGTGCTCGCTGCGATCGCCGCCGTCGTGTGCGCCAACACAGCCGTATACGAACCAATCCATCATTTCCTGGAACAAGAGCTCTTTGTGGGTTTGGGCTCGCTAACGGCGGGGCTTACCGTTGAGGTCTTCGTAAACGATTTCCTCATGGCGATTTTCTTCTTGTTGGTTGGTATCGAGCTTAAATACGAGATGACCGTGGGCGAGCTCACCAACCCACGCCAGGCGATGTTGCCAATGCTTGCCGCCGTGGGCGGCGTGGTGGTGCCTGCATGCATCTACGCCTTCCTAAACAAAGGTGGGGCAATTCATGGTTGGGCAATCCCGATGGCGACCGACATCGCGTTCGCGCTGGGCGTTATGTCGCTGTTGGGCAATCGCGTGCCCAACGGCGTGCGCGTGTTCTTCTCCACGTTGGCTATCGCCGACGACCTTATCTCGATTCTCGCCATTGCCATCTTCTATGGCCAGAGCCCCAATCTGCTGTGGCTGGCCGCCGCTGCGCTGGTAACAGTGCTTCTGATTGTGCTCAACCGCACGCGTCATTTTAGGCTTGCGCCCTACATTATTCTGGGTTTGCTGCTGTGGTTCTGCATGTTCAAATCGGGTATTCACGCTACACTCGCCGGCGTGATCTTGGCTTTTACCGTGCCTGCCAAGTGCGGTGTCAAGCTTTCGAACCTTACCGACTGGCTTGGCGAGATTATGCCCGAGCTGGACGATCACTTTGACGAGGACGCGCATGTGCTGGGCCAGCACGACTTCACGCATGCCGCTACACGCGTGGAACGCGTGATGCACCGCGTGACTCCGCCGCTGCAGCGCTTGGAGCATTACATCAGCACGCCTGTGAACTTCTTGATCTTGCCCATCTTTGCTTTTGTGAACGCGCAGGTACGCCTGGTGGGCGTGGACATGGGTGCTTTGCTCGTCGACCCCGTGACGCTTGGCACGTACCTTGGCATGCTGTTGGGCAAGCCCGTTGGTATCTTTGGAGTGACGTTTGTCCTGGTGAAGCTTGGTTTGGCCGAGCTCCCGCGTCGTGTGAACTGGAAGCATATCGTGGGCGTTGGCATCTTGGGCGGCATTGGCTTCACCATGTCGATTCTTATTGCCGGCCTGGCGTTCCCGGCTGCCGAGTTCGAGGTCTTGGCGGCCAAGGCTGCCATCTTGGGCGCCTCGGTCACAGCGGCCGTGGTGGGCATGATCTATATGAGTCGTGCTTGCCCGCGTCGTTAGTGCCCGCCCTCAGTAAAACAAGATAAACAAGGGCCCGCCCCCGTGTTTGATTCGACGCGGTGGCGGGCTTTTTGGCGGTGAACGGTGTGATTTCGCCCCCAAACAGCAAAATGTGACAAATTAAACCTGTCGACTTTTTGTCACATCTAGGGGAAAGGGGAGGGGATTATTCTACGGTGCCGTAGAGGGAGCCCCAGCCGTGGGCGGCGAGGGAGGAGTTGAGCTGGTCGCAGAGGCGCGAGCGCTCGTATATGCCAGGCGGCAACAGGGCCACGATCTCCATGAGGTCGGCGGGTAGGTCGAGGATCTCGGCTTGCACTACAAAGTCCAGTCGGTCGATTTCATGCTTGTTGGAATACAGGCTGTCGACTAGACGCTGAAGTTCTCCGTACTCATCTGCTTGAAAGGAGCCAATGCGCATGTTTCCTCCTCGCTCTCTTTTGCGCCCACGCATAAAGCGAAGCGTCGGTAAAGCTATACTTTAGCGGAGTGTATCAACGCCGGCGAGTGAAAGGCCGATTATGCAGACGATATATCAGCAGATGGATTCAGGTGAGCTTGCACAGACGATTGCCTCGCTCAAAGACGAGGTTGCCGCTGTCAAGGCTCGTGGCCTGGCGCTCGACATGGCCCGCGGCAAGCCCTCTCCGTCGCAAGTGGACATCTCGCGTCCCATGCTCGATATCTTGGGCGCCGATTCCGATCTGCATGATGGTGGCGTGGACTGCAGCAACTACGGTTGTTTTGAGGGCATTCCTTCTGCGCGCAAGCTTGCTGGCGAATTTTTGGGTTGCCCTGCCGAGCAGACGCTCGTGCTGGGTTCTTCGAGCCTGCTGATCGAGCACGATATCGTGGGCACTTTCTGGCGCTGCGGAACATGCGGGTTTGAACCCTGGTCGGCCTATGCCGTCGCCCACGAGGACAAGCCGGTCAAGTTTTTGTGCCCCGTGCCCGGCTACGATCGTCACTTCGGTATCACGGAGGACCTGGGCATCGTCAACATCCCGGTTGCCATGACCGAGGATGGTCCGGATATGGATGAGATCGAGCGCCTGGTTGCGTCGGATGATTCCATCAAGGGCATCTGGTGCGTTCCCAAGTACTCCAACCCCACGGGCATCACCTTTAGCGAGGATACGGTGCGTCGACTGGCTACTATGACTTGCGCTGCCCCCGACTTCCGTATCCTGTGGGATAACGCCTACTGCGTCCATGACCTCTATGATGAGGGCGACGAGCTCGCAAACATTTTTGACATTGCCCGCGAGGCGGGAACCGAGGACCGCGTGGTCGCATTTGCCTCGACTTCCAAGATCACCTTCCCGGGTGCGGGCATCGGATTTGTGGGCGCTTCGCCTGCGGTGCTTGCCGAGTTTGCGCATCACCTTAAGGCTGGCCTTATCAGCGCAGATAAGCTCAACCAGCTACGCCACGTGCGTTTTTTGCCCACGCTCGATGCGGTGCGCCAGCACATGAGGAAGCATGCCGAGTTCTTGCGTCCGCGCTTTGAGTGCGTGGAGGAAAAGCTTGCCGAGGGGCTGGGCGGCACCGGTTGCGCTACCTGGACGCATCCACGCGGCGGCTACTTTGTTTCTTTCGACGGTCCCGAGGGCTCTGCCAAGCGTGTGGGGGCGCTCTGCGCCGAGATGGGCGTCAAGCTTACCACGGTGGGCGCCACTTGGCCGTATGGGGAGGATCCGCACGACACCAATATCCGTATCGCCCCAAGCTATCCCACGGTGGAGGAGCTCTCTGCCGCCCTTGATGTTCTCGTACTTGCCGTCAAACTCGTGTCCGCCGAGCTCGCCGTCGAGGCGCTCGAGTAGCTCGAATAGCACATACCGTTCGAGCGCCCGGGCCTGCGATTGCACGCAGGGCGCACCCATGTATTCAGGGGGATTGTCATGATCTTAACCGCTCGATATGTCTTGCCCGTTGTGGGGCGTGCCATCGAAAACGGCGCCGTTGTGGTGCAAAACGGTCGCATCGCTGCTGTAAGTACCCTTGATGAGCTGCGCTATTGGTATCCGGATGACGAGGTGCGCGACTTTGGCACCGCAGCGCTCATTCCCGGTTTTGTGGACGCACACAGCCATTTGGAGTACTCCACCATGGGCGGCATTTTTGAGGATGTGCCGTATGCGCCCTGGAAGGCTCGCATCGTGGAGAAGAGCCGTCTGCTCACTCCGCAGGATTGGGAGGACGCAGCGCTGTTGGGAGCCGTGCAGGCTCTGTCTGCGGGCATTACCGCTATTGCCGATGTAACGCAGACGGGAGCGCCTCTGCGCGCCATCGCCGCTACCGGTCAGCACGGCGTGATCTATCGCGAGGTCATCACTCCAAAGAAATGCGACGTCGAGGCCGATATGGCCGCTGCCGATCGCGACATTCAGGACTGGCGCGCCTTTGCCGCCGATCGCGACATGCTCGTGCGCGTGGGCATCGGACCGGGTTCGATCTATGCCGTGCACCCCGAGGTATTGCGTGCCATTGGCGAATATGCCGACGAGCAGACCCCTGTCGCCGTCCATGTTGCGGGTTCTCGTGAGGAGGCGGACTTTATCCGCTACGGTTCCTCGCCGTTTGCCCTTGCCGCCGATAGCGAGGAGTCCCATGCGTACGAGGGGCTGCAATCCGATACCTTCCTGCCCACGGGCGTTTCCCCCATCCGCTATGCGCTTAACTGGGGCATCCTCTACGCACCCGAGGTCGTGGCGATTCATGCGATCTGCATCGAACCGGGTGACATCGAGCGCTTGGCCGAGCAAAACGTGGGCGTTGTTGCCTGCCCGCGTTCCAACGCCAAGCTCGGCAACGGCGTGACCCCGCTGCTGGCATTCCGCGATGCGCACATCCCCGTGGCGCTGGGCACCAACTCTCCCGCCGCAGCAGACTCCACCGATCCTTTGGAGGAGATGCGCTTTGGCCTGCTGCTGCAGCGTGCGACCTCAGGTGACAAGGGATTCCTGTCTGCGCACGATATGCTTCGCATGTCCACCATCGATGCGGCGCGCCTTATTGGCATGGACAAGGAGATTGGTTCGCTGGAGATTGGCAAGCGCGCCGATATCGTGGCGGTGGACCTCTCGAACTCCATGCAGGTTCCCACCAACTCGCCGCATGCTGCGGTAGTGCATTCTGCCAGCCGTAACGACGTCATGATGACGATGATCGACGGTCGCGTGGTTTACGATCGCGCCGAGGGTTTTTCGCTTCCATGCGAGGCCGAACGGGACGACGTGGATGCCATCTTGCGCCGTGCAGAGGAATTGCGAATCAGGTTGCGCGACTAGGGAAGCTGTCCTTTCGCACGTTACAATTGACAAAGCGAGGGCCTTCGCTGTTCGCAAGGTAGTTTCATCTCGCCGTGCGTCACCATGTCTGGTTGATGCACGGCTGTTTTCATCAAAGGCAAAGGAGACGACATGGAACTCGGCATCACCACCAGCCCCACGCCTGAACGCTATACCGTCCACGTTGCGGGCGAGGTCGATATTTCCAATGCGGATGCACTGCGCACCGCGATCGATCTTGCGCTCGAGCAGCCTCCGGCGGAGGTCGAGCTCGATTTTTCGCAGGTGTCCTATATCGACTCCACGGGTATCGGCGTACTTGTGGGCGCCGCACATCATGCGCGTGACCACCAGAAGAGCTTTGCCATCACGGGCGCTCAGATGGGCGTGATGCGCGTGGCGCAGCTTCTGGGCGTCGACAAAGAGATTGGCATGAGCGCCGCTTAGACAGCGGAACCTATGGGCGCTGCGTAAACAATCCACAGTCTTGTTTAGGGCGGCCTCGAGCCGCCCTACTTCGGGGTATACTTTTGCTCGCTTGTTCGCATGATGCTGCGCTGAGGGCACGGTCGCAGGTGCCGTAGCGCATGCTTGTTGGAGGTTTCCTTGTTCGGTATTGGATCGACTGAGCTGGCGATCATTTTGGTCTTCGGCTTTCTTCTCTTTGGGCCGGATAAACTGCCCCAGATGGGTCGCACCATTGGACGTGCGCTTCGTCAGTTCCGTGAGACGCAAGAAAAGCTCACCAGCGTGGTGCAGTCCGAGGTGGTCGACCCCATGACCGCTGCGGTCAACGAGCCCACGCGCCCACGTCGCGTTGACGACGATGATGACGACGCCGATGCGTCTGCCGAGGAGGCCGAGACCCCTGCTCGCAAGGAGACGTTTGCCGAGCGCCGTGCTCGCCTGGCCGCCGAGAAGGCTGCCGCCGAGCAGGCAGCGCAGGAAGGCGATGCCGCCGAGAAGGACGCCGCGGTTGCTGATGTCGCCGCTACTGCCTCCGAACCTGCACCTGCAGGCGATGCCACCGATACCGCGAGCGAGATCGCCGCTGCGGATACCGAGGCCGAATCCGAGGACCGCGCCACGGCTGACCTTTACGCTCGTCGCCCGCGCAAGCGCAAGGCAGAGGCCGAGCAAGCCGATGCCCAGGATGCTGAGACTTCTGCCCAGCCCGGCGATGCTGTGGAAGGAGGCGACCGATAATGCCCATCGGACCTGCGCGCATGCCGCTTCTCGATCACCTGGGAGAGCTTCGTCGCCGTCTTACCATTGTGATCGTCACCATTGTGGTTGCTACCGTCGTCATGTACTTTGCCACGCCCGTGCTGGTGGACATCCTGAAGGAGCCCATTGTCCCGTATGTCCCGGATGGCAAGTTCTACATCACTACCTCGCTCGGCGGCTTTGCCCTGAGATTCTCTATCGCTATCAAGATCGCTGTGGTCATGTGTACGCCGATGATCATCTGGCAGATTTTGGGCTTTTTCCTGCCGGCGCTCAAACCCAATGAGCGTCGTTGGGTTGTTCCCACTGTTCTTGCCGCTACGGCGTTGTTCTTCATCGGCGCGGTCTTTTGCTACTTCATCATTGTCCCGGCAGGCTTTGAGTGGCTGCTGAGAGAGGCCGATGCCATTGCCTCGGTCTTTGCGAATCTTGAGGACTATATCAACATCGAGATTTTGTTGATGATTGGTTTTGGCGTGGCATTCGAGTTGCCGCTGATTGTTTTCTACCTGGCGGTCTTCCACATCGTGCCATATTCCAAGTTCCGTTCGGCATGGCGCTATATTTACGTTGCAATGCTGGTGGTTTCGGCCTCGATCACGCCCGACGCAAGCCCTGTCACCTTGATATTCATGTATGCTGCTATGCTCTCGCTCTATGAGATTTCGCTTGCGGTGACGCGCATGGTCATCATTGCACGCGACGGCAAGAAGGGCCTTACGGAGGGTCGCCTGGACTTCTTCTCCGATGAGGATGACGAGTAGCGCTCGCACTCCAACCGCTTAATAGCTCTGCGAATACCGGCACGGGTTTCCTGATGTGCGATGCCATTTGTGGCGTCCATTTGAAGGGAACCCGTGCTTTTGTGTGTCATGAGCACGGGTACCTGCGCAAATATTCTTTAAACCTGTATACTGTACCGCTTGAAAGCCTACCGATTTCAGGAGCATGCTTGTGAAGCTCGTAATCGCCGAGAAGAATATCGCCGCACAGAAGATCGCTCAGCTGCTGAGCGATGCCGGCAAGCCTAAAAACGACAAGGTGTACAACACCGCGGTCTATCGTTTTACGGTGGATGGCGAAGAGTGGGTCTCTATGGGCCTGGCGGGCCATATTTTGGCTCCCGATTTTCCCGATGAGATTCTGTTCGACGAGAAACAAGGTTGGTACTCGCTGACCGAAGACGGCGAGGTTCTGCCTGCCGATGTGCCCGATGGCCTGGCGCGCCCGCCTTATGAGAGCAAGCGTCGTCCTTTTTTGCCCAACGGAATCAACATCAAGGGTTGGAAGGTAGAGAGCCTCCCGTACCTTACATGGTCTCCCATTATCAAGAATCCCGCAGAGCGCGAGATCATCCGTGTGCTCAAGAATCTTGCCAAGAAGTCCGATTCCGTGATTATCGCTACCGACTTTGACCGTGAGGGCGAGCTTATCGGTGCCGATGCTCTTAGTATGGTGCGCGAGGTGGCCCCCGATGTGCCCGCTTCGCGTGCGCGCTACTCTGCACTCATTAAGGCTGAGGTCACGGCTGCGTTCGATAACCTTGTTGAGCTTGACGAGAATTTGGCCGATGCCGGCGAGAGCCGACAGTATATCGACCTGATCTGGGGCGCGGTGCTTACGCGCTACCTGACTCTTGCCAAGTTTGGCGGTTTTGGCAATGTTCGTTCTGCCGGCCGTGTGCAGACGCCTACCTTGGCGTTGGTTGTCGAGCGCGAGCGCGAGCGCAGGGCATTTGTGCCCGAGGATTATTGGCAGATCCGTGGTATGGGCGCTACGGCCGACTCTGAGTTTAAGATTTCGCATAAGACGCCGCGCTTTACCGATAAGGCTGCGGCAGAAGATGCTTTTTCCCATGTTGAGCATGCAACGACGGGCACGATCGTCGAGGTGGCCAAACGCTCGCGCAAGCAGCAGCCCCCTGTGCCGTTTAACACTACGTCCCTCCAGGCCGCCGCTGCTGCAGAGGGCATTTCGCCTGCACGCACCATGCGCATTGCCGAGTCCCTCTATATGAGTGGTTTTATTTCGTATCCCCGTGTCGACAACACGGTTTACCCGCGCTCGCTCGATCTTGAGGGTATCGTCAAAGGGCTGTCGTCGGGTTCGCCAGCGCTTGCTCCCGTATGCAAAAAGGTCCTTGCCGGTCCCATGAAGCCCACGCGTGGCAAGACCGAGACCACCGACCATCCGCCCATTCATCCTACCGGTCAGGGCGACCCCGAGACCCTCGATGGCGGCCAGAAGAAGCTCTATAACCTTATCGCACGCCGTTTCCTGGCTACGCTTATGGGCCCTGCAACCATCGAGAACACCAAGCTTTCTATCGACGTTGCGGGCGAGCCGTTCACGGCAACCGGCGACGTGCTGGTAGATCCGGGTTTTCGCGAGGCGTATCCGTATGGCCTCAAGCGCGATGAGCAACTTCCGGCGCTGGCACAAGGCGACGTTATCGATGTACACGACATCAAGCTTGAGGCGAAGCAGACCGAGCCGCCTGCGCGCTATAGCCAAGGCAAGCTCGTGCAAGAGATGGAAAAGCGCGGCCTGGGCACCAAGTCTACGCGCGCGAGCATCATCGAGCGTCTCTATACCGTTCGCTATCTTAAAAACGACCCCATCGAGCCAAGCCAGCTGGGCATGGCTATCATCGACGCCCTGCACGAGTTTGCTCCGCGTATTACCACGCCCGAGATGACTGCCGAGCTGGATGCGGATATGACGCGCGTGGCAGAGGGCAAGGACACGCAGGAGCACGTGGTTGACCATTCGCGCGCTCTGCTCGCAGGCATGCTCGATGCGTTGATTGAGCATAAAGATGACCTGGGGGAGGCCATCTCCGACGCTGTGACTGCCGACGCAAAGGTGGGCCAGTGCCCCAAGTGCGGCAAGGATCTGGTCATGAAGACGAGCGCCAAGACGCGTGGCAGCTTTATTGGCTGCATGGGCTGGCCAGATTGCGATGTGACCTATCCTGTCCCTTCGGGCGTCAAGGTGAGCCCGCTGGAGGGCGAGGCCGGCGTGTGCCCCGAGTGCGGAGCACCGCGCATCAAGTGTCAGCCGTTCCGCAGCAAGGCATATGAGCAGTGCGTGAACCCCAAATGCCCCACCAATTTCGAGCCCGACCTCAAGGTGGGCGAGTGCAAGGTGTGTGCCGAAGCGGGACGTCATGGCGATTTGATCGCCCATAAGTCCGAGAAAAGCGGCAAGCGCTTTATTCGTTGCACGAATTACGAAGAATGTCAGGTGAGCTATCCGTTGCCGGCGCGCGGTAAGCTGCAGGCAACGGGCGAGACCTGCCCGGAGTGCGGCGCCCCCATTGTGGTGGTCGAGACAGCGCGTGGTCCATGGCGCATCTGCGTGAATATGGAATGCCCCAGCAAGGAAAAGAAAACAACGTCTCGCGGACGCGGCGCCGCCGGGTCGAAGACCTCTGCAGCCAAGAAGACGACGGCTAAGAAAACGACGGCTAAGAAAGCGGCTGCAAAGAAGACGACGGCAAAGAAGCCGGCTGAAAAGAAGTCGGCCGAGTAATATCCCAACATGCCAAGGATGCCATTTGCGGGTTGCTCGGCATGGACACTTCCAAAACGTGCAGGGCTGCGTTCCAAGCGCGGCCCTTTCTCTTTTTGAGTCAGTTTAATAGCCCCCACGCCGTGTTATCACGTACCAATTCGTTCTTTTGAAACAGGCTGTTTGCGTCGATTATGGGAGATTTGTTTCACAACTCCTTCACTAATCGCAAGCAGTATTGACGATCTCGAACACCCTATCAAAATGGGGTAAATAGTGAAAAATTGATGCTTTGACCTTGGATTCATTTTAAAATAAAGCATCATATAACTATTTAATGAACCCAACGCATACGTTGCTGTTTATTCCATTTTTGACCGTTTGCAAACTTGTCTAGTTTTTAAGATACAAATAATTTTGATAGAGAGGTATAGTAATTTGCAAAATACGCACGTCATGCGGTTAGTTCGGCCTTTTGGTGAGGCTATCCTTTGACGGAATCGAAATATTAAGGGGTGGGGGATGGATATCTCTCGAAAGACCGACTACGCTCTTCGCATGCTCGCGATGCTTGCGGATGGCGAAAATAATCTCTTGTCGGTTAGGGCTGCTGCAGAGCAGGTAGACGTGCCCTATTCGTTTGCTCGATCCATTCAACATGGCCTGGTGCAGGCGGGCATCGTGGAAAGTCTGCGTGGCGTGCATGGTGGCATGCGTCTCAAGGCGGATCCCAATGATGTCACAATCAGGCAGATCGTCGAGGCTGTTCAGGGCCCCATGGTTATGAATGATTGCACTGCCAACGGCGCCGAATGCTCGCGCATGGATTCTTGCTGCTATCATTCCGTTTGGATGGGCGCTCAGGCTCTTATGGTCGATTACCTTGACTCTGTGACGCTTGCCGACGTGGTTCAGGGCACGCTTGCTCCGGCAGTGGATGCCAAGTTTGCCAACCGCGAATCGTTTGCCGAGTACGTTTCGTGCGCCGAAAAGTGCCGTCGCCTCGCATAGGCGATGCTTGCTTCTTTTCCGCGCGGATTAGGAGCAGATACAGATGAATGCAGACCCCTTTCGTAAGCTTGTGCGATCGGAAGGGGTCCGTTTGTATCGCGACCTCCCGTGGCGCCGCACGCGCGATCCATACGGCATCTGGCTTTCTGAGGTGATGCTGCAGCAAACGCAGGTGGTGCGCGTTTGCGATCGATGGCCTGCGTGGCTCGAGCGCTTTCCCACTGTTGGGGCCTTGGCTCAAGCGCCCGTTGCCGATGTTTTGGCTGCTTGGCAGGGTATGGGATACAACCGTCGTGCGCTTGCGCTGCATAGGGCGGCGATGTATATCATGGAGCGATTTGATGGCGAGTTTCCGCGCGACGCTTCTGCTTTGTGTGAACTTCCGGGGGTGGGCCCGGCGACGGCGCAAGGTATCCGCTCCTTTGCGTTTGATTTGCCCGGCGTATATCTCGAGACCAATGTGCGCACGGTGATCCTGCATCACTTTTTTCCAGATGTTCCGGCGGTGCCCGACAAGGAGCTGGTGGGTATTGTAGAGGCTACATGCCCTGGCCCGCAGGCGCCCGAGGGGCGCTTTGCCCTGCCCGAAGACGAGCGAGATACGCCGCGCACCTGGTACTATGCGATGCTCGATTACGGCGCATATCTTAAAAAGACGATTCCCAACCCTTCGCGTCGTTCTGCTTCGTATTCAAGGCAGTCTGCTTTTGAGGGTTCGCGCCGCCAGAAGCGCGCGGCTCTTGTCCGCTGTTTGCTCGAGGCGGGCGAGGAAGGTTTGAATGCGGGCGAGGCGCGAGCTGCTCTGGACAAGATGGAAGCCTGCGCGGGACGTCCTGCGGTTGCGCCCGATGTGGCCCAGTCGATTTTGGAAGACCTTGCGCGCGAGGGCTTTTGCCAGAAGCGCTCGGATGTTGACCGATATTTTGTGGCGCACTAGATGTGCTCAGCGGATTTGCCGGGCAATACTTGCTAGGCGTGCCGCCCGCCTAAATACTGCTTGACCGCGCATGACATCGCTCGCATGATGGTGCTGACAATCCTTCGTACATGCCCTTCCGTAAGGGAGGCCAATATGAGCTTGTTTATCGAGACTCCTCAGCAGGAGCAGCTTCGGTTGCTGCGCGAACAGCGAGAACAGCTGAAGCACCTGCGCGGCATGTCGGAGGGCGCGGGCGTTGTCGGTAGCGCCGAGGACACGTCGCAGATGGATCGATCGCTACTTGACCGAAGATTATTCGCATCCGCTCCGGCACCGAACTCGGCGAAGCCGGCAGGTTCCCCTTCGGCAAAAGGGTCGCTGAGGAATTCAATTCGAGGGCTTGGACGCAAGCGGTGCGCGCGGGTTCCCGAGGAGCCGTATTCGATCGCTCAGGAATCGTATGCCGAGCAGTTGGAGTTTGATCGTCGGCGCACGCGACGTCGTCGAGGGGCTGCGGTGGCGCGTTCTCTTCTTGTTGTGGTCCTGGTGCCCATTTTGCTTTTTGCTGCTTTTGTGGGGTCATATGCATTGACGTGCATTCTCAATGGTGCGTCTCCCCAGGAGCTCACTTTGCTTATGGGCGAGCTTTTTGCCAAGATGCAAGCGTACGGCGGTTTGGTCATCGCGATGTTTTCCCGTTGATGCCTGGCGATACCCTATAATGAACCCGGTAAAAAATCGCAGGTAAGGCGGTTGGATTGAACATCTTATTGGTTTGCTGCACGGTTGCGGCATGCGTTGCGGCTGTCGCCTCTGTGCTGACGGCGGTAGCTATGAGGCGCAATAGCCGCGATGCTGGTTTTGCGGAGCGTATGGACGAGGAGCTCGATATCTTGGTGCGCCTCGAGGATGCCCTGCGCGATGCTCGTCTCGAGTTGCGTACGCAGACCCAGACACAGGCGGCATTCTCGGCTGCAGAACAGCAGCGCTTCGAATCGCTTGTGCGCGCATTCCAGCAGGCTTCGACACAGACGGACGCCTTGCGCCGCGAAGTGTCACAGCAGATGGGCCAGACGCGTGAGGCAACCGAAGTGCGCCTCGAGGCGGTGCGGGCATCGGTCGAGCAGCAGCTGGCAGCCATTCGCCAGGATAACGAGCGACAGCTTGAGCAGATGCGTCAGACGGTGGACGAAAAGCTCTCGCGCACACTCAACGACCGCCTCGCGGCTTCGTTTAAGCAGGTAAGTGAGCAGCTCGAGGCTGTCTATAAAGGTCTGGGCGATATGCAGAGCATCGCTGCGGGCGTGGGCGACCTTAAGCGCGTACTCGGCAATGTCAAGACGCGCGGAATTTTGGGTGAGGTTCAGCTGGGGGCGATTCTCTCCCAGATTTTGGCACCCGAGCAGTACGTTGAGAACGTTGCCACCAAACCCGGTTCAAGCGAGCACGTCGAGTTTGCCGTCAAGTTGCCCGTGGAGGCGGGTGACCCCATCTTGCTGCCTATCGATTCGAAGTTTCCAGGCGATGCTTACGAGCATCTGCGCGAGGCCATGGATGCAGGCAACGCCGATGCTGTGACGACGGCGCGTCGCATCTTGGATACCCGCATTAAGTCGGAGGCCAAAGACATCTGCGAAAAATACCTTTCGGTGCCCGAGACCACGAATTTTGGCATCATGTTCTTGCCGTTTGAGGGCCTCTATGCCGAGGTCGTCAACAGACCGGGCCTTATCGAGTTGCTCTCGCGCGACTACCATGTGAACGTAGCCGGGCCCAGCACCATGGCTGCGCTGCTCAACAGCTTGCAGATGAGCTACCAGACTTTTCGTCTGCAAAAGCAGACCGACGATGTGCTGCGGGTTCTTTCTGCGGTCAAGGCGGAGTTGCCGCGCTATCAGGATGCGTTGCGCTTGGCGCGTCGCCAGATAGATACAGCGGGCCGCACGGTCGATTCGATCATCACTACGCGCACCAATGTGATTGAGCGCAAGCTCGGCTCCATCGGCACGATGGAAGATGCGGAGGAGGCTGAGCGCCTGTTGGGGGTGACCTCGGTGCTGCCTGAAGTGCCGGGGGACGATTCGGTCGAGGGTGCGACGGTTAGTGCCGCTGCCACCGCGCATCTCGATGCCGTCTCTTCTGGTTCCGATGTGCGAGGAGGTGTCGACTGATGCCGCGCGAAACCAATGCTTCGCGTCGCGAACGCGCCATCGAGGTGTGTGAGCGCCTGAACCGAAGGTACGGTCCGGTTGAGTGCTTCTTGGATCATCAAAATCCGTTTCGTCTGGTTATCTCGGTGTTGCTTTCTGCACAGACAACAGATGCCCAGGTGAATAAGGTAACTCCAGAGCTTTTTCGTCGCTGGCCCACGCCCTACGAGATGGCAGGTGCCAGCGCTGCCGACGTGATGGATGTAATCAAGTCGCTGGGCTTTTACAAGACCAAGGCCAAGCACTGCGTGGAAGCTGCAAAGATGATCGTGGCCGATTTTGACGGTGAGGTGCCGTCGACCATGCGCGAGTTGCAAAAGCTGCCCGGTGTGGGGCGCAAGACGGCAAATATCGTCCTCAATGTGGGCTTTGGCATTGTGGAAGGCATTGCGGTGGACACGCACGTGAATCGCATCGCGCATCGGCTGGCGCTCTCACCCAAAACACACGAGAAGGAGCCTCTCAAAACCGAGCAAGATTTGCTCAAGATTTTGCCGCATGAGTATTGGGAATCGGTCAATCACCAGTGGATATCGTTTGGCCGCGAGATTTGCTCTGCCCGTTCCCCCAAATGTGCGGAGTGCCCGCTGGCAGATCTTTGCCCCTCCTGTAATTGATTTGTGCGGGCAGGCTTATTTGTGACGTCTTGTGCGCAATGGCCAGACCCGTTGTTTTGTTGTGAACGTAAGGAATGATCGATGCTCATTCATCGCATAGCTGCACAACTCCATACTGCCGAAGGCTTGCAGGTCATCGAGCAGGCGTTGACGGACGGTCAGGATGCGACGCTTGCCGTGTCGCTCTCGGCGCGCACCCTTGTGCTTGCCGCGCAGTTTGCTCGGCATCCGCGCCCCTGCGTATATGTGGTTTCCGGCGAGGAGGCGGCCGATCGCGCAGCACGAGCGCTCATGGCCTATCTGGGCCGCGAGCATGTGACTCGCTTCCCCGAGCGCACGGATTACCCCTGGAAAGACCAAAAGCCAGACGACGTTGTGGTGGCCACGCGTTGTGCTGCGCTTGGGCGTATCGCTCGTGGCGAGGCATGCGTGCTTGTGGCTTCGGCTCGTGCCCTGCTGCGCTGCGTACCCCCGCGCGAGAGCGGCTATTGGGAGTCCGCGACCTTTACCGTGGGCGACGAGATTCCTTTTGAGGAGGTGCCCGCGCGTCTTGTGTCCATGGGCTACACATCTGCCGATGCGGCGCCCGAACCTGGCTATTTCCACGTGCACGGCGATACCGTGGACGTTTATCCCGCGCAGGCCTCGTCGCCCGTGCGCATGGAGTTCTTTGGCGACGAGCTCGACCGTATTCGCCATATGGTTGCGTCGACTGGCCAGACGATCGGCGATGCCGATGCGGTCGAGATTTATCCCTGTCGCGAGCTTGCGCTTACCGACGATGCCGTTCATCGCATCACCTCGGCGCTGTACGCGCCAGCGAAAAGCGACACCGAGCTCGCTGCGCTGCTGGAGATGGTTCAGGCGCGTATCGTCACGCCCGAGCTCGAGCGCTTCTTGCCCTTGCTCTACGAGTCGACGGTGAGTCCGCTTGCCCATGTGAGCGACGACACCCTGGTGGTCCTTTCCGAGCCCCGCTCGCTTTTTGACGATTGCATCCGAGCCTATGAGGACTTGGAGCGTCGTGCGGGCGAGGCGGGTGTATCAAAGCTCGACGGGCTCTACGTGCGCGCCCAGCAGCTCGACTTTGGTCATCAGCAGCGTTTGAGCTATGTTTCGCTTATCCGCGCCGGCGGCGCGGTGACGGCCGAGCTCAAGATCGAGCAGCCCGCTATCGCTGGTTCGGATACGCGTTTCCTGTCGCGCGTTCAGGAGGTGGTAAACAATCGCTGCGCGGTTGTCTTTGCCATTCCCGATCGCGGTGCGCGTGAATCCATGGAGCTCAGCTTTACCGACGAATCTATTCCGTTTGAGGAGTCGCTTACGGCTGCTCCCGAAAACGCTGGCGTTGTGGCAGGAAAGGCGAGCGTGCATGTGCTTGCAGCCGATTCCTCCGAACGCGTTGCCGCCGGCGAGCGCCGGGGCGCG
>OLSA01001320.1_pt1 | contig 20711 bp, 17 predicted proteins | sample 1672731 | NCBI WGS metagenome assembly OLSA01 (sample SAMEA3136718, study PRJEB25190) | human gut metagenome | biome: human gut; feature: human-associated habitat; material: faeces | place: Austria | collected 2013
TCCTTGCCGGTAATAACCACATTGTTATATCCGCTGGCGCAGTGGATGATGAGCAGATTGCCGCTCTCATCCCTGCCGCCTACGATGCCCACATGGGAGTCCTCTGGGTAAAATACCAGATCGCCGGGCAGCGCCTCGTCCCAAGAGATGGTGGTGCAGTAGGTGTGCTGCGCGGAGGCCCCTCCCCCGTGACCGATGATATACTCGCCGCCTGTGGCATTATAGAATACCCAATCAACGTACCCTGAGCAATCCATCCCGTAGGGCCGGTAGGTGCCGGAACTGGAGCTGCCGGGGGCAGTGACCTGCATGGTGGTACCCCAGCGGGAGTCCCAGCCGAGGACCAGGCTCTTGCCGCCCCAGAAGTAGTTGACCTTACCCACCAGTTGGCAGGCGGTTTCTATGATCTCCCGGCGCTCGGCGCTCAGGCCCGCCGGCAGCGAGGCAAGCAGTTTTTTGGCGTCGGCCTCCGTCACGGCCAGATTCCCAATGGCCCCGCCCAGCAGGTCGAGGTTCTCTAACAGGTCATCCAGCATGTCGTTCTGTTCGTCGGTAAAGGCGTAGTGTTCCCGCATCTCGTCCACGGTCTTTCCCGTGACGGAGATGGTCAGGATGGTTTCCGTCCAGCTGTCGTCCTCGCCGTCGTCCGGGTCGCTGTCCGGGTGGTCTATGGTTTCCGCCTCGGAGGAGAGGGATACCATATCCCAGAACACCTCCCGCAGACGCTCCACCCGGCCGGCGTCCAGGGTGACCACATCCACGCCGTCATTGGTCCCTGCGGTTTTCACCGCAAACACCGCCACGACCTCCCGCCAGTCCGGCGGGGCGCCGTCTATGATAATCTGGTCGTAGTCCCCGGCCTGCAGTTCCTCCAGCTTACCAGCGTATTCCTCATTGATCTGGGCGATGGCCGTACTGAGCGCCACAGAGGTACTGTCAGCAGGCTCGTTGGCGAACAGGATACCAAAGGGGGAGGCGATTAACAGGCCGACGACACAAATCAGGACCAACAGGGCAAGGACGACAGATCCTCCCGCAGCCGCAGCGGCGATCAGGCTCTTGGCGGCGGCATAGATGGCCCGCAGGGCGTTTCCAGCCTTGGCAGCGGCCTTTTTCGCCGCACTCCCCGCCTGTTTTGCCGCCTGCCGGAACCGGGCCGTTTGCTGTGCCACATGGGCTGCTTTGGCGCTCTGGGCGGCACGGGTGGCCCCACGCCCCGTCTGGGCCGCAGCCCTCCCAGCATGGTCCGCTGTTTTTACCACCCGCCTGGAGGAGCCGGCAACCGGCTTTGCGTGGCGCACGGCCCTGCCACGGCCTGCCTCCTTTATGGCAGGTGTTTTGCGTTTCCCTTTTGGCAGGGGGCCGGCATCTTGGGCAGGCTCCACCTTTGGCCGCATGGGCGATACAGTCCCGTCCCGCCTGCCCCCATTCCCATGTGCAGTTCTGCCGGAAGACCGGCGATCTCCTACAGGTTGCATAGGCTCTTGCCCGCTGCCTGCTGGCTGACGCATCCGCTCGACTCTGTCCTGCGCGGACTTCTGCGCTGCCTGCCGCCCGCGCTCCCGGATGAAGGGTTGCTGGCCCTGGGTGCGCTCTGGTGACAGGCCGGAAACCTGCGTTTCCGTTTGAGCGCGCAGGTATGCGTCCTTGGTCTTGATCCGCTGCCCGGCTTTTCCGACCGGTTCCGCCGGCTGGTCTGCCGCTGCGGCGTTGACACGGCTTTCATGCTCCCGTGTACGGATCTCCGGCGCGGGATCCCCAGCGGTGGAATCCGCGGAACTGCCGTCGCGGGAGGCACGGTTCTTCCGTTTCTCCTTAATGAGCTTTTCCGCACCGCGCTCCATGCGGCGCATGCTGTCCGCAGTGGTATCCTCGATTTGGTCGCCGCCATAGTCATCCCGCCGCCCCTGCTGGGCGGCGTCACGGAGCTGCGTCCGCAGGCGGTCCGTCCCATCCTCCAGGCCGCGATGGACCAACTCCTTCGGTACGGCCGTTATCTTCTCCCGGATGGAGGATGTGGCCTGCGGCTTCTCCTTGATCTTATCCATCCAAGCACCTCCCCATGGAAACGGGCCGCGTCACGCGGCCCGCCCCATCCCGATGGTGGCATCTGTGTCAGAGGGCTTGGTAGTCATCAATTTATACAGTCGGTTCTTCGGGAAGTTGTCCATGAAGGGTACGATAGCACTGCCGCACTTGATGAGGCCGCGGCCGGAGTCCACATTGGTGATGTAAGAGAGCTGGTTGTCCGAGATATTCAGCAGCCGGGCCAGTTCTGTCCGGTCCGTCGCCGCCTGGTTGAGCATGACGAGGAACTCGCTGTTGGCCAGCATGGTCCGGGCGGTGTGGGACTGGAGGAGGTCGTCCACATTCTGTGTGATGCCGGTGCAGCAGGCCCGGTATTTGCGGACGCGCTTCCAGAGGGTGAACAGGAAGTTCGCGCTGTACTCATGCTGGAACAGCAGGTGGGCTAAACTATAGACGCCTTACCGCCTCGCGGCGGCGGGTTTTCCATAGCTCGCCCCCGAACCGTACTTACACCTCTCGATGTATACGGCTCTCTATTTATCCACCCTACGAATTTGTGATTGTTTTGTAGCAGTCCTCGCACACAATCAGCGTCTTGCGGCGCTTTTTCAACATAAATTGTTCCCAGGGCTCGTTGCCGGAAAGACTTTTCAGGTTCTTCACCTGGTAAATCATAACCGGGAGTTCATTTTTACAGCACAGCTCACAGTATCCGGTCATAAATCTGGCAATGACTTCCTTGGGTCGGATGGAGTATCTATAGTCCGGCGTTGTGTCCATGTCTAATTTAGACGGCGCACTTTTCCGGAAACCGTTATGGTAGAACTCGGCCCGTTTTATCCCGTGTTTTGTTTCGTATTCTATGCCAAATATGCGGTCTCTCGTATATTTCTTCTTGACTTTCGCTGCGGAGCACCGCATTTTCCTTGCGATAGTCTTATACATGCTGTACTCCATGACATAGCAAAACTTGTTCAGGACAGATACATTCCGTGCCAGACGATAATAGTTGTAGATACCCCGGATTTCTCCGTTGAATTGTGCGAGGATTTCAATAGGTTCTTTGTTTTGCAAGCCGTTCCTTGCCACAGGCATCCAAATTTCTTTCCCCGTGCCATCCTTTTGTATATTAAGCGCCCTATACTCTTGCAGTTTACCCATCCATTTTTCCTTTGGAAGCAGGAGGACAACGCGCCCATTATAGGCTCGCTTTACGCCGCCCTTTGTCTTTTTGACCGCCTGATTCTTGCTGATGGTGATGTCGTATCCCAGGAATCTTGCCTTGTCATGTCCGTGGGTAATCAGGGTTTTCTCAGGCGACATGGTGAGGTTCAATTCCTGTTTCAGAAATTCACTGACGGCGGTCTTGATTTGTTCGGCGTCCGCTTTATTTCCAATCACGCCAATTAGAAAATCATCGGCGTAACGGACATATAGAACTCTGCGATAGTTGGGGTCCATTGGCTCCCGACTGGGGGTAGATAGCAGGATTGCCTGTAATTTCTTCTGCATGACTTTGGCGTCTTTCCGTTCTTCTTCGCTCATGGTGTTCCATTTTTTGGCGTTTCGTTCTCTGGTTCGCGCATAGTGGTGGTTGGCATTGACATAGTCGTTGCTGAACCGCCGCTTGTCGCCCTTGCCGAATTGCGCCCGGAGCTTTTCCATGAACAGGTCCAGCTCGTTCATATAGATATTCGCCAAGAGTGGACTTACCCCAGAGCCCTGCGGCGTGCCACTGTAGGTCTGGTGCTTCATCCAGTCCTCCAGATACCCGGCCCGGAGCAGCTTCCAAATCAGGTCTATGAAAGCCTCGTCCTTTATCCTTCGTTTCAGAATGTTGACCAGGATGTGGTGGTCGATGTTGTCGAAACACCCTTTGATGTCGCCCTCCACAAACCAGCTGACGCCGGTGAAGGTTTTCTGTATCTGCGACAGGGCGGTATGACAGCTTTTTCCGGGCCGAAAACCATGAGATGTGCTTTGAAAGGTCGGTTCATAGATGCTTTCTAAAATCATGCGAACGGCTTCTTGTACCAGTTTGTCGTCTGCCGCCGGGATACCCAGCGGGCGCAGCCCGTTTCCACTTTTCTTGGGGATGTACTGCCTCCTGGCGGGGTGGGGTTGATAACTGCGGTCCCGCAGTTTTTTAATCAGGGACTCAATTCGCTTCAGGCTCATACCGCTGAGGGTAGCGCCATCTGCTCCAGCCGTCGTACTCCCCTTGTTCGCATATAGGTTCTGATAGGCCAGAAGGTAGAGCTGAGGGTTATACAGGTTGCGGTAAAGACGCTCATACTGGTAATGCGCTTTCTGCGCGTGCTTTCGTAGGGTTTCCAATACTGTCTGTGGACTTCTCATAGTGCCTCACGCACCTTTCCTTTTCAGTATCAGGGGATAAACTGCCACCCTTCGCCATGTGGACGCCATTAACGCCCTCGGACTACTATGGTGGCTCCGTGACCGTGCCGGATATTCAGGCCCAGGCCATAGCTGTTTCCAGCGTTCCGGTTTAGGTCATCTCCGGTTAGAACTATGCAAATTGGCCTGTTCTGCTGTCGGATGCGACTTCCGTCATTTCCCGCTGACTGCGGGCGGCTGATATGGATGTGTACGCATTTGGCGATTTACCTTCACCACTTGCCCATATCACACGGCGCATATAGTCATCTTTTCGCCGTGGCGGACGATAACGCTCCTCTGACTATCGTTCAGGCAGTTTGGCTTTCATCCTCATGCAGAACTTTTCATCTTGGCACTCAGTCGCAGCGTGATGACTGGCTGACTTATGCCTTTTCCGGCGTGCTGTGTTCCCCTTGGGATTTCTCTTGCGGGTAAGCCGGATGATGACAGGGTTTCAGATTTCACATTTTCCCTTCCACTTGCCAAAGGTGGAATTTGCATAGTCCCGCGCTGCCTGCGTTGCTTCAGGCGGCTTCCGGACGCACATAGATCTCGTCAATATAGATCCAGGTATTCCGCCCCTGCTGGCGGTTGCGGATGATACGGTTGAAGATGCTGTCCAGCACCACCAGCATGCCCACGGGCAGAAGCTGACGGCCCAGGTCCCGGATGTCATAGCAGAGGATGCGGGAATTGGTGTCCACATTGGTGGGTTTGGCGAAGGTGTTCAGGCTGCCCTCGGTGAACAGTTCGATGGCCAGCGCCACGTCCCGCGCTTCCGGCTCCGGCTGGCGGAGCAGCTCGGCATGGAAATCCTGCAGGGTGGGCACCGCGCCGGTGTAGCCCCTGCGGATGTACTCCCGATAGCACTGGGCGGCGCAGCGGTCGATGATGGACTTCTCCTTGGCGGAGAGTTTCCCGGATCCCATGAGCTGCTCACACAGGGACAGCAGAAACTCGGACTTCAGCACCACCGGGTTCTCCCCGTCGCCGTAGCCCTGCTCCATATCCATGGCGTTGATGTGGTTGGGCGAGGTGGCGGACACCTCGATCACCTCGCCGCCCAGCCCCTCGATGAGTGGCCGGTAGTCGACTAGGTCGGGGCGATTACTCGCCCCTTCCCGTCTAAGAACCGTACGTGAGCGTTTCCACTCATACGGCTCAAGCATTTCATCACGCTTTCGCGCGGCGCTCAAAGTAGAGTTGGTTACAGTATTTGTGGACATAGGCCATATTGCGCACCTCCTCTTTGCCGCCTTTGGATTTCGGGACCTTGAAAAAGATTTCTCTTTCGTCCTGAATGTCCATCGGAAGCCCACAATGATGGCAACATCCGTTTTGATTCTTCCAAATCTGTTTGAACCTGCCGGTAAAACGCTTCATGCCGCGGCTGAATTGCCTGGCATGAAAATATTCCGGCTCCAGGTAGGGATTGGCGTCCATTCGTACTTTTGTATGTCGGATAATAGGAATGTGATCCACCCGCAGAAGTTCTTTGTCCTCCGTGGAGAATACCCAGTTTCGGTTTCCTCTGCGGTGCCAGTAGTTTGTGGATACCCACCATTTCCCCTTGTGGGGGTGACGGCGTTTGGCCCACCTCCACAGCAGTTCATAGAGAACATAGTCGATGTGCGTAAACGCCTCACTGGCACAGACCGATCGATGATAGTTCGTCCAGCCCCGGATTTGTTGGTTCAGCTTTTCAATCAGAAGGTTCTGTTTCCAAGCCTTACCGCGTCCAAGGATGGTTTCAGACAAGCTGGCCGTGAATGCTTTCAAAGACTTTTTTGACGGCTTCACAATGAGCTTTCCGTTAAATTTCCGGAAAGTCCAGCCCAGCATATCAAATCCGTCATCAATGTGGGTGATGAGCGTTTTCTCCTCAGACAGTTCCAGACCTCTGGTTTTCAGGAAATCACGAATCAGTTCTTTGGCCTCTTCGGCAATTTCCTTTGTGGCCGCCGTTACGATAAAATCATCGGCATACCGCACCAGATTTACCTTGTGGGCGTTGCGGAACCGATTGTCCACTTTGCCCAGCCGGTTGGTATGGAACCGGTCGGAGAGCAGCTTTTGCATCCCATCCAGCGCCATATTCGCCAGAATCGGAGAGATAATGCCGCCTTGGGGCGTACCCGCCTCTGTGGGAAACAGCTCACCCTGAAATACAAAGCCGGCTTTCAGGAATTGCTTCAAAATTGACTTGTCCATGGGGATGTTGTCAATCAGCCACTGATGGCTGATATGGTCGAAGCAACCCTTGATGTCACCTTCCAGTACCCACTGTGGACTGACGTTTCTGCGGCTCATGTCCGCAAAAATATATTCACAGGCATCCTGACAGCACCGTCCCTTTCTGAATCCGAAAGAGCGGGGATCTGCCGCCGTTTCTGCCACGGGGTCCAGTGCCAGCGCATAGAGCGCCTGCATGGCCCGGTCATACATCGTGGGAATCCCAAGAGGGCGTTTCGCCTTTTTGTTCTTCTTGTCGATGTATACCCGGCGGAGGGGACTGGCTTTGTAGTTCTTATCCGTCAGGGACAACACCGCCCACATCTTTTGCGCAGGTGTGCTCCACCGTTGTTTGTCGATACCGGGTGTGTTTTTCCCTTTGTTGGTGGTTAGTCGATTTCCTCATGGGCCTTTTCATGGGTATATTTCTTCATGGATACTTCCGTCCTTTTATCTTTTTTCGTGTTCCCATCGTATTCGCACTCGCCCCCCCGATGGGTTCGGGAACAATGCGGGCAGGCCCCTGGCCGGGGCCTCACGGGCATATTTCCGGGATCTCTACTGCTTTCAATCCCGGAGCAGCGCCGCCTGTCTTACGCGCAGGCCGTGCTTGGTGTGTCATTATTCGAGCCGTTCCATCTCTTGTCCGGCCTGCCAGGGCCGACCGCAGGCTGGATCGCTCGCCGGCCGCTGGGGCCGGGTCTTGGCGCGCGCTGTGGGGTGGGTACGGCTGCGTGTTACCCGCATTGCTGGTATGCACTTTTCAAGGAGCAGCGAAGGGGGAGGTATTTCCCCCTTTCGCTGTCCTCCCGAAAAAGGGGCTGGGTGAATACCCTCACGCCGCAAATTTTTCAAAATATTTTTTCATGTCCCGCAGGATCCGGTCCCTGCGCTTGATGACGGCCCGCTGGGTCACGCCGATTCGCCGGGCGTATTCTCTGGTGGAGAGGCGGTCATAAAACAGCGCGGTGATGAGCTGCCTGTCCCGGTCCTCCAAGGCGATAAGCGCCGCCAGCAGCAGGCTGGTCAGTTCTTCCCGCTCCCGTTCCGACTCCCGTGCAAGGACGCAGTCCTCGGCGCTGGGCGCCGTTTCCGCGCCCACATAGTCCGGCAAAACGCCGTCCTCTGCCAGCTGTTCCATGGAGAGGACCTTGCCAGTGGGCAGATCCTCGCTGAGATACCGCTCCCGCCGGTCCATCTGGGCATACGCCGCGAATACGTCCTCTGTGACCGCCACATCCCTACCATCCACGGTGATGATGTTGGCGATGACAGTTCCATTCTCGTCCCTGATTTTTCTGTAGTTGCGATTTTCCTGCCATTTTTCCATAGTCGTGATCTCCAATCTCAGATTTTTTAGGGGAAACTTCTGAGTTGGGGATCACGGGTACTTTGCTATGTAGGGCTGCCAGGCGTTCCGCATTTCGTGCCTTTCCGCTGTTCTGCCGCGGAAAAGCGCAAAAAAGAGCCTTACAGCACAGCAGAACTGCTGCCTGTAAGGCTCCGAACACGGTGGATCCCGCTGCTGATGCGGGCGGTTGGTGCACTTGACGAGGTCGATACTCTATATTTTATTTGCTTTTAGGAATGTCCTGCCTTTTCAAAGGAGATGCCAATCTGCAGCCCGCACTTTGGACATTTGGAGAACAGCTCCGCCTTGTCCGCATGCTCCGGGCCGTAGAGGTGCAGGCGCCCCGGATCCACGTCGGCTGCGGCATCAATGACGCGCCCTTTACCGCACACAGGGCAGCGCACCGCATGGGTTCTTTTCACTTGTTGCATGGCGTTCCTCCTTCCAAAGTGTTCTTAATTTTGAGAACACCACAGTAAAAAATTTTACAGCAGATGGTGGTTGGTGAGCCGGATCCGCATGGCCTGGCGGGATACCTGAAACACCTCCGACATGGCCTGAACAATGGCCTGATTATCCCGACCGGACCGCATTTGGTAGAAACACCGCTTGACCATTGGCATGGGCATGAGCAGGGCGGACCCAAGCATATTCGCCTGGATCTCCATACTGGTTTCCCTGACGGCAGGCTGCAGCGCCGCGCTCTCCCCGGTGCCTGTGTACAGCCCCTTGTGCAGGATCCAGTGGGACAGTTCGTGGGCCTCGGTAAATCGCAGGCGGCCGGTGCTGGTTTCTTCTTCACACAGCGAGGCATCTATGAGGATCGTGCCGGCTTTCACCGGGAACAGGGTATACTCGCCCAGTTCCATGTCGTACACGGCCTCCAGGCCGGTGTCAAAAACGGTTTTCCCTAGGATCCGGCCATTTTTGCGGAGGTACTGGAACTCCAGCGTCAGTCCGTGGCGCTCGATGAGGTCCTCGATGGGGATGGCGCGGGGCTGCCCCCGGTAGAGGCGCTCATCGTAGGCATCCAGCACACGCCGGGCGATGCTCTCCATCGTCTGCTCGGTATAATACTTCCGCATGTGCCTGCCTCCTATTTCAGTTTCCCGGTTTCTGCCGCTGGGTGATGCGGTCTATAAACTCCTGCCATTCCTCGTCTGTGGCGTCCACTTCCTTGGCTGTCCGCAGGGCGGCCCGGACGATATCCCGTTCCATGATGTACTCCGGCAGGTCCGCGGACACCCGTTGCGTTTTAGATTTGGCGGCCAGATCCAACAGCAGTTCCGTGTCTGCCTGGCATAGCCCCAGGATCTCAATGAGGCGGTCCATCTTCTCCTTGGTGGGAGCCGGCCTTCGGTCATTCTCCATGTTGCTCATGTAGACCGGGGATACCTCCAGTTTCGCCGCCAAACCGCGCAGGGACAGTCCGCGGGCCATCCGCTTTTCCCGCACATAACTGCCGAATGTCTGCTCCATTATGGCGTGCCTCCTATTCTGTGTTCTCTTTTTCGAGAACGGCTACGCTTAGTATACACGCCTCCATCTCATGCCGCAAGAGGCCAAACGCGAGGTGCTCCTTTTATGGAACACCTCGTGCCTTTTCTTAATATGGGTATTCACTTGCCCTGTTTTTCGGGAGGTGGATGAAGGGGATTTTTCTTTTCGGGCATAAACGTAAGGCGGGACCGGGTTTGGCAACGCTGCCGGACCCGATATGCCGTTTCCTGGCCCCTCACATTTTGTAGAGGAGGGACGCAATGCCCAAAGTTATTCCCATGCCCGGCCGGGTGGAAAAAGTTGTGGCCGAGCGCGACCAGCTGAGCCACGGACGGCTGATTCATGTGGTTTCCGTGTTCCCCGCGGACGGCGCCTGCTCGCCGGAGGACAAACTCAAAACGCTCATTGACATGGATCTCAAAAATTCCCACACAGTTGCGGAAAGGGGTGGACAAACCGCCCCGTCAGAGGTAACATCACACAAACTCTGGACGGTTTGACTGGAGAGAAGGAGGCTTTTATGAGTCAGTCAAACCAAGGGAAAATCACCGCCCTGTACTGCCGCCTGAGCCAGGACGACGGTCTGGACGGGGAGTCCAACAGCATCCAAAACCAAAAGAGAATATTAGAGCAGTATGCCATTGACCACCGCTTTCCCAACATCCAATTCTATGTGGACGACGGATACTCCGGGGCCAGTTTCAACCGACCGGATTTCCAGCGCATGATGTCCGACATGGAGGACGGGAAAATCGGGATCATCATCACCAAGGATCTCAGCCGTCTGGGGCGAAACCAGTTGCACACAGGGCTGTACATCGAGGAGCGGTTCCCGCAGTTCGGCGTCCGCTACATCGCCATCAACGACAATGTGGACACGGAAAACGCCGAGAGCAACGACCTGATGCCCTTCAAAAACCTGTTCAACGAGTGGTTCGTGCGGGACACCAGCCGGAAGATCCGGGCGGTACAGCGGGCCAAGGCTCAGCGCGGGGAGCGCCTGGGAACACGGGCACCCTACGGCTACAAAAAGGATGAGAATGCCAAGGGCAAACTCGTTGTTGATGAGGAGGCCGCCGCTGTGGTGCGTCGCATTTTTGCCCTCTGCGCTGCCGGCCGCGGCCCGAGTCAGATTGCTAAACAGTTGAGAGCCGAAAACGTGCTTTGTCCGGCGGTCTACACCTACCGCAAGTTGGGATCCGGCCATACCTGCCTCGATCTGTCCCAGCCCTATAACTGGTCCGACAGCACCATCGCCAACATCCTGGAGAATGAAACCTACCTTGGGAACACGGTCAACATGAAGTTCACCACAAAATCCTATAAGGACAAGCGGTATGTGCAGCATCCCAGGGAGGAGTGTCTGGTGTTTGAGGGGACCCATCCGGCGCTGATCACGCGGGAGGTTTGGGATATCGTCCAGCGGGTCCGGCAAAACCGGAAGCGCCCCACAAAGATGGAGGAACTCAACAAGTATTCCGGCCTCGTCATCTGTGCCGACTGCGGTTCCACAATGGTCCTGCATAGGGCGCGCACCATGAAACCAACGCAAAACAATTTCACCTGCCGAACCTATAAGAAAGCAGGGTCTGAGGTCTGCACGGCCCACTACATTCGGGAGTGTGTCCTCGACGAGATTGTGCTGGAGGACATCCGCAGGGTGACGGCGATGGCGCGGGAGCATACGCAGGAGTTCGCCGCCTATATCTGTGACCGGCAGTCCGCTGAACTGCGGCGGGAGATCCGCAGGCAGGAGTTGGAACTTTCAGGGATGAAAAAGCGCGAGGCGGAATTGGAGGCCATCTTCAAGCGACTGTATGAGGACAGCGTACTGGGCCGCATCACCACGGAGCAGTTCCAGACCCTCTCCGCCAGTTATGTGGCGGAGCAGGAGCAGTTGAAAACTGCCATCCCGCAAAAGGAGCGGGAGGTCGCCAAACTGAAGGCCACGGTGTCCGGCGCAGACAACTTCATTGCCAGGGCCAAACGCTACACAGACATTCAGAAGCTGACGCCGGAGTTGCTGCGGCTGTTTATTGAGAAAATCGTGGTGCATGAGAAGGATGTGAAGTGGTCCAAACACGCCAGCCAAACGGTGGAAATCCATTACACGGATATTGGCGTGATTGGGAATATGAACATCACGAAAAGTGCGTAAAGGAACAGGCAGGTGCTGCCAATGCAACACCTGCCTATCCTTAAAATTTGTAGTTGTCCCTGTCAGGCCGGACCTAAAGTGTCAGGGCGGTTTTTCATTTTAGAAGCGTTTGCTCACATATTGAAGCGCCTGCGCGCTTCCTCCCGGAGGGACGGAACACGGCGCACAATGCGCAGCGGAATGATGAGCCCGATGCAGATGACCAGCACGGCAAGCGACCACGACGGCTGCCACGCGCCAAGAAAATACCGGTCGAGGCAGTATTCCACGCCGAGGGCAAGAAGCCCCACCGCGCCAATGCACATGGCAAGGGTGGAAATGCGCGATCTTCTGCCGTCGCGCAGGAAAAAGCTCAGCAAAAACACAACGATGCAGGCCCAGCCGAGCATCGGCAGCGCAAGACCCCGGAACCACCGTCCGCCGTGCAGCGCAACGGAAATGATCCACACATAGATGCCGATGGCGGCAACGTCCGCCGTGAGCCGGAAGAAAACCGGAATCCGGCGCGCCAGCATCGGCAGCGCAAACCAGATCCACAGCATCACCGCCGCGCCAGCAATGTAAAGAGACCATGGGTGTTCGGTCGGCAAAATAAGGTTCAGCAGCCCGCAGCAGAGCGACACCGATGCAAGCATCGCCGTGAGCAGCAGGGCGGCCGCTCGCCGCGAGGCAGGGGGAACTACAGCCGGCTTCGTCGGAAAATAGGGCAGCGCTTCCCGGTCGGGCTTCCACGCAGGCGTGCCGCAGAGCGGGCAGCTCGCCGCACCGTCTGACAGCTCCACGCCGCAGTTGACACAGTATGACATCAAATTCCTTCTTTCGTTCAGCGGTTGCTTTCCACATGCACGGGAATACCCGCGCGCACAAGAAAGCGGAAAAAGTCGCGCTCGGTGTCTGTCTCCTCCTGCGTCCCGGCAAAGGTGATCTCCATGGTATCACCGTAACTGATGGACGCGCAGTGGCAGCGCGGCACCGTCGCCTGCCCGAGAATAACCTCCGCCCCGCGGATATACGGTGCCATCTCCGACGGCACGGTAAAAGCGCCGGGATTGGTATAGGTGCAGGAATAGGGGCGCACACCGTGCAGACGGTAGTTGAGCGCCATGACGGGATTTTTGAGCGCGACCGGCACGAGCCGCAGCGCAAAATTCTTTGTAAAGCGGACATTCCCCGTAAACGCCGCCTGCATCTCCTGGCGGTTGATGTGCAGCTTCATATAATGGCGCACCTGCGAGACGATCTCGGGAAAGGTGTAGTCGCCGAGCGCGGGGTCGATAAAGGGGCGCACCGTGGTGATAAAGTTGCGCAGCGTTTCCGTCGGGAACCAGCCGCGCAGGTTGATCGGAACGGCCAGCGCCACGGGGCGCAGTCGATAGGGCTTCTCGCGCTTCTGCTTTTCCAGAATCACGTAGATGAGCACGGCGGAGAGATACTCCGTGATGGACGCGCCGTACTTTTTTGCTTCCGCGCGCAGCGCCTGAAGCGGTACAAAGCCCATCGTCACATGGAAGGTATAGAACGGCTCCGGCGTTCCGGTATTCTGATACGCCTTCGGCTGGCGGTGCAGTCCCAGCGCATGATGCCCCGCGTAGCGGGCGTAGGCGTCCTCCAGCTCCTCCGCGCGCGGCGGCTCGGAAAGGTCGAGCACGCCGTTCCCCGGCGGCACGTCAACGCCGGTCTGGCGCAGGTACTCGGCAAGCAGCGTGCGGAAAAAGACGATCGCCCCGCCGCCGTCGGACAGCGCATGGAAGACCTCAATGGAGATGCGGCTGCGGTAATAGTAAAAGCGCACGAGCCAGCCGTTGTCCTCCTTGAACCGGACGGGCTGGCAGGGGTCGGACACATCTTCTTTCAAAAACGGCCCCGGCGCGGTATTCGGCTCAAGATAGTACCAGAATGCGCCCTTGCGGATGCGCACGGCAAAGCTCGGAAAGCGCGGCATGCAGCGATCAATGGCATGCTGAAGCGCGGCGGGGTCAACGTCCCGCTCCATCAGCGCGGAGAAGCGGTAGATGGCAGAATACTCTTCCTTTTGCAGCGCGGAGTACAAAATGCCTGCATTGTCGAGCCGATACCATTTGCTGTCCGGTTTTGCCATCGTTTCCCCCTCCTTCGCGTATCAGGATCATTCGGACAGTATTGTAGCACAAAGCGCTGCGCACGACAAGAAAGATGACGATTTCCCTTTTCTTTTTTACAGAAATATGATACGCTGAAGCAAACGCAAGATCCGGAAAATTATGGGAGGCGCCTATGGAATCCAAGCTGCACATCATCAGGAAGAAAAGAAGCGATCTGGAAAATTCCCGGCTCGACCCGCTGATGCGCGCGCTCAAGGCGCTGCACAGCGCCGGCGCACCGGAAAACATGACCGCCGAAGAGCTGGAGCGCCAGCGCCGCAGTCAGGAAGTGCTCGGCAGACTGACTGCCCCGATGGCCGGCATGGACTATGAAGAATTTGCTCTCTCCGGCATGAGCGCAGCATGGACACGTCTGAAAGCGCCTCACGGCAGCCGCCACGCGATTCTCTATTGCCACGGCGGCGGCTACACAAGCGGCAACCTTGGCTATTCGCGCGTATTGTCCTCCAAGCTCGCCCATGCGACAGGCTACGACGTGCTGAGTTTTGAATATCGCCTTGCGCCTGAATTCCCCTACCCCGCCGCTGTGGAGGACGCGCTGCGTGCGTGGGACTTTCTCATGCTGCAAGGCTACGGTGCGCGCGACATTGTCCTCGCAGGCGACAGTGCAGGCGGCAACCTTGCGCTTGTGCTTTGCAGCCGCTTGAAAGCGGCCGGCCGCCGCCTGCCCGGCGCGCTCATTCTGATGTCTCCGTGGACGGATATGACAATGTCCGGTACTTCCTACCGCGAGCGCGCGGAGATCGACCCGATGCTCACGCCCGAGTACATCGAGGCCGTTCGCCTCGCCTATGCCGCGGGACAAAACTACCGTTCGAGTGACCTCTCTCCTCTGTTTGCTGATTTTGAAGGCTTCCCGCCGACGCTCATACAGGTCGGCGACCATGAGATCCTGTATTCGGACTCGGAATCGCTCTATCAGTCGATGAAGCGTGCGAACGTTCCCTGCCGCTTGCAGGTCAGCGAGGGAATGTGGCACGTTTTCCAGATGTTCCCGATGAAAAAGGCTTCGATCGCAATGGATAATGTTGCAAGATTCTTGCTGGAGCAGTGATTCCCCGCAAAATACCGATAAGAACAGGAGGCTGCCCTCTTTTGCAAAGAAGGCAGCCTCCTGTTTGACCCGTGACCTCGCAATGCACCGCGCTCTTTCTGCTCCGCCATTTTGGTGCAAAAGAAAATAAAGATTTTTGCGAAATCCACTTGACAAGCAAAATGCCCGTGCTATAATGCGAAGCAACAAGTAAAAAAGCTTCAAACCTATGACGGAGAGAAGTAACCGGCGCAGATAAGCACAAAGAGAGTCCCGGGTGGTGTGATCGGGGCAGCGGACGGCTGGTGAATGGACTCCGGAGGGCGGATCGAACGGCGAACGCCAAGTAGAGACCGACGGGTATCCCACCCGTTATCCATCGGGGCGCGTATGATGGTGCGCGTAAGCGAGCGGGCGTTTTACAAAACGTCAATTTGGGTGGTATCGCAGAAGTTTGATGACTTTTGTCCCATGTGTATGGGATGAAGGTCTTTTTTCTTTATATTCCTCCTGTTCCGGCAAACCAGGACCTCATCTGCCACCCGAAATCAAATAAATTTGGAGGAAAACAAAAATGAAAAACAACATGGTGAAAAAGCTTCTGACCCTGGCCCTCGCCGGTGCGATGACCCTGTCTCTGGCCGCGTGCGGCAGCAAGAGCGACGACAGCAGCAACGACGCCCAGCAGGGCGGCGACGAAAGCGTCAAGACCTACAAGGTCGCCATCATCAAGCAGCTCGACCACGCCTCTCTCGACGAGATCGCGAACGCTGTGGCCGCCGAGCTCGACAAGATCGCAGCCGACAATAATGTGACCATCGAGTACGACATCACCTCCGGCCAGAACGATCAGACCATCTTAAAACAGCTGTCCGATCAGGCGATCGCCGATCAGGTCGACGCCATCATCCCCATCGCGACGACCGCCGCGCAGATCTCTGCCCTCTCCGCTGAGGACACCAAGACCCCCGTTGTTTATGCCGCCGTCTCCGATCCCGAGGCCGCGAGCCTGACGGGCATCGACTATGTGACCGGCACGAGCGACGCGCTGAACACCAGCTTCATCATGGACATGATGTTCGCCCAGAACCCGGACGTCGCCAAGGTCGGCCTGCTCTACTCCCTCTCTGAGCCCAACTCCACCAAGCCCATCGCCGACGCGAAAGCCTACCTCGACGCCAAGGGCATCGAGTACGTTGAGCAGACCGCGAACACGAACGACGAAGTCGTCGCTGCCGCTTCCGCGCTGATCGCCGACGGTGTGGACGCCGTCTTCACCCCGACCGACAACGTCATCATGGCCGCCGAGCTCGCCATCTATGAGGACCTCGCCAAGGCCGGCATCCCCCACTACACCGGCGCTGACTCCTTCGTCCGCAACGGCGCTTACGCCACCTGCGGCGTGAACTACACCGACCTCGGCGCCAAGACCGCCGACCTCGCCTACTCCGCCATCACCGACGGCATGGACGCCATGGAGGACTACTACCTGATGGACGGCGGCATCATCACCGTCAACACCGACACCGCCGCCGCGATGAGCCTTGACTACTCCTGCTTCGACAGCATGGGCACCGTTGTCGAGGTCACGACCACCAAGGACTAAGAAACATCACTTCCCCGCAAATGAACTGCCTTTCCCCCGACCTTCCGTCGGGGGAAATTGGCCTGAAAGGAGAATTTTCCCATGCTCATCATCACGCAGACCGCCCTTGAGCTGGGCTTCCTCTACGCCCTGGTCGCGATGGCGCTGTTTTTAAGCTACCGCATCCTCGACATCGCCGATCTGACGACCGACGGTTGCTTCGTCCTCGGCGCGGCCGTGTCCGTCACCGTGACGGCCGCGGGACACCCTGTCCTCGCCATCTTCGCCGCGATGCTCGCGGGCGCGTGCGCGGGCTTTGTCACCGCGTTTTTGCAGACGAAGCTCGGCGTGCCGTCGATCCTCGCCGGCATCGTCACGAACACCGGCCTTTACACCATCAACTTAATGGCGATGGGCTGGAAATCCAACCAGAGCTTGCTTGGCGGCAAGACCGCCTTCACGATGCTGCGCGAGACCGGCATCGGCGGCGAGTGGTACGAGCTGCTGCTCGCAGCGTTTGTCACGCTTCTGGCCGGTCTTCTGCTGGTGCTGTTTCTCGGCACGCGCATGGGTCTTTCCATCCGCGCCACGGGCGATAACCCCGACATGGTGCGTGCCTCGTCCCTGAATCCGTCGTTCACGATCACGGTCGGCCTGTGCCTTGCCAACATGCTCACGGCGCTCTCCGGCGCGATCGTCGGCCAGTATCAGAAGACTGTGGACATCAACTCCGGCACGGGCATCGTCGTCATCGGCCTCGCCTGCCTCATCATCGGCGAGACGCTGCTCGGGCGCAGAAGCGTCAAAAAGGGCGTCATCGCCGCGATTCTCGGCTCGATCGTTTACCGCTTCATCTACGCCATCGTATTCTATACGAAGATCGTGCCCGTCGAGTGCCTGAAGCTCCTGACGGCCATCATTGTGGCGCTGGCCATTGCCGCGCCGAGCATCCAGAAGTGGGCGGCATTCCAGAAGCGCAAAATGGCCGCCAGAAATAAGGAGGGCGTGTAAGATGCTGGACATTCAAAATCTCTCCAAGACCTTCAACCCCGGCACGGTGAATGAAAAAAAGGCGCTTTCTTCCCTTTCCCTGCATTTGGACGAGGGCGATTTCGTCACCATCGTCGGCTCGAACGGAGCGGGCAAGTCGACGCTCTTCAACGCCATCGCGGGCAGCTTTTATGCCGACGAGGGCAGCATTTCGCTCGCGGGCAAGGACATCACCTTCATGCCCGAGCACGAGCGCTCCCGCCGCATCGGGCGTCTCTTTCAGGACCCCCTGCGCGGCACCGCGCCGAGCATGACGATCGAAGAAAACCTTGCGCTCGCGTACCTGCGCGCGGCGCACGGCAATCCGTTCAGCCGCATCAGCAAGAAGGACAAGGATTTCTTCGCCGAGCAGCTCAAGCAGCTCGACATGGGCCTTGAGGACCGCATGAAAAACCCCGTGGGCCTGCTCTCCGGCGGCCAGCGTCAGGCGCTCACGCTGCTGATGGCGACGATGGTGCCGCCGCAGCTCTTACTTCTTGACGAGCACACCGCGGCGCTCGACCCCGCAACGGCGGAAAAGGTGCTTGACCTCACCCGCCGCGTCGTGGCGGAAAGTCACATCACCTGCCTGATGGTCACGCACAACATGCATCAGGCACTTGAGCTCGGCAACCGCACACTGATGATGGCGGACGGGCACATCGTGCTCGACGTCGCGGGCAGTGAACGCGCGGGGATGGGAGTCGACGATCTCATCGCACGGTTCAAAGCAGGTGCCGGACATGAGCTTGATAACGATAGAATTCTTTTATCAGAATAAAATTGCAGCACGAAGTGCTGCCACCCTATTCCCCACACCGTGTGGGGGCGCGGGTAAAGGGGATACTCTCTTTCACGAAAGAGAGTATCCCCTTTTTGATCCCCCGAGAGAAAGGTTTTCCATTGCAGGCGAGCAGCTTGAAGAGTTGCGGCGCTTGCCGATTGCACTACCTGCGCGCGGCGCTGCCGCGTTTAGTTCTGCTATACGATTTGGTGTGCTTCCATTATCCGCTGCCGCTCTGCTGATCTTGTTTTGGTGCAGCCTAATCACCTGCCACCGACAACGCATGCTATTTCGATAGTGCGTACTGCGGCGAGCGCCAGCAATGCTAAACAATCCAAAGTAGGCGGAAATTGCTGAAGACTGCCGAATCGCAGGCAAAGCGGCAGCGGAGATAGAAGTAAGACAAATCGTTTAGATTCATCACTTGGCAGGCACTCCCATTCCAGAGGCATAAAAGTCATTCAAGCCAGAGACTGCCAATTAAAAGCCTTTCTCCTGGGGTTCCAAAGGGGATATTCTCTTTCGCGAAAGAGAATATCCCCTTTGATTCGTGCAGCGCCGACGGCGCTGCCTTCCCCTCCGCACCTGTGCGGAAACAACGCTCCCCAATGTGGAGCTTTTTTAACGCATGGGTCATTTTGCCCGCTTGAGGCAATACCAATTCCATGCTATACTTATCGTTAAGAAAACCACAAATTCAAAGGAGAACTGCATGGAGAGCATTTTTGAAAAACGTCTTACCGTCACGCCCGACTACTGTGACGCGTCGGGCGCGCTGTCGCCGTTGGCGGCGTTTACGATTTTTCAGGGCATCGCAGCGCAGCACGCGGAGGTGCTGGGCGTCGGCAGCAGCGCGATGGCGAAAAAGGGTGAATTCTGGCTCACGGTCCACACGCGCGTCGATCTCTTTGAGCGCGCGTACCTGATGGACGAACTCACGGTGCGCACGTGGGCGGAGGCGTGCAGCGAGCGCGACGTACGCACGTACCGCAGTTACACACTCTCGCGCGGTGAGGCGGTCATTGCCCGCGGCAAGACCGAGTGGGCCATCTTAGGACCGGAGCAGAAGATCATCCGCTTTGGCGACTCGGGCTTTCCGAAGGACTACCCCTTCCCCGCCGAGACGGCCATCCCCGAAAAATTGCAGCGCTTCCATGAAAAGTTTGAGGACGCCGACCTCTTCTCGCACTACGCCGTGCGGTCGACGGACATCGACCTCGGCCACCACATGAACAACGTGGCCTATGTGCGCCTGCTGCTCGACTGCTTTTCGGCAAAGGAGCTCGCGAGCGGTAATATTCAATCGGTCGAGCTACACTACTCAACGCCGTGCTTCGAGGGTGAGGCACTGACGGTCTACAAGAAGTCACTCGATGACGGCACGTGCCGCATCGGCATCGTCAAGCCGGACAGCAAAACCGCCTCGCAGGCGTGCGTAACGTTCAAAAAGTAAGGATGCGGCGGCAGTAAAATACTTTTTACAGGGCCTTACGATGGGGCTTGCATACGTCGCGCCCATCGGGCTGCAAAATTTATTCGTCATCAACTCGGCGCTGACGCACACGCGAAAGTGCGCACTTTTGACGGCGCTCATAGTCATCTTTTTCGACGTGACGCTCGCGCTCGCGTGCTTTTTCGGCGTGGGCGCGGTCATGCAGCGCTATGAATGGCTGCAAATGGTCATCCTGCTGCTCGGCAGCCTGATCGTGCTGTATATCGGCGTCGGCCTCCTGCGCGCCAAGGCGGAGGAGATCGAGCGCGCCGGCGTCGATACCGTCTTCCTCAAGGTCGGCGACCGCACCGTCAAGGTCATCTCCAACGGCATGGTGGACCTGCTGGACTATGTTTCCTGCTACACCGAGGATGAGCTGGAAGAAATCGGCGTCAATGAAAAGGTACGCTTCAGCGTGCTGTGCGAGATTTTGGACAGCTGCAGCTCCGACGAGGACCTGCGCCAGATGATCAAGGACCGCGCAGATGACCTGATTCCAAAGCACATCATCAAGGACGACATCTTTGCGACCATCAACTATCTGTGCTGCCTGGGCAACGGCGTCGGCTCCACCGACGACATCGACCATCTGGGCAACAGAAGAATCCGCTCGGTCGGCGAGCTGCTGCAGAACCAGTTCCGCATCGGCTTCTCCAGAATGGAGAGGGTCATCCGCGAGCGTATGACCACACAGGCACAGGATATGGAGGTCATCACCCCACAGGCGCTGATCAACATCCGTCCGGTGGTTGCTTCCATCAAGGAATTTTTCGGTTCCTCTCCTCTGTCTCAGTTTATGGACCAGAACAACCCTCTGGCAGAGCTGACCCACAAGCGCCGTCTTTCTGCGCTGGGTCCTGGCGGTCTGTCCCGTGACCGTGCCGGATTTGAGGTCCGTGACGTACATTACAGCCACTACGGAAGAATGTGCCCGGTAGAGACCCCTGAAGGTCCGAACATCGGTCTGATCTCCTACCT
>OLSA01001332.1_pt1 | contig 20627 bp, 15 predicted proteins | sample 1672731 | NCBI WGS metagenome assembly OLSA01 (sample SAMEA3136718, study PRJEB25190) | human gut metagenome | biome: human gut; feature: human-associated habitat; material: faeces | place: Austria | collected 2013
GGGAAGATAGGTAAATGCCGACACAATAATTGGTGCTTATGACGATGAGGTTCCACCTGTTCCCATCCCGAACACAGAAGTTAAGCTCATTCGTGCCGAAAATACTTGGCTGGAAGCGGCCCGGGAAAATAGGTCAGTGCCAATACAAGCTTAAGTGCCATCTCTTTGCGAGATGGCACTTTTCTATCTCAATAATTATTTCAGGAGGAGCATTTTATGAAGGCCAAATCCCTTTCTGCGCTTCTTATTCTGGCATTGCTGCTGGCGCTCTGTGCCGGCTGCACGATTCACATCAATCCCAGCGCCGGCATTACCACCAATGACTCGTTCCACTATTCCACTTACGATAACGCTGCCGATTACACCGCGGGCCGCTTCACTTATCAGGCGGAGGACATTCGTGCCGTCCGTGTTTATTGGGTCGCGGGCAGCATCGATCTTATCGAAAAGAATTCTGCTGAGCTTTCTGTCAGTGATTCAGCGGATAACCGTTCGCAGGAGGCCCAGCTTCATTCTCTGCTGCGGGATGGCATCCTTACCATCCATTACTGCGCCTCGGATTACCGCGGTGAGATGCAGTCCGAATGGAAGCAGCTCACCATCGAGATCCCCAGCGGTATCGAACTGACGATCGAAAATGTCAGTGCACCGATCCGCGCTGCAGCGCTTTCCACGCCGCAGCTCCACATTGCCACGGTCAGCGGGGATATCTCCATCGATAGCCTGGTGGGGGAGAACGCCGAGTTTGATACCGTCAGCGGCAATATCGAGGTAGATACCGCCAATGTAAAGACCGTATCCTTGAACAGCGTTTCCGGCAATTTCGATTGGGAACGGCTCACCGTGGATCAGCTCACGGCCGATACCGTTAGCGGCGACCTGGATTTTGAATTTATCTCCTGCCGGGAAGCGGCGCTGAATACCATCAGTGGAGAAACCGACCTAACTCTCCCGGCACAGGGTGGCACCGTCCGCTTTGATACCGCCAGCGGTGCTTTTATCACCCAGCGCGCCTATCAAAAGCAGGATCATTTCTACGGCTTTGGCCCGGCGGATTGCAAAATCAGCGTCTCCTCCACCAGCGGCGACCTGGAAATCGAATAACCATTGCAGAAATTAAAGCTCTCCCGGGAAAATTTTTCCTCGGGAGAGCTTTTACTACTACTTCACCCAGTCGTCCGGCAACTTCTTGGCGGTAAATTCCTGTCCGTTTAGGTAAAATAAGGGGGAGCCTTCCGGAATGCCGGTAAAGCGCAGCCGCCAGGCACACAGCACCTGCTGCTGCAATTTTAATGCCCGGTTTTTCTTCAGACTTTCCGGTGTGCAGTACTTGGTATCTCCCAGCAGCGGCCATCCCATGTGGGCCATATGCGCCCGTATTTGATGGGTGCGGCCGGTGTGCAGTGTTACCTCCAGCAGGGCCAGCCCATTTTTTTGCCGCAGTACCCGGTATTCTGTCAGGATGGTCTTGGCATCCGGCTGTGGCTTATCAAATACCGTTACGGTTTTTGTCCTGGTATCCCGCCGCAAAAAGGCTTTGCAGGTGGCATGGTCGGGTTTGGGAACTCCCACGGTCACGCAGCGGTAGGTTTTTTTCACCTGCCGCTCCTTGATGATCTCATTCATCGCCTGCAGCGCGGCGGCGTTCTTGGCGCACAGCACCAGTCCGCAGGTGTTGCGGTCGATGCGATTGCACAGTGCCGGCGCAAAGCTGTTTTCCTGTGCTGGGTCATATTCGCCCCTTTGGTACAGGTATTTCTGCACCCGTCCAATCAATGTATCCGCGGTGCCGCTCTCATCCTCATGTACCACCAGTCCGGTGGGCTTATCAGCGATAAGGATATTCTCATCCTCATAGATGACAGAAAGCGCGTCCCCAGCCCGCAGAAAGGTCTCATCTGCCCGCTTTTCCTCAAAAAACTCATCATTGAGGTACAGGCTTACCACATCCCCCACGGCCAATCTGGTGCTTATTTCTGCCCGCTTGCTATTCACCTTGATCCGTTTGGTGCGGATTCCCTTATACATCATAGAGGAGGGCAGCAGCGGTACGGCTTTGCCCAGGAATTTATCCAGCCGCTGTCCGGCGTCATTCTGTCCTATCGTAAATTCTTTCATTTATGATTCCTTCTTTTACGCCCGGCGGCTCGCAAAAATGAGCCCCGGCTGCGTCAGCCCCTTGACAGGCGCCAACCTGCCTGCGGGCCTTCCTTGCCGTCTTCTCATTTTTTCGGCTGCGTGCCATCTGTTCTTTTTTCAAAATTCAATATAAGCATACCCGGATTCCTGCCCACCGTCAAGCCCCACCACCCTTTACTTTTTGCGGCGGGAATGGTAAGATAGGAACAGAATTTTGTCGAAAGGGGAGGGGAGCGCATGGCCAATGAACATTCCGGTCATCGGGATCGCCTGCGGGAGCGCTATCTCTCGGAGGGCCTGGATGGCTTCCCGCCCCACAATGTGCTGGAGCTCCTGCTGTTTTATTCGGTGCCCCGGCGGGATACCAATGTCTTGGCTCACCGCCTCATTGAACAGTTTGGCTCCCTCGTTGGTGTCCTCAATGCCGCCCCGGAGCAGCTGGCCCAGGTGGAGGGCATCGGCATGAATGCCGCCGTTCATCTCCACCTCGTCGCGGATATCGCCCGCCGTTACTATGCCGAAGCCATCACTCCTCTGCCCAATGATGCCCAGCGGGAGGACCTAATGCGCTATTATGGAAAAAAGCTGGTGGCCGCCTGCAATGGCCTGCCGGAGGAAACACTCTATCTCGTCTGCCTGGATAATAACCTCCGGGAGATCAGCACCGACTGCATCTCCACAGGTGCCCCCAATGCCGTGCAGCTGCCTGGCCGTAAAATCGCTGAGGTAGCGCTGCGACACCATGCTCCCAGCATCCTGCTGGCGCACAATCACCCGCGCGGGCTGGCCATCCCCTCCCAGGAGGACATCGCCGCCACCCTATCCCTGCGGGATGCCCTGCGCGCCATTTCGGTCGATCTCATCGACCACTTCATCATCGCAGGCAGCGATTATGTCTCGATGGCCCAGTCGGGTTTCTTCAGCTCGGCGGCCCGGCAGACTTTCGCCTTCCGCAGCCCGGAGGATGATCTTGATCCCGGCTTTCCAGCCGATTGAACGGGCGGGCACGCCTCCGCTTCCCCTCGGGCTAACCCTTGCGGGCAGCCCTCGTCCGCTCCGCCGCGCCCGCCCTAAATATTCCCCCATAAACCAAGAACCGGCTTCAGAGCGTTTTGCTCCCCAGCCGGTTCTTTTTGCACCTTATTTCTTCTTCAGCAGCTTTCCAAGGTACTGCCCGGTAAAGGAAGCCTTGCAGTCCGCTACCTCCTCCGGAGTGCCGCAGCAGACGATCATTCCGCCGCCGTCGCCGCCCTCGGGGCCCAGGTCGATGATATAATCCGCCGTCTTGATGACATCCAGGTTGTGCTCTATCACAATAACGGTATTACCTGCGTCCGCAAATTTCTGCAGTATCTCAATGAGCTTCTTCACATCATCGGTGTGCAGGCCGGTGGTGGGCTCATCCAGGATATATACTGTCTTGCCGGTGCTCCGGCGGGAAAGCTCTGTCGCCAGCTTCACGCGCTGTGCCTCGCCGCCGGAAAGGGTCGTCGCCGGCTGTCCGATCTTGATATACCCCAGCCCCACATCGTACAGGGTTTGCAGCTTGCGCTTTATTTTTGGCAGGTTCTCAAAGAAGGTCAAGCCCTCTTCCACGCTCATCTCCAGTACATCATAGATGCTCTTGCCCTTATATTTGACCTCCAGCGTCTCCCGGTTATAGCGCTTGCCGTGGCACACCTCGCAGGGGACGTACACGTCCGCCAGAAAGTGCATCTCGATCTTCAGCATTCCATCGCCGCCGCAGGCCTCGCACCGGCCGCCCCGTGTATTGAAGGAAAATCGCCCCGGCCCGTAGCCCCGGGCCTTGGCGTCCTGCGTGGAGGCGAACAGGTCGCGGATGAGGTTGAACAGATTCGTATAGGTGGCCGGATTGGAGCGTGGCGTCCGCCCGATAGGGCTCTGGTCAATGGCGATGACCTTGTCCAGATGCTCCATGCCCTCGATACGGTCGTGTTTGCCGGGGCGGGCCTTCATGCGGTTCAGCTCCACCCCCAGCTTCTTATACAGCACCTCGTTGACCAGCGAGCTTTTGCCGCTGCCGCTGACGCCGGTGACGCAGATAAACGTCCCCAGCGGGAACGTGACGTCGATACCCTTGAGGTTGTTCTCCCGTGCACCCCGCACCGTCAGATATTTGCCGCTGCCCTCCCGCCGGCGGGCCGGCAGCTCAATGCGCTTTTTGCCGCTGAGGTACTGGCCCGTCAGGCTGTTGGGGTCGGCCATCACCTGCTCCGGCGTACCGGCGGACACCACCTGTCCGCCCAGCTCCCCGGCGCCGGGGCCGATGTCGATGAGCCAATCGGCGGCCCGCATGGTGTCCTCGTCGTGCTCCACCACGATCAGGGTGTTGCCCAGATCCCGCAGGCGGCACAGCGTGGCCAGCAGCTTGTCGTTATCCCGCTGGTGCAGGCCGATGGACGGCTCATCCAGAATATACAGCACACCCATCAGGCTGCTGCCGATCTGGGTGGCAAGGCGGATACGCTGGCTCTCGCCGCCGGACAGAGTGCCGGATGCGCGGGACAGAGTGAGATAGCTCAGTCCCACGGACTGCAAAAAGCCCAGCCGCGCCCGAATTTCCTTTAATATCTGGGCGGCGATGAGCTGCTGGTTGCCCGTCAGCTCCAGACTGTTGAAGAACGGCAGCGCCTCGTCCACCGGCAGCTCCGTGGCGTCGAAGATGGACAGGCCGCCCACCGTTACCGCCAGCGCCTCCGGCCGCAGACGGCGGCCCTTGCAGGCGGGGCAGGGACACTGGGACAGATACTCCTCGATCTCCTTTTTGCTGGCGTCGCTCTGTGTCTCGTTATACCGCCGCTCCAGATTGTGGCAGATACCCTCAAACGCCTGATGCAGCACGCCCTTGCCCCGGGGCTGGTCGTAGTGCAGCTCCAGCTTTTCCCCGCCGGTGCCGTAGAGGATGACCTGCTTCACCGCGTCGCTCAACTCACCGTAGGGCTGCCGCAGGGAGAATTGATATTTCTTGCTCAGCGCCTCGAAATACATCCGGCTGACGCCGTCGGAGCGGATAGACGCCCAGCCGGGAGCTGTGATGGCCCCATCCAGAATGGACCTGCTCTCGTCCGGCACGATGAGGGACGGGTCGGCCTTCAGCTGCACCCCCAGGCCCGTACAGGTGGGACAGGCGCCGAAGGGACTGTTGAAGGAGAACAATCGAGGCGTCAGCTCCTCGATGGAGATGCCGCAGTCCTCGCAGGCGTAGTTCTGGGAAAACGTGATGTCCTGCTGCTCCTTCAGCAGATTCACCGTCACCAGTCCGCCGGACAGGCCGGAGGCCGTCTCCACGGAGTCCGTCAGGCGCTGGGCGATGTCGGGCCGGACGATGAGCCGGTCCACCACGATGTCGATGTGGTGCTTCAGGTTCTTCTCCAGCGGGATATCCTCCGACAGTTCGTACAGGCTTCCGTCCACCCGTGCCCGGACGTAGCCGCTGCGGCGGGCGTCCTCCAGCACCTTGGCATGCTCGCCCTTGCGGCCCCGCACCACCGGCGCCATCACCTGAATACGGGTACCCTCCGGCAGGGCCATGATCTGGTCGATGATCTGATCCACCGTCTGCTGGCGGATCTCCCTGCCGCACTTGGGGCAGTGGGGCACGCCTACCCGCGCCCACAAAAGCCGCAGATAGTCATAGATCTCCGTCACCGTACCCACGGTGGAGCGGGGATTCTTGCTGGTGGTCTTCTGATCGATGGAGATGGCCGGAGAGAGGCCGTCGATATAGTCCACATCCGGCTTATCCATCTGCCCCAGAAACATACGGGCGTAGGAGCTGAGGCTCTCCACATACCGGCGCTGTCCCTCGGCGTAGATGGTGTCGAAGGCCAGCGAGCTTTTACCGCTGCCGCTGAGCCCCGTCAGCACCACCAGCTTGTCCCGGGGGATGGTGACGTCGATATTCTTCAGGTTGTTCTCCCGTGCGCCCTTGATGAAAATTTCCTTTTGCATGGTCTTCCTCTTTATACGATGATATCTGCTGTTTTTGCCCGCAGCAGGGCGATGAGGTCGCCGGGCCGGCACTCCACCTGCGCGCCGATCCGGCCCGCGCTGACGCAGACGGTGTCGTACAGCACCGCCGTCTCGTGGAACACCGTGGGGAACTGCTTCTTCATCCCCACGGGGCTGCATCCGCCGTGGACGTAGCCCGTCAGGCCCAGCAGCTCCTTCTGGGGCAGCATGGCCACGGACTTCTCCCCCACGGCCTTGGCCGCCTTCTTCAAATCGAGGTTCTCCGCCACAGGGATGTCGAACACATAGTACCCGCCGGAGGCCCCCCTGGTCACCAGCGTCTTGAACACCTGCTCCGCCGGCTGTCCCAGCGTCTGCGCCACGGACACGCCGTCAATCGGCCCCTCCGGGTCGTAGACGTGAGCGGTGTAGGCGATCTTCTTCTGCTCCAGCGTGCGCATCACGTTGGTCTTTTCCTCTTTATGCTTTGCCATGAAAGGCACCTCCTCAGAATACGTACTGTGCCAGCACGCTCAAAATCAGGATGTGGACGGGGTAGAAGGCGTAAAATCCGTACTGTACCGCCCGGTTGGAGAGGCCCCGCTCCCCGTTGTACAGGAAGATGGGCAGCAGCGCCGGCATGGCCAGCAGCTCCGTGCGCCACGGCGTACAGAACCAGCAGAAAAGGAACATGCCCACCAGCTGGATGGCCCACTTCCCCCTGACCTCCCGGGTCAGGTAAAACAGCAGCACCAGCAGCACGCCCCATCCACCGTAGTCCGTATTGCCCCACTGGCCCAGAATGAACCCCACGGCGATGGCCGCATCCGCCGGCAGCCGCTGCCACATCTCCGGCTTCGTTTTGGCCCAGTCCATGGCCCAGCACACCAGCGCGCCCAGCAGCAGCGTCCACAGCACGTTCTGGTACTGCAAGGAGAACCACTGTCCGGTACACATCAGGTTGAACGGCAGCTCCGACAGCAGGGCGAACAGCAGCAGCCGCACCGCGTACCGCTTCTTGTCCCGGGTGTGGGCGCAGCCCTCCGCGATGAGGAAGCAGAAGATGGGGAAGGCCAGCCGCCCCACGCACCGCATCCAATGGGCAAAGGGAAACAGCGTAAAGCCCATGTGGTCGATGAGCATGGATGCCGCGGCCAGCAGCTTCAGGTGCAGGCTATTCAGCGGCAGCTTCTTTTCGTTCATGTCGTCCCTCCCGCGCCAGCAGCGCCACACAGCCGATGACACAGCCCACGCCCAGCACCGTCCAGACGGTCAGGGCCTCATGGAACACGGTGATGCCCACCAGCGTCTCCACCACCGGCTCGATGTTGGTGATGATGGAGGCGCGTCCGCTCTCCACGCCCTCCAGTCCCTTGGTGTAGAAGATGTAGGGCAGCACCGTGGCCACAATGACCACGCCGATGCCGCCGATGATGCCCTTGGGCTGCTGGAACACCGGCAGCAGCGCCGGGATGTCCGCAAAGAACACGGAGCCCAGCCCCGCCACCAGAAACGTCCAGTAGATCATGGTGTAGCTTTCATAGCGGGCAAGGCCGTAGTGGCTGAACACGGTGTAGCTGGCGTAGCACATGCCGGACACCACGCCAAGGCCGATACCGGCCCACGAGGCGGTCATATCCCCGCCCAGCACACCGCTGACCATGATGCAGCCCAGCAGCGACACGCACAGCGCCGCTACCTTCCCCATGGTCAGCGGCGTTTTCCACAGCACGGCGCTGGCCAGCACCACGAAGGACGGCGCCAGGTACAGCAGCACCGCCGCCACCGACAGCGAGCACATGGTCTGGCACTGGAAATACACCACGCTCAGAAGCAGGATGCTGATCAGCCCCGATCCCAGAAAGATGGGCAGGTGCTTCAGCCTGATGCGAAACACCTGCCGGTGGAACAGGCCAAACACCACCGTCAGCACCAGCAGCGTCCCGAAGTTCCGGGCGAACACCCGGTTGCCCAGCGTCATGCCAGCCTCCGTCAGCAGCCGGTTGGAAAATCCGATAAAGCCCCAGCACACGGCGCTGAGAATCACATAGATATACGAGATCGTCTTGTTCATAGCGGTTCTTTATTTCTGCCCCCGCAGCTGGATGATCTGATCCCGCAGCAGCGCGGCGTACTCGAACTCCAGCATACGGCTGGCCTCCTTCATCTCTTTTTCCAGACGGGCGATGGTCTCCGCCCGCTCCCGGTCGCTGAGCTTCTTCTTGCTGATCCGGGACGCCTCCTCGGCGCTGTGGCTGATCTCCACCATCTCCCGCACGCTCTTGCGGATGGTGCGGGGCACAATGCCATGGGCACGATTGAAGGTATCCTGTAATTTCCGGCGGCGCTCCGTTTCGTCCATGGCCGAGCGCATGGACGGCGTGACGGTGTCCGCGTAGAGAATCACCAGACCCTCCGCATTGCGGGCGGCGCGGCCAATGGTCTGAATGAGGCTGGTCTCACTGCGGAGGAAGCCCTCCTTGTCCGCGTCCAGAATGGCCACCAGCGACACCTCCGGCAGGTCAAGGCCCTCCCGCAGCAGATTGATGCCCACCAGCACATCGAACTCGCCCAGCCGCAGATCCCGGATGATCTCCATCCGCTCCAGCGCCGACACATCGGCGTGCATATACCGCACCTTGATGCCGAGGCCCCGGAAATGGGCGGTGAGATCCTCCGCCATCCGTTTGGTCAGCGTCGTCACCAGCACCCGCTCGTTCCGCTGCTCCCGGGCGTGGATCTCCGCCACCAGATCGTCGATCTGGCCGGTGATGGGCCGCACCTCCACCCGCGGATCCAACAGACCCGTGGGGCGGATGACCTGCTCCACCACCTGATCGGCATGGGCCTTTTCAAAGTCCCCCGGCGTGGCGGAGACGTATACCGCCTGATGGAACCGCTCCTCGAACTCCTCGAACTTCAGCGGCCGGTTGTCGAAGGCGCAGGGCAGGCGGAAGCCGTACTCCACCAGACTCTGCTTGCGGGCATGGTCGCCGTTATACATGGCGCGCACCTGCGGCAGCGTCACATGGCTCTCGTCCACGAACAGCACGAAATCATCGGGGAAGAAGTCCAGCAGCGTCATAGGCGGCGACCCCGCCGGCCGCTGGGAAATGATCCGCGAATAGTTCTCGATGCCGGAGCAGTACCCCAGCTCCCGCATCATCTCCACGTCGTAGCGGGTGCGCTGGTCAATGCGCTGGGCCTCGATGAGCTTGCCCTGCTCCTCAAACAGCGCCTTCTGCTGGGCCAGCTCCCGCTCGATCTCCTCCGCCGCCCGCTCCAGCTTGTCCTTGGGGGTGACGTAGTGGCTGGCGGGGTACACCGCCACATGCTGCAGGGACTTCAGCGCCGTGCCGGTGACGGGGTGGAACTCGGTGATGCGCTCGATCTCGTCGCCAAAGAACTCCACCCGGATGGCCCGGTCTTTGTAGTACGCGGGATACAGCTCCACCGTGTCGCCCCGCACCCGGAACATATTCCGCTGGAACGCCACATCGTTGCGCTCGTACCGGTCCTCCACCAGACGCCGCAGCAGCTCGTCCCGGTCCATGGTCATACCCACCCGCAGGGAGATCATCATCCGCGCAAAGTCGTCCGGCTCGCCCAGCCCGTAGATGCAGCTCACCGACGACACCACGATCACGTCCCGCCGCTCCAGCAGCGCGCAGGTGGCACTGAGCCGCAGCCGATCGATCTCCTCGTTGGTGGAGGCGTCCTTCTCAATGTAGGTATCCGTGTGGGGGATATACGCCTCCGGCTGATAGTAGTCGTAGTAGGATACGAAATACTCCACGGCGTTGTGGGGGAAAAACTCCCGGAACTCCTCGCACAGCTGGGCCGCCAGCGTCTTGTTGTGGGCCAGCACCAGCGTGGGACGGTTGACCTTTTCGATGACCTTGGCCATGGTGTAGGTCTTGCCGGAGCCGGTGACGCCCTTGAGCACCTGCTCCCGCAGGCCGTTTTCCAGCCCCTGTGCCAGCTTTTCGATGGCCTGGGGCTGGTCGCCGGCGGGGCTGTACTCCGAAATAACTTTGAAATCAGGCATAGCACCCTCCCTTTATCTCCGCAAAAATCCGCTCTCCGCCATGGAGACGTAGTCGTCGTCCGCCACGATGATATGGTCGGCCAGCCGGATGCCCAGCGGGGCCAGAGCCTCCTGTATCCGATGGGTCACCAGCACGTCGGCGTCGGAGGGCAGTGCCACGCCGCTGGGATGGTTGTGCGCCAGAATGATGGTGCTGGCTCCTGCGTACAGGGCATTCTCCACTACCTGCCGCACATGGACGGCGGAGGCGGACACCGTCCCCTTAGCAATGCACCGGCAGGTCAGCAGCTTGCCCTTTCCGTCCAGACACACCTGATACAAAAGCTCCCGCTTCTGCCCCGCAAGCAGCTCCATGAAATAGGCGCCGGTGCGGTCCGGCGAATTGAGGATCTTCTCCGGCAGACTGGTGATCCGCGCCCGCTGGCTGATATCCGCCATCAAGCGCAGCAGCAGGGCGGCGCTGGCACCCACGCCCTCCACCTGCTCCAGCTCCTCCGGCGATGCCTGCAAAACGCCCTGTAACGAGCGGAAGCGCTTGAGTAACCGGTGGGCCGTCTCGTTGGTGTCCTGCCGTGGGATGGCGTAAAACAGCGCCAGCTCCAGTAACTCATGATCCGCCAGCGCGTCCGCGCCCACCTGGCGGTAGCGCTCCTTCGCGCGCTGCCGGTGTCCGTCGTGCAGCCCCATGTACGTCCCCCCTCGCCGTGTTTTCCGAATAATACAGTATACCATGCCGCGCCCCATCCTACAAGCTGTATTTCGCCCTTTCCGAAGCAGAAAAACCGGAAAAACCGTGCAGGATCGGCAAGGAGGGCAGGCCTTGCGCGGACGGCGTAAATGTGGTACAATAACTGACTGAATATGCGATATTGAGCGAGGAGAAATATGACGACAAAAGATTTCCAGACCCGCGGCCTGCTGCGGATATTCCTGTCCTATTTTAAGCCCCACCGGCGGCTGTTCGCGCTGGATATGACCTGCGCGTTCCTTATCGCCGTGGTGGATCTGGCGTTTCCGCTGGTGTCCCGCACCGCGCTGTACACATGGCTGCCGGAAAAGCAGTTCCGGGTGTTCTTCATCGTGATGGCGGCGGTGGTGGCGGCGTATGTGGTGCGCTCCGGCCTGTACTTCGTGGTGGCCTACTGGGGCCACACCTTCGGCATCCGGGTGGAGGCCGACATCCGCCGCGACCTGTACCACCACATGCAGGAGCTGGGCTTTGACTTCTATGACAAGAACCGTACCGGACAGCTGATGAGCCGCCTGACCAGCGACCTGTTCGAGGTGACCGAGCTGGCCCACCACGGACCGGAGGATATGTTCATCTCCCTTGTGACCATTGTGGGCGCGCTGGTGGTGATGTTCTGCATCCGGTGGGAGCTGGCGCTGGTGCTGCTGGTGATGCTGCCGGTGCTGCTGCTGGCGGCGCTGCGCCGCAGGAAGCAGATGAGCGCCGCCTCCCGCGCCGCCAAGCAGAAGACCGGCGTTATCAACGCCGCCATCGAGTCCGGCCTGTCCGGCGTCCGCACCACCAAGGCCTTCGCCAACGAGGACGCCCAGCAGGAGCGGTTCGACGAGGCCAACGAGGTGTTCAAGACCGCCAAGCGCGGCTTCCACAAGGAGATGGGCTTCTTCACCGCCGTGATGGAGTTTTTCACCAACATCCTGCCGGTGGCGGTGATCGCCGTGGGCGGCTGGCTCATCATGCAGGAGCGCATGGACTATGTGGACCTTATCACGTTTTCCCTGTACGTCACCTCCTTCGTCAGCCCCATCCGAAAGCTGGCCAACTTCGCGGAGATGTTCTCCAACGGCTTTGCGGGACTGAACCGCTTTGCCGAGCTGATGCGCACGGAGCCCACCATTCAGGACGCCCCCGACGCCGTGGAGCTGACGGACGTGCGGGGCGCGGTGGATGTGTCCCATGTGTCCTTTACCTACAGCGGGGAGACGGAGGTGCTGCACGACGTGTCCCTGTCCGTCCCCGCCGGGGAGACGGTGGCGCTGGTGGGACCCTCCGGCGGCGGCAAGAGCACCCTATGCCAGCTGCTGCCCCGGTTCTACGACGTGGACGAGGGCAGCATCCGGGTGGACGGACTGGACGTGCGGCAGGTGACGCAGAGCTCCCTGCGCCGGGCCATCGGCATCGTGCAGCAGGATGTATTCCTGTTTGCCGACACCATCCGGGAGAACATCCGTTACGGGCGGCCAGGCGCCTCCGACGAGGAGGTAGAGGCCGCGGCCAAGCGGGCAGAGATCTACGAGGATATCATGGCCATGCCCGACGGCTTCGATACCTATGTGGGCGAGCGGGGCACACTGCTGTCCGGCGGCCAGAAGCAGCGGGTGTCCATCGCCCGCATCTTCCTGAAGGACCCGCCCATCCTCATCCTGGATGAGGCCACCTCCGCGCTGGACAGCGTGACGGAGGCGAAGATACAGGGGGCCTTTGACCAGCTTTCACAGGGGCGCACCACCCTCATCATCGCCCACCGGCTGTCCACCATCCGGGCGGCGGATCGTATTCTGGTGATCCAGAACGGCCGCATCGCCGAGGAGGGCAGCCACCGGCAGCTGCTGGCGCTGAACGGCGCGTATGCAAGGCTGTACCGCACACAGGATCTGGGAGGTGCCTATGGACAGGCGTGAACTGCTGGATCGGGCGGCCCGGGACGAGGACGAGCGCCTGCTGCTGGGCCGTGTGTGGGATAAGTGGGAGCAGTGCCGCCTGCGCAGCATACCGACAGCCACGGATTTCCTGTCGCCGCAGGAGCAGGCGGCGGCCCAGCGCCTGCTGGGCGCGCTGGGCGTACACGACGGCTATGTGTTCTTTGGCGGCTACGACGGGGCGGAGCGGCAGCGGCTGTTCTTCCTGCCTGACTGGGCGGCAGAGCCGGAGCCGGACGCCATCACGGCGGTGACGGCGTCGTGGTACGGCGGCGAGAGTCTGACCCACCGGGATTTTCTGGGAAGTCTGATGGGCTTGGGATTGACCCGGGGCACCATTGGCGATATACTGGTGACAGAGAGCCGGTGTCAGGTACTGACCCTGCCGAAAACGGCGGCGTTCCTGCTGTCGGACTGGGAGTCGGCGGGCCGGGTGAAGCTGAAGACCGCGCCCCTGCCGTTGGAGGAGCTGGAGATACCCGCGCAGCCGTGTAAGGAGGTGCGGGACACCGTGTCGTCCCTGCGGCTGGACAACGTGCTGGCGGCGGGCTTTTCCGTCAGCCGGGGCAAGGCGGCGGAGGCCGTGGAAAAGGGCGCGGTGCAGGTAAACTGGACAGTGTGCCAGAAGCCGGACAAGCCGGTGGCGGCAGGGGATACCATCACCTGCCGGGGACTGGGAAAATGCGTGCTGGACAGCGTGGGAGGCCCCACGAAAAAGGGGCGTCTGCCGGTGGTCATCCGGCGCTTTGTATAAGGGAGGATCGCTATGGATCAGAAGAAGATCGACCGTATCAACGAGCTGGCCCACAAGGCCAAGGCCGAGGGCCTCACCGAGGAGGAACAAAAGGAGCGGGAGGTACTGCGGCAGGAGTATCTGGACGCGGTTATGGGGAATCTCCGGCGGGAGCTGGACAATACCTATATCGTGGACGAGAAGGGCAACAAGCGGAAGCTGCAGGGAAAGGGGTTCAAGTCCTGATGGCATACGACAATGACAACAGCCTTCGGCAGCCGCAGCCGCCGAAAAAAGACAGCGACATCGGCTCGTGGATCTTTATCGCCGTCATGTTTACCGTGGCGTGGCCGATCGGCCTGATCCTGCTGCTCATCAAGCTCAGCGAGAGCGGCAACAAAAAGAAGAATTCTCGCCGGACAACGGGCCAGAGTGGACAGCGCACCTCCCAGCGGGTGACGGCGGCCTCACCGCAGGCGGAAAAGGCCCGCAGCGCCGTGGAGCAGGTGACCCGCACCCCGGATTACACCGACAAGGGCGGCAGGACGATGAAAATCATCGGCGCCATACTGGGCATTCTGGGATGCATGGCGCTGTTCTCCGCCGTGGGGGACAATCTGTCCTATGCGTACCGCTACAACGAGTGGTGGTACTTTGCGCGGCAGCTGTTCTATCCGCTGGGCATGCTGGCCGGCGGCGCATCGCTGCTGCTGGGCAGCGGCGCCATGAAGCGCCGCCAGCGCCGGTTTGCCACCTATCTCCGCACCGCCGGGCAGAAGCCCGCCGTGCCGCTGGACTATCTGGCTCGGGCGGCCAACGTGTCCCGCCGCCGGGTGGAGAAGGACGTGAACCTCATGCTGGAGAAGGGACTGTGGGGCGACAAGGCCTATGTGGACATGGGCAGCGGTATGCTGTTCCGGTCGCAGGCTGCCGCCACGGCGTATTTTGACAAGGCCCGTCAGATGCAGCAGCCGGAGGAGCCGGCAGTCCAGCCCCAGGCGGCGGAGGGCTATGCCGGCGTCCTGCGGCAGATACGGGAGCTGAACGACCGCATCGCTGACGAGGCGCTCAGCGCCAAGATCGACCGCATCGAGCAGGTGTCCGGCCGCATTTTCAAGGCCATTGAGGACGATCCGGCCAAGAAGGGCGCCTCCGGTACGTTCCTGAACTACTATCTGCCCACCACCCTGAAGCTGCTGGAGAACTATGCGGACTTCGAGGAGGCGGGGGTCAGCGGCGAGAACCTGTCGCAGGCCAAGAGCCGCATCGAGGCCACCATGGACAGCATCGTGGTGGGCTTCGAGCACCAGCTGGACGAGCTGTACCGCACGGATGCCATGGACATCGACAGCGACATCCGGGTGATGGAGACGATGCTGCGCCGGGATACGGCCAGCGTGGCCGATGACTTCGGGCTGGGCGGCGCCGCCGCGCAGCGCCAGTCGGAGGAGGAATAGCACACAGGGGAGACGTGACCCGCGGGTCACGCTCCCTTTCGCGCTTTCCGGCAGGCGTTCCCGGTAACGGGTTTCGCCAAAAGGCGGGCCGTGTTTATTGACGAAGAAACACAAAAAGGATACAATACAGGCAAAAGACAGGCGTACCGCCCCGTTTCGCCGCCATCGGCGCGGCCAATGTGGTATGGTGCTGCAAAAGGAGAGAGGTCATGACCAAGGAGATGGAGCTGTACCGCGGCGGCAGCTGGGACAGCGCGTATACATATCTGGGCGCACACCCCGCCCCGCAGGGCTATACGTTCCGCGTCTGGGCGCCCCATGCGCGGCATGTGGCGCTGGCCGGCGACTTCAACGGCTGGCAGGCGGCGGACATGTGCCGGGACGGGGACGGCGTGTGGTCGTACACGGCGGAGAACGCCGCCGTGTACGACAGCTACAAGTACATCGTCACCGGCGCGGACGGCCGCACGGTGTGGAAGGCCGACCCCTTCGCGTTTCACGCCCAGACCCGTCCCGGCTCCGACAGCAAGGTGTACGACCTGTCGGGCTACGGCTGGCGTGACGGGGCGTGGCGGGAGAAGTGCGCCGCCCAGCCGCCGGTGAACGGCCCGCTGCTGATCTACGAGGTGCATCTGGGCTCATGGCGGCGGCATGAGGACGGCACCAGCCTCAGCTATCGGGAGCTGGCCAAGGAGCTGCCCGCCTATGTCAGGCGCATGGGCTACAACTTCGTGGAGCTGCTGCCGGTGACGGAGTACCCGCTGGACGACAGCTGGGGCTATCAGTGTACCGGCTACTTCGCCCCCACCAGCCGCTACGGCACGCCCCACGACTTCATGGCGCTGGTGGATGCCCTGCATCAGGCGGGGGTCGGCGTGATTCTGGACTGGGTGCCGGCCCACTTCTGCAAGGACAGCCACGGCCTCATCGAGTTTGACGGCACCTGCCTGTACGAGTACGGCGACCCGCTGAAGTGGGAGCACGCCGGTTGGGGTACGCGGGTGTTCGACTTCGGTAAGCCGGAGGTGTGCAGCTTCCTGCTGTCCTCTGCGGCCTACTGGCTGCGGGAGTACCACATCGACGGCCTGCGGGTGGACGCGGTGGCGTCCATGCTGTATCTGGACTACGACCGGCAGGGCGGCGCGTGGCGTCCCAACCGGGACGGCGGCCGGGAGAATCTGGAGGCCATCGAGTTTTTGCGGGCGCTGAACCGGATGGCCTTCACCGTCAACGGCGCCGCCCTGATGGTGGCGGAGGAGTCCACGGCGTGGCCGCTGGTGACGTATCCGCCGGAGCAGGGGGGACTGGGCTTCAACCTGAAGTGGAACATGGGCTGGATGAACGATCTGTGCCACTACCTGAAGATGGATCCCTATTTCCGGCAGTTCCACCACCGGGACGTGACGTTCTCCATGATCTACGCCTTTTCCGAGAACTATGTGCTGCCCCTGTCCCACGACGAGGTGGTGCATATGAAGGGTAGCCTGCGGGGTAAGATGCCCGGCGATGACTGGCGGCAGCTGGCGGGCGTCCGGGGCTTCTATGCCTATATGCTGTGCCACCCCGGCAAGAAGCTGCTGTTTATGGGCGCGGAGCTGGGTCAGTGGCACGAGTGGGCGTTTCAGGGCCAGCTGGACTGGTACCTGCTGGACGACCCTGCCTGCCGCGCCACCCACGAGTGCATCCGCCAGCTGAACCGGCTGTACCGCCGCAACCGCAGCCTGTGGGAGAATGACCGGGACTGGGACGGCTTCGAGTGGCTGGTGGTCGATGACAACCACAACAACGTACTGGTATTTCTGCGCCGGGATCGGAAGGGACATGAGCTGATCTGCGCGGTGAATTTCGCGCCGGTGCCGTGGGAGGGCTACCGCTTCGGCGTACCGGATCACGCCTATTACGAGGCAATATTCAACACGGACGATGTCCAGTGGGGCGGCAGCGGCGTCTGCGCCGCGGACCCCGTTCCCGTGGAGCCTGTGCCGTCCCACGGGCGGCAGCAGTCCATCGCGCTGACCATCCCGCCGCTGGGCGCGGTGATCCTGCGGGGACACGGCAGGCGGAAACAGAAAAAAGAGGAAGCAGGAGGTACGCAAGCATGAAGAAAGAATGTGTCGCCATGCTGCTGGCCGGTGGACAGGGGAGCAGACTCTATGTCCTGACCGGCAATATGGCCAAGCCCGCCGTCCCCTTCGGCGGCAAGTTCCGCATCATCGACTTTCCCCTGTCCAACTGCACCAACTCCGGCATCGACACCGTGGGCGTGCTCACCCAGTACCGTCCGCTGGAGCTGAACGGCTATATCGGCAACGGCCAGCCGTGGGAGCTGGACCGCATGCACGGCGGCGTCCACATTCTGCCGCCCTACCAGTCCGCCACCGGCGCTGTGTGGTACAAGGGTACCGCCAACGCCATCTACCAGAACATGGGCTTTGTGGATCTGTACGACCCGGAGTATGTGCTGGTGCTGTCCGGCGACCACATCTACAAGATGGATTACTCCGATATGCTCCGCCGCCACAAGGCGGCCGGCGCCGCCTGCACCATCTCCGTTATGGAGGTGCCGTGGGAGGAGGCCAGCCGCTTCGGCATCATGTCCGTGGACGGCGACGACCATATCACGGAGTTTGCCGAAAAGCCCAAGGAGCCTAAGAGCAATCTGGCGTCCATGGGCATCTACATCTTCACATGGAGCAAGCTGAAGGCCTATCTCACCGCCGATGAGGCCGACCCCAACAGCGACAACGACTTTGGCAAGAACATCATCCCTGCCATGCTCTCGGCGGGGGAGGTCATGGCGGCCTACCGCTTCGAGGGCTACTGGAAGGACGTGGGCACGCTGGACTCCCTGTGGGATGCCAACATGGATATGCTGTCCCCCGGCTCGGGCCTGAACCTGCTGGACAAGAAGTGGCCCATCTACGGGCGCACGCCCAACTGCCCGCCCACGTTCGTGGGCCCGGACGGCGACATCGGCAACAGCGCCGTGGCCAAGGGCTGCACCATTCTGGGCGAGGTGAAGAACACTGTACTGAGCTACGGCTCCTCCGTGGGAAAGGGCGCGGAGGTGTCCTACTCCGTGGTGATGCCCAACGCCGTCATTGAGGACGGGGCCAAGGTGTCCTACGCCATCGTGGGCGAGGGCTGCCATGTGGGGAAGAATGCGGTGGTCGGCGGCGCGCCGGGCAGCGTGGACTTCGACCACTGGGGCATCGCGGTGCTGGGTCCCCACACCACTGTCCCCGACGGCGGCGTGGTGGAGCCGAAAATGATGCTGGGAGGCAACGGCAAGGAGGTACGGCCATGAAAGGAATGCACGGGATCATCTTTTCCTACGAAAAGCAGACGGATCTGCGGGAGCTGATCGCCAACCGCATCCACGGCTCCATCCCCTTTGCGGGGGATTACCGGGTCATCGACTTTGTGCTGTCCGCCATGGTCAACGCCGGTATCACCGATGTGGGCGTCATCATGCACGGCAAGTGCCAGTCCATGCTGGATCATCTCGGCTCCGGCAAGAGCTGGGATCTCAGCCGCAACCACGGCGGCCTGACGCTGCTGCCCGCCTTCGCGTACAACGAGAGCCGCGGCGCCGGCGGCCAGTACCGGGGCAAGGTGGAGGCGCTGGCAGGCGTGATCAACTACCTCAAGGGCATCCGGCAGGACTATGTGCTGCTGTCGGACAGCGATCTTGTCATCAACCTGCCGCTGGAGGACGTGCTGCGCAGGCACATCGACAGCGGTGCGGGCATGACGGCGGTATGTACCTCCGTCCCCGGCGATGTGTCGGACACCTACTTTACACTGGATGAGACGGGCCGCATCACCGACACCGCCTACGATGTGTTTGCCCCGGCGGGCTATCGCTGCCTGAACATGTTCGTGCTCAGCAGGGATCTGCTGATGCAGATGGTGACGGAGTGCGCCAGCCGCAATCAGTTCAGCTTCCGCCATAACATCCTGCAGGAGATGGGGCGGCGGTACCGGTTCCACGCCTACATCTATGACGGCTACGCCGCCCGCATCAACAGCGTGCAGAGCTATTACCAGCGCAGCATGGAGCTGCTGGATCCCGCTCTGCGGCAGGCGCTGTTCTGCCCGGAGCGTCCGGTGTACGCCAAGGAGAACGACTCCCCCTCCAGCTATATCGACCCCAGCGGCCCCTGCGTCAACTCCCTGATCGCGGACGGCTGTGACATTCAGGGCAGCGTGAAAAACTGCATTCTGTTCCGCAATGTGCGTATTGAAAAGGGCGCCAGCGTGGAAAACTGTATTTTGTTCAAGGATACGGTGGTGAAAAAGGGCGCGGTGCTGCGCAGCGTCATCACCGATAAGTATGTGACCGTCGGCGACAGCGTAACGCTGATGGGTCACGAGAATTATCCCATCGTTATCGCCAAGGGCAGCACCGTCTGAGGGCTGCCGGAGAAAGGAGCAGCGGTATGAAGATCCTGTATGTGTCCAGTGAGGCGTTCCCCTTCTGCAAGACCGGGGGATTGGCCGACGTGGCGGGCAGCCTGCCTCCGGCACTGGCCCGGAACGGCGATGAGGTGGCGGTGATCCTGCCGCTGTACGGCCAGATCGGCTGGCAGTGGCGGCAGCAGATGACGTTCCGCCGCTATATCTATGTGGATCTGGGCTGGCGGCACCAGTACTGCGGCCTGTTTTCGCTGGAAAAGGACGGCGTGACGTGGTATTTCGTGGACAACGAGCACTACTTCTGCCGCAATACGCTGTACGGCGAGTTTGACGACGGCGAGCGCTTCGCCTTTTTCTGCAAGGCGGTCATCGACCTGCTGCCCAGTCTGGACTGGATGCCCGACATCCTCCACTGCAACGACTGGCAGACGGCGCTGGTACCCATCTACCTCAAGGACGTGTGTACCCGGTGGGAGGCAGTGCGCCGCATCCGCACGGTGTTCACCATCCACAACATCGAATATCAGGGCCGCTATGGTGAGGATACCGTGGATCAGCTGTTCGGTCTTGACAGAGGGTGGTATAATGACGGCACGCTGCAAATGGACGGCGACGTGAACCTGATGAAGGGCGCCATGCTGGTGTCCGATGCTGTGACCACCGTCAGCCCCACCTATGCCGCCCAGCTCCATGACGCGGCCTATGCCGAGGGCATGGAGAGCGTGGTACGCATGATCGACTGGAAGTTTTCCGGTGTGGTCAACGGTCTGGACGTGGCGGGCTACGATCCCTCCCATGATCCGGCCCTGCCGGCGCGCTATGACGCCGACCACATGGCCGGCAAGGCCGCGTGCAAGGCGTCTCTGCAGGCGGCGTTGGGCCTTGCACAGGAGCCGGACACGCCGCTGATGGGCATTGTCAGCCGGCTGGTGGGCCACAAGGGGCTGGACATCGTGGAGCAGGGACTGGACGGCATCATGGCCACCGGTTGTCAAATGGTGGTGCTGGGCAAGGGCGACAGCCGCTTTGAGGACTTCTTCCGCGGCAAGGCGTGGGAGTACGGCGGCCGCTTGTCGGCGCAGATCACCTATGCCGAGGATCTGGCCCGCCGGGTCTACGCCGGGTGCGACCTGTTTTTGATGCCCTCCCGCAGCGAGCCCTGCGGCCTGAGCCAGATGATCGCCATGCGCTA
>OLSA01001357.1_pt1 | contig 20392 bp, 17 predicted proteins | sample 1672731 | NCBI WGS metagenome assembly OLSA01 (sample SAMEA3136718, study PRJEB25190) | human gut metagenome | biome: human gut; feature: human-associated habitat; material: faeces | place: Austria | collected 2013
CGTCAGGATGAGCTTTTTCCAAACGATCTATTCCCTGAGGAGAAGCTATAATACACATAAATTTAATATTTTTTACTCCCGCTTTTTTTATTTCATTGATTGCGTCTACAGCGGTATTGCCCGTAGCAAGCATTGGATCTACGACAATAACGTCCCTTTCGGCAACATCCTCAGGCAGCTTGCTGTAATACTTTATAACATTAAAGCTCTCGTTGTCTCTGAACATTCCAATATGACCTATTTTTGCGGCAGGAACCATATTTATAACTCCGTCTATCATACCAAGTCCGGCGCGAAGAACAGGAACAAACGCAAGCTTTCTTCCTGATATAACCTTAGTTTTGGCAACCGCCATAGGCGTTGCGATTTCAACTTCTTTAAGCGGCAGATCCCTGGTGGCTTCATAGCATATAAGCATAGCTGTTTCTGAAACTAGCTCTCTGAATTCCTTAGCGCCCGTGTTTTTATCTCTCATCAAAGAAATTTTATGCTGAATAAGCGGATGTTCAATTAGATGCAGTTTTGCCATAGTTTTTCACTCCTTATTACTCTTTTCTATATCTTTGAATTTGTCTATACGCTTCTGATGGCGCCCGCCTTCAAATTTTGTTTCAAGAAATATACTAACTATTTCCGACGCTGTTCCCGAGCCTATTGTTCTGGCTCCCATACATAAAATATTCGTTATGCAATCTTGTATACTTAGCCGTATAATAATCAGCGCAGAGAGCCGCCCTTATCCCGTTCACCTTATTAGCCGCCATCGACATGCCTACTCCGGTGCCGCAAATCAATATTCCTCTTTCACATTTTCCTCCGGCAACACATCCGGCAACCTCGGACGCGATATCAGGATAATCGCACGCTTCGCCGTTGCAGCCTATATCAAGAATATCATAGCCCATATTTTTAAGCTGTTCTATAATTTCTTCTTTTAAATTGTAACCCGCATGGTCACTGCCAATCGCAATCATAATAAACTCCATTCTGACATTATTGCTTAATATACTTTATATTATATCACATTTATTGTGTAAAATCAACGTCGCTCAGCATTAATTAAATCTTTTTCCGCCTTAACCAATTGAAGATAACTGGCTTCAAGCATTTCTGGACGGCAATAATCATGATTAAGGGACGCCAGGCAAATACCTGCCGCGTTCTGATGTCTTAAATGCATAGGCGAAAGCTTTATACAGCCGTTTCCGAATTTTTCAGAGAATTCCTCTGCTCCGTCGCCTGTCATAACAATTTGTTCGCCGTATTCCGAAAGCATTTCCGACAGTCTGCCGTCCTCAATCAGCATATCATCAAGAATCCTATGAGCTTTATTGTCTGAAAATCTGAATAATGCAGTATAAACCAGGTTTTGTCTTGCCTTCATAACCGAACACACAAGACCGTCAGACGGAAAGTTATATGCAAGACCTTCCAAGGTTGATACTCCGCAGCATTCAATTCCAAGTGAAAACGACATAGCCTTAACTGCGGCAACTCCGATTCTGATTCCGGTATATGATCCGGGACCTATACCAACCGCTATTTTATCAATCGAACCAATTTCCTTATCACAGTCAAAAATAAGCTTTTTTACCATAGGCAATATAACCTGAGAATGCGTCTTGGCAGTCAATAAGGATGACTGCCCGAGCATAATACCGTCCTCCATCAAAGCAACGGAGGCAGTTCTTCCCGATGTTTCAATTCCAAGTGTCAGCAAACCGATCGTCCCCCTCCACTGTTATTCTTCTCGTATCATCATCTATACGGTCTATTGTTATATAAATGGTTTCCGAAGGTAATATATCATCTATATTCTCCGACCACTCAACTGCAAAAACACTTTTTTCCAATGGATAATCGTAAAAGCCTGTAGCTTCAAGCTCGTCAGAGCTGATGATCCTATACATATCAAAATGATAAAGGCTGATTTCTCCCCTATATTCATTTACTATTGAAAACGTTGGCGACGTTACAATATCCTTTAATCCAAGTCCTGCTGCAAGACCTCTGGTAAAGGTAGTTTTTCCTGCTCCAAGTCCGCCCTTATAAGCAATTATATCTCCCCTTTTCAAAAGCGATCCCAGCTTTTCCGCAAATGCAATAGTTTCCTCAGGACTCTTAGTTATAATTGTCATCATTTTTATCCTCTAAAAAAATTTTCTTTATACTCTTATCCGTCACATCGTTTTCTATTATATAAGCAGTCCATTTATCCGTACTGTCGAGCTTATAAATATAACACTCGACAGGATATTCATCTCCGTCCTTATAGGCGCTGTAATACCTTGCAGCGACGGATTGATTCTGATTTATCCCCAAAGAAACGCTTTTATAGCTCTGAGTGTCAAAATCCGTATATTTTTCAATAAACTCCATGCCGTCTTCAATATTATCTATCCAGACCATTAAAACAGGTTGTTTTCCGCCCGTATATTTAGCGCGGCTGACGCTTACGTCCTCTGAGATGAGGATATTCAATTCGTCAGCAATAATTCCGATCTCATAATCAGTAAGCTCGTATTTAACCGCTGTATTATATCCGTTAAAAAAATATGAAAATACATGATATATAACATAAAGGAATACGACGGTCAAAATTGTTATAACCAAAACTCTCCAGATTTTTTCCGAACGTCCTTTTTCCTTTTCATTATCTGTTCTGGAAACTATATCGCCCTCATTATCATCTATTATATTCCGCATAATCAGAAAAGTCCCGTTATACTGCCGCTGTTATCGCAGTCTATATTCAAAGCCGCGGGACATTTCGGAAGACCGGGCATTGTCAGTATATTTCCGGTAAGCGCAACCACAAATCCGGCTCCAGAGGATAGCTTAAGGTCTCTTACAGTAATTTTAAATCCTTCCGGTTTCCCCAGATTTGACGGATCGTCAGAAAGCGAATATTGAGTTTTTGCAACGCATACGGGTATATTGCCATAGCCGAGTTTCTCTATTTCCTTCAATGCTTTTTCAGCTTCAGCCGTATAAACCACTCCGTCTGCACGATAAATCTCCTCTGCTATAATATCAAGCTTTTCTTTTATGGACAGCTTTTCATCATAAATTGGTTTAAAATCTGAAGATTTATTTTCAATCGTACTGATAACTTTAGAAGCAAGATCCTTGCCGCCGTCGCCGCCCTTAGCAAAAATTTCCGTCATAGAGGATTCAACGCCCGCATTTTTACAAAATTCCTCAACGATTCTGATTTCATTTTCAGTATCCGTGTAAAATCTGTTTATTGCCACTACTACCGGAACCCCGAACTTTTTCATATTTTCAATATGAACGCCAAGATTAACGATACCCCTGCAAAGAGCGTCAGTATTTTCCTCCTGCAAATCGCTTTTTGGAATTCCGCCGTTATATTTAAGCGCTCTTATAGTAGCCACAAGCACTACGCATTCAGGCTTTAATCCGCCGAAACGGCATTTTATATCAAAGAACTTTTCAGCCCCGAGATCAGAACCGAAGCCGGCTTCCGTAACGCAGTAATCTCCCAGCTTCAGAGCCAGCTTAGTAGCTCTTATCGAATTACAGCCGTGCGCAATATTTGCAAAAGGACCGCCGTGAATCAAAGCCGGAGTATTTTCAAGAGTCTGCACCAGATTCGGTTTGAGCGCGTCCTTCAAAAGAGCGGTCATAGCCCCTTGAACACCAAGCTCTCTGGCGTAAACAGGTTCTCCTGAATATTTGTATCCAACAAGTATATTTCCTAAACGCTTTTTCAGATCGTCAATATTGCTTGCAAGACAAAGTATCGCCATAACTTCCGATGCGACGGTTATCTGAAAGCCGTCTTCTCGGGGAATTCCGTTTATCTTTCCGCCCAATCCCGCAATTATATTACGAAGAGCGCGGTCGTTCATATCCAGACATCTTTTAAAAAGGATTCTCCTCTGGTCAATTCCAAGCTCGTTTCCATGCTGAAGATGATTGTCGACAGCGGCGCAAAGCAAATTATTAGCAGACGTTATAGCATGCATATCACCGGTAAAATGCAGATTAATATCCTCCATAGGAACGACCTGAGAGTAACCGCCTCCGGCTGCTCCTCCCTTTATACCGAAAACCGGTCCCAGAGAAGGCTCTCTAAGAGCTAAAACGGCATTCCTGCCGATTTTATGCATAGCCTGCGCAAGACCGACGCTTACCGTTGTCTTTCCCTCGCCTGCGGGAGTTGGATTTATAGCTGTTACAAGTATAAGTTTACCGTCGTCCTTATCCGCAAGCTTTTCATAAAGAGCCTCCGACAGCTTAGCCTTATAATGCCCGTAAGGTTCAATATCTTCGTTTTCTATTCCAAGACCGGCTGCAATTTCAGTTATAGGTTTCATTTTTGCGCCGTGCGCTATCTCAATATCACTCAACATATTTTATCACCATTATTTTAAAAGCTAAAATAATTTTTCCTTTCGCACATAATAACAATTTTTATTATAACATTTCACAGTATAAAATGCAAGTAAAAAAGGACGGCGCACGCCGTCCTTAATATATTACGATTCGACTGTTTCCTCAGCTTTATTTTTTCCGGAAAAAAGCTTTAAGCATTGCAGACCTATAATTACAACGCCTCCTATAAAGAAGAAGAGAATACTGAAGGTATCCATCGTAAGCATTTCTTTCGGAGTTTCCAGCGATTCCGGTCCCTTAACAATAGATAACAGCGAACCGAGCATTAAACCGATTATCGCATATACGGTTTGAGAATGAAAATGTTCAAGCGCCGCCTTAACAAGCTTGATAATAACAATAACTCCAAGCAGTATGCCGATTCCGACAGAAATTACAATAGGAAGACCGCTGAAATCCAAATGGAGCAGATCCTTTATAGCATTCATAACCGGCAGGTATACGCCGAATATCAAAAGCATGGTCGAGCCTGAAATACCCGGAAGAACCATTGCCGATATAGCTATCATTCCTACAAGCACAGTATAAATCAATTGTCCTATATTAAAGGCTCCCGCCGAAACCGATCCGCCGTCCGATGGATTTACCATCGTTATAGCTACAACCAGCGCTGCGCCCAGAATGAGAAATACAACGTTGTAAAATTTCTTAAGGGATTCTTTTTCCTCGTATACTATAAGCGGAATAGAAAAAACTATAAAACCTATAAAAAGCGAGCTTATCTGATAAATATGTGATTCAAATACGCTGGTTAAAATTAGTACTGCTGATATGAATCCGACTATCCAGCCTATTCCAAGTCTTATAAGAAACTTAAACGATTTCTTCAAATTCTCTTTTCTTTCAAGCTTGTCCCCTTTTCTGCTCATAAATGAGTTAAGCGAATTGATAAAATCCTCATAATAGCCTAAAAGATAAGCGATCGTTCCTCCTGATACTCCGGGAACGCTATCGGCAAGCGCCATTAAAAGACCGCATATATAAATCATAAAATAATACACAAGTTACTTTTTTAAGTAACATTCTCCTTTCTTTTTTTACACATTATAACATACGTAAAAATCAAAGTCAATCAATTACAATGGTTTTACGTAGATTTAACAATAGCGATTATTTTCTGGATTTTGGTCTGTATGCAATAAAAAATACGGAAACGGCCGCGGCTAATATTACAGATATGAAATAATATCCCAAATCTCAAAATAAACGCTGCGCCTATTATATCTGTAACAACGTCTAACGGTATTAACAGCAAAATTGAAATCCCTGAGGAAATTAGCTTTTCTGGTTTTATTATAACAAAAAGAAAATAAACTAACCAAAGATATATAATTGAAACAACAGAAACTCTTATTCCTATAGAAAATAAAAGACATTCCTCATATTTTTTTAATTAGATATACCTCCATAAATTCCAATTTGTATACTAAATTCAAGTATAAAATCATCACTTCCTGTTTGGCTTTCTTTTTATTCCCAGCAGTTTAACAAAATCATTAAATAAGGTTGTATCCGATGGCTCAAACATCAGCCATTTTCCGTCATGATAGTTTTTAGTTTCATCATAAATTTTTTGCACTTCTTTTGAATAACTATTTCTATCTGTATCAAATTTTAATCGTTCATCTTTCCCTAAGATAATCATAAATCCTATGCAGTTTTCCCTTGCGTACAATGCACAAAGCGTTTTTCCGCCACGACGGTATTTATACTCATAAGTCCACGCTTTACCGCCTTTGTTCCATAAGCGTTCCATGTCATACTTTTCATCAATTAAGGCACACAGTTTATTCCATATATCATATAATGATTGACCAACTAAAGCAGTCATTTCTTCTGAATTAGGTATTTTATCCAGCATACTCGTTTCTCCTAACTTCCAATTTCTCAGTTCTATAAAAAGAGAATTTTCGTAGTCCTTTATATAGTATCGTACATTTATCAGCCCTTTTGTTTATTAGAGCATAATAATTATAACTTGTTCCGGATCATGAGTCAATCCACTTCCGGTTGAAATGCACACTAAACTGACGTTTACCTGCTTTCTTATAGTTTAAATAAGCTTTATGGGCCGATAATTAATTAAATGCTGTAAGAATCTAAAAATTCCTGTAATTTATTCGCAAGCTTACCTATGTGAATACCGTCAACAAACGAATGATGCGCCTGTATTGAAAACGGAAGAATAGTTCTGCCGTTTCTTTCAAAATACTTTCCCCAATCGAAAAGTGGCGTTGAATTGTCCTTTTTTCCTGAAACGGTATGGGAAATATGAGTATAGGAAATCCAAGGGAAAGGCGAAAACTGAAAAACATCAATTCCGAGCGGACCTGTAAAATATTCTTTCTGCGACAGAACAGTATTTAGGGCCAAAGCATTATATTCGTCAAGCGTATCTGTCATTTTTACATTTACAACCTTAAAAAGTTCGGTATCATTATCGAGAAAGGTAAACGCCGTATCAATCTTATCGAATAAAACCACAACTCCATTTAAAAAACGATATCTGAATTCCTCTATTTCATTGGCGCATTTTGAAACTACATAAATCATTGAAAAAGTGAAGGAATATCTGTTTTTTATCTTTTTTAAGAATTCTGTAATATCTAATTCGAATGTAATACAGTACGACGGTTCTATGTAATCTCTGAACACCTGAAAATGCACTTTTCTTTTCCACTCATTTAAATTAATTATTTCATAATTATTCATCAATAGCTCCTTTCATATACCATTGACATAATAAAAAAAACAGCGGAAAGTATTTAAAAACCTTCCGCTGTCTGATTTTTATTAAATATTTGGCATAACCGGTAACTGAGACGGATACGGAATTTCCTGATGATTGTCAGTTTTTACAATCTGAACCTTGTTATAAACGTCCATTCCCGTTCCCGCCGGTATAAGCTTTCCTATTATAACATTTTCCTTCAAGCCAAGCAGCTTATCGCTCTTGCCTCTGATTGCAGCGTCTGTTAGAGCCTTGGTAGTTTCCTGGAACGATGCCGCAGATAGGAAGCTGTCAGAGCTTGACGACGCCTTTGTAATACCCTGAAGAACAGGAAGCGTTGTAACAATCTCCAGATTTTCTTCTCCGTTTTCTATTCTCGTCTTAATCGACTCGTTTATTTCGTCAATTTCCTTCTTATCAACAAGCGCTCCCGGCAGCAAATAGCTGCTTCCGGATTCATCGACCTTGATCTTCCTCAGCATCTGGCGAACAATAACTTCGATATGCTTATCATTTATATCAACACCCTGTAAGCGGTAAACCTTCTGTACTTCATGGATAATATAGTTCTGAACCGCCTGCACGCCTAAAATGTTAAGAATATCCGCCGGATATACGTTACCCTCCGTAAGCTTAGTACCCTTTTCAATAACCTCATTTTCCTTAACTCTTATCTTGAAGTTATATGGAACCATATAGCTTTCTGTCTCTCCGGTTTCATTATTTGTTACAATAACGTTTCTGGTCGTCTTGATCTCTTCGATATTGACTATGCCGTCGATTCTTGAAAGTATAGCGGCATTTTTCGGACGCCTTGCCTCAAACAGCTCCTCAACACGCGGAAGACCTTGCGTAATATCCTCTGCCGAAGCGATACCTCCCGTATGGAATGTTCTCATCGTAAGCTGAGTACCCGGCTCGCCTATAGACTGAGCAGAAATAATACCTACAGCTTCGCCGACAGCGACAAGGTTTCCGTTTGCAAGGTTGGAACCATAGCATTTAGCGCATACTCCATGCTTTGAACGGCAGTGTAAAACTGAACGTATTTTGATTCTCTCCACTCCGGCCTCGCACACTCTCTTTGCGTCCGCCTCAGTCATAAGCTTATCCTTTGATATTATAACGTCTCCGGTGCTCTCGTCCTTAAGATCGTCGACAAGATATCTTCCCACAAGTCTTTCAACCAGCGGCTCAATTATCTCGTTGCCGTTTCTAATCTCATATACCTCAAGACCGTCGTGAGCGTCACAGTCATGCTCGCTTATGATTACATCCTGCGAAACGTCTACAAGACGTCTGGTAAGGTAGCCGGAATCGGCGGTACGTAAAGCAGTATCTGCAAGTCCCTTACGGGCGCCTCGCGATGAAATGAAATATTCAAGAATATTCAGTCCTTCACGGTAATTCGCTCTGATAGGAATTTCAATGGTAGTACCGGAGGTATTGGCGATAAGGCCTCTCATACCTGCAAGCTGCCTGATCTGATTGATACTTCCTCTGGCTCCCGAATCAGCCATCATGAATATAGGGTTATATTTGTCAAGTCCCGTTTTAAGCGCCTCGGTAACATCATCCGTAGCCTGATTCCAAACTTCAATTACCTTTTTGGATTTTTCCTCAGACGATATATAGCCGTATTCATACTGCCTTGTTATTACCTCGATCTTTTTATCGGCTTCCGCAAGAATATCTTTTTTCTGGGGCGGTATCGTAGCGTCGCATACCGCGACGGTAATTGAAGCCTTTGTCGAATACTTAAATCCAAGCGCCTTGATCTTATCAAGTACTTCGGAAGTTGTTGTTGTACCGTGAATTCTGATACATCTTTCAATAATATTTGAAAGCTGTTTTTTGCCTACAAGGAAAGATATTTCAAGATCAAACTGCTTATCAGAATTAGTTCTGTCCACATAGCCAAGATTCTGAGGGATGTTTTCGTTGAATATCAGACGTCCGACCGTACAGTCAATTATTTTAGATACGGTTTTGTCGCCTATTTCCTTTGTGATTCTCACCTTAATAGCCGCATGCAGCGATACGTCGTGCTCGTTATATGCCATTAAAGCTTCGTTTACATCTCTGAATACCTTGCCCTCGCCGGGTTCTCCCTCCTTCTGCATAGTCAGATAATAAGAGCCAAGCACCATATCTTGAGACGGAACGGCAACAGGGCAGCCGTCGGAAGGCTTTAAAAGGTTATTCGCGGCAAGCATTAGAAATCTTGCTTCTGCCTGAGCCTCCGCTGAAAGCGGCAGATGCACAGCCATCTGGTCGCCGTCAAAATCGGCATTAAACGCGGTACAAACCAAAGGATGAAGTTTAATTGCGCGTCCTTCTACAAGAATAGGTTCGAACGCCTGTATACCCAGTCTGTGAAGCGTGGGGGCGCGGTTCAGCATAACCGGATGATCCTTAATCACGTTTTCAAGTGCGTCCCATACTTCAGTAGAAGCTCTGTCAACCATTTTTCTCGCGCTCTTTATATTTGCGATAACCTTAGTATCAACAAGTCTTTTAAGCACAAACGGCTTGAAAAGCTCAAGAGCCATTTCCTTTGGCAGACCGCACTGATACATTTTAAGCTCCGGACCTACTACGATAACAGAACGTCCGGAATAGTCGACACGCTTGCCGAGAAGGTTCTGTCTAAAGCGTCCCTGCTTACCCTTAAGCATATCGGAAAGAGATTTCAAGGCACGATTATTAGGCCCTGTAACAGGTCTGCCGTGACGTCCGTTGTCGATAAGAGCGTCAACGGCTTCCTGAAGCATTCTCTTTTCATTTCTTATAATGATGTCCGGCGCTTCAAGCTCAAGCATTCTTTTTAGACGGTTATTTCTGTTGATAACTCTTCTGTAAAGGTCGTTTAAGTCGGACGTTGCATAACGTCCGCCGTCCAGCATAACCATAGGACGCAGATCAGGAGGTATAACAGGGATTACATTCAGAACCATCCATTCCGGCTTGTTTCCCGAAAGCCTGAATGCTTCTATTATTTCAAGTCTTTTCAGCAGCTTAATCTTCTTCTGACCTGAAGGCAGACCTTTAAGCTCTTCCTTCAGATCCTCTGAAACGACCTCAAGATTATTTTTCCATTCAACGTCAAGCTCTGAGAATTTTTTACATTCGTCACAATCGCATGTCAACGGCGAATGAGTACACTCAGATTTTTTTCCTCCAAGAGAAATCTTTCCCGACATTATAAGTCTGTTCTTAAAAACGTCGTATCGTTCAGGATCATATTCCTGCAAAAGCTTCTGTATTGCCTCAGCTCCCATTTCCGCTGAAAATTCATCGCCGTATTTTTCCCTTGCGTCTAAATATTCCTTTTCGGAAAGAAGCTGTTTTTTTATCAGCTCGCCTGTATTGCCCGGATCAAGAACAATATATTTTGTAAAATAAAGTATTTCTTCAAGGCGTTTTTGAGAAATTTCAAGCACCTGTCCTATTCTTGACGGCGTTCCCTTGAAATACCAAATATGAGATACCGGAGCCGCAAGCTCAATATGGCCCATTCTCTCGCGTCTTACCTTCGCGCGGGTAACCTCAACTCCGCAGCGGTCGCAGACCTTTCCCTTAAAGCGTATTTTCTTGAACTTTCCGCAGTGGCATTCCCAGTCTTTAGTAGGTCCGAAAATTCTTTCACAGTAAAGACCGTCCCTTTCAGGCTTCTGGGTTCTGTAATTTATAGTTTCAGGACGCTCAACAGCGCCGTAAGACCAGCTTCTGATCTGTTCCGGTGATGCGAGACCTATTTTTATAGAATCAAAAGTATTAAATTCCAAACCGTTACCTCCTTGTCTGAATTACGACATTGCCGTTTCCGCCCCGCAGGCGGCTCCGGAGCCGACTATATTTCTTCGTCGTCAGCAGATATATCAAAACTGAACATCGCGCCCGACTCGGAATCATCAAGATCCTCCAGAATATCATCGTCCTCAACATCGTCAAGCGTGAATCCGGCGTCTTCAATCTCAGACTCCTCAAACGGATGCTCATCCGCATTTTCGTCCGCAAACGAAACGGGCTGAGGTATAATATCGTCGTCGTCAAACGACTGCTTAAGATCAATTTCATCCTGATTTTCATCAAGAACCCTGACATCAAGACAAAGCGACTGAAGCTCCTTGAAGAGAACCTTAAATGATTCCGGAATACCCGGCTTAGGTACGTTCTGACCTTTAACTATCGCTTCATAGGTGTTTACTCGTCCTACCGTATCGTCCGATTTTACAGTAAGAATTTCCTGGAGAGTATAAGCGGCGCCGTATGCCTCCAGAGCCCATACCTCCATTTCACCAAACCTCTGTCCGCCAAACTGCGCTTTACCGCCGAGAGGCTGCTGAGTAACCAAAGAATAAGGTCCGACAGAACGAGCGTGTATCTTGTCGTCAACCAGATGATGGAGCTTAAGATAATACATATAACCTACCGTAACACGGTTATCGAACTGTTCTCCGGTTCTTCCGTCGTACAAAACAGTCTTGCCGTCCTCGTCCATTCCGGCAGCTCTGAAGCACGCTCTTATATCGTCCTCGTGAGCGCCGTCGAATACCGGCGTCATAATATGCCAGCCAAGAGCCTTTGCGGCCATTCCGAGATGAACCTCAAGCACCTGACCTATATTCATACGCGAAGGCACGCCCAATGGATTCAGTACTATATCAAGCGGCGTTCCATCGGGGAGGAACGGCATATCCTCCTGTGGAAGTATCCTTGAAACAACGCCCTTATTTCCATGACGTCCGGCCATTTTATCGCCAACAGAGATTTTTCTCTTCTGAGCGATATAGCAACGGACAAGCATATTTACACCCGGACTAAGCTCGTCGCAGTTTTGTCTTGTAAACACCTTGACGTCCACAATAACTCCGGCTTCTCCATGAGGAACCTTAAGAGAATTATCACGAACCTCTCTCGCCTTTTCTCCGAAAATTGCACGAAGCAGTCTTTCCTCGGCAGTAAGCTCGGTTTCACCCTTAGGAGTAACCTTTCCCACAAGAATATCTCCGGCTCTTACCTCAGCACCAACGCGGATAATACCGTTCTCATCAAGATCCTTTACAGCATCTGAACCTGTTGAAGGAAGATCTCTTGTAATCTCTTCAGGTCCTAACTTAGTATCTCTTGCTTCTGTCTCATATTCTTCAATATGAATAGATGTATACACATCATCTCTTACGAGACGCTCACTAAGAAGTACAGCATCCTCGTAGTTATAACCTTCCCAAGTCATGAAACCGATAAGAGGGTTCTTACCGAGGGCAATCTCACCATTAGATGTAGATGGACCATCAGCAATAACATCTCCTGCCTTAACCTCATCACCCTTAAAAACAATAGGTCTCTGGTTATAGCAGTTACTCTGGTTACTTCTTGAGAACTTAGTAAGCTTGTATTCGCGCGCCTTGCCATCCTTTTCTCTGATAACAATCTTGTTAGATTCAGAAGAAAGAACAACACCATCAGCCTCTGCAACTACACATACGCCTGAGTCAACAGCAGTCTTATTCTCAATACCAGTTCCGATAACAGGAGCTTCTGTCATAAGAAGAGGTACGGCCTGACGCTGCATGTTAGAACCCATGAGGGCACGTGTACAGTCATCATTCTGAAGGAATGGAATCATTGATGTAGCAACTGAGAATACCATCTTAGGAGATACATCCATAAGATCAATCTGGCTCTTATCGAACTGAGAAGTTTCTTCTCTGTAACGTCCAGATACAGTATTTCTTACGAAATAACCATTCTCATCAATCTCAGCATTAGCCTGTGCTACATGGAAATCATCTTCCTCATCAGCTGTGAAGTAACGCACTTCATCAGTAACTCTTGGATTCTTAGGATCAGACTTATCTACAATACGATAAGGAGCTTCAACGAATCCATATTCATTAATTCTTGCATAAGATGCAAGAGAGTTAATAAGACCAATGTTAGGTCCTTCAGGAGTCTCGATAGGACACATTCTACCATAATGAGTATAGTGTACATCTCGAACCTCGAAACCTGCACGATCTCTTGAAAGACCACCAGGACCAAGGGCTGAAAGACGTCTCTTATGAGTAATCTCACTAAGAGGGTTATTCTGATCCATGAACTGTGACAACTGCGAACTTCCGAAGAATTCCTTAATAGCAGCTGTTACAGGCTTAATATTAATAAGTGACTGTGGAGATATTCCGCTAAGATCCTGTGTAGACATTCTCTCACGGACCACTCTTTCCATTCTTGAGATACCAATTCTGAACTGGTTCTGAAGAAGCTCTCCTACAGCTCTGATACGTCTGTTTCCAAGGTGATCAATATCATCCTTAGTACCAACACCATATTCAAGGTGCATATTATAATTAATAGAAGCAAGAATATCTTCTACTGTAATATGCTTAGGAATAAGATCAGCAATATTCTTAGTAATAGCTTCCTTAATATCCTCTAAAGATTCATTCTCAGCAAGAATCTGTGCAAGAACAGGATAGTATACATACTCTGTTACACCAAGCTCCTTAGCTTCTTCTTCACTGATATCAACCCATTTAGTAATATCAACCGCACGGTTAGAAAGAATCTTAACAACTCTGTCAGATACTGTACCATCAGCAGCCTTAACTTCTACAGTAATGAATACTGAAGGAACAGCTGCATCCTGAATAGCCTGTGCTGATTCTCTTGTAAGCTTCTCACCTGCTGTTGCAATAACAGTTCCGTTCTCATCAACAACATCCTCAGCAAGAACCTGTCCTGTAATTCTGCTCTTGAAAGAAAGCTTCTTATTAAACTTATATCTTCCTACGTGTGCAAGATCATATCTTCTTGGGTCAAAGAACATACCTGAAATAAGTGCTTCAGCACTCTCTACAGATAATGGTTCTCCTGGTCTTAACTTCTTATAAAGTTCAAGAATACCTTCCTGATAGTTAGTAGAAGTATCCTTCTCCATAGTAGCAAGAAGCTTAGGTTCCTCGCCAAAAATATCAAGAATCTCCGCATTAGTACCAAATCCTAATGCTCTGATAAGAACAGTAATAGGAACCTTCTTATTACGGTCAACCTTAACATAGAATATATCATTAGCATCTGTTTCATACTCTAACCATGCACCTCTGTTAGGAATTACCTGACAGCTGTACAAGAAAATCTTACCATACTTATCTTTCTGTATATCATAATAAATACCAGGTGAACGTACCAACTGGCTGACAATAACTCGTTCAGCACCATTAATTACAAATGTACCTGTCTTAGTCATTAATGGCAGGTCTCCCATGAAAATCTCATGCTCGCTGATGCTTTCTGTCTCTTTGTTATGAAGTCTTACTGTAACCTTAAGAGGCGCTGCATATGTAGCATCTCTTTCTTTACACTCTTCAATTGAATACTTAACTTCGTCTTCACATAACGCAAAATCTACGAATTCCAGACTTAATCTTCCATTATAGTCTGCAATTGGAGATATGTCATCAAAGACCTCTTTCAAGCCTTCATTCAAAAACCACTGGTAAGAATCCTTCTGCACCTCAATAAGGTTAGGCATCTCAAGAACTTCTTTCTGTCTTGAGAAACTCATACGCATTGCCTTGCCCGACGTTATTGGGCGTAATCTGTTTTTCTCCATTGACGTTTCACCCCTTAGTTTTCTTCACATTAATATATTACATTATCAGTAAATGTGCAAAGAATAAGCACAATTTACCACAATAGTGCATTGTCCATAGTACATCAAAGATATATATATGTCAAGGGATTTTTAAAAATTTCCATGAATATTCAGAATTGTATAAAGATAATAGTGTTTCTGCCATAGCTGGCATAATAAAATAAAGATGTGATTTATAGAAAAAAGAAAAGACAGGAGCCGTAAAGGCCCGCTGTCTTTCTTATTATATTCATTAGAACAATCAAGTGAATTACTTAAGAGTAACCTTAGCACCTTCAGCTTCAAGCTTCTTCTGGATTTCTTCAGCTTCTTCCTTAGAAGCACCTTCCTTAACAACCTTAGGAGCGCCATCAACAACTTCCTTAGCTTCCTTTAATCCAAGACCTGTGATTTCACGAACAACCTTGATAACCTTAACCTTCTGATCTCCAGCTTCTGTAAGCTCTACATCAAATTCTGTCTTCTCCTCAGCTGCTGCTGCGCCAGCACCTGCTGCTGCAACTACAACGCCTGCTGCTGCAGATACGCCGAATTCTTCTTCACAAGCCTTAACTAAATCGTTAAGCTCTAATACTGATAAACCTTTAATAACTTCAATAATTTCCTGTGTTGTCATTATTATAATCTCCTTTTTAATATTATTCTAAAATTGAAAGAGCATCTATGCTGCTTTCATAGTTAATTCAGTGTTAAACTGATTAAGCAACTTCCTCGTTCTTCTCAGCAATCTGCTTAATAACACGAGCAAAGTTTGTAATAGGTGACTGGATACTTCCAAGTAACTTTGAAAGAAGTTCCTCTCTTGAAGGGATAGTAGCGATTGTAGCGATACCTGCTGCATCGTAGAATGTTCCTTCAACAACGCCACACTTTAACTCAAGAGCATTAGCTGTCTTAGCAAAGTTAGCCAAGATTCTTGCAGGTGCTGTAGCATCTGTCTTGCAGAATGCAATAGCATTAGTTCCTTCAAGAGCATCAGTAATTGGCTCGAACTCTGTTCCAGCAACAACTCTCTTTACTAAAGTGTTCTTATAAACCTTATAAACCACACCAGCTTCTCTTAACTGCTTACGAAGCTGTGTATCCTGTTCTACTGTAAGACCGCTGTAGTTAACTACAACAACGCCCTGAGCGCCGTCAAAGTTATCTTTAATCTCATCGATAGTAGATGTCTTAAGGCCTACATTCTTTAAAATAGCCATGAATAATTACCTCCTGTTAGATTCTTGCTTCATATAGAAGCGATTTTGCCTAAGTGAAGATTATTCGTCTATAGTTTCCCTACAAACAAAACCCTCTCTGCCAGCGACAGAGAGGGAATAATTAATCAAATCCTTAAATCCTCGGTAGGCGTGTTACCTTTAACCATCATCAGTAATGCTGAATCCGGACCTGCTGTCTACGGCAAAATATTATGTTAACAGCAAAATGCTGCTCACAAGCTGATAGTATACTATCAAAATATATTAATGTCAACCGTTTTTAATCAAAAATCTGATTAACCCACATACTTGGCTGTGCTTAACTTAACACCAGGTCCCATAGTAGAAGTGAGAACTACACTTCTAAGATAAGCTCCCTTAAGTGAAGATGGCTTAGCCTTAACGATTGCATCCATAATAGCCTGGAAGTTGTCTGATAACTGCTCCTCTGTGAATGAAGCCTTACCAATTGGCACGTGAATGATATTAGTCTTGTCAAGTCTGTACTCGATCTTACCAGCCTTGATATCATTAACAGCTTTTGTTACATCCATAGTAACTGTACCAGCCTTAGGGTTTGGCATTAAGCCCTTAGGTCCAAGTACACGACCAAGACGACCAACAACGCCCATCATATCAGGTGTAGCAACAACAACGTCGAACTCGAACCAGTTATCGTTCTGGATCTTAGGAATAAGCTCCTCGCCACCAACGAAATCTGCTCCAGCTGCAAGAGCCTCATCAGCCTTAGCACCCTTAGCAAATACTAATACACGTACAGTCTTACCTGTTCCGTGTGGAAGAACAACAGCTCCTCTGATCTGCTGCTCAGCATGACGTCCATCACAACCTGTTCTGATATGTGCTTCAATTGTCTCGTCGAATTTAGCAGTAGCGTTCTTCTTTACTAATGAGATAGCGTCTGCTGCTTCATATAATGTCTGGCGGTCAATATTCTTGGCTGCCTCAACGTATTTCTTTCCTCTTTTCATTATAAACCTCCTAGTGGTAATATCGGAAGGATTCTATCTTTCCTCCCACAATAATCATGAATCAAATGTAGATTAGTCTTCTACAACGATACCCATACTCTTAGCTGTTCCTTCGATCATAGAAGTAGCTGCTTCGATAGATGCAGCATTAAGATCTGGCATCTTAAGCTCAGCGATCTTCTGAACTTCTGCTCTCTTAATAGTAGCAACCTTAGTCTTGTTAGGTACGCCTGATCCTGACTTAATGTTGCAAGCCTTCTTAAGAAGTACTGCTGCAGGTGGAGTCTTTGTAATAAAGCTGAAGCTTCTATCAGCATAAACTGTAATAACTACAGGTATGATAAGATCTCCCTGATCTGCTGTCTTAGCATTGAACTGCTTTGTGAATTCTACGATGTTAACACCGTGCTGACCAAGTGCTGGACCAACTGGTGGAGCTGGTGTAGCCTTGCCGGCAGGAATCTGTAATTTAATATATCCTGTTACTTTCTTTGCCATTTTGGCACCTCCTAAAAATAAATGTGGTAATTGGCGACCATCATAATATTACCCTGCTATCCATCCTTCAAGAATTGACCATCGTGCAATTCTTGTGAATGAATTTACACAGTAAATTCATTCTGGTCTCCCACGTCCCAGGATCGGGACTGCTTCTTACAATAACTTCACATCTGTGAAATCAATCTCGACCGGTGTTTCACGACCGAACATCTCAACATTAATTGTAAGGCACTGCTTGCCCTCATTAATATTGGTAATCTCACCAACTGTATCTTCCCATGCACCAGAGAGGATCATAACCTTATCGCCGACCTTGCCAGCGAACTGGATAACAGGCTTAACTTCCTGTTCTTCCTCAAGGCTTATGCCGAGATTCTTAATTTCTGTTGGTGTAAGTGGTACTGGCTTTGATCCAGGACCAACAAACCCTGTAACACCTCTTGTGTTTCTGACAACATACCAACTATCGTCGTTCATTACCATCTTCACAAGAACGTATCCAGGAAACATTTTCTTCTGAGCAGCTTTCTTAGAGCCATCCTTAATCTCCACTACTGTTTCAAGTGGAACGATAACTTCAAGAATCTGATCGTGAAGATTTCTGTTTTCAACTGTCTTCTCAATGTTAGCCTTCACCTTGTTCTCATAACCTGAGTAAGTGTGAACTACATACCATTTTGCGTCATCCATACAATCACCTATTCCTTATTTTACAATGAACTCAATTCCAAAGCGGACAATTAAATCCACAACTGCAATGATTACACCTAATAATACGGACACAGCCAATACAGCTACAGTTTCCTTAGTAAGCGACTGACGGTCTGGCCAAATAATTTTTGAAAATTCAGCTTTTAAACCTTTGAACCAGTTCTTTTTCTGCTTCTTAGCTTTTACAGTATCACCCATGAAATACTCCTCACTGTACTAATTACTTTGTTTCCTTGTGTAATGTGTGTGATTTACAGAACTTACAATACTTCTTTGTTTCCATTCTGTCTGGATGAGCTTTCTTTTCCTTAGTCATGTTGTAATTGCGCTGTTTACACTCAGTACATGCCAATGTTATCTTTACTCGCACAACTTCCACCTCCAATTATTATTTTTGTAGGTGTTAAAACACCAATTGGTTTCTTTGCCCGCCTAATCAATGTTGGGTTGTTGAAATTCAGGCACGCAAAAAAGACCGCTTCCATAGCCGTTCTAATATAGCACAGTACATTCCAACTCGTCAACAACTTTTTTAAAGAAAATATAGTGACAAAAAATGAACTTCATATTATAATATTTGTACAAAAACATACGATATATATAAGGAAATGGATTTCCTTACATTTTCTACCGATTATTACAGACAAGGAGGTGACTGTTATGATCAGCAGCGTGTACAGCTATTATCTTGCCCAGTATGGACATAAGACTAACTCAAAGTACGATACACACACTAAAGCACAATTAAAGAATACATATGGCAGAGTTCTGAAATCTAACAGTCAGACTCCTACATATAAGGCAGATATGTCAGAGGCTGCGCAGAAATATGCAATCGACCTTAAAGAGAATGCCAGAGAATTAAGTAACATTGCCAATGAGCTTTCAGGAAGCGACGGTCACGGCATGGTATTTAAGAAATCAGCAGTGTCAGACAATCCTGATGCGGTAACAGCCACATTTATAGGCGACAGCTCATCTGCCGATGATACAAGCCTTGATATAGAAGTCCACCAGCTTGCAACAAGCCAGATTAATACCGGACATTACCTGCAGCCTAACAGCCGCACAGTTAAACCAGGAGATTATTCATTTGATTTGAACATCAATAATCTGACCTATGAATTCCAGTTTAATGTAGATGAGGAAGAGAGCAATTCTGACATACAGAACAAGCTTGCCAGACTTATTAACCGTTCCAATATCGGACTTAATGCTTCTGTAAGTGAAGACAGCCTCGGCAATACTGCGCTGAACATTGAATCAGACATGACAGGTGTAAGTGTAATCAAGCCTACAATATTTAACATCAGGCCTAATAACGATATTCAGACAGACAATCCTGATTTCGTGGAAGGTTTTGATGAGCCTACTATGGAGAAGAACACTAACTTCATTGAAACATATGGTCTTGACCGTGTAACACAGTATCCTAGCAATGCAATCTTTTCTGTCAATGGAGAAGAACGCTCATCTGCTTCGAATGACATAACAATTAACAAAACATTTGCAATATCATTTCATAATACAACTGACAAGCCGGCAACCATCAGTCTTAAAGATGATGCTGATTCAATCACAGAAAGCATTACAGAACTTGTTTCCGGCTACAACAGACTTGTTTCCATCGCCGCAGATAAAGAGAACGATAAGTTTGAGGGCAATGCCAAGTTAAAGAAAGAATTTTCAAGAATAATGAAGGCTTACCAGCCACAGCTTGAACGCAATGGACTTACAGTAAGTGATGAGGGTTCGCTTGAAGTTAATAAGGTGGTTATTCAGAAAGCTGCTTCTGACGGCACACTTTCCGATGTATTTAACGCTTTGGATTCATTCAAGAAATCAATCCAAAGAAAGGCTGATGATATCTCCATCAACCCTATGAACTATGTAAACAATAAGATTGTCGCTTATAAGAATCCACATAAGCCTGTGAATGACCCTTATAATCTTTCTGCCTACTCAGGCATGATGTTTAATGGCTATATCTAACTACCATAATATAAAATAAGGCATCCGTCTGGTTCATGTAATACATAAACCGGCGGATGCCTTTATGTTTCTTATTATTCATTAATCAGTCTGCTTCCTGCATCATGTAACTGCTTAACAAATGTACTAAGCCTTACAAGTGCTTTAGAAACATCCACATCATCATCAGCCTTTACAG
>OLSA01001369.1_pt1 | contig 20297 bp, 12 predicted proteins | sample 1672731 | NCBI WGS metagenome assembly OLSA01 (sample SAMEA3136718, study PRJEB25190) | human gut metagenome | biome: human gut; feature: human-associated habitat; material: faeces | place: Austria | collected 2013
TCTACTCCGATTCGAAATACGTGGTCGATGCCGTGGAGAAACGCTGGGTATTCGGCTGGGAGAAGAAAGGGTTCGCCGGCAAGAAGAACCCCGATCTCTGGACTCGCTTCCTGCGCTCCTACCGCCGTCACAACGTCCGTTTCGTCTGGGTCAAGGGTCATGCCGATACGGTCGAAAACAACCGCTGCGACCAACTGGCCGTAGCCGCAGCCAACGACAGGGCGCACCTGCTGGAAGATACCGGATATGTTCCGGGCAATGGAGAGTAAGCCATATAATAGCATAAAAACCCCGAAACACGACGAAATATCCCGGGACTTTCTTAAAAACTATCCGGTCACACGGCCGTCCGAACTCGGAACGGCATTCCTCCACTCACCTCCTGCCCCTATCTCTTTAACTTACTTCCGCACATAAGCTCGCTCGATCTCCGCGATATAGACCTCGTGATAATCGTGCTGGGGATACCATTTCGTATCGCACCTGCGATCGACGAACTCTTCGGGCCGGATCTTTCCGACATAGAGCTTGCGGCATTGCAGGATCAGGCGTGCTTCGGCCGGCGCAGGCACTCCGTCGTCCGTACAGGCGACCGTCAGTCCGGCATTGCGGATCTTATCCTCCGTACGGCCGGTACGACTGCCGCAATATTCGAGAGCCGCATGGTACTCAGGTGAGAAAAACGAGAGGGTCACCCGCTCCTCGCGATCGACGAATTCCCGCGTATAACGCTGCGGACGTATCACGAACTGTGCCACAGGACGTCCCCAGATGAAGCCGATCATACCCCAACTGGCGGTCATCGCATTGCAACTTTCTCCGTTCCCGGCCGTGATGAGCATCCACTCCCGGCCGATGGCCCGGATAAAATTATCGGTAATTTCAGCGGGATCGATCTGTTTGAAATTTTCCATAATCTATTTGTTCCTTTTTGTGATTCCAACCTGTTACAAAAATAACATTCTTTTCCTAAAATCGGATCGCCGGATTGCACATCCTGATTAATTTGCTATATTTGCCCCTACTTTACCCCGAAACAATAACCGATCCGGAATCTATGTTCAAAACATACATGCGCCTGCTGGGATTCGTCAGCCCGATCTCGAAATACGCCGTTCCCTACTTCTTTTACGCGCTGCTGTACGCCCTGTTCAACACGCTCACCTACGCCATGATCCTCCCGATCATGGACACGTTGTTCGACGACAAGAACTCCTATGTCTTCCAACCCGTTTACGACTTTCCCGTGCACGGGCTCTCGTTCTCGGATATCGACGCCTCGCAGATGTTGAGCTACGTCTATACGCAACTGTTCGGGACGGATTTCACGATGTCGAAAATGCTTCTCCTGCTCGCCTGCGGTACGATCGTAATGAACCTGTTGAGCAATTTCTTCCGCTACATGAGCGCCTGGACGGTCGAAAACATGCGCGTCAGATCGCTGCAACGCATGCGCAACGATCTGTTCAACAAAATAATGGGGATGAACGCCGGATATTTCAGCGATCAGCGCAAGGGCGATCTCATGTCGCGCATCACGCAGGATGTCATGGTGGTTCAATACTGCATCACCAACACGCTGCAAGTCGCCTTCCGCGATCCGCTGCTTATTATCGGTTACGTGATCTACATGCTCCTCGTATCGTGGCAGTTGTCCCTGTTCGCCATCCTGTTCCTGCCCGTAGTGGCGCTCATTATCGGACGGATCGTCAAAAAACTGCGCCACCCGGCCCTCAAAGGGCAGGAACGCATGGGCGACATGGTAAGCGTGCTCGACGAATCGCTTTCAGGCATCAAGGTCATCAAAAGTTACAACGCCACCGACTATATCCGCCGCAAATTCTCCGAGTTCAACGCCGAATTTTCGCGCCTGATGCTCTCGATGGCCCGCCGTCAGCAACTGGCTTCGCCGATGAGCGAATTTCTCGGCCTGACGGCCGTCGCGGTACTGATCGTTTTCGGCGGTTCGCTCGTCATGAACGGATCGCTTTCGGCCGGCGGATTCGTCGGCTTCATCGCCGTATTCTCGCAAATCACCCGCCCCGTGCGCTCGTTCATCGACCAGTTCGCCAATATCAACCAGGGTATCGCTGCGGGTGAACGCATCTTCGACGTGCTCGATTCCGAACCGGAAATCCAGGACAAACCCGACGCCAAGACGTTGGACGGCCTGCACGAGAAGATCGAATTCCGCAATGTACACTTCTCCTACGACGGCAGCCGGGAGGTGATCGACGGCATCTCGTTCGACATCCGTCGGGGAGAAACCGTGGCTCTGGTCGGTCCTTCGGGCGGCGGCAAATCCACCCTCAGCGAACTGATCCCCCGCTTCTACGACACTACGGGCGGCGACATCCTGATCGACGGGGTTTCGATCCGTGACTACACGCAGGAGAGCCTGCGTGCCCACATGAGCATCGTTGCGCAAGATACCGTGCTGTTCAACGACACCATCGAAAACAACATCGCCATGGGACGCCGGGGAGCGACGCACGAAGAGATCGTCGCTGCGGCCAAAATCGCCAACGCCCACGACTTCATCATGGAGTGTCCGTCGGGCTACGACACCAACATCGGCGACCGGGGCGCCAAACTATCGGGCGGTCAGCGCCAGCGCCTGAGCATCGCCCGAGCCGTACTCAAGAACCCCGAAATCCTGATTCTGGACGAAGCGACTTCGGCCCTCGACACCGAAAGCGAAAAGCTCGTCCAGGACGCACTTAACTCCCTGTTGCAAGGCCGCACTTCGATCGTAATCGCCCACCGCCTTTCGACCATCCACAACGCCGACAAAATCATCGTCATCGAACGGGGTCGGATCGCCGAGCAAGGCACTCACCCGGAGTTGATGGCTAAAAACGGCATCTACGCCAAGCTGATCGAGATGCAGAGCTTCGATTAAAAGCCGATTCCCATGACCGAAAAGGAGAAAATGCTGGCCGGAGAGTGGTTTCATCCCAACGACGCGGAACTCGAACAGGACCGCACCAGGGCCCGCCACCTCACCCATCGGCTCAACGTCACACTCAAAGACAAGGACGCGACCTATCTGGCGACGCTCCGGGAACTCTGTCCGGGGGTCGAAGCCATGATCCGCGCCCCTTTCTACTGCGATTACGGTTACAACATCTCCATCGGCAAAGGGTCCTACGTCAATTTCAACTGCGTCTTTCTCGACCTCGGGCCGATTCGCCTGGGACAACGCTGTCTGATAGGTCCCGGCGTACAGCTTCTGACGGCCGTGCATCCGATGGACGCCACGGAACGGGCTACGGGCAAAGAAAAGGGAGCGGGCATCGAAATCGGCGACGACTGCTGGCTGGGCGGCGGCGTGATCGTCTGTCCGGGCGTCAAGATAGGCTGCCGCTGCGTCATCGGCGCCGGCAGCGTGGTCACGCATGACATTCCCGACGATTCGGTCGCTGCCGGCAACCCGGCCCGCGTTATCCGCACCGCAACCGACGAATAAATCCACTACTTCCAAAAATCTTTCGAGGAAATCGTGCAACGGCTTCCTCCACAACTCGTTGCCCCTCGATAAAAAACTGTTTCCGGGGATTTATTTATTCATATTTTTTCGTAACTTTGCATGTTGGTAAAATCCGCCGCCGGCTTCCCGCACGAAACAGGCGGCACACAGCGAATTCCGGCGCTGCCGAATACGACAAAGACAGGTAACAGCTCCGCATTCGGGGCTGTCCGGCGGAATCGGGCCGGATCGGATTCTGCCAGCCCATGAAAACGACGATTGAAAACAACAGGATATGAAGTTCAAAGAATATAAAGGCCTCGATCTGCCAGGGTTGGCCGCCGACGTACTGAAAGAGTGGGACGCACAGGACACGTTCCACAAAAGCATCTCCACCCGCGAGGGTCATCCCACCTTCGTCTTTTACGAAGGACCTCCCTCAGCCAACGGCACGCCGGGCATCCATCACGTCATGGCCCGCACGATCAAGGATATCTTCTGCCGTTACAAGACGCAGCAAGGTTACCTCGTTCACCGCAAGGCCGGATGGGACACGCACGGACTGCCTGTAGAGTTAGGCGTCGAAAAGAAACTCGGCATCACCAAGGAGGACATCGGGCGCACAATCTCCATAGAGGAGTACAACCGCGCCTGCCGCGAGGCGGTGATGGAGTACACGGGCCTGTGGGAAGAACTCACGCGCAAAATGGGTTATTGGGTCAATATGGACGACCCCTACATCACTTACGACAACAAATACATCGAAACCCTCTGGTGGCTTCTGAAACAGCTCTTCGACAAGGGGCTACTCTACAAAGGTTACACCATCCAGCCCTACTCGCCGGCCGCCGGCACGGGACTTTCGACCCACGAGCTGAACCAGCCGGGCTGCTACCGCGACGTGAAGGATACCACCTGCACGGCGCAGTTCAAAATCATCCGCGACGAGCGGAGCGAAAAACTCTTCGACGGAGCCGAAGGCGATCTCTACTTCCTGGCTTGGACCACCACGCCCTGGACACTGCCGTCGAATACCGCGCTGGCCGTAGGCCCCGAAATCGAATACGTGCGCGTCAAATGCCGCAATCCCTATACGGATGCCCCCCAGACTGTCATCCTGGCCAAAGAACTGCTGGGGTCGTATTTTACCCCCAAGATGGAGGGCAAGTTCGAAATCTCTCCGGTCACCTACAAGGGTCCGGACTTCGAAGGCATCCGCTACGAACAGCTCATCCCCTGGGTGAAGCCTGCGGGCGATGCGTTCCGCGTCATCCTGGGCGACTACGTGACCACCTCCGACGGTACGGGTATCGTGCATATCGCCCCGACGTTCGGTGCGGACGACGACCGCGTGGCCCGCGCCGCAGGCATCGCCCCGCTGTTTATGGTCGATAAGGCGGGCAAGAATCAGCCGATGGTCGATCGCAAGGGACGGTTCTTCCTGCTCGAAGAGCTCGACCCGACCTTCATACGCGACAACGTCGATACAGCGGCCTATTCCCAATGGGCGGGCCGTTACGTGAAAAACGCCTACGACGATTCGCTCGCCGCCGACGCGCCGACGCTCGACGTCGATCTCTCAGTGATGCTCAAGGCCGAGAACAAGGTTTTCAAGATCGAAAAGCACACCCACTCCTACCCCCACTGCTGGCGTACGGACAAACCGGTGCTCTACTACCCGCTCGACTCCTGGTTCATCCGAACTACGGCGCTGCGCGACCGGATGATCGAACTCAACAAGACGATCCGCTGGAAGCCGGAATCGACCGGAACGGGACGCTTCGGCAAGTGGCTCGAAGGTCTGGTGGACTGGAACCTCTCGCGCTCGCGCTTCTGGGGCACGCCGCTGCCGATCTGGGCCACGGAGGACCGTTCGGAGCTCAAGTGCATCGGCTCGGTCGAAGAGCTCGTCGCCGAAATCGAAAAATCCGTCGCGGCAAGTCTGATGAAGGAGAATCCCTACAAGAACTTCAAGCCGGGCGACCTCTCCAAAGAGAACTACTCGACCGACCGGATCGACCTGCACCGTCCTTACGTGGACAATATCGTGCTGGTTTCGTCCAAAGGCGAACCGATGCGGCGCGAACCGGATCTGATCGACGTGTGGTTCGACTCGGGCGCCATGCCTTATGCCCAGCTACACTACCCCTTCGAGCACGGCGGCGACTACTTCAAGAGCGTCTATCCGGCCGATTTCATCGCCGAAGGCGTCGATCAGACGCGCGGATGGTTCTTCACGCTGCACGCCATCGCCACGATGCTCTTCGACTCGGTAGCTTTCAAGAACATCATTTCGAACGGCCTGGTGCTCGACAAGAACGGCAACAAAATGTCCAAACGCCTGGGCAATGCCGTGGATCCCTTCGAAATACTTTCGACCTACGGCGCCGACGCGACGCGTTGGTACATGATCTCCAACTCGCAGCCCTGGGACAACCTCAAGTTCGACCGGGACGGCGTGGACGAAGTGCGCCGCAAGTTCTTCGGCACGCTCTACAACACCTACTCGTTCTTCGCCCTCTACGCCAATGTGGACGGTTTTACGGGACAGGAGCCGGAAGTTCCGATGAGCGAACGCCCGGAGATCGACCGCTGGATCATCTCCCTGCTCAATACGCTGGTCCGGAACGTCACCGAATCGCTCGAGAATTACGATCCGACGCCGGCGGCCCGTATGATCCAGGAATTCGTATGCGAAAACCTGTCGAACTGGTACGTGCGCCTCAACCGCAAGCGGTTCTGGGGCGGCGGTCTGACACGCGACAAACTGGCGGCCTACCAGACGCTCTACACCTGTCTGGAAACCGTTTCGATGCTCTCCGCACCGTTCGCGCCGTTCATCTCCGACCGTATCTTCCGCGATCTGAACGCCGTAAGCGGTCGCCACACGGACGAGTCGGTACATCTTTCGACCTTCCCCGTCTGCGACTCCTCGCTCATCGACGGTGAATTGGAGCAGATGATGTCTATGGCCCAACAGGTTTCGTCGATGGTACTGGCCCTGCGCCGCAAGGTGAACATCAAAGTCCGCCAGCCGCTCACGAAGATACTCATTCCGGTCCTCGACGCCGACACCGCACGCCGCATCGAAGCCGTCAAGGGGCTCATTATGAGCGAAGTGAATGTCAAGGAAATAGAACTGATCGAAAATACGACGGGACTCATCACCAAGCGCATCAAGCCCAACTTCAAGACCCTCGGTCCCAAATACGGCAAACAGATGAAGCAGATCGCAGCTCTCGTAGCCGGGTTCTCACAGGATCAGATAGCCGCGATCGAAGCATCGGCGGAAACCCTGCTGGACGTGGACGGCGAAAAAATCACCGTCACCCCTGCCGATTTCGAAATCACCTCGGAAGATATGCCGGGCTGGCTCGTAGCTACGGAGGGCAAGCTGACCGTAGCCCTCGATATCACGATCACCGACGACCTGCGTGCCGAAGGTATCGCCCGCGAGTTGATCAACCGTATCCAGAACATCCGCAAGGATTCGGGCTTCGAGGTGACGGACAAAATCCGTGTGGAGATCGAACAGCAGGAGTTCGTCCTTCCCGCGCTCAAATCCTTCGCCGACTACATCGCCTCGCAGACGCTGGCTGTCGAAATCGAAGGAGTGCCTTCTCCCAGCGGCGAATTCGTCGTGGAGTCGGAGGTAGATGAGCAACCGGTCCGTATCGCGGTGACCAAAATTTGACCAAAAAAGGAGAACCTGCACGTTTCCGGCAAAAAATTTGGAAGTAACGGGAATATTGTTTAATTTAGTATAACATTATTACAAATAAAATATTGAAACTATGGCAGAAGCAGAAAAAACCCGATACAGTGACGCCGAATTGGAAGAGTTCAAACAGCTCATTCTCAAAAAACTGGAAACAGCACGTGCGGATTACGAACTCCTGCGCGCCACGATAACCCACACCGCATCGAACGATACGGAGGATACCTCGCCGACGTTCAAGGTGCTGGAGGAGGGAGCCACTACGCTCTCCAAAGAGGAGAGCGGCCGCTTGGCAGCCCATCAAATGAAATTCATCCGCAACCTCGAAATGGCACTCGTACGCATCGAGAACAAGACATACGGCATCTGCAAAACCACCGGCAAGCTGATCCCCAAGGAGCGGCTGATGAAAGTGCCTCACGCAACCGAGTGCATCGAGGCCAAAGAAGGACGGATTCACTAAAGGATTCACCCTCCGAACGAATGTTCTTTTCGTATGGTATGAAAAGAATCCGTTCGCCACGACCGGAGATAAAAATAGGAGCGTCCCCGTCAGGACGCTCCTATTTTTATAAAAAACATCCCGCAACTAAGTGCGGCTGCAGGATGCTTCCCTGACGGAACAATAACACTTATGAATTGGAACTTCTCTATATTCATTCGCCGGCCACGCCGCTCCGATTTTTTTTCGTCGTGATCTCGATCACCCCTTCCGCTCCCTTCTCGCCATAACGTTCGACCCCCTGCTCTCCTTTCAATACCGTCATCGCGTCGATTCGGGAGGGATCCAGTTGCGAAAGGCGATCGGCAGAAATTTCCTCGCCATCCAATACTATTAAACCGACCTGCTTCAGAGAACGACCGTTATCAACAACTGAAACCGAATCCGAATCCGCTCCGGTCGTATAGGTCAACGTAACGGTTTCCTCCAAAGGCTGCGCCGACGTGGCAATCGATTTAGACACGGAAATCGACTTTGACACAGAAGTGCGCCCCGAGGAGGCGCCGGAAGGCTCCCTGACAACTGTCATCTTATTAGGCGTTTTGCCCGACGCATTCGACGAATAAACCGCCAAAGTCGTACGTTCTCCGGATTCATTCGTCGTAAACTCGATCACACCGTCCCGCGCCCGCTCGCCATAACGGTCCAGCAATTCGAACCCGGGTTGCAGAATCCGAACCCACAGAACCTTCCCCGCATCGATCGACTTCAAATAGTCATCATCGACCTGCCGGCCGTTGATCAACACAAGCGGTCGGGCTCCATTGAGCGGACGGATCGTAAATCCGTTTCCCGTATCCTTGATCCGATAAAGACCGGGACCTTCCTGGAAAGAGTTTCCACGCTCGAAACTACACTCCAGACGGTCGAACTGCCGGGCACCTTCAGTCGTCGTCACATAAACCACGCCATCCGCCGCCGCCTCGCCGTAACGTCCGACAGCCCATTCGTCCTTCAAGACCGACATCGATTCGATTTCCGCTTCATTCAAAGCCTTTACCTCGGCAGCTGCGACCCTTCTGCCATCGAGCAGGAAGAGCATCGAACTCAAATCGTGACCGGAAACCACGAACGAATCGTTCGGTGCAGCAACTTCGGAAATCCGCACCTTGCCCTGCCCGTCCACCGGAGTATTACCGGTCTGAACCGTACCGAACGACGGTCCCTCCGGTACGGATGCGACGACAGATTCACCTGCACCGGACTTCCGGGCCTCTTTTTCGGCCTGTTTCGCAGCATCACGAGTCGTCACAAGAATCGCTCCGACACGGGCGGCATCCCCGTAACGCTCGACTAATGCCGGGTCACGGAATACATCCTCCCAGGAAAAAATCTGTATGGTTTCGATCTTGCGGGCAGGAATCTTCTCCAGATCGGTGATGGACCCCACACGCCCGTCCACAGCTACCAACGGCAGCATTCCGGGACGTACTCCCTGCACGTTCCGCAATTTCAATCCGCTCACCTTATAGGTATTTTTACCATCCACCGATCGGAAACTACCCTTCAGATAACGCATCGGATTGTTGTATTTATCATAAACGGTCACCTCGAAATCATCCTCGCGTGAAGCCGTTTTGGAAACGACCTCGATCACCCCGTTCCGGGCCGATACGCCGTATCTGGCGACCGTCGCTTCGTCCGGCTCGGTTACGATCCGAACGGTTTCTATCTCGTGAACGATACCGGGAGTAGTAAAAAGATAGATATTCGACACCTTGCCATTCCACAGTACCAACGGCCGGAATTCGAACGGCATCGAATGGCTCAACTCGATCCGCCGCACCCGGTAAGTATCGGGCACACCCGTCGGTTCAAAATCGCCCGTAATATAGTGATACAAATCGGAAGGCTTCTGTTTCTCTTCGATTGTCACACGTTCCGACTCCGGACGACTCGTATAGACGATCGCACCGTAACGACCTCGATCGCCGTAGCGTCTGCGTGCCTCGCCGGAGGTCATTTGGGTCGCCGTGGCGATACACGACGGTGACATCGCGCCCAACTGTCTGTAATCGATCTCCTCACCGTCAAGCAGATACAAGCCCTCGTCCGACAGATCAATCCAGAAAGGAATGAGGGCAGCCCCATCGCTCACCTCGACAGTCACCCACTCTTCCGCACCATCGACCGATTTATACCCGAGTCGTTCGAGTTTCCCCGCATCAGCAGTCAGCAACTTGGCAAACTCCTCTTTCATGTACGCATCGCGGCGGGCGACAAACTGTTCTGGCAACTCATCCCCTTCCCACACCAGGTAAAGCTCCAAATCCTCCGGATCCCACAGCGATGGATCGGCCGGTTTCCAAGACTGCGTATAAGGATAAATCTGAACCCCGATCGACAACACTCCGTTTGCTGCCCGTGTACCGTATCCCTCCACTGCCTCCGGCCCTTTGACCATCCATGCACCAATCATCTTCTGTTCCGGCAACCCCAAATAGGTATCCAGCGTTTCAGCCGACAATTCCTCGCCCCCGTCCATTATCAGAGGCGGATGTTTCGGATCGAAACGGAAATCTGCCGGATCGCCATAAACCGCATACACTACCGGCTCATCGGATACGGGCAGATGGGTCAGAGCAAGCGACTCTTTCAAATGAAATTCCAAGGCAATGTCCGTTTCCATCGGAATTCCGAAGCGGCTACCGACTGATTTTACTTTCCGATCCGTCTCCCCTCCGACAAGGTAACAAACGATCGGCTTCTCCGAAACGATCGTAAAGCGGCCCTCCGCGTCGGTCACAACCCGCCGGCCGCCGCTGCAAATAAACTCATAACCGGCCCAAGGCTTATCGTCCCGGCCAAATACGCGTCCGGTAAAGGTGTGCGCCCCCGATTCTGCCGTTTGCTTTTCAAGAGCGGTACGCTCGAGATTAGCCAGCAATTCGGCCATGGAGCCTTCGACCGGTGGCATTCCCCCTTCCGGTGTACCGACCATACGGTCGTCCGCACCAGCAGGAAGAGGCATTTCACCGTTTCCGGAATTTTTCGTAGTTTTGTCCTCCGGAAGGACATAGGAGGTCTGTGCGAAAGTGCCGAGCGCCAGGCACGCAAGCGGCAGGACATAGAGCGCCTTGGCCCTGGCCCACCTCGATGATCGTTTACGCAACATCATGGTAATTCGGTTTTTAAGGTTACTATGATTAAGGCTGTTGGCAATTGAGTACCACCTCCCGCCAACGGCCTTTTTTATCAACAGCATCTGATAATCTTTCGCATCGACCCCGCAGCGGAGCACCTGCTCGTCGGCCTCGTACTCGTGCACGGCACGCAGTTCCACACGCAACAGCCACATCGCGGGGTTGAACCACTGCAAACACCCCAGCAAATCGACCAGCAGCAGGTCCCACGAATGGCCCAACCGTTGATGCGCCTGTTCATGCACGAGGATCGTTCCTCCGCCGCAGGCATAATCCTCCTCGGACATCACCACGTATTTCATCCAACTGAACGGAGCTCGAATCCGGTTCGACAACACCAATACGCTCCCGTTTCCGAGCGGTATGCGCCGGCCGCGGCGCGTCATTCGCACAACCCGTACGATGTTGCATACGGTCCATCCCAACGTCGCAAACATCCCTGCAAAATAGATGATTCCGAGCAAAAAGCCCCAGTCGAACGGTTCGGGAGCAGGCTCCGGCTCCTCTATTATCATCAGGTCCCGGGTATCGTCGGGGATTCGGTTTTCGAATACCATGTCCCGCCGGAAATAACTTTCCGGAATCACGTCGATCCCAGCGGTGGATACCCCGGGCAACTCCTTCTCGACGGTAATTACGCACAAAGGCAGCAAAAACGACAGCAGCAACACTCCGCACAACAACACCCTGTTCATCCGATGCAGTGTATCGCGGCTCAACAACAACTTGTAAAACAGGTAAAAAACCGCCAGGCATCCCGCAGCCTTCAGACTGTAAAGCAGAAAGGTCGGCATAGGACTATCGTTTTTCGGTTTGACTTTCGATTTGCCGGATCAGCTCGCGCAGATCGTCCACGGAGATTTTCTCCTCCCGTACGAGCGACGAAACCACCCCGAGGTAGGAATTGTCGAAATACTTGCTCACCACGCCCTTCAGCGTCTTGCGGCTGAACTCCTCCTCGCTGACGAGCGGATAATACTGGTAGGTGCCGCCATAGGCCTTGTGTCCGACGTACCCTTTCGCCTCGAGGCCACGCACCATCGTCGATAACGTATTGAAATGAGGTTTCGGTTCGGGCCAGAGCGCAACCAGCTCGCGCACGAACAACGGGCCCCGCGTCCAGAAACAACGCATCAGCTCCTCTTCTCTGGGTGTCAGCTTTTCCATAGTCGATGTCGGTTAAAGTCGAACGAAACAGGACCTGCACAAACGGCAGCACAGCTCCGCATTGCCGGCTCCTGCATAAAAATCTTCTGAAACAAAGATAACTAAAAAAATTTCACATACAACTATTTTTTATAGTTTTAAAACTAAAAAATTTAGTTTTACAGGAGAAACAGCGAGCAACCCGCTGTAAAACAACAAAAAAATAATAGACAAGATAAAAAATTCTTGTCTATTATCAGGATTAAGATATGGAAAAATCTTCCTATTCCTCGTCGCGGTGCAGCTTCTCTACATAAATGGCATGCTGCATAGCGATACGCTTCGCAACCGAAGGTTTGGTGAAATACTGGCGGCGGCGAAGCTCCTTCAGAACACCCGTACGCTCGTATTTACGTTTGAATTTCTTGAGGGCCTTCTCGATGTTCTCGCCCTCTTTTACCGGCATGATAATCATAATTCGTTGCTTTTTTTATTGTTTTTTACTCTATTTTCCAATGGATCGTGTCTTGTATCGGGGCGGGACTCCATCCGGACGTCGCCGACTCCCCGTTCGGTATGTCTTTCGAGGCTTCTCGTACCGTAAACCGAAGATACGGGGCCAATCGCTCGGCCTCACGCGGGGTTAATATGTGCTCTTCAACCAACTCTTCGACGGTACTCCAACCTCCTTTCAATTGTCTTTTACTAAATAACTTCCTGAATACGGCGGGCGGCAAATAAGGATGCCCCTTGAGCGTACTCGGAGGTGCAAAGTTAATATCAATTTTTCGAATTTTGAAACTATCGCAATAAATTTGTTTCACGATCCGCTCGAAATTGGACTCCGTGACCTGCGGAACCTCGGCCAACTGATCCACGCTGTAAAATCCGCCGAGCCGCTCCCTATATCGAATAATGGCCATGACGCTCTTCTCACCGATCCCGACTACCGAGCGCAAGGTCGCCGAATCGGCCCCGTTGAGTTCGATCAATCCGGAACGAACGGGCTCCGGTTCCGGAAAAATCACATAGGGGAGCAAAAGATCGGCCACCGAATCGGCGATCATATAGCAAGCCCGAAAACCCGCTTCGTCCCGAAGACCTTCGTAAAGATCCCGATAACGGACAATAGCCTCGGCCTGACGGACGGAAAAACCGAGCGACGCGAGGTAGGATGCGGACACCGTATCGATCCTGAATCGTTCGCGGGGCACGATCCTCCTCGGCTCCTGCGGGACATACTCCCGATATTCCCGACGCGGAGAAGGTGTCAGCGCATACTCGCGCCCAATCCGAATATAGGGTTCCAGAATAAAATAGACCGAATCGGTCATGCCGTAGCAGGTAGCCACATCCTCGGGGATCCGAAACACCTTGCCCGCTGCGCGGTACTTCAGCAGGCTGACCGCCATGCGGGACGAGAGTCCCAGCCGCCGCAGATCGGCATACTCCACCGTATTGGGATCGAACTCGAACAGCCTCACGGAGTCCGCCGCAACCGTCGCTTCCATCTCCGCCTCCACCCGGTCGGCGGATACCGCGCTCTCCCGCCGTTCGGCCAGGAGCAGTCCGGCGACGAACACTCCCGCCAGCAGGAGGAACACCACGAGCGCCCGGCGCTCACGCGTCTGGAAAAGTCCGGCCATCCTCTACCACGCAGCTTTGTCGGACAACAACAACGTCCGGTAACGGTCGGAAGGCGATTCGAGCCGCTCGCCCAAACCATACTCCGCCCAACGTTCGTCCACCTTCCGAACGACCTCGGACAGCGAAGTCACCACATTGGGAAAACGCGAAGGGTTGCCCGCAATGCCGGGCCGCTTGCTCCGGGCATCCGCGCACAGCACACCGTCGCGGCACTCCACATCCCGCCGGGGATCGGTATTGGCCGCAGCGAGCCACAGCAGCTCGTCCGGGCGCAGCGTCCGGGCGTGTCCGTCGAAAAGAACGACATAGCGAATCCCCCGGCACGGATTTCGAGCAAGGAAAGTGGTCAGATCCGGCTTCTGTTCCACCGCATCGTCGGCAAAGAGCAGCAAGGCTCCCCACTTCCCGGCAAGTCCGTCCGCGACCTCGACCAGACCAGGCGTCAGCTCGAACCGCTCCGGAAGCCGAACGGCCTCCGCTGGAGCAGACGGATCGATCTCCGTCAGGTCGAACGCCAGTTTACCGCCGAACCCGGGCGTCGCGGTCGCATGGTCAAGTACGTCGTAAATTCCCTCGCTTACAATCAAATCGCGCGGAAACTCGGCCCGGCGCAACAAGGTGGCCAACCGGTCCGGATCATGCACGTCGCAATCCTCGCCCGTAATGACGAGGTATTTATTGAACATCATCTGCCCGGCCCCCCAAAGTCCCTGCGCTACTTTATGGGCTTGTCCCCGGTAGCGTCTGTCGATCGACACCACGGCCAAATTGTGCGCCGTACCGGAGACAGGCATCGTCAGCTCCTTCACTTCGGGCTGTACGGCCAGCCGGATCGGTGCCAGGAAAATCTTCTCGGTGGCCTTGGCGATATAGGCGTCCTCCTGCGGAGGAATGCCCACCAGCGTCGCAGGATAAACGGCATCGCGCCGCCGTGTGACGGCCGTCACATGGAAGCGGGGATATTCATCGGTCAGCGAGTAAAAACCCGTATGGTCGCCGAAAGGCCCTTCCACCGTCTTCGGCTCCGACGGATCGACATACCCTTCGATCACGAAATCGCAGTCGGCCGGCACATAAATATCGTTGGTGATACACTTCACCAGTTTCACCGGGCGCCGGCGCAGAAACCCTGCCAGCAGGTATTCGTCCATGTTGTCCGGCATCGGAGCCGTCGCAGCATACGTATAAGCCGGATCGCCGCCCAGCGCTACCGACACGGGCATTCGCCGCCCGGCACGCCTGTAACCTTCGTAATGACGGGCTCCGGTCTTGTGCAGGTGCCAGTGCATGCCCGTCGTGCGGGCATCGAACAGTTGCAGCCGGTACATGCCCACGTTGCGGATTCCCGTTTCGGGATCGAGGGTGTGCACCAGCGGCAGCGTCACGAAGCGTCCGCCGTCGCACGGCCAGCACTTGAGCACCGGCAACGCATCGAGCGACGCCTCCTCCCCCTGCAGCACGACCTGCTGACATTCGCCCCGCGACGACGAGGTACGCGGCAGCCAGCGCGACATCTCGGCCAGCAAAGGCAACATCCGCAGTTTATCCAGGAGCGAATTTTTCGGCGTGACGGCCTGCTGCAACAAATCATCGAGCCGTCGCGTCAGTTCGTCGAGCGACTCCACGCCGAGCGCCATCGCCATCCGACGGTCGGAACCCATCATATTGGTCAGCACGGGAAACGGCGTCCCCGTCTGCTCGAACAACAGCGCCTTGCCGCCGTCCGGCTGCTTGGACATGCGGTCGGTAATCTCGGCGATCTCATACACCGGATCCACCGGCACGCTCACGCGCTGCAATTCGCCTTCCCGCTCCAGGCGGGCGATAAATTCACTCAGGTTGCGATACATAAATCCTTACATTGATTCTGCTCCGAAGTTTTCGAGGCATACAAAGTTAAAAAATAATCCGGCGAATCCGCCGGATTATCCCGATTATCGTTCCCGCCCGCAGAAGCGGCAAGCCGAAGCAACTACCGCAGGAACAGCAGCTCCCGGTACTTGGGCAGCGGCCACATCTGGTCGTCCACGATCTCCTCCAGGCGATCCACGTGTTTGCGGATCTGGTCGAAATAGACCGCCACCGTATCGTGGTACGCGAGCGCCTTCTCCCGCTGATCCTCGATCTTGTTGGCCACCTTGCGGGCTTCGATCATATCGTGGGTCAGTTGCTGGATCAGAGCCGTATGCTGCTGAATACGTTTGATGAGTTCGACATCGGCCGAAGCGTCGAGCCCCTGTCCGATTTGCGAAATCTTATAGACCTTATCCAGCAGCAGAGCTTCGTAACGCGAAGCGATCGGCACGATGTGGTTCATCGTCAGGTCGCCCAACACGCGGCCTTCGATCTGAATCTTTTTGGTATAGGTTTCCCACTTCACTTCGGTTCGGGCTTCGAGCTCCACCTTCGAGAGTACGCCCATGCGGGCGAACATCTCGACCGACGAAGGATCGAGGTAGCGGTCGAATACACGCGGCGCACAGGTTTCGCAATCGAGCCCCCGGCGTGCCGCTTCGGCCCGCCACTCCTCCGAATAGCCGTTGCCGTCGAAACGGATCGCCCGCGAAGAGCGGATCATACTCTTGAGCTCCTCGTAAATCGCCTTTTCCTTCCTGACTCCGGCCTCGATACGCGCATCCACGCGCTCGCGGAACGCCGTAAACTCGTCCGCCACTGCGGTATTGAGCACGATCATCGCCTCGGCGCAATTGTCCGAAGAACCGACGGCACGCAACTCGAAACGGTTGCCGGTAAACGCGAAAGCCGAAGTGCGGTTGCGGTCGGTATTGTCCCGCAACAAAGCCGGAATATGCGAAATGCCGCTCATCTTGAAGACGTTCTTGGCATTGAAGCGGATCGCCGAATCGCTGCGGCTGGCCTCGAGTTTATCCAGCACGGCCGAAACCTGCGTACCGAGGAAGGTCGAAATAATCGCCGGAGGCGCTTCGTTGGCCCCCAGGCGGTGGGAGTTGGTGGCGCTCATGATAGCCGCCTTCAGCAGGCCGTTATGCTTGTGCACGGCCGAAATCACATTCACCAGGAAGGTAATGAACTGCAAATTCTCCGATGCGGTTTTACCCGGACTGAGCAGATTGACGCCCGTATCGGTTCCCAGCGACCAGTTGTTGTGTTTGCCCGAACCGTTGATTCCCTTGAAAGGTTTTTCATGCAGCAACACCCGGAAATTATGACGGCGGGCAATCTTGTCCATGATGGTCATCAACAACTGGTTGTGGTCGTTGGCCAGGTTGCACTCCTCGTACACCGGAGCCAGCTCGAACTGATTGGGAGCCACCTCGTTGTGACGGGTCTTGACCGGAATGCCCAGCTTCAGGCATTCGTATTCGAGATCGGCCATGAAAGCGATGACCCGCGTGGGGATCGCGCCGAAATAGTGATCTTCCAACTGCTGGTTCTTGGCCGATTCATGCCCCATGAGCGTACGGCCCGTCAGCATCAGGTCGGGACGCACGGCCCAAAGACTTTCGTCCACCAGGAAATATTCCTGCTCCCAACCCAAATACTGAATCACCCGGTTCACCTCCTTGTCGAAATAGCGGCACACCTCGGTCGCAGCCTTGTTCACGGCCGAAATCGACCGCAGCAGAGGCACTTTATAATCGAGCGCCTCGCCCGTATAGGCAATGAAGACGGTCGGAATACAGAGCGTACCGCCCACGATGAAGGCCGGCGAGGTAGGGTCCCACGCCGAATAACCGCGTGCCTCGAACGTATTGCGGATACCGCCGTTCGGAAACGACGAAGCGTCGGGCTCCTGCTGGACAAGTACCTTGCCGGAAAATTCGTCGAGCACACCCCCGCAGCCGTCCGGCTCGGCAAAGGCGTCGTGCTTCTCGGCCGTACCGCCCGTGAGAGGCTGAAACCAATGCGTATAGTGGTCGGCACCGTGGTCGAGCGCCCACTGGCGCATTCCGGCAGCCACGCCGTCGGCGACTTCGAGCGTCAGCGGCGTCCCCCGCTGCATCGTATCGAGCAGTTGGGCATAAACCGTCTTGTTGAGATACCGGCGCATGGCCTCGCGGCCGAATACCTTCGTACCGAAATACTCGGAAGGACTTCCCTCGGGAGCCTTCACTTCGACGGCTTTGTGATTGATGGCCGCCTCCACCATTTTGAATCGGAGCAATGACATGGAATCAATTCGAATTATGAACTCGGAATACCGTAAAACCCGTACATTTCCGCCCGGATGACGGACGGCATCCTTTCTGCGTACAAAGATAAATATTCGACACGACAAAAACGTACAAAAAACCGCATCTCCCAGAAAAAAATCGAATATTTTTCGAAAAAACTAATAAAAAAACAACTTTTCCCGAAAAAACAGCCTGAAAATTCGTCATACCGGTCGATTTCAGACATTATTTTCCGGAAAATAGCATTTTTTCGAAAAATCGTCCCATTCATGATCCGGGCATTTTCAAAACCTCCGCCGGAAAGAGCCTTCGTTGGTACAAACCGGCTATTTTCCGCATTTCTTGCTTACAATCCGGCAATTATTTTATATCTTTACGGGCAGTTTAAAAGCAATTGAACATATTTCAATACTAATCTCTAATTTATTATGGCAACTACCAAACGTGAAAAGTTGTTTACCGAATTTCCGCCGGTTTCGACCGAGCAGTGGGAGGAGGTAATCAAGGCCGACCTCAAAGGTGCGGACTACGAGCGTAAATTGGTGTGGAAAACGCCGGAAGGTTTCAACGTCCGTCCCTACTACCGGGCTGAAAACCTCGCCGGACTGAAGTTCCTCGGCTCCGAAGCCGGGGTTTTCCCCTACGTGCGGGGTACCCGCGCCCACAACCGCTGGAAGATCCACCAGACGGTCATCGTCAATTGCCCCAAGGAGGCGAACGCCATCGCGCTCAAGATCCTCAATGCGGGCGTCGATTCGATCGAATTCCAGATCGTTCCGGAGACCTTCTCTGCAGAAGATCTGAATACGCTGCTCAAGGATATTCACATCCCTGCAGTCGAAATTACCTTCAGCGGCAGTAAAACCGCCCATGTGGCAGAGTTGGTGATCGCAAAGATCGAAAAGGAACAACTGCCTGCGGAAGAGGTGCACATCAATTTCTGCATCGACCCGCTGGTCAAGAAACTGACTTCGAAAGGCAGCTTCTGTTCGGAGAACGGTGCCAAATGTTTCGAAAAGATCGCCGACCTGGTTCGGAAAACCAAAACCTACAAAGGTATCCGCGTAATCACGGTATCGGGCGAAATCTTCAGCAACGCCGGCTCGACGATCGTAGAGGCGCTCGCCTTCTCGCTCGCTGCCGGTCACGACTATCTGGTACGCCTGATGGATATGGGCTTCACGATCGAAGAGGCCGCTAAAAAGATCCGTTTCTCGCAGGCCATCACCTCGAACTACTTCATGGAAATCGCCAAATTGCGTGCAGGCCGTATGTTGTGGGCCAACATCGTGAAAGCCTATAACCCCGCGAAGAACTGTCCCTGCAAGATGTTCACGCACGCCGTGACCTCGACGTGGAACCAGACGGCATACGACCCCTACGTCAATATGCTGCGCGGCACGACCGAAGCGATGTCGGCATCGATCGCCGGCGTACACTCGCTCGAGGTGACTCCCTTCAACAAGGCATACGAAGATCCCAACGAATTTTCGATGCGCATCGCCCGCAACGTCGAACTGCTGCTCAAACACGAGTCGCACTTCGATCAGGTCGTCGATCCGGCCGGCGGTTCGTACTACATCGAAAACCTCACCGACTCGATCGCCAACGAGGCGTGGAAACTCTTCCGCGAAATCGAGGAGAAGGGCGGCTACACCGCAGCCTATGAAAGCGGCTTCATCGTAGAGCGCGTCAAGGCATCGGCCGCAGCCAAGGACAAGAACATCGCAACGCGCCGCGAAATCCTGCTGGGCGCCAACCAATACCCCAACTTTACGGAGGTCGCCGGCAAGGAGCTGACCGAAGCCGCCGTAACCCGCCCCGTGAGCGAAGGCAACACGCTGGCTCCCTATCGTGGCTCCATGGCATTCGAAGCCATGCGTCTGCACGTGGATCGCAGCGGCAAGGCGCCCAAGGCGTTCATGCTGACCTGCGGCAGCTTGGCTATGGCCCGTGCCCGTGCCCAGTTCTCCTGCAACTTCTTCGCATGCGCCGGCATCAAAGTAATCGACAACACGTTCTTCAAGTCGATCGAAGAGGGCGTCAAGGCCGCTCTGGAATCGAAAGCCGAGATCGTCGTAGTCTGCGCATCGGACGACGACTACGCAGAGGCGGCTCCTAAAGTGAAAGAGCTGCTCGGCGACAAGGCGATCCTCGTGGTTGCGGGCGCTCCGGCATGTATGCCCGAACTGGAAGCCCAGGGCATCAAGAATTTCATCAACGTCAAGAGCAACGTACTCGAAACACTGAAGTTCTACCTCAAAGAAATGGGTATCTAAAAAGCAAAAGTCATGAGAGCAAAATTTTCAGATTTAACATATGACGGAGGCGAGCAGAAGAGCTGCTGCGCTTCGAAAGGCTGCGGCCAAACCGAACCGTGGCTGACTGCCGAGCAGATACCTGTCAAGGGCTCCTACTCGGCAAAGGATCTGGAGGAGATGGAGCACCTGAACTATGCGGCAGGTATCGCACCGTTCCTCCGCGGCCCCTACTCGACGATGTACGTGATGCGTCC
>OLSA01001379.1_pt1 | contig 20171 bp, 14 predicted proteins | sample 1672731 | NCBI WGS metagenome assembly OLSA01 (sample SAMEA3136718, study PRJEB25190) | human gut metagenome | biome: human gut; feature: human-associated habitat; material: faeces | place: Austria | collected 2013
GGACGTGCTTGCGTACATGAACGTCATCGCCGTTCCGGAGGATGAACTGCGCCTGAACCGCATCATCAACTCCCCGCCGCGCGGCATCGGCGAGCGCAGTATGGAGATAGCCCGCGAGATAGCCGCCCGCGAGGGCACGGCGACCTTTGCGGTGCTTGAGCACGCGGACAAATATCCGGAGCTGAGCCGCCCCGCCCTGCGTATGCGTCAGTTTGCGTCGATGATAAACGGTCTGCGCGACTTCGCGTCCAAGAATTCGCCCGACGCGCTGCTCGACGAGCTGCTGACAGCAGGAGGTATCGAGTCGATGATGCATGCCAACTCCATCGTCATCATCGCCATGGCCTACGGCGGACTGATGCAGAAAACCGGCCAGATCGAAGCGCTCGTCTCCCCGCTCGTCTCCCATGTGAAAAGCCGCGGCGGCCTGACCGCACTCACCGCCGCGTCGTGCGTCTGCATGAATGTTATCCTTCCCGACCAGTATCTCGGGATCTCCGTTCCCGGTCAGATGTACGCCGAGGAGTATGACCGCCGCGGCATGTCCCGCGTGGATCTCAGCCGCGCGCTGCTCTGCGGCGGTGCGATCACCTCGCCGCTCGTTCCGTGGAACACCTGCGGCATTTACTGTTCCGGCATTCTCGGCGTTGCCACGATGAGCTATCTGCCCTATGCATTTCTCGGTCTTTTTCTCCCGCTGCTGCTCATTGTGCTCAGCCTTGGCAGTTCACTTTTCCGGACAAAGAAAGCGTCCCCTTCTTCTGCGCAATGCCAACTGCATTGAATTTCAAGCCACCAAGCTCACAATAGTGATCATCCCATTTGAATCAGAAAAGCAGCGCCTTTCGGCGCTGCTTTTCCGCTTGCGGGCCAAATTTCCTGTATGGTATAATACGAAAGCAAACCGGTGAAAGGGGTGGAACGCCGATGGATATTGAGCGGACAAAGCGGTTTTATCGCGATCTTAAACGATCTAATCTGTGCGATTGTGCCTATTGCCGCAATTATGTAAACGAGGTCGCGAAGGCCTATCCTGCCGTGACGGCGTATCTCCAAACGCTCGGCGTCGACATCGCGAAGCCGTTTGAAACGATGCCGCTCGAACTGGATGAAGATGGCCGGATGCCGTACATCGGGCCGCAGTACCTCGTTTTCGGCGAGGAAGAGGGCTTTGCCGCCGCGACGGTGAGAGACGTCAACGACGTCGAGGTCCGCCTTGCGCAGTCCCACCCGGGCGACAACATTCAGGAGCCGCACTTTGTGATTGAGATATTCCCGATTTTCCTGCCGTGGACGGTGGAGGGAACGGCAGCAGATCGGTGAAACGAAGAAAATGATGAAGAAATTCCTGATCGCACTGTTTTCGTTGGTCTCTATTTTGGCGCTGACCGGCTGCGGCAGCAGGGTCACGTCGGGCGCTGAAAACTAAATAGTTGAAAATGAGGGGGCGCAGCCGCGCCCCTTTTCATTTTTTCGTCTTTGTGGTATACTTTGGGCAAAATCAAGGAAAAAGCGAGGAAACGGCCATGGAAACCATTGCAGCCATCGCCACGGCGCAAAGCCCGTCGGCCATCGGCATCGTGCGCCTGAGCGGAGATGAGACGCGGCGCGTGCTCGCCGCGCTGTTCACGCCCGCAAGCGGCATGGCGGTCGAAGCGCTTCCGTACCGCCGCATGACCTATGGCGACATCCGCTCGGCGGACGGCACGCTGCTCGACCGCGGCATGGCGGTCTGTTTTTCCGCCGCCCACAGCTACACGGGCGAGGAGAGCGCCGAGCTCCACTGCCATGGCTCGCCGGTCGTACTGAGCGAGGTGCTGCAAGCGGCATTTGCCGCGGGCGCACGGCAGGCGCGGCCCGGTGAATTCACGCAGCGGGCGTTCCTGAACGGAAAGCTCGACCTCACCGAGGCTGAGGCAGTCATCGACCTCATCGACGCCGAGACGGCGGAGAGCGCGCGCAATGCCGCGGCCCAGCTCTCCGGCGCGCTGCGCCGCCCGATTGAAAGTGTTTATGACAAGCTGCTCGACGTTTCGAGCCGTTTCTACGCCGTCGTCGACTATCCCGACGAGGACATCGAAGACCTCTCGCGTGAGGAGACCGAGCGCACGCTCATGTTTTGTGAGGCAACGCTTTCCGACCTGCTTGGCACGTTCGCGCGCGGGAAAGTGCTCAAAAACGGCGTTGCCACCGCCATCATCGGCGCGCCGAACGCGGGCAAGAGCTCACTTTTGAACGCGCTCGTCGGCTTTGACCGTGCCATCGTCACAGATATCGCGGGCACGACGCGCGACACGGTGGAGGAAAAGGCGACGGTCGGCGGCGTGCTGCTGCGCCTCATCGACACAGCGGGTCTACACGAGACGGACGATCTCGTCGAACAGCTCGGCGTCGAGCGATCGAAAAAAGCGGTCGAGGACGCTGATCTGATCCTCGCGCTGTTGGACGGCAGCACGGGACTGCCGGCATCCGAAGGACGTGCAGAGGAAATGCTCGCACCGCTTGCGCTTGCCGCAAAAAGCGGCAAGCCGTGGCTGCTTCTGCTGACAAAATCCGACCTTGGCCGTGGGACGGGCGTTGCCCCCGATGAGGACTGGCGCGCGCCCGAGGCGGTCATTTCGCTTTCAAGCGTGACGCACGAGGGCTTCGACGCGCTGGAAGCGGCGATCCGCACGCTTTACCCCGCGCCGAAAGGCGATACGTCCCTCGTGACAAACGCCCGTCAGGCCGACGCCATCCGCCGCGCGCTTGATAGCGTCCGTGCGGCGAAGGACGCGCTCCAAAGCGGCATGACGCCCGACGTTGTACTCACGGAAGTAGAGCAGGCGGAAAACGCCCTCGGCGAGCTCACGGGCCACACCGCGCGCGAGGACATGGTCGCGCGCATCTTCGAGCGCTTCTGCGTCGGAAAATAAGAGCTTATTTCAATAAAAGTGCCCTGAACGAACCGTTCAGGGCACTTTTTTATCAGATGCCGCATTCATTCAGCCGCTTTTTTCTCATAGTTGCCAAAAAACGCGGCGTATGATATCTTGAAAGAAAAGCCCCCGGTCAAAACTGTCTTGGAGGTACGCCATGCCGAAGCGAAGCTGGAATTTGAACACCGTCTACATATCCGAGCGCCTGCAGGAGTGCCTGCGCCCGATCTCGCGCTGCGCGCTCACCACCGTGGTCGCGCCGATGGGCTACGGCAAGACGACGGCGGTGAACTGGTATCTTTTAGAGCGCGCCAAGCTCGACGAAGCCGCCGTTGTGCGTATCAGCGTGTATTCGGACAATCTGGCCATCTTCTGGAAGAGCGTGCAGGAGGCCTTTTCCCACGCGGGGTTCGACTTTCTGCGCGCCTACCCCTGCCCCGACGACGCCGCGGGCGGAAGCCTCCTGACGGACGATCTCTGCCACGCGCTCGCGGGCAAGCGGCCCTGCTATATTTTCATCGACGACTTTCACCTCTTGACCGACAACCGCGTGCCCGCCTTTCTCTGCACGCTGACGAACCGCCTGCCCGAAAACGTTCACCTGATCGTCGCAAGCCGCGACCGCTTCCTGCCCGCGGAGGAGATCCTGCGCCTTGGCGGCAGGCTCTACACCGTGGGCGCCGAGCAGCTGCGCCTCAACCACACGGAGCTCTCGATCTACGCCCACCGCTGCGGCACGGAGCTCTCGGACGCGCAGATCGAATCGCTGCTCTATTCGAGCGAGGGGTGGTTCTCGGCCATTTACTTAAATCTCCGCACGCTGCACGAGCGCGGCGAGCTGCCGAGCCGCAGCTCGGATATCTACGCGATGTTCTCCGCCGCGATGATTGACCCGCTGCCGTCAAAGCGGCGCGAATTTTTGGCCGTCATGGGTCTTGCGGACGAATTCACCGTCGAGATGGCCGAAACCGTCACCGGCAGCAAAAACACCGCTGCGATCTTACAGACGTTGACCGAGCAGAACGCCTTTGTCAAGCGCCTGCCGGGCGGCGTGACGTTCCGCTTCCACCACATGATGAAGGACTGCGCCGAGCGCACGTTCCACACGATGGAGCCGCGGCGGCAGGCAGTTTACCATAATAGATATGGCGAGTGGTACAAAACGCATGGGCAATATCTGCATGCGCTCAAATTCTACTGTCTTGCCAAAAACTACGACGCGGCGCTGCGCGTCATCCAGCGCGACGCGGGCATCCTGCTCACGTCGCTTGGCGCGCAGCAGGTGCTCGACTTCATCGCCCACTGCCCGGTCGAAACGCTCAAGGAGCACCCGCTTTCGCTCCTCGTTCTGATGCGCAGCATGTTCACCTGGCGGCAGATCCCAAAGATGCTCGAGCTCAAGGAGCTGCTGCTCGCCGCGATCACCGAACACCCCGACTGGCCGGAGAGTGAGCGCGGCGACCTTCTCGGCGAGTGCGACCTCATCATGAGCTTTTTGATGTACAACGACATCTCCGCGATGAGCCGCCTGCACCGCAGCGCGAGCGCGCAGATGTCGCGCCCCGCCATCAGCATCCAGAAAAGCGGGGGCTGGACGTTCGGCTCGCCGTCGGTGCTGATGATGTTTTACCGCGCGCCTGGCGAGCTGCAAAGCGAGCTCCAAGAGATGGACGAGTGCATGCCGCACTACTATAAGATCACAAACGGCCACGGGCAGGGCGCTGAGACCATCATGCGCGCGGAGGCCGACTTCATGCGCGCCTGCTTTGCCGACGCGCAGATCATGCTCGAGCGCGCCTATGCGCAGATTGGCGGCAACGGGCAGGAAAACATGGCCTTGTGCTGCGACTTTCTCGCCTGGCGGCTCTCGCTCTGCACTTCTTTCACGCCGCGCGAGTCCTTTGAGCAGCGGCGCGAGGCGCTGCTGCAGCAGCACAACGTTGCATGGCTCAACATTCTGCAAAGCTCCTGCGCCTATTACTATGCGCTGCTGGGACTGCCCGAAAAAATTCCCGCGGTCTTCCGCGAGCATCAACTCGCCTCCATCCACTTCCTCGCGCCCGGAAAGCCGATGATGGAGCTCATCGAAAATCAGGTCTACCTCGCCCAGGGCGAATATGCCAAGGTCATTGGCCACAGCGAAGCACTGCTCGGTATGTGCGAGGCGATGCACTATGCGCTCGTCGCGCTGCACATCCGCCTTCAGACCGCCGCGGCCTACGAAATGCTCGGCAAGCGCGAGACGGCAGACGAACTTTTGATCTCTGCCCTTGCCGCGGCGGAGCCGGACGCGCTCTATCTGCCGTTTGTCGAAAATTACCGCTATCTCAAGACGGCGCTCACGCGCGGCGCGGGTGCGAAATTTGCCGCGTTTGTCCGGACGGTCACACCGCTTGGCGAGGACTTTGTGCGCCGCTGCGGCGAAAAGCGTGCGGAAGGCTCCCGTCCCGCCGCCCTCGCGGGCCTCACCGAGCGCGAAAGCGCCATCGCTGCGCTCGTCGCCAAGCGCCTGAGCAACCGCGAGATCGCCGAGCAGCTCTTTTTGTCCGAGGGAAGCGTGAAGCAGTACATCAACCAGATCTACTCCAAGCTCCTCATCACGGGCGACGTGCGCACCAAGCGCAAGCGGCTCGCCGAGCTTGCCGCGCCGAAGAGCTAAGGCACAGCAAGGACGCAGCACGCCTATTTTGCATTGATATTCCTAAGAAATTATCTAACCTTTGGTTAATACCAACTTTTTCCGATCCACCGTACAATGGCTGTACGGTGGATCTTTTATTTTCCGGAGGGGAGGAATGCCTTTGTACCGAAAATACATCTCAGCCGTCACACCGCTCCCGGACTACATTCTTCAGGTGGACTTTGTCTCCGGCAGCCGCCTGCTGCTCGATATGAAGCCGTATCTCGACAAGCTCCGCTTCCGCCCGCTTGCCGATCCCGCGGTGTGGAACAGCGCCATGACGAACGGCATCTTTGTCCGCTTCGACAATGTGGAGCTGAGCCATGACGAAATTCTGTCCATGGCGGAACGGGCGCACTGAGCGCGCCGATTTTTGAAAATTGAGAGGAGAACAACATGAAAAACGCTTGTAAACACTTTGCCCTTTGCACTCTGACACTGATCCTTTGCCTCACCCTCGCCGCCTGCGGCAGCGACAACTCCGGCGACTCCGCGGACTACGGCAACGACTCCACTGTGCCGTCGACGATCGACGGCTTTGTCAAGGAAAGCTACGACAGCTATGATTACAGCGCTTTCGAAGGTTACTATCTGCCCGACAGCGGCACGGACTTCGACTATCTCATCATCGACACCAACGGTTCGCGCTGGCGCATCGGCAGCAACGACGACCTCGCCGCCAGCGGCTATTTGCAGTACGACGCGGACTATGACTGCATCTACGCCTACAACGAGCACGACGGCGTCGCCTATCAGTTCTCCGCCGACGGCAGCAGCGTGAACATCTATTCGCTCGGCTCGTTCACCTATGAAATGAGCCTCGACGAGTTCGACGCGCAGGCCGAAGACTACAACAGCAGCGACAGTTCGGTCGATCTCTCTTACCTTGCGGGCATCTGGTATCTGGACGGTGATCTCGACGCCGACAGCTACATCTACATCGACAGCAGCGGTGGTCTCTGGGGGCTCTACGAGCGCGCGCCCGGCGCGGAGACGACCGAGGTCGACGGCGGCTTTATCTCGGCCCCGACCGATGTGGACGACGTGTACTATGCCGTTTCCACGACGTATCAGGACGTCACCTATGAATTCACGCTTTTTGACACCGATTCCATCGTGTGGGGCGGCGAGAACGACTACTACGAGCGTCTTGAGTAAGCCGTTTTGAAACGTGAAGAAGGGAGAAAAGAAGATGAAAACTTCCCATCATTTCCTTGCGGTGCTGCTTGCGATTCTGCTCTGCCTGAGCCTGACCGCCTGCGGCGACAGCAGCGATGACGTCACGGGCGACGACTGGCGCGTGAGCGGCGTGGTCGCCGCCGAGGGCACCATCACACACGAGGGCGAGGGCAGCGTCAAGGTCCTCGTCACCGTAGGACCTGAGAGCGCAGCCTTCTACCGCGACGAGCCAGAGCAGGAGCTCTTCGACAGCGTGTCCTTCCCCGTGACGGTCGAGGACGCGAACGACGACGGCACGGGCTTTGACATTTCGTTCGATGACATCACCGGCGATGGCGAGAGCGACGTCGTCGTGACGTTCCAGCACGCTGACATGAGCACGACGCAGATGGTCTGGTTCTGGGATGCCGACGAGCGCTATGTCTTCGAGCCGGATTACTCCTACTTCCACGAAAACGGCGTGCAGACCGACCTGAACGACACGCCCTATTTCTCTGACAACGGCTTACAGATCAACGCTGCGGTCAACACGGGCACTTATCTTCTGGAAAACGGTGTTGCCTGCTACTCTGGCCTTGGCGACGGCTATGAGAGAAACGACTGCTACTGGGAGGTCATCAAGCACAGCGACCAGTCGCACGACGGCATCCGCGAGATTCAGTTCGACGCCATCTGCTACATTCCCGAGAGCTCCATCCCGTACTTCACCGAGCAGTACATCACCAACACCGACAGCGAGCTCTACGACTACTACACCGGCATGTGGTTCACCGCCGCCACCGCCTACGGCAACAGCCAGCGCGGCGACAACTACTATGTTCATACCATCAATTATAACGGCAACGAATACCTCATCGAATTCGCCTACTCGACCGACTGGCAGTACAACGTCAGCGATTGGGCGATGGTGCTGACCAAGAGCTACATGGTCTACCTGCCCGACGATTACGACGGGCTGGTCTTCGCCGCCATGCCACAGCTCGACAACTATAAGGACTGCGCCAGACGGATACAGCTCGATAGCATCGCGCCCGAGGCGAGCATCATGGACATTGACCTTGTCGACCCCTACAACACGCTGTTTTTCAGCATTTGCTACTAAAAAGGCGGTGAACAGCATGACGCACCGAACGTATCTTCTTCCGCTCGTGCTCGCGCTGCTGCTCCTGCTGAGCCTGACCGCCTGCGGCGACAGCAGCTCTGATGATCCGCAAAGCGGCTATGAGACCGTCATGGACATGGAATTTCTCGACGGGATGTGGAGCATCGACGGCACCTCGAGACTGTACTTTGACAGTGAGGAGGGCTTCTATGCCTACCGCACCGGCTGGGGTCTCGGCGGGCGCGGAGAATTTGAATTGTCCGAGGCGAGCGGCCGGCCGATGATCTTTTTCAACGGCTTTCTCTACAATTTTCTCCTGCGCGACGACGGCGTGCTGCTACCGAACCAGAACGGCGAGGGCAGCGGGCTCACCATCCACCGCCACACCTTCCTCCGCGACGACGAGGCGGAGATCGTCGAGTGGGATAAAAGCAACTGGGACGGCATGTGGCAGAACGCCCTGGGCGAGACCATCGTCATCGACTCGTCCCTCATGCAGTACATCGCCTGCTCACCGGACTATTCCATGAGCGGCACGATGAACGACGAGGGCGAGGGCATGGGCCTCTACCTCTACGACAACGGAACGCGCGCCTACCTCTGCCCCAGCGACGACGGCAATAGCTTCACCCTCTCCGCCGAACGCTTTGGCCGCTACGGGGACGATCAGCACTTTGACGGTGTCTTCTACCGCAACGCCGACTTCTACACCTACACGGACATGGAAAACGCGGAGTTTTACGAAGACGAATACTCCACCTTCTATATCTGGTACTACGACGGTGTGAACCGTTACCTTCTGGGCAACGATTATACCATCGGCGACGACGGCCTTGCCTACCACGACGAAGACGGTCTCGTCTATCCCGCGGGCTGGATCCCCGAAGCGCCGTATGATCCCGCTGACGACTGGGGCGAAAACTGGATGGACAACTGGGATATTTGAAAACGCCATGATAAAGGATGGATGTGAAATGACAGGAAGAGGAAAACTCAGCGACGCCGAGCTTTCGAAAAAGCTCGGGCACTATCAGAAAATGTCGCGCATCTGGATCCTGGTGGGCCTTTTTGGCGCGTTGAGCGGCACGGTCTCGTACTTTGCCGTGCAGGACACCGCGCTCAAGGCCATCCTGACGGGGGTGCTGTTCTTCGGCGGCGTCTGCTGCGCGGTCTTTTTGGGCGGCAGCGCGCAAAAGAAGCTCCAGGCCCTGATACAGGAGCAGTTTGGAGACTTTTTCCGTGCGGAATGGGAAAAGGCCTTCGGCCCGGATATGCACACACCGGAAATGTGCGTTGACGAGCCGTTTCTCCGGACGTTCCACCTGCTGGACGGTCAGTGGGAGGAATGTACGGTTGAGAATTTCCATGAGGGCGATTATCGCGGCGTGCATTTTTCCGCCGCCAATGTGCGGCTGGACCATGTGTATGAGCGAGGGTGCGGTCACGAAGGCTATGAGACCTGCCACGAGATGGTCTTCAAAGGCCTCGTGCTGCGCTGCGAAACGCAGACGCCCGCCCCCTCCCCCGTCCTCGTCAACGCAAGGACGGAGGACAGTCCGCGCGGCGCAGCGACGGGCGATGCGCTGTTTGACCGATGCTTCTGCGTCACAGCAGAGCCGGAGCAGGATGCCCTCTCCCTTCTTGCCCCGCAGTTTATGGAGCTGATGAACGAGTTCAGGCAGCGCGTCGAAGGACAGCTTTTGGGCTTCCGCTGGGAAGGCCGGGTGCTCTCGCTGGCGGTGGAAACAGACTATGGCTTTGCCGCCGTTGCCAGTAATGTAGACCTGCGCGACCTTGACGCCCTGCACCGCAGCTATTGCGCGTCGCTGCACGCAATGGAGGAAACGCTGGATCTTCTGCTGAAAAACACCGCTCTTTTTGCGGCGCGGGACTGAGAAAGGATGATACGATGGAAAAAAATCAAACAATGACAGACGAACAGCTCGCGCGCGAGCTGCAAAACGGCAAGCGCGGCGGTGGCCGCGGCAAGCTCCTCACGGTGATTGGCTGCGCCGCGACGGCGATCGGTATTTTCACCTCGGTCACGGCGCTGACGGTCATCGGCATCGTCGTCGCGCTGCTGGGGCAGGGCGTTCTGAACAAGCACCAGAAGGCCGCCGGAAAAGCGGTCTTTGAGTCCCTCGTGCCGGAGATTATGAACGCGAATTTTGAAGACGTGCAGCCCATCGGAAAGCAAAACCTTGTGGATATCAAGGGTTCAAACATTCCGCTGCCGTCATACGTCTACGACAGCGCCAGCGGCCGCATCGACTTCACCTACCGCGGCCTTACGTCCGAGCTCTGCACCGTCACGCTGACGGATGTGGACGAATACCGCAACGAGAACAACGACATGATGGAGTCCGCCGAGCGCGTGGTCTACAAAGGTCAGTGGATGGCCTGCGAGCTTGGCAAAACGTACCCCGCAGACCTCATGTTCTGGCCGCGCGGCAAGCTCGACAAGCTCTTCCGCGCAAAAACCATCAAGACGGATTACGAGGACTTCAACAAGCACTTCAACCTGAGCTGCGATGATGCCGACTGGGCGCTGCGCTTTTTGAGTCCCAGCCGCATGGAGCGCATTCTTGCGCTCACCAACACCGCCTTCGGCGATTTTTCCGTCAGCCTGTACGCCGATGGGACGCTATACATCGCCGTACACAGCGGCCGCGGCTTTTTCGATGTCGGCAAGGGCAAGGAGCCGCCCGACGCGCTGCGCCGCCGCTTCACCCGCGAGCTCAAGTGGTGCACCGACATGATCGACGTCTTCCGCCCTACGGTGGAGTGAAGAAAGGAGCGGTCGTATGCAGCTTTGGGTCGCGATACTGCTGTTTTTTCTGTCCATCGCGTGCATCGTGCTCTCGGCGCGAAAGCTCCGGCAAAAGAGAACGCTTCGCGTCGCCTGCATCGCACTCTGCGCTGTGATCGCCGCGGCCTGCGCGGTCTATATCGTGCTGACGGCGATCATGCTCTACGCGGCGAGCACGAAGTGATCTTCTGCACTTCATGCAAAGGAAAAAGCCCATCAGCTCGACGAGCTGATGGGCTTTTGTTCTGCAATTTTCTTGGCGGAAGTTACACCTTTTTACTTCTTCTCCACCGCGCGGCCGATCAGGTAGCACACCGCGGCGACCACCATGCCATTGATCGAGGCGATGCCCCAGTGCACCAGATTTGCTACCACCGCGCCGAGCACCACGCCGATCACCGCGAACCAGTTGACATTCTCGCTGACCTCCACGTCCTGATACTTTTCCTTGTTCAGGAAATAGCCCAGCACCAGAATGATACCCACTGGCGGCAGCGTGCAGTTCAGGATGTTCAGCCAGCCGCAGAAGTTCCAGTACAGCCAGACGGCGAGCACCGTGCCGATGATGCCGGAGACAAGCACCATGGGCTTCTTTTTCTGGCCGAAGATGTTGGCAAGGCCGAGGCCCGCGGAATAGAGCGCGTTATCGTTCGTCGTCCAGATGTTCAGGCCCAGGACCAGGATGGCGAGGTAGAACAGGCCAAGGTTGATCATCACCTCAAAGATGTCGTTGCCGCCCACATAGACCGACGAGACACCGCCGAAGAAGAACATCAGAGAGTTGCCGATGAAGAACGCGATCACCGTTGTGATGGCGCCCACCTTGCCGCTTTTGGCAAAGCGGGAGAAGTTCGGCGTCGCCGTGCCGCCGGAGACGAACGAGCCAACGACCAGTCCCGCGCCGCCGATCACCGTCAGCGTGCCGCTGGACTTGGCAAACTGATCGACGATCGTGCCGTCGCCGCGCATGACGGCGAGCACCATCGCGACCGTTCCCAGCACCGCCACCATCGGGACGGCGATATAGCTGACGATCGTGAGCGACTTGATGCCGAAGTAGGCCGAGGCCGTCATGCAGATACCGGCAACGATCACCAGCGCCCACTCCGCCGTCTTGCTGCCGCCTAGCAGCTCATTGGCGACCGGGATGGCAAACATGGCGATGCCCACGCCGAACCAGCCGATCTGCGTGAACGAGATCATGGCCGAGGGCAGATACGAACCCTTGACGCCAAAGGCCTTGCGGGCAAGAAGGTCGAGGCTCATGCCCGTCTCTGCGCCCACGTAGCCCAAAAGTCCCGTGTACAGGCTCAAGATCACGCCGCCGACGATCATCGACACGACGAAGCCCTGAAAATCCAGGCCGTCCGCCAACTGCTGGCCCACCCACATGCTCGCGGAGAAAAAGGTGAAGCCCAGCATGATCATAAACATGGTCACGATGCCGCGTCGGGCGCTTTTCGGCACGATCGCCTCTGCGTAGTCAATATCCACTACCGTCTTTTCATTCTTCATGCGTTCTGTCCTCTCTGATCTATAAATTTTTTAAAGGATATACTTTCTCAAGGTCGTGGTAAACTCGTCGATCCGCTGGCGCGCGATCTCCTTCAGCGAAACATCGCGCAGGCCCTCCACAAAGCCGCGCTCCTGCTGATAGAGCCAGCGCGTCGTCTTTTTGTCCAGTTTTTCATAGTGACAGTCCTTCAGCCAGTCCTCGTAGGAGATCGGCAGCGGATGCCCGAGCTTTTCCTCGAGCAGCGCTTGCTTGTCGATGCTGTCGGCGCGCTCTAAGACACCGTTCCAGAATTCGAGCACCTCTTCAATATGCTCGTGGATCTCGTAGCGGCGGGCGCCGCCGTCGTAGATCGTGCACTTTTCAAAAAGGGGATTCTGCATCGAGAGCGTCTCGCGACGGAAGGCAGGGGCAATGATGCCGCCTTTCCAGTAGAAGTCGATCAGCGCGCGGTTGATGCCGGAAACGCCCTTGTTTCCCTCTTCATAGCAGCTGAAAATGCCCTCGTAATACACCGTGACAAATCCCTCGAAGCCCGGCCAGTACACACGGATCTCCTGCGTCAGCTTTTCCAGGATCTCAACGCCCTGCGTGCCGCCGATCGTGAAGAGGACGATATTGCGCAGCTTGGTCCCCTGCTTGCGGTAATAGTCGATCACATAGTGCAGGCAGTTCACAAGCGTCTCGCCGGAGGCGATGATGTCGCCGATCAGCAGCGTGCTGTTCGGCACGGTGGCAAGCTTGCAGTATTTGATCTCAAGGCCCGTCATCTCGCCGTTTTCAAAAACGCGCTCGCTCGACATAAAGCTGATGTCGTGGACGCGGATGTGCTCTTTGTAGCAGCTCTCCTCCAGCGGGTAGTTCAAGGCTCCCCGCAGGATCGAGAGGATATTCGCCGACGTGATCTTCTTTTTCTCCTTCAGGTAGTACATCATCTGCGAGGTTGCCGTCACGAGCGAGGCGTACACCTCGTAGCCCACCACCTCCGGATGGTTCATCAGCTTTCGCGTCTCGGCCTCCGAGACAATGTAATACTCGTTGAGGAAGTGCCCTCCCTCCAAACGGTAGCAGTCCACGCCCTGATCGCAGAACTCCGGCACGATCTGAACGTCCTTCCAATTTTCGATCATCGCTCTCTCCTCCTAAAAAAAGACCACCTGTCGAGGAATCGACAGATGGTCCATATTCTAAATATGAAAAACAAAAAGGAAAACGAAATGACATTTGTTGCGTTTTTTCAGCAGCATAGCAGACGTCCTCCTTTTTTCAACTTATGACATTATATGGATAACGTCATATTTTGTCAATACGCATTTTGCAATGCGGCGCAAGCGCCGTTTTCCTATTCCCTGCGTACCCGCAGGGTGCGGACAAAGGGGGCCATTCTCTCACGTGAGAGAATGGCCCCCTTTAGATTCCCCAAGAGAACGCGAGGGGAGTCCCCCTCAACCCCCGACATTGGCAGTCTCGATCTTGAAGAACTGCTCAGCCTGCGGAATCGGGTGCAGTGTACATGGCTTCGCCATGAATCTTCTGCGAGTCGTGGCAACTCGCAACCGCGCCTTACTATCGTGAGGCGCGAGTGACGCTACCTCGGCGGCAAACTGCCTGCGAAATAGCGGCATTACTGCGCTCGCCGCATTGTAGGGGCTGGCGGTAGACGGGAATTAGGCTGCACTACTACAAGACTGGCAGAGCGGCAGCGGATAGTAGAAGCAGAGGCAAGTCGTCTTGCAGCTCTAAACACGGCAACGCCGCGCTATGGGCAGTGCAATCGGCAAGCATCGCACCTCTTCGAGCTGCTCGCTTGCAATGGCGGGGTCAAGGGGCAGAGCCCCTTGCGTTCTCTTGGGGGTGTAAGGGGGATATTCTCTTTCGCGAAAGAGAATATCCCCTTTGCCCCTGCCGCCCGCAGGCGGCATATCCCTTCGCACCTGTGCGAAAAGCAGAAAACCGCTATATGTTTTCTGTAAAAATGCAAAACTTTTGCTTGCAAACTCCCTTTTCCGTGTTATGATGATGACCGAAAAAAGAACGTGCAGTGCACATGGCAAGAAAGAGTGATCGATTTGTTGGATTTTTTGAAACAGGAGGGGCTGAGTCCCGACCTTTTGGATGGCATTCGTGAATTTAACGCGCAGTATCCGACGCCGCCGGAGCTGCAAAACCGCATCCCGCAGCCGCGGTATCATTATTATGGCAAGGACGTGTGGGAGGCGGCGGTCGCCGCCATTTTGTGCGGGGAGAACCTGCTGCTCGCGGGCAGCAAGGCCACGGGCAAAAACGTACTGGTGGAAAACCTCGCCCAGGTCTTCGCCCGTCCCGCATGGGACGTGTCGTTCCACGTGAACATGGACGCCGCGAGCCTCATCGGCATGGACACGTTCGAGGGCGGCGAGGTTCGCTTCCGCCCCGGCCCCGTGTACCTTTGCGCAAAGCATGGTGGCTTCGGCGTGCTCGACGAGATCAACATGGCAAAAAATGAGGCGCTTGCTGTACTGCACGCAACGCTCGACTTCCGCCGCGCCATCGATGTTCCCGGCTACGAGCGCGTGGAGGTCGATTCCGCCGCGCGCTTCATCGGCACGATGAACTACGGCTATGCCGGCACACGCGAGCTGAACGAAGCGCTCACGTCGCGCTTTGTCGTCATCCAGATGCCGTCCATCGACCAGGACGGTCTTGTGCGGTTGCTTAGCGATGAGTTCCCGACGCTTGAAAAGAAGTATAAGGAGCAGTTCGCCCAGCTGTTCCTCGACCTGCAGAAAAAGTGCAAAAACGCGGAGATCTCCGAAAAGGCGCTCGACCTGCGCGGTCTTCTCGACGCGCTGCGTCTGATCCGCCGCGGCGTGGGCGCGAGCCGCGCGCTTGACATGGGCATCACGAACAAGGCGTTTGACTCCTATGAGCAGAGCCTGATCCGCGACGTCATCGCCGCGCGCATCCCCGCAAAGCTTGACCGCAGCCGTCTGTTCACCGACTGACATGGAAACGTCAAGCTATTCCGCCCAGCAGCGCCGCGCCATCAACCTCGTCTGGACGGCGAGCGGGGACTATCAGTTCGAGCCGCAGTTCTTAGCGCTCAAATCAAACGGTGAGCCGGACTTTTACATGAACTGCGTCATCGGCCTTGTGCACAAGTGGTTCGGCGACAAGATGCCAAAGCGTCTCTTTGCCTACTGGGCGGGCGACGCGCGGCAGAACGTTTTCGACGAGCTGTGCTGGCTGGCGCTCGAGAACGCGGCGTATGAAAAGGAACTGCCCGAGCGCCCTGTGCTCGCCGATCTCCGCCGCACGCACGCGGAGGACTTTTTCGCGTCGGAATACCAGCTCTCGCGGCAGGAGTGGATGGAGAAAAACCAACTTGTCTACGCCGTGCAGTCCGACCGCTGGAAGACGATCCTCGGGCAAAAGCCGCCCATTCTCGCCCCGTGGGAAAAAGGGCTCGCGCAGGCGCTCGCCTGCCCCGGCACGATGAACGCCGCCGAGCTTGAGATCGCCGTGCGCGCGGCATTTGAAAAATACCTGCAATTCGACGGTACGGTGCATAAAAAAGGCGGGTTCCAGCTGCACTTTGACGACAAGTGGGCGCCGCTTCTCACAAAGCTCCTGCCGACCGAGATCGTCCGCACGGACGATCTGACCATCGGCCGCTCCGCCATGCCCGGGGAAAACGGCATGGTCAAGGTCTCGAACGCGCTGCGCGCGCGTCTGCGCTCCAATGAGCACGAAACGGAGGACCGCAGCTACATCGAGCGCTGCTTCGGCCACAGCATCTATTCGCCCGACAAGCTCGCGCGCATCGAGCAGCAGCTCTGCACCGGCAACCACCTGGGCTGCCACCTGTGGTTCACAAGGGGCGCGAGCGCGTCGAACCAGCTCATCAGCGCGGACACGCAGCGCCTTTACGAGCAGGCCGAGGAACAGGCCAAGCTGAACCGCGCCGCCTTCGCGCGCGACCTCGATCTGCACCAGAGCGCGCTCGCGCGCCTGAGCGAGCAAATTCGAAACTGCCTGCTCGTCCACCAGCAGCCCGAGCGCATCCCCGCCCGTCAGGGCTGGCTGGACGGGACCAAGGTCTGGCGCGAACCGGTGCTGCACGACGACCGCGTATTTTTGCGCAGCGACGAGGAGAGCCGCCCCGGCTTTGCCGTCGATCTGATGCTCGACGCCTCGGCCTCGCGCCTGCACTGTCAGGAGGCTATCGCCATTCAGGGATATATCTTAGCCAAAAGCCTCGCCTCCTGCGGCATCCCCGTGCGCGTGACGAGCTTTTGCAGCCTGCGCGGCTACACGGTGCTGCGCATTTTGAAGGATTTTGGCGACAAAAACGGCGAACGAAACGTTTTCAATTACTTCGCCGCGGGCTGGAACCGCGATGGGCTCGCGCTGCGCGGCGCGGGCGAGCTCATCAAGTCCGCACCCGCGGAAAAGCATCTGCTCATCCTGCTGACCGACGCCTCACCCGACGACAGCCACAAAATCCTGCCGAGCGGCAAAGTCCCGCTCAGCCGCGACTACGACGGGCAGATCGGCGTCGATGACACGGCGGAGGAGGTGCGCGCCCTACGCGCGCAGGGCATCCGCGTCGCCGCCGTCTTCATGGGTGAAAACGCGAGCGTTCCCGCCGCGAACGCCATCTATGGCCGCGACCTTGCGCGCATTCGCCGCATCGACCAGCTCGCCGCCGCGGCGGGTCGGCTCATTCAGGATGAAATCCGCGAACTCAGCAGCTGACAAAAAATCCCGAAAGATGATCTTTCGGGATTTTTTCATAGATGATGTTGTAGCGGACATTGCAAAGCGGGACGTTGTTATTCCCCCATCTCATCGTCAAAGTAAGGAACAGTTCATTACAGCAAATCGGATACTATCTATTCCGATCCTTTCTCTTTTTTGCGGCTACAAACCCAATCAAGAACGCCAGATTCATAAAAAGCACAATGATGCTACCTTCGATTTTACAGCTGCCGCCGGACAGAATCGGATTGCCGTGAATCGTCATATCAAACAAGTGAGGATAATCTTCCGCCAGAGAGACTCCTCCCAGAATGATCGCGCCCACACCGTTCCACAAAAAATGGATCACGATCGGCGCGATCAAGGAACCCGTGTATTCCAAAACCGCCGTCATAAAAAGGCTCATTGTGATGACATTGAGCACAGGAAGGATTCCTGCCTCAAACGCGCCGCCGTGCGCAAATGTAAATAAGCCCGTAGATACGATAATCGCGGCGGCGATGCTACCGTTACTTTTTATCATCTGGTATAAATAGCCGCGAACCAGCATTTCCTGCATAACGGTATTGAGAAAAGCCGCAAGCAGCCACAACCACAGCATAGCGATTTGATTTTTGCCCTCTATCTGTACAACTCCGAGGATAGATAATATCCCCACAGATGCCCCCAGCCAAATCGTCCCTGTTACGCCGCCCAATATGATGTTATAAACAGGCTTCCCGGTCAGATGTAATCGTATCTTTTTCTGATCTGCCAGCCAGAAAATAAGTGTGATCGCAATAACGGACAAAAGCGGGATCAGTTCTGCCCAAAATCTCCAGATTACCGCACTTGCGGTATCCGGTATCGGGATAACCGATACGCATATGGCCCAACCCACAAAAAAGATGATCGTCTTTATTGATACCGATAGAACTTTTTTCATACAATACACTTCCCTGTCCAATTCAAACATCAATGTGTCAACGCAAAAAGCCCGCCGCAATTTGACTAAAATCACGGCGAGACTTATGGTGGAGCCGAGGGGGAAGCAGTCGAACTCAACGCCTCCCCCTTTAACAAAAGGGGATTCGTCGGTCCAATACTCATCCAGCGAGAACCAGTCCCGCCACGTGATTTCCTGCTTGTCGTCCTCGGAGAACCACATGCTCACGACGAGCTTGTCGTCGTACAGATAGACCTTGTCCACGAAATACTCGAAGACCTGGTCTCGAATCTCCGGGTCGTTCACGTCGGCATGCAGGAACTTGTCGAAGTACGCCTGGATGCTGTGCCTGTCCTCGCACAGCGACACGCGGACGTTTTCCGTCCCTATGGCATCGTTCAGGGCGCTCTTCTGCTCCTCGAGCTGCGCGAGACGTTGTGTCACCGTATCGCTGACCACGCCCCTCTCGATGACCTTCACGAGGTTTGCAAGGCTTTTCTCCACTTCCCTGCGCTTCGCCTCCAGCGCTTCGAGATACGCGGTGTCGTTGTGGCTCTTCTCGTAATACTCCGCCGCATCCAGGGCGAGCGCCGTCACGTTCTCCTCGTCGTCGACGATGTTGTGCAGGGCGAACAGCACCATGTCCTCTAGGTCCCGCTTGCGGGCCTTGTGCAGGTGGCACTCCTTCCTGCGCTGGGCGGAGCAATAGTAGTAGTAATACGTCCGCCCGGTCTTGCTCGTGCCGGACACGCCCTGCATGGTACTCCCGCACTCGCCGCAATAGAGCTTGCCCGTGAGCCAATAGCGCGGAGCGTCGGCGTCGCCCATGCCGTGCGCCCGCTGGGAACCCTTGCGCTTGTTCTCGGCGAACCGCCTTTGCGCCCTATCGAAGGTCGCCTCGTCGACGAGGACGGGCATTCCGCCGGCGACCGTGATGTCGCCGTGGTGGTACTCGCCGATGTAGGCGCGGTTCTTGAGCATCTTGTTCAGCATGTTCACGCTGAACTTCGCGTTCCTCGGCGTGCGCAGGCCCTGCGCGTTCATCTCCTCGGCAATGGCCTTCAGCGGCCTGCCCGACGCGTACTCCTTAAACGCCCACTGCACGAACGGCGCCGTGTTCGCCATCGCCAGAACGTACTTGTCGCGTCCCAGACGGTCGGTCTTCCACATGATGAGGGTATGGGGACGGATTTTTGCGACTTCCGACAGCATCTGCTGGAACCCCGGTCGTGCGTCCGTGGTGCCGGATATTGCCGCGTCCTCATACTCCTGCACGATTTTGAAGCCGTGCGCATCCGCCCATTCGTGAGCAAGCTCGCGCTGCTGGTCGATGCTCGCGTCGTTCTGCGAGTGGGACGAGAAGCGATAGTACGCTATCGCGAGGTTGTTGTCGTTCGGCGCGAATTTCTTCTTACGTGCCATAGGTTTACCACCCCCTGTAATTTCTGCTTATAGGCTTTCACGTCTATTCCTCCTATATGATGAATTGCGTAAATACGCATTTAATTATAAAGCCCGCCGCCCAAAAGAGCGACGGGCTTTATCGGCTTACTCCTGCGCACCCTTCTTCAGGTTGCAATCGCGACAGAGCATCTGACAGTTATCGGGTGTCGTGTGCCCGCCGCGGCTCCACGGCTTGATATGGTCGCCGTGCATCTGCTCGAACTCGAACTCCTCGCCGCAGATGGCGCACTTGTGACCCTGGCGCTCGTATGCCGCACGCTTCGTACGCTGGTCGAACGCGCGAATGGACAGCGCCTTCTCGTTGCCCGTCAGCAGGTACTCATAGACGCCGGACTTCTTCTGTACGTCCTCGTCCGCCATCAGCTCGCTCACGCGCTCCTCAAGCTCCTTCGGGTCGAGGTCGCGCCGCTCATGATGCTCGTTATAGAACAAGCCCCACGGGAGACCCTTCATCTCCTTACGCTTCTTCTGGAACACGGCCTTCACCCAGTCGATGACCGAGCGGAAGTAGCTCCACAGGGCTTGTGCCGTCGGGTCGTGCTGATGCTCAGCCATATAGCCCTCGATGGACTTGCCCTCGGCGGAAGCGGCCCAAGAGATGGCCGTCTCCAAGAACTCCTGACGGATGCTCGAACCCTTCAGGTAATCGTCCGCGAGCGTAGACGCCGCACAGCCCGTCTTCGAGAAATAGCGCTTGGCATCGGACACCCACGAACCCGCATACACCGCGTTGCGCAGCTCTTGGTCGGTAAGCTGCTCGCCCGCGATGTTGATAATCTTGAACCACTCCAGCTTCTCGGAATCCGTTCCCTCGCAGACGTACACGAACAGCTCGTAATCG
>OLSA01001381.1_pt1 | contig 20162 bp, 20 predicted proteins | sample 1672731 | NCBI WGS metagenome assembly OLSA01 (sample SAMEA3136718, study PRJEB25190) | human gut metagenome | biome: human gut; feature: human-associated habitat; material: faeces | place: Austria | collected 2013
CAGGCGTGGTCATCGCGGGCCGCCCGGTGGGGCGGTATCTGGACGACGGCTTCACGCTGGAGGTCACGCGTCTGTGTACGCTGGGCGGGCGGAATGTGTGCAGCTTTCTCTATGCCGCCGCAGCCCGCACCGCCAAGGCGATGGGCTACCGGAAGATCATCACCTACACGCTGGCGGAGGAAGGTGGGGCCAGCCTACGGGCCTCCGGTTGGTCCTGTGCGCCGGGATTCCGGGGCGGCGGGAGCTGGAATGTTCCGGGCCGTCCCCGGACAGAGAGCCGGAATACCGGCCCAAAACGAATGTATTACAAGGAATTGAGGTGAAACAGGTTGTATTTGATCTTACTATGCTTCGGAACGCTCTTTGGCCTGGGAGCGTTCTTTTTACTGGCCGGACTTCTCCGGCTGCCCACTTCCGCCAGCACAAAGGCCGTACTAACCGTCACGAACCGGGGAAAGGCGAAAAAGAACAGCATGAACGCTATCCTGTTCGACATGGCGGCAAAGGCGGCGCCTCTGGTTCGGCTGGACGCCTATAAACGGCGCAAGCTGGAAGCCCAGCTTAAATCCGCCGAAATTCAAATGTCCCCGGAAACCTATGTGGCGGCGGCCTGGGTCAAGGGCGGGCTGATCGGGCTGCTGGTGATCCCTACCCTGCTGATTTTTCCTATCCTGGCGCCGGTGATCCTTTTTCTGGCGGTGGCTGTTTTTTTCAAAGAACAGAAACGGGCGGATGAGATTGTCCAGCAGCGGCGGGAAGAAATTGAAACGGAACTGCCCCGTTTTGTCAATACCGTGGAGCAGGAGCTTCGTTCCTCCCGTGATGTGCTGAATATCCTGAAAGCCTATCAGCACAACGCCGGTCACGCCATGAAGCGGGAGCTGGAGATCACGATTGCGGATATGGCCTCCGGCAACGAGGAAAACGCCCTGACACGCTGGGAGAGCCGGATTGGAAGCACCATGCTCTCCGATGTGGTGCGCGGGCTGATCTCCGTCAAGCGAGGCGATAACGGCATTATGTACTTTCAAATGCTCTACATGACCTTCAAACAGCTTGAACTCCAAAAGCTGAAACTGGAGGCCATGAAGCAGCCGGGGAAAATGCGTAAATATTCCTTCATGCTTCTGGGCTGTTTCCTGCTGATGTATCTGGGTGTTCTGGGCTATGTGGTCTTGGAAGCCTTTGGAGATTTGTTCTGATGAAGGGAGGTGGCTGTTTGAGGCGGCTGCTGAAAGAAAAACGCGGGGAAGGCTTTGTGGATGTATGCGTCCTTGTCCTGTCCGTCGCGCTCGTTCTGGCGCTGGTGGTCCGCATCGCCCCGGTGTTTGTGGCGAAACAAAACCTGGATGTGTTTGCGGATGAGCTGGTGCGGACAGCGGAGATCAATGGACGAGTCGGTTCTGCCACCAGCGCGAAGGCGGCGGATCTCCGGGGGGAAACAGGGCTTGACCCGGATATTTCATGGAGCGACACCGGGAAAATCCAGCTCGGCAACGAGGTGACGGTGACGCTCACCATGGATGTGGACATCGGCTTCGGCGGACTCGGCAGCTTTCCCATCGAGCTGACGGCACAAGCCAGCGGCAGGTCGGAGGTGTACTGGAAATGAGAAAGCGGCTTTTTCGCTCCCGTTCTGGTGAAGGCTATCCCATGGTCATTGCCGTGACCCTCTGCCTGCTGATGCTGTTTCTCGTCATCGCAGAATACTTCCGCGTGAACATCATCGTGCAGGGTGTGCGGGATGCTGTGCAGCAGGCGGTCATTGCCACCGTCAACGAGAACTATGACGATGTGTACCACTCTGTGCGGGAGGGCTATGCCGCAGGCTGGTTCCCGGAGGGGGACGGCGAGTGGTTCGAGTCCATCGACGCCGGTGACATCTACGGCAACCTGTCCTATATCCTCGGCCTTACCACAGATGGAGAATTCTACATGAAATACGCCGGAAACGAGCTGGAGTATACGCTCTCCGACCTGTCCGTCCGCATCTCCAACAACAGCCTTGCCTCCGGTCAGAGCGAGGGATATCTCGCTACAGCGGCCCTCCATCTGACAGTCCCCATGAGCTTTGCTGGAAAGCTTCTGCCCCCTGCACAGCTTGACCTGCGGGTGGATGCCAAGTATGTCCCCAAGTTTTAAAAAGCCTTGTTATTTCAGTAGACTTCCTTCCAAAGCTGTGGTATGTTCGGGTCAAGAAGGAAGTCGACCAACAGCCCAGAAAGGAGACAGTTCTATGACAGAAAAAGCAAAACGCACCGGCCTCATCATCGCAGGGATCCTACTCTGCGCCGCGCTGGTCATCGGCATCGCCGGACGCTTTACATCGGCTCCGACAACGGAGGATCCCACCATCTCGGACAACGGTCCAGACACAAAGGATCCCCTCGTCAACATAGACACGCCCGATGTGAAGGTCGAGATCAAGACCGATACCTCTTCGGATAAAAACGACCCCGGCAAGGCTGCCGACAGCTCCGGCACAGAGCAGGCCATCCAGGGAACGCCCACCAAACCGGACGCCCCGGAAAAGCCGAAGGCCCCTGGTCAGGTGGCAGATGACCACAAAGCGGAGGATGTGCCGGAAGCGGACCGCAACAAGGAAACACCTCCCACCTACAAGCCGGAGCAGACTGAGGTAAAGCCCCAGCCCACGGAACCTGCGGGCGGCAGCACCAATGATGCCGGCCAGGTGTATGTCCCCGGCTTTGGCTATGTGACACCCAGCGGTCCCAATGACGGTGGAACACTGGATGATATGTATGAGAACGGCAATAAGATCGGTATCATGGGCGGCTGAACCCGCCCGCCCAAAAGGGACACGGCTGCGAAAGAGCCGTGTCTCTTTTCATCTTCATGACAAGGAGGAATGCGTATGAAAAGGCTTTTATCCCTGCTGCTGGCCGTTATGTTGGTGATGTCTACAGCCGTTCCCGCCTACGCCACAGGGGACGGCAACTTTGACAGCGGCGGCAGTGGCATGGGAGACGGCACAAAGACCAACTACTGGAACCCCGGTATGGATGGTGTAAGAGTCTCCATTGTAGATGCTGCGTCCCGCTCCGTGGTGCGAACGCCCATCGACCTGACCAATAAAACGCCTGCGGCCAATATCGCACACTTTGGAAAGGTGTCCAAGCTCTCCTACAATGCAGGGCGCGGATTGTCCGTAACAGTGAGTGGATATTCCTACCGAAACCCCAGCCAAAGCCTACCCAAGATCATCTCCACTGGCAGCAGCAAAGCCAGCATCGCTGCCATCCGCAGTTACTTCACCGACGAGCAGGTCATCCGGTCTATCGCTGGGTATTCCGGCATGGATTTCGACACGCTGGTCGGCGGAGACTACAAGCTGGTGGTGGAGCCGCTGGCTTATCTCTGCTACAACGGTCAGCAGTTCGCCATGACCGCCACGGAAGCGGCGCTATATGACCAGATGGTAAGTGGCGACCTTCGAGTGAAGCTCGGCTCACTTACCCACAAAAACCTGCCGCTGGCGATTTTTCTGGAGGAAGCGGATCTCGGCTACGCTGCTTGGTCCGGCAGCCGCACAGAGAAGGCGTCCAACAGCGATATTCTCGCCTCCCTCGGTATCGGTATCGTCCGATTCAATGAGGTGACCACGCCGCCTGAACCCAGCGAATATGACTACGAATACCGCGTCAATACAGAAGTTATCACCTCTGTAGAGGTGCGCGGCGGGCAGGCCGACCCGGACAACCCCGTGTCGGTACGCTTCAACATTCAGGGCAGGACCTATACCGTCAGCAATGTCTACTACCCGGATGGCGACAGTCAGTTGGTGTGGGTGCGCTGGCGCACTCCCACCGAGCCCTGTGTCGTCACCATCTCTGTCAGTGTGTCCGGTGGCGGCTCGGCGCAGAGCACCATCACCTGCAACATCGTGGATCTGGATGGCAATGACCCGCCCAACCCTCTGGCGGATGACCGCAACGATGCTTTCCGGCTGTCCTCTATCCCAGAGAAAGAGCAAGTGACCTCCGCCTCATGGGGCATCTGGTCCCCGTGGTGGCAGGAGAATTGGGAATGGGTCGAACATTGGCAGAAGTGTTGGCACACCGACTATTGGACAGATGCGGACGGCAAGACCCACAGAGACCGCTGGTATCATTGGGTGGACAACGGCTGGTGGGAGGATCATGGCTGGTGGGAGTTTGACTACAACGGCTACTCCGCCAGCTTGACCGGCAGTATGAAGATCACGCCAGATGAGAAAAGCCCTACAGCGACCGCCTCCACACTGAAAAGCGGCTATGGCATTCAGGAGAAGGTGACCGCAAGAGTCACTACAAATCAGAGTGCGGCGGTGACGGCCGCTCAGAACGCCGTGACCTACTTCCCGGAATTCGGATATCAAACCTATTGGCGGCTGCTGGAGGCATCCATCTCCGGGCGAAGCACGACCTTCCAATTCAAAGCCAATCCCTACAGCACCTATAACCGTCGTACACACTTCACGCCCATCTGGTACCCGGACGGCAGCTATACCCCGTACACATGGCTTCTGGACTGCTGGACACCTGCTGGGATGCTCTCCATGAATTTGACGGACAGTGTTACCATGCGAGGTAATCTCTGGGAGGAGTGGCACATCGCCCCCGCCAAACAACAATAGAAACGGAGGAAACTATGAGCAACACGAAATGCAAACGCCTTTGTGCAGCGCTGGTTCTGTCCCTGCTGTTGGTTTTCGTGATGGGTACCACAGCCTTTGCCGCAGGCACAGGCGATGTAGCCGGTGCGGTGGAAAGCACCTGGCAGACGGCATCCGGTCAGATCAAGACCGTGGTGAACAATGTGGTCTTTCCCGCCATCGACCTGATCTTGGCGGTATTCTTCTTCGCCAAGCTGGGGACCGCCTACTTCGACTTTCGGAAAAGCGGCCAGTTTGAGTGGACGGCTCCCGCCATCCTGTTCGCCTGCCTGGTGTTCACCCTGACGGCTCCGCTGTACATCTGGCAGATCATCGGGATCTGAGGTGAAACCGATGACATTTTACGAACAGGAGCTTCGGAAGATCGTCGGAGAACGGTACCCCGACGCTACTTATGTGGGCAGAGCCTGCTATGTGCGCTTAAGCGACATGAATCGGGCAAAGATCCAATTCGTGACCGGGATCGTCGCCAATCAGTACCATGCCTTGCAGCTGACGATCCTCAACCGCAACGAGGGGCAGGTGGATGCCCTGCGGCTTCAGTTGACGGATCTGCTGGGGAGGAAGGTGACTTCCAACCCCAATTTCAGCAATGGAGTCATGCCGCACATTTGGGATGACGGCGGCAAGGTGGACTGGTATGTATATCACCCCACCCGGCAGGACTATGAGATCCTGTCCAATGCAGTATCAGACTATCTGGAGGTATTTCAGGATATGAGCCAGTCCTCCGACCGGCAGTGGGAGCAGACAATGTAATGAAAGCGTGATTTGAAGGCCGTGCCAGCTGTACGGCCTTTGCCATATCCCAAAGCAGCTGGTGCGGCCCCACCCGGAAGTGAGGTGAAACCGATCAATGTTTATTTGGGATTTTGTTGCCGATAAGATCCTCGGCCAGATCGTGGATTGGTTCTACGGTCAGGTCGTGGGCTTTCTCGGCAACTTCTTCGCAGAGATGGGAAACATGGGCGCGGAGCTCTTCACCATGGATTGGGTGCAGAGCATCGTGCTGTTCTTCTCCTACTTGGCGTGGGCTCTATACGGCACAGGGCTGGTCGTGGCCTGCTTCGAAACCGGCGTGGAGTATTCCAGCGGTCGGGGCAATATCCGTGAGGCTGCCCTCAATGCCATCAAGGGCTTTATGGCTGTCAGCCTGTTCAGCACTGTCCCTGTGCGGCTCTATGAGTTATGTGTTTCCCTGCAAGGGACTTTCACCGCAGCGCTTACCGGCTATGGAAGCTCCATTGGGGATGTGGCTGGCGAGGTGATGCAGGAATTCAACGCCGTGGATTCGCTGACAGACCTGACGGCAGGTCCTCTGCTTGGGTTTGGGACGATCACCAGCGGGATCATGATCCTGTTCTGTCTCATCCTTATGGCCTATGCCGTCGTCAAGGTCTTCTTTGCCAACTTGAAACGCGGCGGCATCCTGCTCATCCAGATCGCCGTGGGAAGCCTCTATATGTTCAGCGTCCCTCGCGGATATACAGACGGCTTTATCCAATGGTGCAAGCAGATTATCGGCCTATGCCTGTCGGCGTTCCTGCAGGCGACGATCCTTGTCGCCGGACTTATGGTGTTCAAGGATCATGCCCTGTTAGGGCTTGGACTCATGCTCTCTGCCGGCGAGATCCCCCGTATCGCCGGAGCCTTTGGACTGGATACCTCCACCAAGGCAAACCTCATGAGTGCTGTCTATACCGCGCAGGCCGCCGTCAACACCACGCGCACGGTCGTACAGGCGGTGGCAAAATGAGCAGACTGACGATGGGCAGCTTATTTGATGGCATTGGCGGCTTCCCTCTGGCGGCTGTTCGCAAAGGGATCACGGCAGTATGGGCTTCGGAGATCGAAGCCTTTCCCATCGCGGTCACAAAGCTGCGTTTCCCCAACATGACCCATGTGGGCGACATCACAAAGCTGAATGGTGCAAAACTTCCGCCCGTGGACATCATCTGCGGAGGCAGCCCGTGCCAGGACCTATCCGTCGCTGGCGCAAGGGCAGGTCTTGCAGGGGCGCGTTCCGGTTTGTTCATGGAACAGATGCGGATCGTGCGGGAGATGAGGGCGGCCGACCAAGAGCGAGGCCGTTTCGGTGTCGATATCCGTCCACGCTGGATGTGTTGGGAGAATGTGCCAGGCGCATTTTCGAGTGGAACTCCGAAGTATGAGGATTTTAGGATCGTGCTGGAGGAGATCGTGCGGATCTCTTTTCCCGACGAGGTCATCCCAAGCCCCTATCCCGGTTCATGGCCGGATGCGGGCGAACTCAGAGCCGGAGATGAGTTCTCTTTGGCATGGCGCTGTTTGGACGCTCAATATTGGGGCGTTGCGCAACGTCGAAAGCGCATTTTTCTCCTTGCTGACTTCGCTGGGCTGCTTGCACCGCAGCTTTTATTTGATGTTTTTGGCGAGGAGGAAAACTGCGAGGAGGAGGTCATTTAAGTGTATCACTGCGACACAAACGGACAGATGACAATGCTCGACGCGGGAGCGCCCGAAAAGGCTGCTGAACCGCAAAAGCGCAGACCCCAAAAGCAGGATTCCGAACTGGTCTCGATCCCCTATTTTTATTTGGATCTGAAATCCAAGCATGTCGACCTTTTCGGACAACGCCATTGGGAATTACGTTCCCCATATCGTCATAATAAGCGTCCTCTCAACACCGGAGTTGCGCCCCGAAAGCCGATCCGGGCGTCGCTGTCCAGCATACTGGAGGCGTACCCAGCTCTAAAGTATTATCTGTCGAAAACCGCCTGTATAGGCATCCTGCGCCGCGCCTTTGAGCGCGGCAAAGCATTGCCGAAGAAGCTGGCGCGTGCGCTGAAGATCCAAGCGGGGCTCATGCAGCCGGACGGTCAACCTACCGACCTGAAGGCATTTCATGTCAACCAGAGGGACGAGGGCATCGACCTGCACGGTGTGTCCGGTGCTTTGATGGCGACCAACAATATGCAGATGCAGACCTTCGTGACGCAGCCGGATGAAGCCATTGAGGGCTTTGACGGCTACAACGGTGACCTGACCGGCGATGTAGCAGCCACTCTCGGTGTCAACTGTGGGATGTCTACCGGCAGGAACGGGGTCATGGCTTTCGCCGCCAATCAGCGGGATGAGGTCCGTGACCTGCATGATGTGGCTGGCGCGCTTGGCGCACAGCCCGGAATGAAGCAGCAGACTTTTATCGCTGCAGCTTTTTCGGCAGGTCAGGGCAGCAAGGCCAGAGGTATCGGCTATCAGGAGGAATGTTCTCCTACGCTGAAAGCTGCGGAAAGCGGCACGAACATGGTGCCGTCTGTGCTGTGCCTCAACGACCAGGGCGGCAGCGTCATGGAGTGCAGTAAAAATGTGTCTGGTACCCTGCGGGCGCAGGAGCATGGACACCAGCCTCTCGTGTACGAAAACCATGGCATTGACAGTCGATATACCGGTCCGCACAAGGTAGCCCCTACCATGTCCGCAAGATACGGCACGGGCTTTTCTGAACCTCGTGCACACGATACAGATTCACACGATTGACAATGCAGAGGAGGGACACTGGTAAGAGTGTCCCTCCCGTATCGTGTTTTGTGAGAGAAACCTTTATAATGCATTTGGGCGATTAGTCCAAGTGAATTGTAACAGGAGGAAAATAATGCGGGAAGAAAAAACATTTCGTGTAGTTGTTTTTCGTTTCGAGACGGATGCCAGTACCAATTATACACGGTATATGATTACGAAAAATTATATGCCGTTTTTCCCTGGCAACCAATGGCTCGAACTGAAAAGCATACGAAAGACGAGCACTGGAAAGGAATATGCAAAGAAGCTTGTAGCGTTTTTGAACTGGTTGGATTCAAGAAAGGTCACATACGAAAATGCGACAAATCACCATGTGCGAGAGTTCTTACATGAACTCGTATTTGGTAACTTGGCGGACGAAAAAGTACTATCACTACAGTCATCGGTGGGATATTCAACATTAACAAAGTATGTCACAGTCATCACGGGTTTTTATGGCTGGCTGGATGATATGCGACAGACAGAGATGCTTTGGAAGAAAAAATCCGTACAGGCGAATTGCTCTTTTCTGTATGGACAAATCTATTCACGGGAGTATAGATATTTGATTGACGGATATGCTGCCAGGCTTAAGTCCAGTCGTGATTACACCAAATGGTACGACAAAGCAACAAAAGAGTTGCTATGTAGAAACTTCAATACTCTGCGGGATGAAGCGGTGTTGCGCCTCACCTTCGAGGGATTTCGAATCGATGAGGTTCTTAGCGTTACGCTTGACAGTTATGATGCCATAGAACAGCTTGTACAGCCAACAAGGTCAAAGGGACGAGCTAATGCCAGAAATGGAGAAAATAAACTCAGGCTTGTTGCCCTCCCCAAGAAAACCTGCGAGGTTATAGACAAGTACATCCAGACTGAAAGGGCGGATGCCGAGAGTGAGAGCGGCAAACTCAGTCAGTATTTATTTATAAATCTGAACTCCGGAAAAAGACAAGGCCTGCCTATGTCTTATCATAATTACCTAAAGATATTAAAGCGGTGTGCCACTCGTGCCGGGCTCGATGCGGCGAAAATACGAACCCACAATGGGCGCAGCACAAAAGTTATGGAATTTCTTGAACATCAGTCCCTCCATCCAGAAGACAATATTACCGATGGCATTATCATGGAAAGCCTCGGCTGGAGGAGCTTTTCATCTATCGATCATTACAGGAATCATAATAATCCCATCATAGCAAAGTCAGTCATGGAAAAGCTGCATAGGGGTGGTGAGGAAAATGAGTAAAGCAAAGCCGCTCACTGCTGAACAATGCGAAGCCGCAAGAGAGGCCATGCTTACGGGACACAGTTTGTCAAAAATATCCAGATGTGCAGGGGTTGTTGCTACGATAGAGTATATGCTTAAAGACATACGCTTACTGGAAACATATTTGCAGAGGATGGCCTCTGCCATTACCCAGAAGCGAGAACAGATATCCCATAGTGCATTGTTGCTTTCAATGTTCCATTACGAAATGTCTTCTCTGTCGCTATATGATCCAGCATTCAAGGAAATGCTTCTTAAGGCTGTGGAGCAGGAACGTATTATCCAACGGAAACTTTTCGTTGCAGGTAATTCTACAGAAGTGACACCTTACCGTGATGTTTGGAAGTTATATGAGCCGTATGGGAATGTATTACGGCTCAAACGGCTTGATTTCACAGCCATCAAACGGCCTTCTCTGCGGTCTGAGGTGAAATATTATTTCTGTTATCTATTTGAACAAAGAGGGAAAGTTTATGTGCCTCTTTTTGATGCGTGTAAGCTGGCAATCAACACACTTGCAGATATTGCGCCGGAGGTCATATATTTTGCGGATATAACGGAAGGTCACATCAGGACACTGGTTTTAGCCCTTGAAGCAATGCGGAAAAATGATGGAGAACCATTGTCTCAATATTACATTGCAAAATCCGTAAACGGTCTAAAACGGATCATGTGTTACCTCATGAGCACTGAACGGGACACACAAATTAGAGCGCCAAGGCCGCGCACCAATCCGTTTGATATTGTTACATTTCACAATCTTCGCCAGTTTAACACACCTACCGAAATCATTCCGGAAGAAGTGGTGGAGCAATTGGACTTGCATCGAGAAGAAATGCCCTGTCAATACAGGCTGCTATACGATTTATTCATGAATACAGGACTGAGATTGAAAGAAGTGTACCTTCTTGAAGAAGACTGCATTGAAGAATCTCGATACCCTAATGTCTGCCAACTGAAATATATTCCGCATAAAACACTAAGTGCAAGACATCGACGCGGAGCTGGGGACTACCACAGGATCATGATACCCAAAGATATAGCTGGAAGGCTTTCCCAACATATCATTGAGGATGCTGAGGAAAGAAAAATAGCGGGGACATCGTATATTTTCCGAAGCAGAAGGTATGGGTATGAGAGAGCAGTTATTGACTCTCAACCATTTGTCAAATGCATCCGTGGGATTATCAGAAAGTATGATATATGCGACGAAAATGGAGAACTCTGGCACTTCACCATTAAACAATTCCGTAAAACCCTGGCTGTTAGGTTAATTGAAAACGGAGCGACTACTGTTGAATTAGCTTATTGGCTGGGGCACTTATGCAGCGACACGGCGGCGAAATATTATGCTGAAGTTCGTAAGAAAAAACTGGCGGAGCTAAATACTGAATTTTTCAGAAGCAAGTTTGAGTTAATCATGACCGGCGAACAGCTTGAAAATTATACGCAAGAAGAACGTAGGCTCCTGTACACGGATTTTTGCCTTGGTCAACGACGTGTGGAACTTGGATTTTGTGTTCGGAAGGTGGCAGATGGGCCGTGCGCGGACCGATGCAGCCTTTATAATTGTGTGAATTGCCGCAACTTATGCACTGGAAAACAGTATCTTCCATATTGGAAAGGTCTTCTACAGGAACAGGAGAAACTTTTAGACCGGCTGGCAGAGGTATATAAGTCGGAGAGCATTACGGATTATTCAGAATACCTGGAGTACAAACAAGAATACCGCCTGTTGGAGTCCTACCAAAGCGTCGTAAATATGATTGAGAAAGAAGGTTGTATATGAGCAGTGCTGTCATTGCTGAAAACTATAGTGCAGCAAAGTTAAAAGAATATATCTGCTTTGTCGAACAACTTGGCTCCAATATACACTTTCACGAAAACAAGTGGGTGTGCAGTAATTTGCGCCGCAGTCCAGCAGAAAGAAGTTGTATGTTCACATTGTACTTTGACAGGATTCCGGCACTACACAGAGAAACAGTAAAGAGCTTTGCCGCCATCAGCCTTATACGAGGGAAAAAGATATCTACCGTCAAGTCGTATGTGATGGATCTCATCCGATTTTTTGATTTCTGGTCACTTGATAAAGGCACCTTGCCGTTGAGCGGTTGCGATGAATTTGCCGTGGCCGACTTCTATCATTACCTTGAGAAAACGGAGTTTGCAGAAGCGACCCGCATTGGGATCTGGTCATCATTGAGCATATTTTTTGAAACGATGAATGATATTGATGGTGCAAGGAGTAAGAATCCATTTTCTGTATCCCCTTATCGCCACCAACGCAGGTACGATGCAAAGTATATTCCAGAATCAATTGCGATTCAATTAGATACTGCATTTAAGAACGATGAGATCGCGCTCTATCTTCGGTGCGTCTATTGGTTGCTAAGGCTAATACCTTCGCGTATCGGAGAAATCCTTGGCATGAAGATAGATTGTCTAAAAAGGTTTAACGGACAGTATGTTTTGTTTATTCCCACATGGAAGCAGAATGGGGGTTGGCAGCAACCAGCCATACGAAGTATTCACCTGGAGGACAAAGGAATTGCTGGATACCTTATAGGACTAATAAAAGAGCAGCAGGAAACGGCGCGTCAGATCCAGGAGTTTCTGCCAGAAGATAAAAAAGGAATGCTGTTTTCATACCGACAGAGTTATTGCCGTAAAGGAAAACCCACATATTCTACCAAACTCTGCTTTGTGGCATCAATATTTACTGTCAACGACCATTTTCGAAAGATATGCCGTCGTTACAACATTTCGGATGAAACGGGAAATGTCTATGTGGTGACAACGCACCAGTTTCGCCATAACGGCATCACAGATCGTTTGGCAGCCGGTTTCACCGCTGCCCAGATAGCTGAGATGACAGGCCATCACGGAGATGCCATGATCTTTAACGCCTATGCGCATTTGAATCTTATGCCAGAAACGATCCGTGAAAAGCAGAATTATGTATTAGCTGAACGGCAAGAATCGGATAAACGGTATGTGCTATTTGGCGGACGAATCCTTAATATGGATGAGCAAATGGAACAGCGGCTGATGAAAAACCTCAGAGCCCATCGCGTCCGTGGGGGTATATGCAGCGATATTACAACTTGCAAAAGTGATATGTGGAATTGCCTTGAATGTAAGGCATTTGTGGCCGATACGGAACAAACAGAATACTATCGCGAACAGATAGCTCTTTGGCGTGAAAAACAAGTACGTTTTTCGGCATTTCCAATCATTTGTGAAAATGCGAAAAGAAATGCGGGCCTGTTTGAATCCATACTAAAATCAATTGAAACGGATGTGCAGAGAAATGAAGCGAACAATACCTAAATCCCTCGTCCAGCGGCAGGAGAAAACTCGCAAGGACACCGTAGAAATGGTAACACAAGCAATTCTTGTCTTGGAGTCCCAAGGCTACAATATCAAAATCAAGGATCTGATAAGCGTAACCGGTCTGTCCCGTTCCGTTTTTGCCAAACCTCATATTCGCGAAGTGCTGGTAGAATACGGAATCATTCAAACACAAACTCCTGAGAAAACCGCAGGTGCCGAAAGCACACGCAGGATGGATAGGTTGATTGCGGAAAAGAACGGTTATATCCAACGGCTTCTCCATGAAAACGAGCAGTTGCGTTACGAGGTCGAACTTCTGCGTGGAAAAGTACATATCCTCACGCACAAGGCTGCAGCGCAGGGCGAGGAACTTTTCTAAACAAATGTAATGATAGCACGATGTGAACCGGAATGTTTTCATCGTGCTATTTATTATATAAAAAATTTGTCCCACAAGCAAGGACACAACAGAAAGGAGAATGTAATCGTGTCAACAGAAAAGATAAGAAAAACGGGCGGCAACAACGTGCCGCTGGTCGAGCAGGAGGTAGATGCCATCTGCATTGCAGGCAACATTGTCGACCGGCAGCCGCAGAACGGCGGCAACGGTCTTGGCTGTCAGGACGAGCTGGCGTATACGCTGACTGCCACAGATCGGCATTGCATCTATGCCCGTCAGCGGGTGGATGTGTTCAAGGACGGCGAGGTAGTCAGCACTCAAAGTGCCCGCCAGCATAAGGACGCCACTGACCTTGTCGTGGATGTGGCAGGACTTGACTGCCGCAATGCTGTCGAGAATGGGGATTTATGCGGGACTCTCCAGAAAGGAACTTCCGGCAGTTCCCTCAACTCCATTCATCCGATCCGCAACGGACTGCTTATCCGTCGTCTTACTCCGCTGGAGTGTGAAAGACTGCAGGGCTTCCCGGACGGCTGGACGGATATACCCGGTGCTTCGGACAGCGCCCGTTATAAAGCGTTGGGCAACAGTGTGGCGATACCCTGCGTGGAGTTTATCATGTCGCGCATCGCTGCCGCGCTTTTATGAAGCACAGCGTTGACAACAGGGGTTAAGTCGGGGTATAATATCCCTGAAAGACGAGGTGACAGACATGGATAACAGGGAGCAGCTAAGGCGCATCACGGAACTGACTGAGCAGATCGCCGGACTGCCGAAGGGGTATCTTTCCAAAAAAACCATCGGCGGAAAGGTCTATTACTATCACCAGTGGTCGGAAAATGGCGTCAAGCAGAGCCACTATCTGCACGACAGTGAGATCGCGCCGCTGGCAGATAAAATCGAAAAGCGCAAGGAACTGCAGGCGCAGCTGCGCATGCTGAAATCACAGAAAAGCAGACGAAATGAGGCGACAGGTATGAAATGCACCTTTATGCATAAACGAACCCCCGTGGCAGAGCTGGAGCTGGACGATGTGACCGGCTTTATACAAAAAATTGGCAGTGTCTACGCACCGGAGCATCTGCCTATCGGCATCCCTGTGCGAAACGAGATCGCCGACCGCGCGGCGTTTAACGACTGGTGGCGGGATCGCTCTATTCCGGCAAGCCGCAGCGGTGTGCGGGAAGCACTGGAATCGTTGGGAGTGGCAGACACCAAAATGCTGCTCGTCCGCTGCTACGGGCTGAGCCTCTCGGATCAGTACTGGATTTGTCCGGAAGGCGCGAAGCTTCGGTGGGAGGACATCAACTTTTTCCAAAATGATTTCTCGGAGGACATCGGAGATGTGCTGTTCGGAGAAAGAAAGAAGAAGGACGCGCTCAATTTCAGCTCCCCCGACAGCACATCGGACGGCAATCTGAAAAAGCGGTGGAAGATCATCGATGGGAAGCGGTGCCTGATCAAGGGCGGCAGCAACCCGTTCCGGCAGCAGCCGTTCAACGAGGTGATCGCCTCCGGCATCATGGAGCGGCTCGGCATTCCTCATGTATCATATACAGTCATCTGGAGCAAGGATGCACCCTACTCGGTCTGTGAGGATTTTGTTACGGAGAATACGGAGTTGATCCCGGCGTGGAGGCTGCTGCAGGCGAAAAAGCAGAAGAACAGCACCTCCCGATACCGGCATCTATTGGAGTGCTGCGAGCTGCTCGGCATCGGGAACATTACGCCGTTTTTAGACCGGATGCTGGTGCTGGACTATATCATCGCAAACGAGGATCGCCACTTCAATAACTTTGGGGCACTGCGAAACGCGGAAACGCTGGAATGGCTCGGTATGGCTCCGATCTATGACAGCGGCTCCTCCCTCGGCTATGATAAGATGCCCAGTCAGATGCGCTCGGAAAAGGATGTGGTCTGCAAGCCCTTCAAAAACCACCACGCCGAGCAGCTGAAGCTGGTGACCGATTTTGATTGGATCGACTTTGATCGCCTCTCCGATGTAGACGAGCTGATCTCCAGCGTGCTGTCTTGTGAGGAAGCTGCCGACTATATTGATGAGGGACGTATCCATGCGATCACGGAAAGCGTGCAGCGCCGGATCGGTCATCTGCAGGAGCTTGCAATGACGCAGACGCCACGGCAGCTCGATACCACCGAGGACGATGTCCGAGAAGAAGTTGCCGCGGATTACGCGCCAAAAATGGAGCTGTAATGCAAATACAGCGTAAGAGCAATGGATCAGCCGCTTTGCGAATCGCAGGGCGGCTGATCCTTTCATTCCCTTGCCTGTTGGCTGCGGACGGCATAGCCGCTTTGGTGGTATCGCTTCTGTTTTGCCATGTTTCTTCGTTAGACTTGGTGAATAGCTTTCCACGCCTTCTTCCGGTATGCTTTGCTTGCAAAATCGAGGAAAGGAGCAGAACCGATGGAGGGAAAAAAGAACCTCTGTGCCATGATATCCACCGAGCTCCATGCAAAGATCATGGCAGAAAAAGAACAGCTGGAGCTGAACACACTGGCGGAATATGTGGAGCGCATCTTCACTGAACACTTTGAAGGAGGGCAGATCAGCATGAAAGCAGAGCGCACCTTGGCGGTACAGATCCCGGCGGAGCTCTTTGAGCGACTGAAGGAATATCTGGCAGCCCGCAACCTCAAGCAAAAGCAGTTCCTCATCCAGCTCATCGAGAACGCTCTGGATGACACGGAAGCGGAGTGACCAAGCATCATAGGAGGCTGCGGGAACACCCGCGGCCTCCCTCATTCTCATTGGAGGTAATCAGCCATGTACATTTACCCGGACAACCTGTCCGCAAAGGCCACGCTGTGGCTGTGGGAGCTGCGGGACATCGGCATCATCGGCGTGGGACTTCTTCTCTCTGTCCTGGCACTGACCCAGACCGGCATCGCCCTGCCGCTGGTGCTGACGGCGGTCTTCGCCTTCCTGACTATCCGGCATGAGGGCACCAGCATTCTGGACTTCATCCGTTATGCTGCCGCGTTCCTGATCACAAAACAACAATACTACGAATGGAGGCTCGACCCATGAGCAGAAAGCAGAAAAAGAAAGATGCCCGTGAGCAGTCCACCCGGCAGCTCATGGGCATTGATGACATTACCGACTACAGCATCGCCACCCGCATGGGAGAGCTGGTATTCTTCATTATCAAACCCACGAACATCTCCGTTCTGCCGGACGCCGGCGTGGGCGCAAGGATCTATGCCCTGCTCAATGTGGTCAAGGGCATGGCGGAGATCGAGATGCTGGCGTTAAATTCCAAGGAGTCCTTCGAGAACAACAAGGCGTTCTATCGCCAGCGGGCAAACGAGGAGGAGCTGCCCGTCATCCGAAAGCTGCTGGAGCAGGACAGCAAGCACCTGGATCGCATTCAAGTGCTCATGGCATCCAGCCGGGAGTTCTATATCCTCGTCCGGCTGCAGGGCAAAAAGGAGTCCGATGTGTTCAGCTACCTCTCCCGCATCGAAAAGAGTATCAAGGATAACGGCTTCACCGTCCGCCGTGCCACCGAGGAGGATCTCAAAAGGATGCTGGGGGTCTACTTTGAGCAGAACGTGACCACCGAGCGGTACGAGGATCACGACGGCGAACGCTGGGTCCTTTTCGGAGAATAAGGAGGGATATCACTTGGCAGCAAACAAGAAAAAAGCTACAGCAAGGCACACGGAGGACACACCTGTCAAATCCTTCTTGGATATGATCGCACCCTCCGTGGTGCAGTTTAATCCCGACCACTTCATCTGCGGCAACACCTTCCGCTGCGTGTGGGCTCTGCGGGAATATCCCACCCAGACCGACGAGCAGGCTCTGCTGCGGCATTTGGGCGAGAAGGACGGGATCACCCTGCGTATCTATACCCGGCAGCTCACCCCGGCCGAGGAGGATCGTATCCTCCACAACGCCGCGAATAAAAACCGCATGAACAAATCGAACCCCAATGACTTGCGGCAGACCATCATTGCAGAAACGAACCTGCAGGACATGATCTCCATGGAGGGCAGCCGCCACCGCAACAAGGAGCCGCTGTTCCACTGCGCGGTCTACATCGAGCTGACTGCCCCGGACTATGACGCGCTCAAGCTCCTACAGACCGACGTGCTGACCGAACTGGTGCGGAGCAAGCTCAATGTGGACAGGCTCCTGCTCCGCCAGCAGCAGGGCTTCTGCTGTGTCAGTCCCGTGGGCTACAATGCTTTCGGTGCACAGTTTGAACGTGTGCTCCCAGCCAACTCTGTGGCTAATCTCTATCCCTTCAACTATTCCGGCAAAACGGATGCCAGAGGCTTCTATGTCGGACGGGACAAGTACGGCAGCAATATCCTCGTGGACTTCGACCAGCGTGACGAGGATAAGACCTCCGCCAACATCCTCATCCTCGGTAACTCCGGCCAGGGCAAAAGCTATCTGATGAAGCTCCTCATCCTCAATCTGCTGGAGTCTGGCAAATCCATTATCACGCTGGATGCCGAGCATGAGCAGCAGGAAATGTGCGAGGCCGTGGGCGGCTGCTTTGCCGACCTTATGGCCGGTAAGTACATCATCAATGTGCTGGAGCCGAAGTGTTGGGATGACGGCGGTGACCCCGAAGATAAGGCCGCACCGGAAGCCTTTCGGAAAAACACATTGTTGGCACAGCACATTTCCTTCCTCAAGGACTTCTTCCGCGCCTACAAGGATTTTTCAGATGCCCATATCGATACCATCGAGATCATGCTCTCGAAGTTGTATCAGAAATGGGGCATCACAGACCGTACCAACTTCCGCCGGATGCGGCCGGAGGGCTATCCCACCCTCTCCGACCTCTATGACCTGATCGAGTCGGAGTACAAAAGCTATGACATGGCCGCTCACCAGCTCTACACCGAGCAACTCCTGCGTGAGGTGCTGTTGGGGCTGCACTCCATGTGCAAGGGCGCGGACGCGCAGTTTTTCAATGGACACACCAACATCACATCCAGCCGTTTCCTCGTTTTCGGCGTGAAAGGACTGTTGGGCGCGGCGAAAAATGTTCGCAACGCCATGCTGTTCAATATTCTGTCGTTCCTGTCGGACAAGCTGCTGACCGAGGGCAATACGGTGGCGGCACTGGACGAGCTGTACATTTGGCTCTCCAACCCCACGGCCATTGAGTACATCCGAAACTGCCTCAAGCGTGTGCGCAAAAAGGAATCCGCCATGCTGCTGGCTTCGCAGAATCTGGAGGACTTCGACCAGGAGGGTATCCGTGAGATGACAAAGCCGCTATTCAGCATCCCACCTCACCAGTTCCTGTTCAACGCAGGATCTATCGATAAGCGGTCTTACATGGAGATGCTCCAGCTGGATGAGGCGGAATACAATCTCATCAAGTTTCCCCAGCGCGGTGTCTGTCTGTACAAGTGCGGCAACGAGCGGTATCTGCTGGCGGTACACGCCCCTGCATACAAGGAAAAGCTGTTTGGCACAGCGGGTGGTCGCTGATGGCGGTATCTGCAGGTATGATTGCCAAAGCCGCGGCGACAGCCCTTTCCAACGAGAAGATCCGCAAAGGGATCGGCTGGGGGCTGGTCGCTGTTCTCTCGCCCGTCATCCTCCTGATCGCCGCGCTGTGCTCCATCGGCACAGGCGGTGCGGACCACAACAACCAGGCGGTAGCCGCAGCCTTCTATGGGACGAATTATTCGACCGAGGTTCCTATGGCATTCCGCTCTCACATTGAGGAGATGCGCACCGCGTTTTCTCTTCTGGATTCGTCGGTCGCCTCCGTCAATGGGCGGACGGAAGGCGGAAACAGCCTTGACCCGATCCGAGTCAAGGCTGTTTTTTATGCCCTCTGCTTTGGCGAGGATGCGCCGTCCGCACGGGCGGCAAGCCGCTTCGTAGAATGCTTCTACACTTGGGAAACCCGTACCCGCACGGTAGAAGTGGAGAGCGACGATGGCACTGTCACCAGCACAGAAGAATACACCGTCGCTGTTCCGGTTTCGCTGCATCAGGCGTATGCAAATCTCGAAGCAGAGCTGGGCCGGACGATCACGGAGGATGATAAGAGCAACATCAACCACATCTATACCATGATCGCCGGCACCGCAGGCGGCGGTAGCTACAGCGGCGAGTATCTCCGAGGCGACGGAGCCAGCATTGAGCTGGATATCTCCACCTTCACCGATCCCACCACCAAGAATGCTGCAGACCTTGTGACCTACGCCATCCACGCATGGGAGTCCGGCTGGGGCTATGTCTGGGGCACCTATGGTAATGTGCTGACGGAGTCACTCCTTGCCTACAAGGTATCACAATACCCAGATGGCGTTGGTAATCATGAGGGCTTCATCCGCACCCACTGGCTGGGCGGCAGAACTGCTGACTGCGTTGGACTTATCAAAGGCTACGGCTGGCTGTCCCCGGAAACGATGACCATCGACTATGGTTCCCATGGGATGCCGGACATCGGCGCAAACCAGATGTACTATAACGCCAGGGAATCCGGACCCATTAGCACCATGCCGGACATCCCCGGTCTTGCGGTTTGGCATGAGGGACACATCGGTGTTTACATCGGCAGCGGTCAGGTCATCGAAGCTATGGGGACAAGGTATGGCGTTGTCAAAACAGAGTTGGCTGGCCGAGGTTGGACGCACTGGCTGAAGATTCCGTATATCAATTATGACTGAGGAGGAACGAATGGAATTTTCAAAAGATGAAGTAAAGAACAAAGTCGTCTGGACAAAAGGCGCAGACATTACTGACGGATCGCCGCGATACACCTTCGAGGGACGCGACCCCGCCACGACCTATGAACGATTTCAGGTCGTTATCTATACAGAGCGGGAGCGCCGATATGCACACGACCCCGGAAGCCTCTGTAATCACTATTATGGTTATGTGCGTGACGACAAAATGGAATGTGCCGAAACCATCGGACCGTACTATTCTGTCCGGGAGG
>OLSA01001392.1_pt1 | contig 20013 bp, 15 predicted proteins | sample 1672731 | NCBI WGS metagenome assembly OLSA01 (sample SAMEA3136718, study PRJEB25190) | human gut metagenome | biome: human gut; feature: human-associated habitat; material: faeces | place: Austria | collected 2013
GTTATTGATTCGACTGATGCGGTGTCGCCTGTCCCGCAGCAGCAATTCGAGACCATCCATGCGGCGACGCCCGCGCCCGCCGCTCCTGCCAAGAAGCGTCGTGGCTTGTTTGGCCGCAAAAAGAAGGAAGAGACCAGCATGAGCGATTGGCTCGGCGTGGATGAGGACTTCGATGCGAAGCGTTCTGGCCGCGATATCGGTTCGTGGGATAACTTCGAAGGCGACGATGGCTGGAAGGGCGGTGCCACTGGCGAGGGAAGTGAGGATGAGCTTCGCCAGGCAGTGACGTCTTTGGGAGACGACGAGCTTTTGGGTCACGACATCTGGTTTGTTGCAACCGGTGCTGCTGAGAACGACAATGCCGGCATGAAGGCGTTTCTCGATGAGCATCGCGACAAACTTCGCGGTGTCTTTATCATTAACCTCAAGTGCGTGGGCGCCGGCCAGCTCTCCATGATTACGACTGAGGGTGAACATCGTACTTTGAAGGCCGACAGGCGCATCACGGGTCTCTTCTCGCGCGTGGCGTCCGATTTCCATCGTCCGCTCGCTTCGGTCGAGATGCCCTATGTCGACACCGATGCGCACGCCGCAATGGAGAGGAGCCTGCGCGCAATGACGCTTGCTGGCGTTGAGGGGTCGAGTTTTGCTTGCGCTTACACCGAGCAAGATCATCCTATCAATCTTAATGCCGACAACGTTAACTATGCAGCCGATTTGGTTACCGAGGTTATTCGTAGATCGTAGGATGTTGTCAAACAAAGATTGCTCGCCCGCTTCCGTATGGAAGCGGGCTTCTTTTTGAACCGATATCGCATATGCTGCACGTGCCTTTAGAAAAGCTGTTACGATAGCCGTATCCAAGTCTCAGGAGGAACCGTGCTTTCTTTTATTCGTCGCCATTGGGTTGCCTATGCCGTAGGAGCCGCACTTGCTCTTTTGCTCGGTTTTGGTGCTGCTTGGTTTGTTGGCGTTAAATGTTCGACTCCTGAAGACGTACGTGCCGAACGCATCAAGGCAGAGCAAGCCGCAACTCAAGCCGACAAGCAGCTTGAGAAGGACACGGCTGGCTCAAACGAGGCATCGGATATGGGCTCGGCGCTCTAAACGTATCAGCGTGAAAAAACGATAAGTGTTCGCTCGTTTTGCCCTGCTACTGCATTCGAGCAGGTGGCGAGCGTTAAGACTTGCCGTGCTTTATGGGCGTCTTCCTGTGCGGTCTGGGCTTTTGTATCTGCCTCGTCAAGAATTTGGGAGAGCCAGTTGCGCATTTCGGCGGCGCCCGGCCATTCAAATCGCTGAACGAGTTCGCAGTTTTTCTCGACACGCAGTGCACAGAGCGGCTTAAAGCGAAAAACAAGGTTATCGACGGTTTCGATGCTCGCCGATCCGAGTGTCTGAAACACGTTGCCCTTCCAGGCTGATGCGAGGCTGCTAAACATCAAGTTGGTCGATCCAAGATGATGGCCAAAGACCAAGATATGCTGGGAAGAGACTGTGCACCTGTCGTCAATGAAAGGGCACCCTGCTACGTCTTTTTGATTCCAAAAATTATGATGGAGATACCAATCTTTGTTTTTAGGTGATGCCTGAACAAGGGGATAGGATACCGCCGTGTTCTCAACGACGAGCCAGCCTGCGGCGTCTTTGTTTTGATCAAGCAGACTAGCTACCCCTTTGCTCGAGGCCGAGGTTGTGGTCGAGGTGGAGTGAGGCGTTGCGATTGCCGTCGCGGGCGTCTTGCTCTGCAGCTGCCTGTAAGCGAGCTGAGATGCAAGACGCTGCGCGGATTCTATCCCAGCGGAACCGATCCAAAGGAGCGATGCGACGCCGCAGGATGCCAGAAACGCTCTTCGGGTTGTGCGTATCATCGCTTAGTCCTGCTCGATTTGCGCACGATGCTGGGAAAGAGGATGACTGCTATAAAGGCGAAGCTGCAAAGGATGCTTGCAAGCAGGGGAATTAAGTCAGAGTCGACACCGGTTTGTGCAAGAGGTCGCCCGATGATCTGTTTAACCTTATCCTCATCGTGATCCTCAAGGTTGGGGCCTCCGCCGTTTCGGTAGAGGTCGATAACCGCACTGTTGAGAAGAGAGCTTCCACCTCCCCATCGCTTTGTTGTCGAGAGCTGGATGATCGCGGGCGTAAGGTCGCCTTCTCCTGTCTTATTGGGGGCTTTATCGTAGGAGTCGTTTTCGCTCTTTAGATCGGAGCGTGTCCATCCGTCCTTTTGCGTGGTAAACGAATCCGCAACGCTGCCGAATTCAAAGCGAATTGCGCAGATGTGCTGGCTCTCCTTAAGATCAAGATCGCGAACGTCGAGAATCTTTGCTTGTGTAGCATCGATATCTTGCTCCCAAAGATGCCAATGTGAATAGTCGAGCTTGCGACCTTCGCCTTCGAGCCAAGGATTTTCGTGACCGTCTTCGAGGGTTGCGTTGACGTTTGATTCGTTGAGGTAATCATCGTCGTTGGAAAGTTGATACCAAACGTTGAGTTTGCCGTCGTAATCCCCTTGAGCGACGGGCGTTATCACGCCGGTTACTTTTGCCATTCCTTGAGCTACGCAATCGAGCGGATCGGTAACCGTGCATTCGTCGACCCAGGTGTTGCTCGTGTTTCGCATATCAAGCGAATACGTATATACGCGGCCCTCGCCTGCTTCCGTGAGGCGTTGTTGGCGCTTGTCAATTTCTCCAGTGATTTGAATGGGTTGGTCATACATAGTAACAGCTTGGATTTCGCCGCTTTCTTCAACGGTGAACGTGATACTTTTTGCCACATCGTGTCCTTGGGGTGACTGTGTCTCGGAGAGTGTGTAAGATCCAAGCGCAAGTGCTTCAATCCGATGGGGCTCAGTGGTCGAAGTCCATTCATCGACGATAGTTCCGTCGGAATTGGTGACGGTAAGGTGCGCGCCGGCAAGCTCGCTTTCGTTGGTGATATCTCGTTTTGAGACATCGATTTTAGTGAAATCGTTTTCGATAACAACCTTATGGGATGTCTCGCCATCGATATGTCCGTATTCGTCAACGGTGAATTCGCGAATAAGGGGGTCGAGAAGAAAACCGTTGGCCGTGTTTGTTTCCTTGATGCGCCAAATGCCAGGCTGCAGGTGAATTGCGCGGCAGATGCCGTTTTGATCGGTCGTGATCGTAAGCGGCAAGCAGCCTTCTTTGAGTTGGGGGATATCGTGGGAGTCGCTATGGTCTTTGACGATGTCTTTGCTTCCGGCGGGTTTGGCAGGATCAGGTGTCTGCTCGTCTTCCAGCCGCCAGAGGGTGAACTGCACGCCGGGGACAGGCGTATCGGTCCCTGCTTTTATCTTTTTGATTTCAACCGTTGTCGGTATGTTCGATATCGCACAGCTTGTACTGACAAGCGGGGTGTCTTGGTTTTCGTATGTAAGCGTGAAAACAATCGAGTTGTTTGAGAGCACATGGCCGGGTGCAGGTTTTGTTTCAACAAACTCATAGGTTGCCTTACCGTTGCCGAGCGGGAGTTTAGTTGTCGTTGCACGTCCTTCTTCGTTGGTTTTTACATGGTCAACAACAGTCCCCGCGCTCAAGAGGACCGATCCGTCCGGGGCGACAATATCCTCATGAACGCGCACATCAAACTCGGCTTCACCAAGAGCCGCACCGTCTTCGGAGCAGGTTTTGACAAGCTGGGCGATCCCTGTGGCGGGGGAGTTGACAACAGTGGCTATGCAAAGCGGTTCGTCACCGCTAATTTCGATCTGTACGTCTTCTCCGGCAAGGACATAGGGCTGCGCTGCTGCGATTTCTCGGATGTAATACGTTCCCGTCGCTAGCTGCTCGGGTAGCGTGACGCTTCCGTCATCGCCCGTGGTAAAGGTGTCGATGCTTGATTGGGCCGGATACCAGACGCTTTGGGAAATAAGGTTCTTGTTGTTGTCGAGAAGCTGGAAAGAAAAACCGGCAAGAGGAATGCGTTCCCCCGATTTTGCATCGACCTTAACGATCTGCAACCGGCTCATCTTTCGATGGTTGTTGATGATGTACTTCAGCGTGCAATTGTCGATTATTTGGTCAGCAGCGATCGTCCAATCTTCAATTGCGGCAAAGCCGTCGGGGATGGTCTGTTCATCCTCGTGGATGGTATAGCCCGCGGGGTCGTAGGGAATCGCCCCATGAGCGACATGGGAGTTCGAGCCGTTCCCAAACCATGCGCCCTTACTTGTGGCATATCCGTCTTTATCGGTTGTGATCGATCCGATTGCTTTGCCTGTGGTATTGGAGATGATCTGGAAGCATACACCCTCGGCAGGAATCTCTTGCTTCGAGGAGCCCTCATCGCCCTCGTCCTTGAATTTTGCAATCTCGATATCAAATGCGACGGGTATCTCATCAAAATCACTTTCGGGGGTGAGTCTTAGCGCGGCGTTTTCATCAAGATCGTCGGCCCCAACATGGTAGATATGGTCTTCTGTGTCTAGGAGATAACCTTGTGGAGCTTTAGTTTCCCGTACATGGATGGTACCGAGAGGGATGTTTTCAAACGAGGCGACACCTTCTTTGTTCGTGGTAGCTGTCGCATGAAACCCCGGCGCGCTATCCGAGGTTAGCTCATACTCTGCCCCTTCGAACGAGCATCCTGCCTGTGCCGCGCCTGCGCTTATGGCGTCATGTTTGCAAACAACAAGGGTGAACGTACAAGGTTTGTCGGTGGTCGAAACAAGGCTGTTGAGCCCTGCGGTTGTAAATTCGATTCGTTCTTTGTTTTGAGCAAAACCCTTTGGAGCCTTTGTTTCTTGGGCATAGTAGGCAGTATTGGGCTTGAGGGCAAGTTCGGCGTGTCCATTTGCATCGGTGACAACGGTGCCTGCTAGTGAGGAATCTGATGCGTGGTAAATCGTGTACTCTGCCCCTTCGAGTGCGTACTCTCCGTTATTTGCGCTGATGCTTGTGTCTGCAGAGGTTTTCGAAAAAACCACGCGGGTCTTTTTCTCGCTGGTGACGAGACTTTGATATCCAAACGTTTTATTCTCGCCTTTTGGCGTGCGATTGATCCATAGGATAGCGCAGCCCTCTTCGATACCTCCTCCACCAGCTTGAGCATAGGCGACTGCCTGCTGGTAGAGGTTCCAAGAGGCTTCTTTGATTTGAGGGTCTTTGATGGCTTCCCATCGTTCCTTATAGGCTTTGTTTCCATGCCAGGGAGGGTCGTATTTGGGAACAAAATTGAGAAGGTCGGGCCGTTTGTCACCAATGGCAAGCCAGATTGCTGCCATGGTGGCAGATTCAGACTTTCCTTTATCGAGTCCCGTAACCGAAGTGACGACTTTTCCGTCGTATCCATGATAGGCAACGTAGTCGAGCTCGGGGATTTTTGGCGAACCGTATCGGGTGAGTTTTTGGCCCACTTCGGGATAGGAAAGAAATCCCTGTGCACAATAGGCGACGTTTTGTCCTTCGACACGAATGAGCTTGCCATGTCCATCGGAGGAGTTGGGGTTGTGAATAAGGTTGCTCACGGTGATGGAATTGCTGCTGGCGTGCGCGCCGATGAGCGCACTGCCAACAGCGCATGTCGCTCCGAGAAGGGCGATAGCGAGAACAACGAAAAGCGGCACCGGTCTGCGGCGTCTTATGGAGCGGTTGTCGTTCGTGTTGCGCCAGGGGAATCGGCGTGCCTTGCTGTGATTCACAATCGTCCTCCCTCGAATCGATGGGAGTCGAGCGTATAAGGACACATTCCCCGTTAGTTCCATCTATGCTTACAAAAGAGAACGCGTTGATTTCCCTTATTCTTGCCAGTTTCTAACAAGGCAGGTGAAACGGGGTAAAAATCAGCGGTGTTAAGCTCCTTAGCTTTGGTTGGGACGACTGTCATCACAAAAAGAGACGTGCATCTCCATGATCTTCGACGGGCTCTCGGTCTTCTCGCACAGTTTTATCGTGGACTGGTACGTTTCTTGCTCCATAAGAACAATGCAGGTTATACTAACTACAGCGCATTCACTGCGTCGTATATGCGGGCATCGCCAAGTGGTAAGGCATCAGCTTCCCAAGCTGACACTCGCGGGTTCGAGTCCCGTTGCCCGCTCCATTCGAATTTCAGGCACGGTAACGTTTCGTTACCGTGCCTTTTTTCGATAAAGTTCTGGGGCTCGAATCCGATAGAGTGCGAGCGCCTGCAATGGCTGTTTCGTTGCGCTCTAGTCAAACAAGCTCGGCATGTCATTTTCCTTCATGAGGGCACCAGCGGAGGGCAGTGCCTGTGCGGTGAATCGCTCCGTCCAGGCTTCGCTTCCCAGGAAGTCTTCTGCCGCGCCCACAGCGGTGACGATACGATTCTTCTTGGCCGTAAATGCCTGAACACCCTGGGTGCTGGTGGTTGTTTTGGTCTTGAGTAGCGACGTGTTGAAGTTCATTAGGCGGCCGTCGTTTGAGACGAGCGACAGGTCGCGGTCCTCCTTGAGCACCTGGGCAAACAGCAGCTTGCTGCCGCCGTAGATGGCATTCTTGAGGCGCTTGCGGTTGGTCTTGGTCACATAACCGGCAAGCGCGACGCGCACGACGCGACCATTCTCGAAGACAAACAGCACGTCTGCCTTGTAATCCTCGGGGTCGATCACCCAGATCACAGACTCGTCGGGGTCCATCTCAAGATCGGTGGGCAGATAGGAGCCAAGCTGTGCCGACTTGGTGTCCTCGAACGACGCAACCTTGCACTTGTACACCTGACTCTTATCGGTGAATACCAGCAGCTCATGTGTATTGGAGGAGGGGAACTCGATAAAGGGCTTGTCCCCGTCTTTGTACTTGAGGGCGGCGCCCGTCTTAAGCACGCGATCCGTTAGTTTCTTGAGGTAGCCTTCGTGCGAGAGCATGATCGTAACCGGATATTCCTCGACTTCCGGCTCCAAACTCACCTCGATGACGTCCGCAGGATCGATCCTGCCCGTGCGGCGCGGCATCACGTACTTCTTATTAACTGCGGCGAGCTCATCGCTGATGACCTGCTTGATTTTATCTTCGCTCGACAAAATATCCTCGAGCTCGGCAATCTCGCCTTCGAGCTTCTCGATGTCCTTGGTGCGGTTGAGGATGTACTCCTCGTTGATGTTGCGGAGTTTGATTTCGGCAACAAACTCCGCCTGGGTCTCGTCGATATCAAAGCCGCGCATCAGGTTGGGCACGACCTCGGCCTCGAGCTTGGTTCCGCGGATGATGGCGATGGCCTTGTCGATATCGAGCAAGATTGCCTCGAGGCCGTGCAAAAGGTGTAGGCGCTCGGACTTCTTGCCCAGGTCAAAGCTCACGCGGCGCCGTGTCGATCCAATGCGCCAGGTAACCCACTCGTGTAGGATTTGACGCACGCCCATGACGCGTGGGTAACCGTCGACCAGCACGTTGAAGTTGCATGAGAACGAGTCCTGCAGCGTGGTCGAGCGATAGAGTTTGGCCATGAGCTTGTCCGGGTCGACACCGCGTTTGAGGTCGATGGCGATGCGCAGGCCCGAAAGGTCGGTCTCGTCACGGATATCGGCGATCTCTTTGACCTTGCCTTCTTTGGAGAGCTTGATGATGCGCTCGATGATGACGTCGGTTTTAGTGGTGTAGGGGATCTCGTAGACCTCGATGATGCGCTCTTCGGGGATCCAGCGCCAGCGCGAGCGAATCTGGAAGCTGCCAAGTCCCGTCTCGATGATGCGCTCCATCTCCTCACGGCGATAGATGATCTCGCCGCCCGTCGAAAAATCGGGCATGGGCATGTACTCGAGCAGGTCGCAATCAGGATCTTCGAGATAGTGCATGGTGGCGCAGCAGACCTCGTTGAGGTTAAAACCGCAGATGTCGGACGCCATGGCGACGCCGATGCCCTTGTTGGCCGAGACCAGGATGTTGGGGAACGTGGTGGGCAGCAGGCGCGGCTCCTTCATGGCGCCGTCGTAGCTGTCGACGAAGTCGACCGGGTCCTTGTCGATGTCCTTGAAGATCTCGGCGCTGATGGGGGAGAGCTTGGCCTCGGTGTAACGCGAGGCGGCGTAGCTCAGGTCGCCCGAATAGTACTTACCAAAGTTGCCCTTCGACTCCACGAAGGGGGCAAGCAGCGCTTCGTTGCCGGTTGCCAGGCGCACCATCGTCTCGTAGATCGCGGCATCGCCGTGCGGGTTGAGCTTCATGGTCTGGCCCACGATGTTGGCGCTCTTCTGGCGCTCGCCCTTGAGCAGACCCATCTTGTACATGGTGTAGAGCAGCTTGCGGTGCGAGGGCTTAAAGCCGTCAATCTCGGGGAATGCACGCGAGACGTTGACGCTCATAGCGTAGGGCATGTAGTTGACCTCGAGCGTCTGCGTGATCGGCTGGTCGGTGACCTCGGAGTGCAGGCCAATGACGTTCTCGGCGTTGACCTGCTTTTTCTTTGGCTGGTTCTTCGTCTTCTTCTTTGCCACGATATCCTCTTGAACTTCTTATGGGCCGTCGTTATCGATTTGCTGCTACTGCAGGTCCAGCTGGTCCAGGTATTCCTTGCCGTGCTCGGAGATATGGCGCTTGCGGCCCGCCTCGTCGTTGCCCAGCAACAGGTTGAACATGGTCTCCATCTTGGTGACGTCCTCGGGCTCCACCTTGATCAGGCGGCGCGTCTCGGGGTTCATGGTGGTGAGCCACATCATGTCCGGATCGTTCTCACCAAGACCTTTTGATCGATTGATGGAGCACTTCTGGTCGCCGATTTCTTTTAAGATGCCGTTCTTTTCGAGCTCGGTGTAGGCAAAGTAGGTCTTTTCCTTGCAATTGATCTCGTAGAGCGGCGACTCGGCGATATAAACGTAGCCCTCGTCGATGAGCGTGGGTACCAGGCGATAAAGCATCGTTAAGATGAGCGTTCGGATGTGGTAACCGTCGACGTCGGCATCGGTGCAGATGATGACCTTGCTCCAGTTGAGATTGTCCAGGTCAAAGGAACCGAGGTTCTTGATGCGCTTGTCCTTGATTTCGACGCCGCAGCCCAGTACGCGCATGAGGTCCATGATGATCTCGGACTTGAAGATGCGCGGATAATCCTCTTTGAGGCAGTTGAGGATCTTGCCTCGGACGGGCATGACACCCTGGAACTCGGCATCGCGCGAGGTGCGAATGGCGCCTGCTGCCGAGTCGCCCTCTACGATGTAGATCTCGCGGCGGCCCTTGTCCTTCGAGCGGCAGTCGATGAACTTCTGCACGCGATTGGCCATGTCGGTCTTCTGCTGCAGATTGGTCTTGATGCTCTGGCGGGTCCTCTCGGCGTTCTCACGGGAGCGCTTGTTGATGAGCACCTGCTCCATGATCTTGTTGGCGGCATCTTTGTTCTCGATTAGATAGGTCGAGAGCCGCTCTTTGAAGAATGCCGTCATGGCCTGCTGGATGAAGCGGTTGTTGATGGCCTTCTTGGTCTGGTTTTCGTAGGACGTCTGGGTGGAGAAACAGTTGGTCACGAGCACCAGGCAGTCCTGGACGTCTTGCCACTTAATGCCGCTCTCGTTTTTGTTGTACTTGCCCTGTTGCTTAATATAGGCGTCGATCGCGCTGGTCAGGGCACTGCGGGCCGCCTTTTCGGGCGAACCGCCGTTTTCGAGCCATGATGAGTTGTGGTAGTACTCCTGCATCTGGAAGGTGCGGGAGAAGCACAGGCATGCCGTGATCTTAACGTTGTAGTCGGGCAGGTCCTCACGGTCGCGGCCGCGGCGATCCGCTTCGATAAAGAAGGGCTCGGTGAGATAGTTGGCGCCGACCTTCTCGAGCACGTAGTCCTCGATGCCTCGCGGGTAGCAGAAATCTTCCTCGGTAAACTCGCCGTCGTCGCCCTCGATGCGCAGGCGGAAGGTCACGTTGGCGTTGACCACGGCCTGGCGGCGCATGGTCTCACGGTACCACTCGTGGGGGATGTCGATCGAGGTAAAGACCTCGAGGTCCGGACGCCATTTGATGGTGGTGCCGGTGCGCTCTTCGTCGGTGGGTTCGACCTCAAGCGCCTTCTTCTTGGCTCCTACAACCTTGCCCTTCTTGAAGTGCAAGGAGTACTTGTTGCCGTCGCGCCAGACCGTGACGTCCATGTATTCGGAGGCATATTGGGTTGCGCATGAGCCCAGGCCGTTGGTACCGAGCGAGAAATCGTAGTCGCCACCCTCGTTGTTGTTGTACTTGCCGCCAGCATAGAGTTCGCAGAAGACGAGTTCCCAGTTAAAGCGCTTCTCGGAAGGGTTCCAGTCGAGCGGGCAGCCACGTCCGTTGTCTTCTACCTGGATAGATCCATCACGAAAGGCGGTGAGGGTGATGAGCTTGCCAAAGCCCTGGCGGGCCTCGTCGACCGCGTTGGACAAAATCTCGAAGGCAGCGTGTGCGCAGCCGTCGAGGCCGTCCGATCCAAAGATGACAGCGGGGCGCAGGCGCACACGCTCTTCATCTTTGAGCTGACGGATGCTGTCGTTACCATAGTTTGCGGTGTTTTTTGCCATACTCGCTCTTTCGGTGTCCCTTAACCGGCTTTTGACCTCGGTATTATGCAAGGCATGTTTTCTATTACGTTATCGCATGCGGGGAACGGGGCTTGAATTCTCAGAGAAAGTGCAACACTGCTGGAGGGCGAATCCCATGTTGCATCCTGAACCCGAGCCGCTTGTTCGGCATGCGGATGATGGTATCGTACACTCTCCGACGCTTTCGGGCCAAAGCGCCATTCTGTGCTCGTATTGCTCTTCGGGCGTTTTTATAGAGCGCGTCAGCCTTTCTGCGTCTACGTCGTACAATATGTGCGTTACGTGCCAATAACCAAAAAGGAGCCGCAATGATCGACCGCTATACCCGTCCCGAGATGGGCCATATCTTCTCGCTGGAGAATAAGTACGCCGTCTGGCAGGAGATCGAGGTTCTGGCCTGCGAGGCTCAGGCAGAGCTCGGCAAGATCGGCATCACCAAAGACGAGGCCAAGTGGATTCGCGATCACGCCAACTTCGAGAAAGCCAAGGTCGACGAGATCGAAGAGGTCACCCGTCACGACGTCATCGCCTTCCTTACCAACATGAAGGAGTACATCGACGCCGATGTCCCGGCCGATGCTCCTAAGCCCAGCCGTTGGGTCCATTACGGCATGACCAGCTCCGACCTGGGAGATACGGCGCTTTGCTATCAGCTCACTCAGGCCTGCGATCTTATTATCGAGGATGTTCAGAAGCTCGGTGAGATCTGCAAACGTCGCGCCTTTGAGGAGCGCGATACCCTCTGCGCCGGCCGCACTCACGGCATCCATGCCGAGCCCATGACCTTTGGTATGAAGTTTGGCTCTTGGGCATGGGAGCTCAAGCGCGATCTTGACCGCCTAAAGGATGCTCGTAAGAACGTGGCCTTTGGCGCCATTTCCGGTGCGGTGGGAACCTACAGCTCCATCGACCCGTTTGTCGAGGAGTACGTCTGCAAGAACCTGGGTCTGGTTCACGATCCGCTGTCCACGCAGGTTATCTCCCGTGACCACCATGCGTATCTCGCCGGTGTTCTTGCCACCACCGCAGCCACCTGCGAGCGTATCGCAACCGAGGTCCGCAACCTGCAAAAGACCGATACCCTCGAGGCCGAAGAGCCTTTCCGCAAGGGCCAGAAGGGCAGTTCCGCTATGCCCCATAAGCGCAACCCCATCACCATGGAGAAGGTCTGCGGCCTTTCGCGCGTGGTGAAGGCAAACGCACAGGTCGCCTTTGACAACGTCGCCCTTTGGCACGAGCGCGACATCTCGCACTCTTCCGCCGAGCGTGTGGCCCAGGCCGATTCTTTCATCGCCCTTGACCATATGTTCCAGTGCCTCATTCGCGTGATTGACGGCCTGCAGCTCTATCCCAACCGCATGATGGCCAACCTCAACAAGACGCGCGGCCTTATCTTCTCTTCGAAGGTCCTGCTTGCCTTGGTCGATACGGGCATTACGCGCGAGGACGCGTATGCCATCGTGCAGGAGAACGCTATGGCTACGTGGCACGAGGTGCAGGACTGCGTGAGCGGCCCCACCTTCAAGGAGCGCCTCGAGGCCGATCCGCGTTGTACGGTCAGCCAGGAGACCCTCGATGAGATCTTTGATCCTTGGGATTTCCTCACGCGTATCGGCGTGGTGTTCGATCGCCTGCAGGAGCTGGATTTCGCTTAAAGATTCTCTCTAAAGACGGCTGCGGAGCCGCTGCGTACAGTTCCTTACGTAAAGGTCTGTGCGCAGCGGCTTTTGTGTCGAACCCCTGATGTCGCCATAACTGCGTGTTCACCTTTACAATGGGGTACAACCAACGAACGTGTAGATATGAGTAGCAAAACGATGGGAGAACACATCATGATCGAGTTCGACTTCACACCGCACGGCGTTTGCTCGCGCAACATTCACGTTGTCGTTTCCGATGACGCCCAGACCGTCAAGCACATCGAGTTCACGGGCGGCTGCAACGGCAACCTCAAGGCGATCTCAAAGCTCGTTGAGGGCCAGCCGGTTCAGCAGATCGTCGATCTTCTTGCTGGCAACACCTGCGGTCCGCGCCCAACGTCTTGTGCCGACCAAATGACCTTGGCGCTTAAAGAGGCAGTTGCCAAGGCAAACGCATGAGCTTAATTAGTAAATCGGGCATAAGCCGAAGAGGGTTTCTTGGCGGCGGCATGGCCGCGGCCGCCGCGACCCTGCTTTCTGCCTGCAGCGGAAAAAAGGGTAAGGACGCCGAGTCGAAGGGCGCCACGGGTGAGCCTCAGGTGCTCACCGATGATTCCAAGATCATCGATGCACTGGATGAGTACGAGAGCGTAGACACAACCCTTACCGCTGCGTACACCTGGAACCTCCCCGTGGGAACCGTTCCCTTTTACAGGGCTCTTGGTCTGCCGCCATGTTTGCGCCCGAGTCTGCTGCCACGCCCAATTCGATTGGAGTGTTCTCGCTTTCGTCTGGATCTCCTGTCACGCTTCGGTCCAAGCCGGTTTTGGGCGCGGGTTACGAGTTTTACGACGTGCGCGTGGGCACGGGGGTGTTCTGCTGGGTAGAGATCAACTACTCTTCGTTTGCCTGGTCTTTGTATGCTCAGGCTTTTGCCGATGGCCAGGTCTCTGGCGATCCGCAAAAGATCGACCACGGCAATGGCGATTGGGAACCTCCGATGTTTTCGCCGTATGGCGCGTGCGTAATCTGGCAAAAGATGCCCAATTCCTCTGGATCAAAGAGCGCGGCTTCCAGTAAGTGCTATCAGTGGAATCTGGTCGATGGCAGCAAGACCACGCTCTGCACCTCGCCTGGCCGCTTTGCCACCCATCCGCGGGTGTCAAACGACATCCTTACCATTTCGCCACGCGTGCATGAGGATGAAGGAACCTATTACGGCATGACGGCGCTGAATCTTGCCGATTCCTCCCATGGACAAATCGACCAGCTTGTGCTGCCGGCGGGGGTTCGTCCTTTCGAGGCCGCTTATCTGAACGACGTGTTTGCCTTCGCTATCGAAGCAAGCTATGACGGCGCCGGTAGGCTTGGCAACATGGGAACGTTTATCGGACGCGAGGGAGGTCCCTTCGTTTACATTTCACGCGAGCCCGCGGCGGGTGTGTGCGGCAAGGGCACGCGTTTTTGTCTGAAGACGCGCTCCTCGACATGCGTTGTCGATACCGACGCTCAGAAGTACTCGGTGGTGGCGTGCCCCGATCGTTCTCTCGATTACGGCGACTACCCCGCAAGCGAGGGCGCCACGGACAATTTGGTTACCTTCGCCACCATTAAGGATGCCCAAGGTATTCCCGAGAGCGTGTGCGTGCGCGTGTTTTCGTTATAGCTAGCGTTTGTTTAGGCGTTCGTTTGCCAAATCGACGATTCGCATGAGTTCAAGGTTATCAAGGGGCTGTATGGGCTGAGGATTCTCGCCATGCGGCCCTATGTATTTTTCCATCCACACCACGTCTAGCCATCGGTCGAACTTGTTGGCGCATTTGATGAAACGCGCCCGTTCCTCGTATCCGTGCCTGCGATGGAATTCGACCGAAGAATCGTTTTCGCCGGTTATGCATGCTTCGCTGTTGGTAATGCCTTGAGCTGCCATGCAAGATTCCAGGGCGCTGAGTAAAATGGAGCCGGCTCCGTGCCCGCGCTCTTTCTCGGCAAGGTAGATGGAGGTCTCGGCTGTCCACTGGTATGCGGGACGACTTTTGAACGCGCCGTAGTAGGCATATCCAACGGCACAGCGTTTTAACTCATCCCCATCCGTTTTCTCAAGAACTAGGTAAGCGTAGCGTTTTTGCGCCTGCTCGATGCGTGCTGCGAATTCTTTGACACCGGGGACGTCAAACTCGAATGTCACCGTGGTCTCGCGAACATATGGAGCATAGATTGCTAGCAAATCGGCAGCGTCAGAGGCCTGTGCCGGACGAATGTGAAGAGTCATGACATCTCCTGGAAGAAATTTGAGAATCTGGGAACAATGTACTCCAGATGCTACCGTTGCCCCAACAACGGACGGCGTTGACACATGAGCGAAACGCAAATGCGTTTTGTGCGTTAAAATAACGTAGTTTACGGACTTTGAGACAAGGAGGCCTGATATGGCTTCAGATGCAAGGAAGATCCTTCTGGTCGAGGACGAGAAGGCCATCCGCGATGCTGTCGCTGCATACCTCGAGCGCGAGGGCTATTGGGTCGTCGGCGTCGGTGACGGTCAGTCCGCTGTTGAGGAGTTTGAGAAGCACCAGTTTGACTTGATCGTGCTGGACCTCATGCTTCCCAAGCTTTCGGGCGAGCGCGTGTGTCGTGCCATTCGCGACACCTCCGATGTGCCTATCATCATGCTTACCGCGAAGGGCGAGGTCGAGGACCGTATCATCGGCCTCGAGCTTGGTGCAGACGACTATTTGATTAAACCGTTCTCGCCTCGCGAGCTTGTCGCTCGCGTGCGTGCCCTCTTCCGTCGTACGCACATCGCCGATGAGCCGCAGGTTGAGGTTCTCGATTTTGGCGATCTGGTCATCGATATTTCCGGTCATAAGATTTTGGTCGAGAACAAAGAAGTCGACCTCACCGCTTCTGAGTTCAAGCTGCTCACCACCTTGGCTCGTCATCCCGGCCGCGTGTATAACCGCATGGAGCTTGTCGAGAAGGTTTTGGGCTACGACTTCGAGGGCTATGAGCGCACGATCGACAGTCATGTCAAGAACCTGCGCGCCAAGCTGGGCGATGATCCCAAGAAGCCCAAGTGGCTCTACACCGTGCATGGCGTGGGCTATCGCTTTGAGGCTCCGCAGGCCAAGGCAGACGAGGGCGCTCAGAAGTAATGCTTCCCGCTCATATCGTCACCGGACAAAAACATAAGTCAGATAACGAGGCGAATTCCCGCGCAAGCTGGAATACGCCTCGTTCCGATTCGCGCTCGGGCTTGAGCTACGGCTCCCGCATGGCGCTTTCCTTTGCCCTCACATCGCTGATGACGGTGCTCGTGCTAGTGTGTGTCATCATGGTGGTGTGGGGCAGCGCTTTTTCTGAGTATACGCGCGCCAACGTGATCGATCTCGCCAAGCTGACGAGCGAGAAGCTCGCCGACAGCTATGAGCAAGATGGCGAGTGGACCGTCGACACGCTGTATGCCATTGCGCAATCGAGCTCGATATCCGACGACATCGGCCTGCAGGTCCTCGATGCCGAGGGGACCATTCTTTACGACGATACGTGGCCGGTTGCATCGGTTGCCGCCGACGTGAAGAAATCCGAGGCAGAACCCGTACCGGATACGGGGTCCGCGGAAGAGGGCTCTGCTGTCGCTACCGATCAAGGGTCTGCCGGGCAGGCGGCCGCAACGTCGGCGGAGGGTTCCGCCACCGCTGCGGAAAAGGACGAACCAAAGATCAAGTTCGACCGCCATGGCCTGATCTCCACCGCTCCTACCGATGAGGAGGGGGCTATCACCGAACCCATTACCACCTCTGATGGCAAGGTAGTGGGTAAGGTTCGCCTGTGGGTCCTGGGCAGCGATGTGTTGCTCACCAAGACCGATACTGCCTTTAGAGAGAAGACGATCGATGCCATGTTCTTGGCCGCGGCGATCGCTGTTGCCATTTCTGTCATGATCGGCCTATTTGTATCCCGTATGCTCACGAACCCCATTCGTCGCATCACCGGAACGGCGAAACAGATTCGCGATGGCGATCTATCCGCGCGCACTAATATGCGTGGTGACGACGAGATCGATCAGCTGGGCGAGACGTTTGACGAGATGGCCACTTCGCTTGAGAAGGACCTCAAGCATGAGCGCCGTCTGACCTCCGACGTTGCCCATGAGCTTCGTACGCCGCTGATGGCAATGCTTGCCACTGTCGAGGCTATGCAAGATGGCGTGTATCCTACGGATAACGAGCATCTCGAGACGGTTGCCTCCGAGACGCGCCGTCTGGCGCGCCTTGTGCAGCAGATGCTCGACCTTTCGCGCATGGAAAACCATACGGCGCCTATGAACATCGAGGCTGTCGATATGGTCGAGCTGGTGCGTGGGATCGTCAACGCGCAAGAGCCCCTGTTCCACGAACGCGACCTTCGCTTGCGATTTGCGGACGAGACGCAGGGCAAGATGCCCTTCATCAAGGTTGATCCCGATATGATCACGCAGTGCGTAATTAACCTTATGAGTAACGCCATGCGCTACACGCCCGAAGGGGGCTGGGTGATCGTGACCGTGGGCCTCGATCGAAAGCATCTGACGATCTCGGTGTCGGATACCGGTATCGGCATTGCCAAAGAGGATCTATCTCGTATCTTTGGTCGTTTTTGGCGCGCCGATGCTAGCCGTGCCCGTGAAGCGGGCGGCTTGGGCGTGGGTCTTGCCGTGACCAAGCAGATTGTCGAGCGTCACCATGGATTCATTTCGGTGGAGTCGGAACTTGAAAAGGGTACGACTTTTACGATTCATTTGCCGCGTGAGCAACAGCAGCAGCCCTCTTCTACTACAATAGAGCGTTAGCTGCGGCTCAAGGCTTAGTCCGCTGCCGCCGTATTCCAATAAAGCCTACTTGAGGAGTTGATTTTCGTGAGCACGATGGATCTTCGTCCCGATTCCCGCGGCAAGGTTCGCGATATCTATGATGCCGGTGACAACCTGTTGATGGTTGCTACCGACCGTATCTCCGCTTTCGATTTCATCCTGCCCGATGAGATTCCCTTTAAGGGTGAGGTTCTGAACCGTATTTCCAAATTCTGGTTCGACAAGTTTTCCGATATCCTGCCCAACCACATGGTGAGCATCGACCCGGCAGATTTCCCCGAGGAGTTCGCTCAGTATCGTGATTATCTGTGCGGTCGCGCCATGCTGGTACGCAAGGCCGAGCCGATTCTTGTCGAGTGCATCGTGCGCGGCTATCTGACCGGCTCTGGCAAAAAGACCTACGACCAGGACGGCACCGTGTGCGGCATCAAGCTGCCCGCCGGCCTTACCGAGGCCTCCAAGCTTCCCGAGCCTTTGTTCACGCCCTCTACCAAGGCTGCTATTGGCGACCATGACGAGAACATCTCCTACGAGCAGTGCGTTGACCTGGTGGGTTCCGATATCGCCTCTCAGCTGCGCGACTACTCTTTGAAGATCTACACCGCTGCTGCCGAGTACGCGGCGACCCGCGGCGTGATTATCGCCGACACCAAGTTCGAGTTTGGCATCATCGATGGCAAGGTTACCCTCATCGATGAGTGCATGACTCCCGACTCCAGCCGCTTCTGGCCCGCCGACTCCTATGAGGAGGGCAAGGTTCAGTCGAGCTTTGACAAGCAGTATCTGCGCAATTGGCTCCGTGCCAATTGGGATATGACCGGCGAGCCCCCGCACCTTCCCGAAGAGGTGCTTGAGGGAACGACCCAGCGCTACCGTGAGGCTTTCCAGGCTATCACGGGTGAAGAATTTAAGCCCATGAAGGAGAACGCGTAAGTGAGCACCCGTAGTCCCCAGAACGAACGTAACACCAATCCGGACGCCAAGCCCGGCTATATGCGCAAATCTGCCGCTTCGGCAAAGCCCGCTCGCTCTGCTGCGAGCTCGGTGCGTGTCGTGCCCGCCAGCGCGAAGGAGAAGCGCAAGCAGGCCGAGCGTGGCGAGAGCCTTGCCGGCTTGAGCAAGGAAGAGAAGCGCGCTCGCAAGCAGGCCGAGCGTCTGCAGGAGGACCGTCTCTATGCGGCTTCCAATGCGTTGATGCGCAAGGATGAGGATTATTCTCGCCGCCGTAAGTTCTTCTGGGTACTGCTCGCAGCCGGTCTCATTGCTATCGTCATCGTGTGGCTCATGATCGGCACCACGAGGGGCCAGGAGATGCAGACGACCCAGATCGTCGGTATCGTTATCGCGTATGCGTGCATCCTTGGTGCGTTTATCTACGACCTGGTACGCATCCGTCCTATTCGCAACGCATGTCGCAGTAAGGCCGAGGGTCTTACCGAGAAGCGTTTGAATAATTTGATCGAGAGGGACGCGGCTGAGCGTGACGCCAAGAAGGCAAAGCGCGAGAGCAAGAAGAAATAGCCGATCCTGATATAAGGTTGGTATCATATGGGCGCGTCGTACAGCAGTGCGGCGTGCCCTTGCTTTGAGAATCCAAGGAGTGGATATGAAATCATACGGGTTGACGGCGGCCGATGCACGCGCGGGAATGATAGCGCTGCGTCCGACCATCGAGCGTTATGCACGACTGATTGTGCGCAAGGGCGTGAATGTTCGCGCGGGGCAGGAGGTTGTTGTCAATGCTCCGGTAGAGTGCGCAGAATTCGCGCGTCTTTTGGTAGCACAGGCCTATGCAGCCGGCGCCTGCCATGTAACCATGCTTTGGCATGACGATGCCGTGCAGCGTCTGACGTACGAGAACGTTGACGAGGCGTATTTTGAGCAGGTGCCGCAGTGGCAACGCGAGCAGTTGGATTCTCTCGCACGCGACGGTGCATGCTTCATTTTTGTTGAGGGTACCGACCCCGAGGCTTTGCGCGGAATCGATCCCGCGAAGCCTGCGGCTGCCGCTCGCGCACGCAACACGCAGTGCCGCGAGTATCGTCGCGGTCTGGACTTCAACATCAACCCTTGGTGTATCGCAGGTGCTCCCGTTGTTGCCTGGGCACAGCATGTCTTCCCCGGCGTTGACGATGAAGTGGCGGTCTACCTTCTGTGGAAAGCAATTCTTTCCACCGCCCGCGCCGACGGCGCCGATCCCGAGAGCGATTGGGAGCTTCATGACGCAACGTTCGATAAAAACCTGCGCTTCCTCAACGAGCATCACTTTGACGCGCTGCACTATACGGCCGAAAACGGCACCGATTTGGTTATTGGGATGACCGATCGTCACCTGTGGGCCGGCGGTCGCGGTGAGACCCCACAGGGCCACCCGTTCTTCCCGAATATGCCCACCGAGGAGGTCTTCACCTCTCCGGACTGCGAGCGCGTGGATGGCGTGGTGTATTCTGCTATGCCGCTCGTTCGCCATGGCAATAAGATCGAGAACTTCTGGATGCGTTTTGAAGGCGGCCGCGTGGTCGATTTCGACGCTGCGGTGGGTCGCGATACGCTTGCGAGCATCATTGAGACCGATGAGGGCTCTCATCGCCTGGGAGAAGTTGCCTTGATCTCAAAGAATACGCCCATTCGTCAGAGCAACACGCTGTTTTACGACACGCTGTACGATGAGAACGCCAGCTGCCATCTTGCTTTGGGAATCGGTTTCCCGGAGTGCTACGAGGGTGGCTACGAGATGGATCAAGACGAGCTGCGCCGTCGCGGTGTCAATACATCTGCTACACACGTCGATTTCATGATTGGTACCGATGACCTGGACATTATGGGAATCTGCGCCGATGGCACGGAGGTTCCGGTATTCGTGAACGGCCAATGGAGCTGGGAATAACGCGATCATAGCGTCCAAGCGTGGTACAATGCCAAACGCGGACCGTTAGCTCAGCTGGCAGAGCAGGGGACTTTTAATCCCAAGGCCCAGGGTTCGAACCCCTGACGGTCCACCCTTTACAAGAAAAAGCCCGGAGCACGCGCCCCGG
>OLSA01001420.1_pt1 | contig 19774 bp, 21 predicted proteins | sample 1672731 | NCBI WGS metagenome assembly OLSA01 (sample SAMEA3136718, study PRJEB25190) | human gut metagenome | biome: human gut; feature: human-associated habitat; material: faeces | place: Austria | collected 2013
GGTGCTGATGATTACATTACAAAACCTTTCAGCCCAAGTGAACTTGTTGCTAGGGTAAAGGCACATCTTGCAAGGTATGACCGGCTTGTGGCATCCACTGTACCACAGAATGATGTACTGGAGATAAGGGGACTTAAGATTGACAAGACAGCCAGAAGGGTATTTGTCAACAATGAAGAAAAAGTTTTTACAACCAAGGAATTTGACCTTTTGCTATTTCTTGCAAGTAACCCTAATAAAGTGTTCAGCAAAGACGAACTATTCAGAAATATATGGGATATGGAATCAATAGGAGATATTGCCACGGTAACGGTCCATATTAAGAAAATAAGAGAAAAAATAGAGTATGATACTTCCAAACCTCAGTATATAGAGACAATATGGGGTGTGGGATACCGCTTTAAGGTGTAATTATGAAAAAAGACATAATTGTTTATGAAGATGATAATATAATTGTATGTAATAAGCCTGTAGGGATGCCATCCCAGTCAGACAGAACCTTTGAACAGGACCTTGTGAGCTACGTTCTTACCCACAGAACGGAACAAAACGAGCCTGCTTATGCAGCCATTATTAACAGGCTGGATAAGCCTGTGGGAGGACTTGTGCTTTTTGCAAAAAATAAGAAGACAGCGGCAGGACTAAGTGCTGTATCGGGAGAACATGGCATAGAAAAAAATTACTATGCTCTTGTTAAAGGAAGCCCTTGTGATAAAGGAGAATTTACAGATTACCTTCTGAAAGACGGTAAGAATAATATATCAACTGTCACAGACAAGGATACCAAGGGCAGTAAAAAAGCGGTTTTGTTATACGAAAAGCTTGGAGAAAAAACAATTGACGGCGAAAAATATTCACTGATGAGGGTGCGGCTTCTTACCGGCAGACATCATCAGATAAGAGTACAATTCAGCCACCACGGATATCCGCTTTACGGTGATATCAAATATAACAGTGATTTCAGGAACAGAAGAGATGTTTCACCTGCACTTTTTGCATATCATCTTTCATTCAAAAACCCTGTGGGGGCAGACAGAATAACTGTGGAAGCAGAACCTGAAAGCGAAATTTTTCGTTTATAACTGAATATTAATGAATAATCTGTTGATACTTCCAGTATGAGCAGAGATTATACAACTAAACTAAAGATTCTCAGTGTTTTTGCCGTGGTAAGCGGCGTTATATACATTGTATTCAAATATATGCTTCCGGTTGTGGCACCATTTATTATTGCATTGATTATTTCGGTACTGGTGGACAGACCTGTGACTTTTCTTGAGAATAAGTGCCACATAAAAAGAAGCATAGGAACGCTTGTAATTGTTATTGCGGCAATGGCATTGCTATGTCTGTTTGTATGTTATGGAGGAAAAATACTTGTTAAGCAGGTGTATGATTTCATTAACAAAATCGAAGAATATAAGCTGCCGTTTAACCTTAATATGGATATAAAGGTAATAAATGAAAAAATCGTTTCCGGAGTTTTAGATAATTCTCCGGGTTATATTTCAGGTTTTACCATGGTGTTTACGGGAGTGGCGGTTTTTATAATGGCAACCGTATTTATTTCCGGAGACATGTCCTCCATAAGAAGTTCGGTTAAGAAGAATATTTTCGGAAAAGAGATAATTTATCTTGGCAGACGTCTTAAAACGGTTCTTGGAAATTATCTTAAAACAGAGCTTATAATTATGGCCATAACCTGTGTGATTTGCTGTGTTGGATTATTTATTATGAAAAATCCGTATGCATTGCTGTTAGGTATTGTAATTGGTTTCGTTGATGCACTGCCGATTCTCGGAACCGGGACAATTTTTTTACCATGGGTCTTAGTCCTTGTGTTTATGCACAGACTAAAACAGGCATCCATGATTATGATTTTATATCTTATATGCTATTATACCAGACAGTTTCTTGAACCTAAGCTTATGGGAGACAAATTCGGAATGTCGCCTACCGTTATGCTCATCACAATATATGCAGGACTTAAACTGTTTGGCGTAATGGGTGTGTTCACGGGACCTGTAGCATTAATCCTTATCAGAGAAATATCGGATATAGTAATAAAAAAACTTGTGATTGAGGATAAATAACTATATAATGTCCATATTGATAGATTATCAGGAGGGTAATTATGGTATTCAGTTCGGCAGTTTTTTTGTTTTTGTTTTTGCCGGTTGTAATTTTACTTCATACAGTTATTAAAAATAATAAAATAAGAAACGGGCTGTTGATTGCTGCCAGTCTTATTTTTTATGCTTACGGTGAACCTGTTTACATTGCCTTGTTAATAGGTTCAGTAGCTGTTAATTATGTGTTTGGGCGTATCCTTTCCGTAAGAAAAAGCAAGGCATTACTCGCCGCCTCGATTGTCATCAATATCGGACTGCTTGTTGTTTTTAAATATACTGGATTTATAGTGCAGATAATCAATTTTATTCCGGTATGTAATTTTAAGGTGCCGGATATTACTATGCCTATAGGAATTTCATTTTATACTTTTCAGGCAATATCTTATATTGTAGATGTATATCGTAAAGAGGAACGTGAGGACGTTGGTTTCTTTGATGTACTTCTATATATATCCCTTTTTCCGCAGCTTATCGCAGGCCCCATTGTCAAGTTTAATTCAATTAAAGATAGTATTAAGTCAAGAAATGTAACTCTCGACGGACTTGCTCACGGAATCAGGAAGTTTATAATAGGGCTGTCAAAGAAGATGTTACTTGCAAATTCTTTTGCCTACGTTGCAGACAGTGTTTTTTCAATGAATACATCGGCAATAGATATGAGGCTTGCGTGGCTTGGAGCAGTCTGTTATACTCTCCAGATTTTCTTTGATTTTTCGGGATATTCCGATATGGCACTGGGACTTGGAAGCATGATGGGATTTGATTTTCCACAGAACTTTAATTATCCGTATACAGCCTGCTCTGTAAGGGATTTCTGGAGAAGATGGCATATGTCACTGACATCATGGTTCAGGGAATATCTCTACATCCCTCTTGGGGGCAACCGCAGGGGACCGGGCAGAAAAATACTTAACACAATGATAGTATTTATATGTACGGGAATATGGCATGGCGCTAACTTTACTTTCCTTATCTGGGGAATATTACATGGCGTTTTTATGTGTATTGAAACCATTGTTACCAAAGACAAAAAAGATGCCGGTAAGCATTTTAATGCATTGGCATATATTTATACAATGCTTGTTGTTATAATCGGATTTGTTATATTCAGGGCAGACAGTACAGGATATGCGTTTTCATATATAGGAAGAATGTTCTCATTTACGTCACTTTCTTCATCATTTACGGTATTTATGGGATTTCTGACCCCTGTATTTATTGTTACGGCAATAGCAGGCATTATTGCCTGTACCCCGGTTGTGCCATATATATCAGCAGCCGTAAAGGACAGAAAACTACGGACATTTCTTAATGGATTATCATATGTTGCAGTTGGTGCCATTCTTGTATTATGTATAATGGGACTGGCAGCAGATTCATATAATCCGTTTATCTATTTCAGATTTTAAGGTGGCAGGTATGAAAGTAAAAAAAATACTGAAAACAATATATGTTGTGGGAATATTCGGATTGCTTATCGCAATCGGGATTAAGACATTTGTGGGAAAAAGCAACAGCCCGGCAAAAGAGGAGAAAGTTAAATTTAAACCATCGTCTTATACTTCCTTCTGTAATGAGTTTGATAAGTATTTTTCTGCAAATTTCGGCTTTCGGAGCAGATTTATTAGTATGAATAATATTGTAAAATATAATGTTTTTAAACAATCCGGAGAAGATAATGTAATAGCAGGCAGGGATGGGTGGCTGTTTTATAACAGTGCACTTCATGATTATATAGGAGAGGATGTTCTTTCTGATGAGGAAATTATAAAAATTGCGGATTATGTGGAAGCAATATCAGAAAAGTGCGAAAAAGCAGGCAAAAAATTTGTTTTTGTAATAGCACCTAATAAGATGGAAATATACGGAGAATATATGCCATATTATTATGTAGAGAATTGTCCGGATGGTAATTACGAGAAACTTATAAAGGAATTATCGTCAAGGAAAGTTGCATATACTGACCTTAAGAAATTATTTAAAGAGGATAACACATATTCCGGAGTGGAGCTGTACCATAAATTGGACTCACATTGGAACAATCTCGGCGCATCGCTGGCATATATGGAAATTATGGATAAGGCGGGTATAAATGCAACGGATTATAGAAATATACCATATAGCGAAGCCTTGGATTTTAACGGAGATTTATACGATATGCTGTTTCCGGAAGGCAGAAAGAAGGACATACAGTATTATTTTGAAAATACAGAGAATTTTGATTACACATCAAGATTTATGGGTGTGGATGATTTAATTATTACAACAGAAAATGCTGACAAAACAGGGAGTGCTCTTTTATACAGGGATTCATTCGGCAACGCACTTTATAAATTCTTTTCGGATGACTTCAAAAATGTAACTGTTTCAAGGGCTGTACCGTATGATATGTCATATGTTGGGGACTATGATGTAATTGTAGTGGAAATTGTTGAGAGAAATATCAAAAATCTTCTTGAATACAGTGAGCAGTAAAGATGTATATATGAATGGTATTGCTTGAAATCTTGAATAATTTGTGTATAATCATATTATTGAATAAAGCATAGGAGAAAAATTATGAAAAGATTTGCAGTGACGTTACTGGCTGTTATGTTTATCCTGGCAGGCTGCGGTAAGTCAGATAGTACGACACCGACAAAGGATAATGACAACAGTGCACAGGTGTCATATACAATTAATAATATAAAGATTATTCCCGGAACAGATTTTTCCGGAGCATATAAAGAACTTGGAGAGCCCGTAAAATATACGGAGGCTGCAAGTTGCTATTTTGATGGTATGGATAAGGTATTTACTTATGACGGATTTGAAGTCCGGACTTATCCGGCAGAATCCGGAGATTTTATCCAGGATCTCAGTATATCGTCGGACAGATTCAGCACGGATAAAGGGATTACTGTAGGAGCAACTGTTAACGAGGTGGTAGCGGCTTACGGTGACAACTATGTTAAGACAGGCAATATGTACAAATACTATGAGGAAGGCGACAAATATATATATTTCTTCTTCCTTAATGATACATTGAAATATTTTGGCTGTGCCATAGATACTGATAACAAATAAATTTAAATAGAGGTATAAGACTATGAAGAGAAAGATGCTTGCAGTATTTCTTATAATGGTAATGGTAATCTCTTTATGTATTGCAGGATGCGGAAAGAAGAGAGATAACCCGACTGTTACTGATGACAGCAAAAAAACTAATGAAGAAACATCAACAACCATTGATGAGCCGGTGTCTGATACTCCGGAAACAACAACCCCGGAACCTGCAACCCCGGAACCTGCAACTCCGGAGCCGACAACCCCGGTACCTACAGAACCTGAAAGCAAGCCGGTTACGGTATATTCGCTTCTTATGAGCGAACCTGTCAATCCTAAGAAATCAGGTTATTCTGAGCTTGATGGTCTGATAGATAAGTTATTTTCTGAAATTCTTACAGAAGACATGAATAACTATGCAAAGGTATGGACCTGTTATCTTTATCTTGTAGACAAAATTACATATAACAGAGGAATGGATGCTAATACAGGGGCTTATTCATCTTCTGATGTTAATACAACGCCAAAGGAAGTGCTGTGGGCAACTGACCTCCTTAATTCGGGGCAGGGCTGTTGTTATAATTACTCGGCTGCGTTTATGTTTATTATGAGAGCACTGGGTTATGATGCACACCTTGTAACAGGTAACGTTCCGTCTTATGGCGGAGGAGTTACGCCGCATTGCTGGCTTTATGTAAATCTTAACGGAACCAGATATTCATTTGATCCTGATCTTGATATGAATTTTTATAAAAGAGGAGAAAATGAAGAAAAGAGTATATGGTTTGGCAGAAGATTAGATGATCTCGGATATTTTTATAAAGCTGAGACCTATCATGAAATATAATTATTTGAAAGGATTAGAATAATGGCAGAGGATAAGAAATTTGTAGAGGCAATTACATCAATGGATGTGGATTTTGCCCAGTGGTATACAGACGTAGTTAAAAAGGCAGAGTTAATGGGATATTCCAGTGTAAAGGGATGTATGATTTTTAAACCTGCCGGATATGCAATATGGGAAAATATAAAGGCAGAACTTGATAAAAGATTTAAAGAAACAGGCGTTGAAAACGTATATATGCCAATGTTTATTCCTGAAAGCCTTTTGCAGAGGGAAAAAGACCATGTAGAAGGATTTGCTCCTGAAGTAGCATGGGTAACATACGGAGGACTTAACCCTCTTCAGGAAAGAATGTGTGTAAGACCTACATCCGAGACACTTTTCTGTGATTTCTATAAGGATGAGATTCAGTCATACAGAGATTTACCAAAAGTATATAACCAGTGGTGTTCTGTTGTAAGATGGGAAAAAGAGACAAGACCATTTTTACGTTCAAGAGAATTCCTGTGGCAGGAAGGACATACAGCCCATGCAACAGCAGAAGAAGCAGAAGCAAGAACACAGCAGATGCTTAACTTATATGCTGATTTCTGTGAGGATTTTCTTGCAATTCCTGTTGTCAGAGGACGTAAGACAGATAAAGAAAAATTTGCCGGAGCGGAAGCAACATATACTATTGAAGCACTCATGCATGACGGAAAAGCATTGCAGTCAGGAACAAGCCATAACTTTGGTGACGGTTTTGCCAAGGCTTTCGGAATCCAGTACACAGATAAGGATAATAAGTTGAAATATGTTCACCAGACATCCTGGGGAATGACCACCAGACTTATCGGTGCGCTTATTATGGTTCACGGTGATGATTCAGGACTTGTACTTCCTCCAAGAGTAGCACCTGTACAGGTTGATATTATCCCTGTTATGCAGAAAAAGGCAGGAGTTCTTGAAAAAGCAGCGGAAGTTAAAGAAAAACTTATTAAAGCAGGATTAAGAGTTAAAGTTGATGACAGCGACAAGAATCCGGGCTGGAAGTTCTCTGAACAGGAGATGAGAGGAATTCCTGTAAGAATAGAAATGGGACCTAGGGATATTGAAGCCAATCAGGCAGTTATTGTACGAAGAGATACAAGAGAAAAGACAGTTGTGTCAATAGACGAGCTTGATGTTAAGGTTAAAGAAATTCTTGATACAATGCAGGTTGAAATGCTTGAAAGAGCAAGAAAACACAGAGACACACATACCTATGTGGCAACCGATTACGAGGAATTCAAGCAGACAGTTGCCAACAAGCCCGGATTTGTTAAGGCTATGTGGTGCGGTAATGAAGAATGTGAAAACAAGATTAAAGAAGATACAACAGCAACAAGCCGTTGTATGCCATTTAATCAGGAAAAATTAAGTGATGTATGCGTATGCTGCGGCAAGCCTGCAACCAAGATGGTATACTGGGGCAAAGCATACTAAGGAACAGAATATGTATATTAAGTTACCGGAGGATGTTGATTACATCATTACACGATTAACTGAATATGGATATGAAGCATATGCTGTCGGGGGATGTGTCCGCGACAGCATTATTTGTCGTGTTCCGGGAGACTGGGATATAACAACCTCTGCAAAACCGTGGGAAGTCAAAAAGCTTTTCCGCAGAACAGTGGATACAGGCATAGAACACGGAACTGTTACTGTCATGATGGGTAATGAAGGATATGAAGTCACTACCTACAGAATTGATGGAGAATACGAGGACAGCAGACATCCCAAAAACGTTGAATTCACGTCTAATCTCAGAGAGGATTTAAAAAGGCGTGATTTTACCATTAATGCCATGGCATATAATTACAGTCAGGGTATAGTGGATATGTTTGACGGAAAAGGAGACATAGAGCGTAAAATAATAAGATGTGTGGGCAATCCGGAAGAGAGATTCACGGAGGATGCACTTCGTATGCTGAGAGCAGTAAGGTTTTCCGCACAGCTTGGATATGAAATAGCGGAGGAGACAGCGGATGCTGTTAAGAAATTAGCCGGAACCATAAGTAAAATCAGCAAAGAAAGAATCCATACGGAACTTAATAAAATACTTCTCTCAGACCATCCCGATTATCTTATGAAAGCTATGGAGCTTGGAATAACGGAGATTGTTTTTTCTGCCCTTAATGACCTTCCTGACAAAGAAACAGCCATGAAGCTGTTAATACGGCTACCGAAAGAACTTGTATACCGCTATGGTGCAGTTTTATTTGAACTCGGTAAAAAGAGAACAGTTGCGGTACTGCGTGAATTGAAATTAGACAATAATACCATAGATAATACCGGCAGGCTTGTAGATATGCATGGGATGGAGATAACGGAAGATAAACCTCTTATCAGACATCAGGCATCATCCTGTGGAGCAGCTATGTACGAAATGGTATTGAGATTTGAATACGAATTTTATATGGCAGCTGATGACAGGAATAAAGCCATGGCGCTTAAGAAACAGGAAGCACTCTTTAAGGAGATTCTTGAGAATGGGGACTGCCTTACATTAAAAGAACTTGCCGTAACCGGCAATGATTTGATTGAAGCCGGAATACAACCCGGAAAAGAAATTGGGAATATTTTGAAAAGCATGCTTGATGATGTACTTAACACCCCTGAACACAATACAAAAAAATATCTTTTTGACAACCATCTTCATATTTGAGCCTTTTTAATCATAAGATTAGAAAGCTACAAATATTTAGGTGGTTTTTTTTATGGCAGACAGAGGTCTTGATGTATTAGAAAAATATGATTTTGAGGTAAAAAGGACTTATAAGGGGCGGGGTGTTATTATGGTTGATACCGATAAAGGTCCCAGGGTTTTAAAAAATTACATAGGCAGCGGGAGACATCTGGAGTGGTGCGCTCCGGTGTTGGAAAAACTGAATGAAAGCGGGGTTATTAACGTAGATGCTTACGAAAAAAACAAGGATGGCAGCTATGTTACGGAGAGTGAAACAGGGGGCAGATATGTTCTCAAGAGGTGGTATCCCTGTAGGGATTGTGATATAAAATTCTATGAGGATATTATGTCGGCTGTGAGAAATCTGGCATTTCTGCATAAAGAACTTATGGAATGTGAAGCAGAAAAACAATATACGGAACGGCCAATAAGGGAAGAATATGCAAGAAAAGGACGGGAGCTTGCAAGAATAAAAAAATATCTGGGAACAATATATGAGAAAAACAAATTTGAAATGATGGCATCAAAATCATTTGGCGAATTTATTCCGGAAGTTGAAAGTTCGATAAATTTTGCGGATGATTTTTTTAGCGGGAATCATATTGAAGAAAAGCTGTGCCATGGTAATTTTAACTATCATAATATCGGATATGGCGATACACTTGGAGTCATAGGCAATTTTGAAAAAATGTGTTATGGCTTCCAGTTAAAGGATTTATATACTTTTATGAGAAAAATCCTTGAAAAAAATAACTGGGATATAAAAATCGGGTACGGGATGTTTGCGGAATATGACAGAGTAATAAGGCTTAACAGTGAAAAAATGGAGCTGCTGTATATCTTTTTTTCATTCCCCGAAAAATACTGGAAACTGATGAATGGTTACTATAACGCAAGAAAATCCTTTTTCCCGGTAAAAAATCTTGAGAAGCTGGAAAAACTTATTGAAATGAACAGTGCAAGAAAAAATTTTATAGCTACTATACATTGAAATATTATGGTATAATCATACTATCAAATTAATTGGAGAACTTATGAGAAAATTAAAGATATATACTCTGCTTTTAACGGCAGCAATTTTAATTACAACGGCTACTGCCTGCACATCACAGACAACACCGAAGAAACGGACCAATCATATCGAAAAGACGACCGAATCCGGTACATACAATGCGACAGTGGTTGTAAGGGATAACGATACGGAAAACAGAAGACTCGCATTTGTAAATATTGCAGACGGAGCACGGGAGACATATCGTTACACCAACGGAACTTCTTTTTTAAGCCGCAATAAAAGTGTGCTTTCATCAGAGCAGATTCGCAAAGGCGATGTGGTTGATATAATATATGACGGCAGCCATGAGATAAGCAGTATTCAGGTGTCTCCCTCAAAGGATGTATGGGAAAATTCCAAAGTAACGACTTTTGCAATCAATGATAATGATGGTGCAATTAAAATTGGCCAGACAATGTATTATTATACCGACGGCATTGTTGTTTTATCCGGGGATGAAGAGATTGACATTACAGAGCTTAATAATACAATGGACCAACTGGTTGTGAGAGGCTATAAGAATCAGGTGGTTTCCATAGTGGTTGAAAAGGGGCACGGATATGTATCACTTACGGGAGACAGTCTTTTTATAGGCGGGCTTATTAATGTGGGCAACGTTCTTGCCAGAAGAATAGAACCTGATATGCTTCTTCCTGTCACGGAGGGAGAATATCTCCTGGAAGTAGTGAACGGCGACTATAAGTCAGAAAAGAAAATAACCGTGGAAAGAGGTAAAGAGACGGTTGTGGATTTTTCGGATGTTCCTGCTAATGTTACCCAGACAGGCAATATAAGGTTCATGATAGATGTACAGGGTGCATCTTTGTATATAGACGGAATGGCATACGATTATTCTTCAATTATTACGCTTAAGAACGGTAAGCATAACGTTGTGGTTCATGCAGAAGGATACTCGGACTATAAACAGGTTATAGACGTTGAAAGCAGATATATGACGGTCAACATATCTATGACAAAGGGAGATAATGAATCAACATCTTCTGAAAAACCTACTACAACTAAGGTGGAGGGAGAGACGTATGTAAGTTCCAAGAACAAAGTAACCGTAAAAGGACCTGCCAATGCAGTTGTATATTTTGACGGCACATATAAAGGCGTTGCACCTGTAAGTTTTCCGCTTGTGACAGGTGAACACATTATTTCCATCCTTTCAGGAACTAAAATAAACAGTTATACGGTAAATCTGGCTGATGGAGCCGATGACGTTACTTACGATTTTACAGACAAATAGAATAAAATAATATAAACGGTATATAATGTAAACAGGGGGGAGTTATATGAAAAGATTAGTATTTATTTTTGCCATGCTTGTAATGGTTTTTACAGGCTGTTCAGGCAAATCCGCAAAGAATGAAGACAGGACGGATATGGATTTTACCGTTGTTCCGAGAGAAGATATGCCGGATGAAATCAAAGGCATAATTGAAGAAAAACAGTCCGGAGAATTTACCATGTCTTATGGCATGGACGGATATCTGTATATAATGCGGGGATATGGCACCATGCCCACAGGAGGATACAGTATAAGGGTAGACAGTCTTGCGGAAACGTCGGATGAGATTTTTTTCCATACTACATTGGTGGGACCGCAGGCATCGGAGCCTGTCAATAAAATGAAGACCTGCCCTTACATAGTTGTCAAAATAGAATATACTGACAAAAAAATTGTGTTTGAATAAGCATAAATGCTTCTGCTTTCTCATATTATTAATTAGAATGAGAAAGTGGGAGTATTTTTTTATGGAATTGATTAAAGATAACTTACATATGAACAAAAGTAAGGGGAAAATGGTATTTTCGGCGACTGTAGACGAAGACTTTACAATCCCTGAGGGTAAGCCCGGCATGGATTATAAAATCAAAGATATGGGAGAGGTGTGTATAGAAAAGGTAAGACCTATGGAAGACAGGGTCAGTATCGGGATGTGTCTGTATTTTGGACTGCTTTATAACAGTGGCGGAAACTGCCAGTCATATTACGGCAAAGCTAATTTTGAAGAGACGGCGGCAATGGCCGGTGTCACGGGTCAGGATATTGTGAGATGCAAAGCTAATCTGATGGATATGAAAATATCCGTGATAAGTTCCCATAAAATCAGCGTCAGGGCAGTAGTCCTTGTCACCGTATCGGCAGAAGAGATATATGACAGGGAAGTAATTAAAAAGATTGAAATGGATAATGTGAGGGATGAGCGGCTTGAAGTCAGGATGATGAAGCTTATTGCCAACAGAAAAGATACTTTTCGTATAAGGGAATCCGTTAATATTAATCAGGGAATGTCAAATATAGGCGAAATAATATGGCAGGAGCTTAGGGTAAAAGATTTGTGCTTCACGCCGGCTGACGGCAGGATAGACGTAAAAGGCAATCTGAGCTTTTTCGTGATATATCAGGGCGAAAACGGCGGGGAATTGAATTACTATGACAATGTGGTTCCCTTTAGCGGAAACCTTGATATAAGCAACGGCAGACAGGAGGATGTATACGATATCAACATAGTTTCCTGCGAAAAGAGCCTTATATCCCGCAATGACGGAAACGGAGAAACAAGAATTTTTGATGGTGAAATTATCATGAGCCTTGATATATGCGGATACAGGAATGAAGATGTAAGTCTTCTGACCGACATATATGCACCCGGATATGAGATTACCCCCAAGACGGAGAAACTGGAATACGAAAGACTTGTAGAAAACAAAGTCGTAGACATAGATATAAATGAAAGAATTAAAAACGAAGACGGCGGGAAGATAATCTATACCTGCGGTGATGTCATTGTAGATGAAATAATACAAAAAGATAATAAAGTTGATATTGAGGGTACGATATCGGTTCAGATAATGATGGAGGATAAAGATGCAATGCCTCCAATCACCGTAAGCCACCATGATATCCCCTTCAGTTATCAGGCCGGTATGGATAAATATGAAAAGGACAGTGAACTTTGTGGAAAAGTGAATAACATATCATTGTATTCCAAAAGGATATCCGATAAGGAAATTTCCGTAAACGGCACAATTAAAATGGAAATCATGGCAAAAAGCACAACAACCACACCGGTGGTAATTAATGCAGATGTGGAAAAGGTTCCGAAAGAAAAATTAAAAAATATCCCCGGTATAACAGGGTATATAGTAAAAGAGGGAGATACCCTGTGGAACATCGCAAAGCGTTTTTATACCACTGCAGACAGCATTATGGAAGCCAATAATCTTGAAAATGACATGATTTATCCGGGAATGAAATTAATAATTCTTAAATTGTATTGCTTTTAATACAGTAACATCATATAATAACAGGTAAGGTGTTTTCTTACCTGTTATTTTACTATGGAGACGAGGTAACAATGAATAGCATAAGTCTTAAAGCATACGCTAAAATTAATCTTGGTCTTGATGTCATTGGAACGCTTCCTGACGGATATCATGAAGTTAAAATGGTAATGCAGAGCATAAGCCTGTATGATAAGGTTAATATTAAGAAAAATGACTCAGGCACAATCAATGTCAAAACCAATCTTTCATATCTTCCTGTCAACGGAGATAATCTGGTATATAAGGCAGCATACATTATGAAAGAAAAGTATAATATACAGGATGGTTTTGATATAGATTTGTTTAAGTTTATTCCTGTTGCGGCTGGTATGGCAGGCGGCAGTACGGATGCAGCAGCCGTGTTTAAAGGAATTAACATCATGTATAATCTTAATGCAACGGAAGAGGAACTTAAGGAGCTTGGGGTCACGATAGGAGCTGACATACCATACTGCATTATGGGAGGAACAGCGCTTGCGTGCGGAATCGGCGAGAAGCTTACGAGACTTCCGGGATGTCCGAAGTGTTATTTTGTAATCGGAAAGCCGTATGTGAATGTGTCTACAAAATATGTGTATGAGAACCTTGTGTTGGATGAATCCACGGTACATCCCGATACGGATGCGATAATAGATGCCATATCACATGCCAATGTGGCAGGAATTGCGGACAATTTATGTAACGTGCTGGAAACGGTTACCGTGGCTAAATATCCGCAGATTGGTGAGATTAAGAAAGTCATGATTGAAAAAGGAGCGCTTAATTCACTTATGAGTGGCAGCGGTCCTACGGTATTCGGAATATTTACCGATTACGAAAAGGCAAAAGAATGCAATGATTATTTGAGAAAAAGCAGACTGGTCAAGAGTGCTTATGTAGCAGAACCGGTTTCAGCAAGGATGTGTAAGGGACGATGAGATTGGAATTTGAGAAAAACGGTTATGAAAGTATATCACTAAGGGATTCGGTATATCTTACAATAAGAGAAGCAATCCTTAACGGAAAATATCCTCCCAATAAAAGGTTAAGGGAGATACCGTTAGCGGAAGAACTGGGTGTCAGCAGAACTCCGGTAAGAGAGGCAATCAAGAGGCTTGCTGAAGAGCATCTTGTTGTTATAATGCCAAAGTGCGGTGCCAAAGTGGCTGATTATTCGGACAAGGATGTGGCTGACGCTCTGGCGGTACGTCTTGTTATAGAAAATATGGCTGTAAAACTTGCGGCAAGATATATGACAAAAGACCAGGTTATCGAATTAAGAGACATTAACAGCGAAATGGAAGAGGCACTGAAGGACAAGGCATTAGCCAAAATAACAGAGGCAGATAAGAGATTTCACAGCAGTATATGTGCGGGAGCCAATAATCAGGTGCTTCAGAAAACAATGGCTATGCTTGATGCGGAAGTTCTCAGGTACAGAGTTGACTACATCAAGGGAATAGAAGATTATATGCAGTTAATTAAGGAGCATAAGGAACTGATTGACGCAATAGATGCAAGAGATGAGGAAAAAGCAGAAGAACTTATGAGCAGACATATCGAGAACCAGAAGAAAAAAGTTCTTGAAGCTCTTGAGTCTGAAAAAGAATAAAATTACAAAATATGGTAATAATCCCAATATAAGTTAAGGAGGATTGTTACCATGGGTAAAAAAATTATAATAATTCCGATAGTTTTCCTGATAGCTGTTCTGGGAATCCGTACATATAATAAAATTGAAGAATATAAAATACAAAAAGAAATCAGCAGTAAAATAATAAGATTTCATGTGCGTGCCAACAGTGACAGTGAGGAGGACCAGAAACTGAAACTGAAAGTCAGGGATGAAGTTATGGCATATCTTGATGAACGTCTTCCAAAGAGCGGTTCCGTAAAGGATGCCAAAGCGGTTCTGAATGACAACATTGAAGAAATTGGGCAGATAGCACTTGCAACAATTCATAAAGAGGGGTATAACTATTCAGTCAGTGTGTATTTTGAAGAAAGTTATTTCCCTATTAAGACATACGGAGATATGGTTTTTCCGGCGGGAAAATATGAAGCGTTCAGAATAGATATCGGAGACAGTGAAGGAAAAAACTGGTGGTGTGTTTTGTTTCCACCTCTTTGTTTTGTGGATTCTACTTATGCGGTAGTTCCGGAAGATACAAAAGATGAGTTCAGAAATGTATTATCTAATGAGGCTTATTTTGCCATTACAATGTCTGAACCTGATAATAATTATGTGATAAGGTTCAAATATCTGACATTTTTAAATAAGCTGTTGGATTGAACCGGGAAGGAAATTATAATGAAAAAGATTAAAGTGGCAGTTTTATTCGGAGGACAGTCATCAGAGCATGATATATCATGTATATCTGCGGCTACTGTGATTGAAAGCATAGACAGGGAAAAATATGACGTAATAACAGTAGGCATTACCAAAGACGGCAGATGGATTAAGACCGACAATGTGGAGGATATTAAAAGCGGAAAATGGAGAGAGGGAAAGGTAACAATGATACTTTCTCCTGACAGAATACATAAGGGATTTGTTGAAATTGAAGACGGCAAGGCAGAGGTTACGGAAGTGGATGTTGTATTTCCTGTACTTCACGGCTTATACGGAGAGGACGGTACAATCCAGGGAATACTTGAACTTGCGGGAATACCATACGTCGGATGCGGTGTGGTTGCCTCAGCAGTATCCATGGATAAACTTTTTACCAAAAAGATTGTTGACGGTCTTAAGGATGTAAGACAGGCAAAATATGTTCCTGTAAGAAGATATGAATTAAAGGAAATGGATAAGGTGCTTGACGGAATAGAGGAAAGGCTTCCATATCCTGTATTTGTAAAGCCAAGCAATGCCGGCTCTTCTAAGGGCGTTTCCAAGGCAGGGGACAGGGCAGGACTTGAGAAAGCATTAAGACTTGCGGCAGAACATGATGAAAAGATTCTTGTGGAAGAGACTATCGTAGGACGTGAAATAGAATGTGCGGTTCTCGGAACATCGGATGTAAAGGCTTCCGGAGTAGGAGAAATTCTTGCAGCGGATTCAGCAGCTTTTTATGATTTTGATGCAAAATATAACAATGCAGAATCTAAGACAGTTATAAATCCTGAATTACCTGACGGCAAAACAGATGAGGTAAGAAACGATGCGGTCAGAATATTTAAGGCAGTAGACGGCTTCGGACTTTCAAGAGTTGATTTCTTTATTGAGAATGGAACTAACGATGTGGTATTTAACGAAATCAATACAATGCCGGGATTTACCTCAATCAGCATGTACCCAATGCTTTGGGCAGACAGAGGAATAGAGAAAAAAGAGCTTGTTGATGAACTCATAAATGAGGCATTCACAAGACATAAGATATAGGAATAAGAAATGACTAATAAAGTAAGAGTGAGAATTGAAGGACTTCACACCGTAGTAATGGATGTGGAGTCCGACAACGTGGAATTAATAACCTTTGGCAAGTATGCCAAAAAGGGTGGAAAACACTACATAAAATACGATGAGTTAGATGAAAATTCAGATAAGGTAGTTAAGAACCTTTTAAAGATATCCGAGAACGAGGTAGAACTTGTATCAAGAGGCAGCAAATCCTCCCATATGTATTTTGCAAAGGGCAAGAAAAATTACAGTTTTTACAGAACTCCGTTTGGGGAAATGAATGTTGCGGTGGATACCTACTCAATGGATTTCAGAGAAGAAGAGGATTACCTTGAGGTAACCTTGGAGTACGGACTTGAAGTAAACAGAGAGCATGTATCGGAGTGCACCGTAAAGATATGTATTGAAGCGGTAGAAGAATAGCGGTGAGGAGAGTGCGTTTAACCAACCATCTATAAAATATAGTAACTTATAGGCTTTTTTTAACGGTATGATGCGTAAATATGTTGTAAATGGCGTAAAAATGTTGTATTATAAAACTAAAGATGGAGGTGGCTTATATGATAAAAATTAATCCATACAGACCGGGAGCAGGGTTAATGCCGGTTTACGTTGCAGGAAGGGATGAGGATATTCAAGATGTTGAGCAGATGTTTGATGCATTAATGTTTAATATACCAACTCAGTCAATTATATTTAGTGGATTGCGTGGTGTCGGAAAGACAGTATTAATAAATAAACTTCAGAGTATAGCAGAAGATAAGGGTATTTTTTGTAAGCACATAGAAATTGAGGAAAGAAACGATTTTATATCTCAAATTGCAGAATGTTCTCAGTCATTTTTGAGAAAAGTAAGCACCAAAGAAAAATTCAAACATCTTATTCAAAAACCATTAGAGGCAATTAAATCATTGGTTGTATCATTTGATCCGGGGGATAATACGTTTTCATTATCTGTGCAGGATAGAGACCTCTATTTGTCAAATAATTTAACTCAGAGCTTAACAGATGTATTTACAAGTATAGGGGAAGCAGCACAGAAAGCGATGACTCCGATTTGCTTTTTTATTGATGAAATTCAATATATGAAAGATAAACAATTAGGAGCACTCATTGCTGCATTACATCGTGCAAATCAATTAGGTTATCCGGTTATGATAGTTGGAGCCGGATTGCCCAAAATATATAAAATGCTTTCTGATGAAAAATCTTATTCTGAAAGGTTGTTTGCATATAAACAGATTGGATCGTTAACAGATGAACAATCTAAAAAAGCAATAGAAGAACCGGTAAAAAATCTTGGTGTATCTTATACGGATGAAGCTATTGATAAAATTGTAGAGATAACAAAAGGATATCCATTTTTCATACAGCAGTTGTGCCAAATTGTATTTAATAAAACAGATTCAAAAATCATCGATAAGGACGATGTTGATTCATGTATAACGGAATTTCTAACAATGTTGGACAATGGCTTTTTTAAATCAAGATATGAAAGATGTGCAGAGAGTGATAAAAAATTTATTTTTGCAATGGTAAAATGTGGTGAATTACCATGTACTATATCGAATGTTGCAAAAAACATGAAAAAAAGTGTGAATTCAATATCAACCATAAGAGCACAATTAATTAGTAAAGGAATTATCTATTCGGTTAGATACAAAGAACTTGATTTTACTGTACCAGAATTTTCGGAATATATACAGAGATTGGATGAGTATATACAGTGGTGCAATAGTTGATAAATTAGAATATTATTTAAGAAAATATTTTAAATGGGATGCTGTATTGGATAACTGTCTGGATGGTTGTGGTATGTGCCGTAATTTCCGCTTATGTTGCAATGCGTTCGATTATTGAACAGCAGATGGAAACCAAGACGCTTCGTTTGCGCAACGAGATGATTATGAAAAGCTACCGCACGATTGAAAGTAAAATTACCGATAGTGCCGCTATACGGCATGAAATGAAGCATAAAATAGTTGTCCTTGATGCACTGTATCAAAAAGGTGATTATGATTCACTTGGAAATATGATTGAAGATATAAAAGAACAGAATACCCATTTGGCACAGACACAGTTTACAGAGAATTTCACGGTTAATACGATTCTGCAGGATGCAGCTTATCGTGCGGCACAGTCGGATATTTCCTTTGAGGCAGTTGCGTACGTTCCGGCCCGGTTGAGTATAGCAGAAAACGATTTGTGCGAGTTACTGATGAATATGCATTGATAATGCATTGGAAGCTGCAGCAGAGGGTGATACCGGCAGACGTTTTGTCCGTGTACGGATAGAGACAAAGAATGGTTTTCTTGCTATAAAGTGCGAGAATTCGTATGTTGGCAGAAGAAAACAGGATAATTCAGGGAACTTTATCACAACAAAAACTGATGATGGGACACATGGATTTGGCTTAAAACTGATGAATGCGGTTGCCGTCCGTCATCACAGCATATTGGGTATTTTTACATCTGAAGATCAGATTTTTACCATCCAGACAGCATTAAAGATTCCTAAAGAATAGACAAAAGCAAAAGGTTACCGCCTTATATCACGATATTATGATATCAGCGGTAACCTCTTTTATTGGTTAATATATCGTACATACGCACTTTGAAAGGTCTTGTAATATGTTCTTCCTATCGGAAGGGTTTCGCCATGTTTCAGCAAAAGTTCATTTCGTCCGATTTCACATACTCCATTCAGATTCACCAGAAAGCTGTTATGGCATCGGGCAAATAACCTCGTGGGAAGCTGTTTCTCAAAATCTGAGAGTAAAAAATGATAGATACTTTTTTCCGTACCCTGATGAATTACTATGCTATGGTTATGGCTTTCTATATACCGGATGTCCGAGAGGGATAAATGAATCAGCTTATTCCCAATGCGGACTACAACTGCTTTAGATATATAATTCAGCTTAAGGTCGGTGTGAATGGCACTTGCCAATGCTTCCCGCTTCACCGGTTTTAAGAGAAAATGAATAGGCTGGACGCCGTAGCCTTCACAGAGATAATCTTCATAAGCTGTTACAAAGATGATGGATACCCGATTATCTTTTTCTCTTAAAGATCTGGCAAGCTCCATTCCCGTCAAACCCTCCATCTTAATATCCAGTATTAATAAGTCAAACGGACAGCTTTCAGTATCCGGCCTTTTTTCAAGTTCAGAAGCCGAACAAAAAGGCGCAAGCTTATGTTCAATTCCGCCATCCGTTAATATATCATGGCATAGAGAACATAAATTCTCTCTTATTTATTTCGTCATCATCAC
>OLSA01001429.1_pt1 | contig 19716 bp, 15 predicted proteins | sample 1672731 | NCBI WGS metagenome assembly OLSA01 (sample SAMEA3136718, study PRJEB25190) | human gut metagenome | biome: human gut; feature: human-associated habitat; material: faeces | place: Austria | collected 2013
TGCCCCAGACGTCGGCGACAGCAACGCTGACGGAAGCGTTGGAGATATCGGTCTTTTCGTTATCCGCGCCGCCGGTGAGCGTAAGCACGGACTCCTGAGATATCATATTGGGCAGTGTATACTTTAATATGCTGAAATTTCTGATATTGGCGGCCGTCATGCCCTTGGCGTCAATAAAATTCAGGGTATTTGGCGAACTTGGCGCGTACACCTTATTCCCGCCAAGAGCGTAGCTGCCCCAGATAACCGTGGCCTGCGCGCTGAAGGAAGGAGAACCTCCGCCAAACACATCATCTCCCTGCAGGATGACAGTGTTCCCTCCGGCGGAGGCGGCAGCCCCGGCCGCACGCGCGTAACTGCCGTAAATACTGCCGCTGTAGGTACCGCCCTGCAGAGTAACAGTGTTTCCTTCCGCCACAGCTTTCCCGCTCCCATTGTTTTGGGCAAAGCCTGGTATGATGAAACTGGGGACATTTACATTTTTCAGAGTCAGAATATTTCCCGATGCTTCCGCTATCCCGCTACTCTCATTCACAGCATAGCCGCCATACACCAAGCTGCCAATTTCTGAATTTTCGATGACAATGGTGTTTCCAGAGGCCCTCGAGGTTGCAGAAGAGGTTCCTCTGACAGTCGTGGAAGCACCGATCACATAACCTTCGACTGTGCTGTTGTCCGAAACAGAAACACTGCCCCCCTCAGCTATGGCATTGCCGTTGCTGGCAGTCAGAGAAAGGCCCTGGATATATATACCGACTTTGGAATCCGATACAGAAACGCTGCCCCCCTGAGCTGAGGCATTGCCGTTGCTGGCAGTCAGAGAAAGGCTCTGGATATATGTACCGACTTTGGAATCCGATACGGAAACGCTGCCACCAATCACAGAGGCACCCCCCTTGGGTGCTGTCACAGCATCGCCTTGGATATAACTGCCGACTACAGAGTGCGATACGGAAACGCTGCCCCCCTGAGCTGAGGCGTTGCCGTTGTTAGTAGTCATATAAAGACCCTGGATGTATCCTCCAACTGTAGAATCAGATACGGACACACTGCGTTCTCCCTCCGCAATGACGTCCCCAGAGTACGCAGATACGAAATCTCCCCCGACATAACCGCCGATGTTACTTCCATTGGACACTTCCACTGTTGTGTTGCTGACACTAGCCCGATCTGTAGTGAAGATACAGGTTCCCCAAATATAACCATCAAGGGTTGACTTGCTGAACGTGACGGAATTGCGGCTTATTTCCACCGGATCAGTGAGGGCGTTGACATAAAGGGCGGTTACATAGCTTTTCGCTTTTGCATCCTTCTGTCCGCCTGTGAGAGTTGAGTTAGAAATTACAACTTTGTTGTCATGGGCCTCCTTCACACGCCAGGCAACCACACCAGCCCCGACCACAAAATTCTGATTCTCCGAATAGTCTTTTATGCCGACAAACGAGTCACTTATTTCTACGAGGTTATTATGCGCCTCGGCATACCAGTTTTCTGTTTTTGCTGTATTACCGTTGATCTGAGCCCCATGGACAGCTCCCACTACTCTGGCTCCCCCAGTGATGTACACCTTATTGCCATCCGCCTGAGCCAGGCTCTCCCCCTGGGCGTTGTTATTGGTCATTGCATTGCCGCCGTTGACAGTTGTGTAAATTACTGTCTTACCACCGGAAATATGAACTTCATTATTGTTGGCGATGACATGAGAACCTTTAGAGCCCGTGTTGAGTTTGGCGAGCCCCCCGGCAAGGCCGGGAGAATCAGAAGATTCTTGAAAGATCGCATTGTTGAAGAAGAGTTTGTTTCCGCTGGCTTCACTGTTTCCGGGACCCCAGTTATCTGCGTAACCAGCCCTGGCAAATACGCTGAATGAGGTTTTCCCGTTGCCATTTATGGTGAGGGTATTTCCATTGGCGGTGCTGTGGCCAGCCCCCCAGCTCCCGGCATAACCCGCAGCGATTCTGTCGCTAAAGACAGCTTCTCCCTGTGCCTCAATGGTGAGCTTGTTCCCCGAGGCGATCGTATTATGTGACTGGGACGACGGCGTCGTGGCCAGTCCGCCGTAGATTTCATCGCCCGCGTGCTCAGGGCCGACAGTGCCAGTGAGATCAGAACTCACAGCAGCGCCAGTCTGGGTTTTCCCGTTGTTTGCGAAATCGTTTGCCAGATTATCAATGGAATATTTGCCCGCCCATGCCGTTCCGGTTCCTCCGGTGACGGAAGAAAGTCCTTCCGCGAAGAGCGGGGCGGCAAGCAGCGCGCCGGCAAGCACCATCCGGCTCACCGCATTCTTCACGCGGCATTTCCGGAGAACCGCCCGGTATCGGTTTATAAGGTTTCCCATGGCTCCTTGTGTCATCTCGGTCTCCTTTATGGGGGGCTTTAATCCGCAAAGAGCGCCCCTGCGATGGCAGTCCGGTTTCAGCAGAAGGCATCTCTGTTGGAAAAATTAAAACCGGCACCATCGGGGCGATTCTGTTCGGATCAAAATATAATTTTTAAACGTGAAACATTTGAAATTTTATTGTTTTTCCGGGCTGAAAAAATACGCCTGTGGTTCTATATCAGACAGGTCGGTCGTCAGCAGTCATCGACGGAACAGTTCCTTTTCCTGCAGAGCGCGCTTCAGTCCAGAAAGCATGGCAGAGCTGCCTGCCAATCCCCTTCCCCGGGACTTCAGACAGAGCTTACGCTAAAATTGCACAGCCGGCCGTAAAACGGCAGCTCTCTGCACGGGATATCAGTGACATTCCTCCACAGGTTGAAAACGGACAGGCCAAAACTGGAAAATTGAACATTTTCCAGTTGGGTAGTTATTTGATATACTAAACAGACCTTTATGGTCAACTTTTTTATCTGAAGATGTCAGGAGAGTGCTCACTGTTTCCTCTAAAATGATCGCTTATTTCCGCCTCATCAGCCCCCAGATGGCTGGCTGGGGCATATGACGATCCCGCTTCGTCATCACTCCATGTTAGTTCCGTCTGGCACAAAATGCATAATAAATGCTCCCCCATGTCCTTCTGGCATCACTCCCTGACAGCCTGTTTTTAGGCACTGAGAATCATTTTGATCTTATTCTTCCGGGGCACGGCAGCGTCACTGTCAGACGAAAGTTCTGGGCAGGCTAAAAACAAATTAAAAACAGTCCCCTGTTGTCAGCATTTTCAAAAATGCCAGTTCAGTGAAAGAGAACGCCCGCAGAGGGAGAGCCCACATTAGTGTACAGTCCATTCTCACAACCATGGCTGTCATGGTTCTGGAAGGCGGCTCCCGCCTGATGACGAAAGAACTGGGCTGAACTTCGTTTTCTGCTCCGACTGTTTCCAAAAGCTGCAAAATTTAAGATAGTTACGTGGATGAATTCAGAAACCGTCCCCTGTCAGGCTCCTTTCCCTTCCTCACTGCCAATGCCACCTGGGTCAGTGCCCGGGAAGTACCAGGCTGCGTCCCGGGGGCAGGCTGCGGAGATATCCCACAGAGGAAAGAACGAAACCACCAGAAAAACGGGACAGCCATCCTCTGGCTGCAGGGAGGCTGCCGGAAAACCCGGATTTGCCAGGATAAAAATGGGGAAGCACCATGACTGTTATGGCCTTTCCCCAAGACTCCGGCGGTTCTGCAGGACATTCAATCATATTGAAAGGCTCAACAGGGAAGTAAAGTGCCGTTCCAGCGTGATCGGCATCTTTCCCCATGAAGAGCCTTTGGTGAGGGGTGGCGATAAACGATCGCTTAGGGTGGGGCAGTGAACCGCCTGAGACAGTCCTGATTGAAAAAAGTCAGCGGGAACAATCAGGCAGAGTCTTTTCCAACCTGAAACTTTTAAAAATTCCATGAGGTCCGAAGCCATAAAGGCGCTGATCAAAACTGCGGAACGCGCCGTCACCCGTTTCCCTCCTGGAGCAATTTACTCTGCTGATTTCCTGTTCAGCATCCTGCGGACCATCCTGTCAAAATCGGACATGATGTGCTGGGTCTTATTGAATTCGTCATACTCCGCCCCAGCCTTGAGAACTGCCTGTTCTTTGGATATTTTTCCTTTATCGGACAGGATGTCATAACGGCGGAAGGCAAGGAATTCATTGATACTGGAGGCGAATTCTTTCATGATGAAGGTTTTTCCCCGCTCTATCAAGTCTTCGATATAATCAAAATAGCCAGATACCGTTCTTTCTAATTGCCTGATCTGCTGCATGGTCAGATAATTTTTCGCTATGGTGACATCTGACTTCAGAATGCGGCCTTCCGGGGCATTTTTCCAGGTCGTCAGTCCCATATGTTCCTTATGCCGGTCGGCTCTGGCATAGATGATTTCCGCAGCGGTCTGGCCGGTAATGGCATAGTGGAACTTGTTCTGCACCATGGCATAAAATTGACGGGTTACCGGGGAATTCCGGTCATAATCCAGACTGCATTCGGCAAAAATATCTGTAATCTGCTGCCAGATACGGCGTTCACTGGCCCGGATGGAGCGGACCCGCTCCAGAAGTTCGCGGAAATAGTCTTTGCCGAAAGCCGTCCGCCCCTGCTTAAGACGTTCATCATCCATGGCAAAGCCTTTGATCATGTATTCCTTAAGAACGCTGGTGGCCCAGATGCGAAACTGGGTGGCCCGCCGGGAATTCACCCGGTATCCCACGGAGATGATAGCGTCGAGGTTATAGAAAAGAGCTTCTCTGGTTTGAGTTTTGCTAGGTATGGCACCGTGCTGCGTGGTTATTTCCATTTTGGAAACAACCACATTCTCATCCAGCTCTCCTTCAGCAAAAATATTTTTCAGATGTTTGTTAATGGCAGGAGTTTGTACTCCAAACAGCCCGGCCATAGCTTTCTGCGTCAGCCAGATGGTTTCATCGTGGAGGACGGCGTTGACAGAAATATTCTGCTCCGCAGAGTGATACATCAGAAAGCGGAAAGTGTTGTCCATGCGAGAGTCCTTTGGGAATAAGGAGAAGATAAGATAGGGGCAGGAACCCCGTACAATATAGCTGTTCTATTCTTTAACAGCCAGAGATTCTATGTCCAAAAAATGTGTCAGCCGATCGCTCACTGGAAATGATGAGGCAGGCATGTGACGCACCCGCTTTGTTATCGCTTCGGGCCAGTTCAGACTGACACAAATGGCGTAAGAGAGCTCCTCATGTCCTTCAGGCAATGGGTTCCGAAGGGACACACCGGGAAAGAAAATACAGAAGGGACCACACCACGCTGTCAGGAACAACGTCGCTGACATGCGGCAGAGTGTCCGACGGCCTTCCCAGGAGATTTTTAAGAGGTCCGGGGGATGAGGGACGCACTTTTAGTGCCTGTCCTCTTTTCTCCCCAATCTCGCAAAACAGGAAGAGCAGGGGCTCTGACATTTGGACAGGCTCTGCAAAATGGCAGGAGAAAAAGCAGGGCAGGGGAAAGAGGAAAGACAAGAGGGGACCGCGCGGCACCGCGCGATCCCCTGGAGCGGAGGGGAAAAACTAAAAAGCCATCAGCACGACAGAGCCGTCCTCACCGCTCAGGCCCACGGTAAAACGTCTGGTCTGCCCGCTCCCGTCCGTGTAGGAGATGCCGTACGAGGGCAGGCTGCCGTAAAATGTCATGCTGACCGCCAGAGGCCGTTCCGGGCCGAGTACGGGGAGTCTGTGCATCTCCTTCCCGGAAAACGTCAGATTCCCGTCCCTGTCCTCCACGGGGCTCACCCGCAGGAACCGGAAATCCTTCACGGCTTCGGAAGCGGAAAAGGCTATCCAGACCCGGGATTCCGAGGCGTCGGCTATGAACGTGTCATACGCGCCGTTCTCCGGGGCAGCGCTTTCGGCACGCGTGGCCCGCACAGGCATGCCGTTTTGCGCGGAAGAGGCGGGCCGGAAGGCGGCAAGGGGAATGAGACTGAGGCTGGCCACGCGCGCGGCAATGGCCTTTTCCTTCATCTCAAAAGCCTGCTGTGTCATGGATGCCGCGGTGGCAGAGTCCAGACTCTCTGGCGCATTACGGTAATAGCCGGTCTCCCTGGAGGACTCATTCTCTGCATGGGTGAAGAAAAATTCCAGACACTCTGTCCGGCTCTGCCCCCGGGGAAGACGGTATACGCCGAAAATAAACGCCATCACGCCCGCGTATCCCTCTCTGAACAGGCTGCCGTCATCAAGCAGGAAAATCCTGTTCCGGAATGTGCCCTCCATGACGGGCGCGGGGCTGCCGTCTCTGAGCGTAAAAACGGCATAAAGCTGCTTCCCTGTGCGGGATACGCCGTTTTCCCCGTCAATTTTTCCGATGAGGCATTCCGGCGTCCCGTCGCCATTTATATCCCTGACGGCATAGCCGGTTCTTTCGAGACATTCGGCAGGCGTCAGTTTTCCTGCAGCCTCTATAATGCCTGTCATTCCCTCATCATTGCCATCCTCCGCGGTCCCTGCGCCATCACCGCAGAAGTTTCTGGCGCGGGTCAGGACATCTTCATACGGAGACGGTCCGGCGGGTCCCGCGGCGTTCACGGTAACCGCGGCCGCGAAGACGGCGGCGCAGATTGTCAGAGTGGCAGAAAAAAGACGTGTCACGCGCATAATTCCTCCCCGTTATGCTCCTGCCGCGCGGAATCGGCCGGCGCGGCAGTGTATTTTTCTGAAATGCGCTTTCCTTTCAGCAGGAAGACGCTTCCTCCGCTTTTCTTCACAGTCCTGAGGCAGGCAGTATGAGGGCTGTCAGAGCCATGTTTTCCCCCGGTTCCTTCAGAAAGGGCAGCCGCCCGCGCCCTTCGTCTTTTCCGGGAAAATCAGGACTCCCGGAAATCTCTTCAGAAAAGAGACGGCTCATACGCAGATTCCCGTGCCGGTCTGCCTGCAGGAGGCCCTTTCCCGGAGAGTGTCCTCCCGGAAAAACGGCCGCACTTTATGGCATGCCGGCCTGCGTACTGAGGACTGTCTTGTCCTCAGGGAGGGAAACGGCTTCCAGAAGGATGGTGCCGCTGCCGGACTCCATCGGCATGTCATAGGAGCATTCGCCGAAGGTCAGGCTGAAAAACTGTTCTTTCTTTTTTTCGAGATAGCTGAACAAACGCCTGTTCAGGGTAAGGAGTCCGAGAGGCTGGCCTTCCCTCGTCACGAAACGCACGGCGAAGGCATGCGAATCCGCCGCTTCTCCGCCCGTATAGCGGGCCGTAACGGACCTGAGCCCGCTCCAGGAAAAAACCGATCCCTCCTCCTGCAGTTCGCGGAGAACGAGGGTATCCTTACCGGCAGTGGTCTCATGCCGGAATACATTCCCGGGGGCTTCAGCGTATTCGCAGGACCATTCCAGGCGGACTTTGTCTCCCAGACTGACCGGGCTGCCATGGGAAGCCTTCAGTTCATCGAAAACCGGCATAACCGTGCCGCCGGGGAAAACAAGAGAGAGCGCGCGCCGCTCCGGCCCTGACGCAGGCGAAGATTCCACACTGTAAAACGGGATGCCGCCGGCATGCCCCCGGACGATACGGCATGGGCCGGGATAAACGCGCACACAGGACTGATCCTGATCTCCGGAAGAGAGGCACAGGCTGGCAGACGCAAAAATTCCGGCTGCGGAGTCAGGGCAGGTGACACGGGCTGTCACATCCCCGATGCGCCAGACTGTGTCTTCCGAGCCGGGGCCGCAGTCAATGAGCCCGTCAGCCCCGGCGTCACGCACGGCGCCCGCGGGCTCGCCGGCGGAGACGGCCCGGATCGGGGAGAGAACGAAAAAGCAGCACACGGCAAGAGAGAGCAGAACACGTTTTGTCATGGAGACTCCTTCTGGTTCCGGGGACGGGGCTCCCCGCTGCGGAAGGCGGGGCGGGGAACACCGGCATCCCCGTACTGCCGCGGAGCGGCCAGGGCATAAAAAGCAGGCACGCGGAGCGGCGGGCATGGAGGGGAAGGACTGGGCACAGGAGAGTACTGCCTGTTTCCCGCATAGCCGGACAATCTTCCAGGAACATCATTTCCGGGACGATTTCAGGCAAAATCATCCCGCGGATGACGCCTGTCCGCTCCTTTTCCCGCATAACAGGATACAGGACAGTGTTCTTTTCAGTGGACGTCCACGGAAGACGCTTGCTCCTGCCGGAAGAAACAGGTTCTTTCCGGATACCTGGTTTCGCGGACGCCGGAGAGGCAGCCATGACAGCCGCGGCATTTCAGGCGGGCGGAAAAGAAGTGATCGTGGAGGCTGGCGTATTCAGGACCGGATTCCGCCACCCGCCCGCATCCCGGCTCCGCAGGCTTTGAAGGCGCCGGAAAGGTCTTCCCTGAGAAGTCCGGCCCGGCGGATAAATGAAGCTGTCCGTTAAGGACGGAACCAGCGGCCGGCATCACACTGAAACCATCCCTTCAGATAGGAGGACAGCATGAACATCCTGCTCCTGCTCGGGCTTCTGACCCTGACCGTTCCCGCTCCCGTCCACGCCGCGGACAAAAGCGGCGAACCTCCCGACCCGCCACTTCTTCTATAAAAAACAAATTGATCATTCCATAAGTTTGCGGTAGCGCACCCGATGTGGTTCCACATCGCCCATACGCTTTTTCTTATTCTCCTCGTATTCCGAATAAGAACCCTCGAAATAGAATACTTTCGAATCGCCTTCGAAAGCGAGTATGTGCGTACAGATACGGTCGAGAAACCAGCGGTCGTGAGAAATTACAACGGCACAACCGGCAAAATTTTCAAGACCTTCTTCCAACGCCCGCAAAGTGTTTACATCGATGTCGTTGGTAGGTTCGTCGAGCAAGAGTACATTACCCTCCTCTTTCAAAGCCATAGCCAAATGCAGACGATTACGTTCTCCGCCGGAAAGCACTCCGATGAGTTTCTCCTGATCGGCTCCCGTAAAATTGAAGCGGGAGAGGTAGGCACGAGCGTTCATATCCCGACCACCCATGCGGAACGTTTCGAGTCCGCCCGAAACGACTTGATAGACCGTCTTGGCAGGGTCTATATCTTTGTGGGTCTGGTCCACATAAGCGATCTTCACGGTCTCGCCCACTTCGAAAGTTCCTTTGTCGCAAGCCTCCTGTCCCATAATCAGTTTGAACAGCGTGGTTTTTCCGGCTCCATTCGGTCCTATCACGCCCACGATACCATTGGGAGGCAATACGAAATCGAGATTATCGAAAAGCAATTTGTCACCAAAAGCCTTAGCGACTCCGTGAGCCTCAATAACCTTGTTACCTAGACGAGGCCCGTTGGGAATAAAGATTTCGAGTTTTTCCTCTCGTTCCTTTTGGTCTTCATTCAACAGCTTATCGTACGAGTTCAAGCGGGCTTTACCTTTCGACTGTCGGGCTTTGGGAGCCATACGAACCCATTCCAATTCCCGTTCGAGAGTCTTACGCCGCTTGCTCGCCTGTTTCTCCTCCATCTCCATACGTTTGGTTTTCTGTTCCAGCCACGAGGTATAATTTCCCTGCCAGGGAATACCTTCGCCCCGATCGAGTTCGAGAATCCACCCGGCCACGTGGTCGAGGAAATAACGGTCGTGGGTAATGGCAATAACCGTACCGGGATATTGCTGCAAATGCTGTTCCAACCAATCGATCGACTCGGCATCGAGGTGGTTGGTAGGTTCGTCGAGTAACAAAATATCAGGCTGTTGCAACAACAGACGGCACAATGCCACCCGACGACGCTCTCCTCCCGAAAGGAATTTTACGAGTTGATCCTCAGGCGGACAGCGAAGCGCATCCATCGCCCGTTCCAATTTATTGTCTATGTTCCACGCATCAGAGGCATCGATGTGATCTTGCAATTCGGCTTGACGAGCGATCAAAGCCTCCATCTTGTCCGGGTTTTCGAGTACGTCGGGATCACCGAACGACTCGTTTACCTTTTCATATTCTGCCAGTAAGTCGAGAATAGGTTGCACCCCTTCTTGTACGACCTCTTTTACTGTTTTTTCAGGGTCGAGTTTGGGCTCCTGTTCGAGATACCCCACCGAATACCCCGGCGAGAATACCACTTCGCCCTGATACGATTTCTCCACTCCGGCAATAATCTTCAACAACGTAGACTTACCCGACCCGTTGAGACCGATAATACCAATTTTCGCCCCGTAAAAAAACGAGAGATAAATATCTTTGAGCACTTGTTTATGCGGAGGGAACATCTTGCTCACCCCCACCATCGAGAATATGATTTTTTTATCGTCTGCCATATAAAAAAGATAGAATTAAAGAGTAAAACTTATTTTTTCAAGGGAGTCGCTTTCACGCGATAGTCGCAGCGTACTTTCCCTTTAATGATATTGGTCAACTTCGATTTTATCAATTGCTTGCGAATGGGCGAGATTCGGTCGATAAAGACCTTCCCTTCCAAATGGTCGTATTCGTGTTGAACCACTCGTGCAAGATACCCCTCGATAACCTCGTCGTGAGGTTGAAAATTCTCATCGAGCCATTTCAACCTAATCTTCTCGATACGGGGAACCGGCTCGTGAATACCGGGCAGACTGAGACAGCCCTCCTCCCGGGTCTCCTTCGACCCGTCCTCCAATACTTCGAGAACCGGATTTATCAAGGTCAGCTTCACATCGGCGCACTCGGGAAAATACTCGGCCATAGGATTTACATCGATAACGATCAACCGGATAGAAAGTCCTATCTGCGGAGCTGCCAGCCCGATACCTTCGGCAGCATACATCGTCTCATACATATTTTCAATCAGCTCTTTCAGCTGAGGGTAAGAAGCATCGATCTCTTCGGTCTCCTTACGAATTACGGGATGCCCGTAAAGATAAACAGGTAGTACCATATCTTATTGTTTTTTACTTTCCAAATAATCCCTCAGAATTATCGTCGCACTTATCTCATCAACCAGCTCCTTATTTCGCCGAGCCATTTTGGACAAGCCTCCGTCGATCATCGCCCGATGAGCCAAAACCGAAGTGAACCGCTCGTCAAAAAACTCTATCGGCACATTGGGAAAAAGTTTTCTGAACCGATTGACAAAAGGGGTTATATAGCGCATACTCTCGGACGGCTGGTTATTCATCTGCCGTGGCAGCCCCACGACGACCCGTTCGACCGACTCTCGCTGCATATACTGCGTGAGAAAATCGATCAACTGCGACGATGCCACGGTTGTCAATCCGTTTGCTATAATTTGCAACGGATCTGTCACCGCTATGCCCGTACGCTTTCTTCCGTAATCTATTGAAAGAATCCTTGCCATATTAGAGTACAAAGATACGTAAACTCGCCCGATTTCGGATGGATTTAGGAAGAATAATGTAAACTATTGGGCTTTCAGGGAGATACGCAGCATTATTCCGCATTTGTAAGTGTGTGCTTTGAAGCCGTTTTTTGAATAGTTAAGCGAAAAAATTGCTACCTATCCGTTGCCCATTCCAGTTGTATGGATTTGTTTGAAAATCCTTTCTGCTCCGACCGTAAAGAACGCAGTTTCATCATTTTGGCTTAGCGAAGGTACTTATTTTTTTTGAGATATGAAAAATATAGGTTCCGGAAGTCAATGGTGATAGCTTTGTCGATGTCTGACGATATTTTACATGCCGATGATTAACTCTGTCTCTGTTAATTTTGCAAACAATGGAACAGATTATGAATCAGACAGATGTAAAGGTTTCGTTCTACCTTAAAAAGAGCGAGGCGGATGCCAGGGGAAACTGTCCCGTGATGGCACGGCTTATTGTCGGCAAGCACTCTGAAACAGCATTCAGTGTCAAGTTTCGTGTGCCACAGTCATTGTGGTCATCCGGACGGGCGTGTGGAAAAAGTGTTGCGGCAAGAGACATAAACAACAGACTGGATGAAATACGTGCTGCCGCGCTCGGCATCTATGCGGAACAATCTGCAATCCGTGAGGATGTAACAGCAGAGGATGTAAAGCATCAACTTTTGGGTATGGCTTCGGAACAGGAAACCCTATTAAGCTATTTCAGACTTTTCATTAGAAATTTCGAGAAACGCGTTGGGATCAATCGTACGGAAAAGACATTGAGGGCTTACTGCAATTCCTACAATCATCTGGTACGTTTTTTACAGATGCAATATAAGCTGTCAGATATCCCTTTTGCCGCATTGGACCGTTCCTTCATTGAAAAATATGACTTGTATCTACGTACGGAATGTTGTCTGGCTTCAGGCACAATAGTCAATCTTACCGTCCAACTGAAAACAATTGTCGGAGAAGCTATTGCTGACGGTATAATAACAGTATTCCCGTTTGTCGGATATGAACCGGTACATCCGAAACCGGAACAGAAATATCTCACCTCCGAAGAATTGAATAGGATTATGACAACACCTCTCCATGATCAGATTCTTTATCATGTGAGAGATATGTTCCTGTTTTCCTGTTATACGGGTATTCCCTATAGCGACATGTGTCTGCTGACAAATGAAAACCTTTCTCTCGCGGAAGATGGTACCTGGTGGATCAGGAGTTCTCGCAAGAAAACCGGTGTAGATTTTGAAATACCGCTTATGGAACTGCCGTTCCATATTATTGAAAAATACCGCGATATGGCTCCTGAAGGAAAGCTTCTCCCCATGTATTCCAACAGTTCATTGAATCGTTATCTGAAACGCATCGCCGAAATTTGCGGTATAGGACGTAAGCTGGTCTTCCACACCGCCCGTCATACCTATGCGACAGAAATTACACTTTCCCATGGCGTACCGCTTGAAACGGTCAGCAAGATGTTGGGGCACAGTCGTATTGAGACCACACAGCATTACGCAAAGGTGACAGACAATAAGATAGATACAGATACGAAAGCATTGGATAAAATAATTGCTGAGCGGTTTTCTGTAGTTATTTGACAATGGCAAAAAATAGGATTATGAAAAGAAATACTGACAATATGGAAATCAAACGTCGCAGTACATTTGCGATACTGTTTTATATAAACCGCACCAAAGTCCGTAAGGATGGAACGTGCCAGTTGCTGTGCAAGATAAGCATAGATGCCAAATGGGAACAGATAGGAACGAAAGTATCCGTCAATCCGGCCATCTGGAATCCTGAAAAAGGACGGGCTGACGGCCGCAGTGAGAATGCCATTACCGTCAACCGGGCTATTGATGATCTGACCAAAGAAATCAAGGAGCATTACAGGCGGATTAAGAACAGTCTGGGATTTATTACGGCAGAGCAGGTAAAGAATGCCGTGATGGGAGTCGGTCAGAAACCGCTAACTCTGCTGGCTCTTTTCAGAGAGCATAACGAGGAGTTCAAGAAGCGTATCGGTGTGGATCGTATAAAGGAGAGTTATGATTCCTACTTACGTTCATATAAGCACCTTTCGGCTTTCGTGCAGGAAAAACGCGGCGTAGAGGATGTACTGCTACGTAGTCTTGACCGTGTGTTCTACGATGACTTTGAACTTTTTCTCAGGACGGACAGGAATTTAAGCCCGAAGAGCGTGCATGAACATCTTTACAGGCTGAAGAAGATGACCATGCGGGCTGTCAGCCAGGGAACAATCCGCCGTGATCCGTATTGTCGCCTTCATCCTGAACTGCCCAAACGGAAAAGTCGTCATCTGAAGCTGGAAGATCTGAAGACGCTGCTTACAACACCTGTCGAGAAGCCACAGCTTCAGTTTGTAAGGGATATGTTCATCTTCTCCACTTTTACCGGACTTGCCTATACGGATTTGAAAAAACTGAGGGTAAATGATATTACCCAATCTGAAGACGGTTCATGGTGGATTCATATCCACCGCCAGAAAACAGGAACACTGTCTTCTGTCCGATTGCTGGATATTCCGTTGAAGATAATAGAGAAATATCGGGAACAGAGAAAGGATGACAAGGTCTTCAATCTGTATAGTCGTACGTATTTCATTATGCTCGCCCACCAGTTGGGTGAAGTTTACGGATTTGAACTTACATTTCATAAGGCACGACACAATTTCGGAACCCATATAACCCTTTCATTGGGTGTTCCGATCGAGACAGTCGGCAAAATGATGGGGCACATGCGTATTGAGACCACGCAGCTTTATGCCAAAGTGACTGACAGGAAAGTGGACGAGGACATGAAACGGCTGAAAGCAGCCGGAATGGATCGAACTTTTGGCTTGTACGAAGAAGAGGTTATTGTCAGGAAACGGAGAAGGAAATTCGGATACCAATTGTCCGACAACAAAGAAACGACCTTGTAAAGAGGCCGTTTCTTTAGCTTCGTTTTATACCCATCGCTGTTCTTCCCTGCATCTTTTATATGCGTCGTCAAGAACTTTCTTTATGTCCGATTCTTTGTAAAGGGCTTTCCCTTGTATAAGGTAGTAAGGTATCACACTGAGGGTCCGGTATTCCTGCAAGGTACGCCGGCTTACTTTCAACAGTTTTGAAAGTTCCTCGTCCGTGAGGAAATAATCACCGTGGAATGCGGGTCTCGGAGCCGTCCGTATTGCGTCTATCATGCGCTCCATGTTTTCCAGCCCTTTGAAAATAGTATCAATTCTCGGGTCTTTTCTGTTTATAAGATTGTAACTCATGGCTTTCTTTTTTGTGGGTGATAACTTGATTCCAACAGGCTTTGTACATCTTCCGGTTTGTAGAAAAACTTGTTCTTGATCCGGGTGAAAGGCAACAGTCCTTTCTCGCGATATACCTGAAGTGTTCTCTTGGATATTCGGAGAATCCCGCATACCTCCTGATTGTCCATCCATTTTTTCAGTCCCGCGTCTTTGGTCTGACTACATATACCGGTGACTTTTTTCTCGATCATGCTGAGACGGACAACCAATTCGTCAAAGGTCTGTTTTTCCATACATATAATTTCCATACCGTCATTTTATTAGGGTTGAAGACCGAGTTCTTTTTTTATTCTCGCCGGCAGCACCTTCCCCTTCCTGTTCAGGAAGTCCTGGACTTCCGAAGCCTTGTAGTAGGTACGCCCGTCAATCATGTAGTATGTGACGAGCTTCTTCTGGCGGTAGCGTGCAAGGGTACGTTTCGTAACGCCAAGGAGTTCGCACATATCCTGGTTGTCGAGCAGTTTGTCACCCTCAAGGGCGGCCGTCTGCCTGTTCATGCGGTTCAGTCTGTCATCTATCCTGTCAAACCGTTCCATTATCTGGTGGAGCATCATCTGGAATGTCTCCCTGTCTATCTGTATCATAATGAATTCTGTTTTTAGTGTAATAATTCCATTTTTTACACCGTGTTGCGCAACAGGTTTCATTATGATATAGGCCAAAACATGGACCAATGGAGCATATTGCCACATAAAAACATGGCAAGTCGCTGAATAATAGAGAAATAAAAAATCAGCCCCATAAAAACGAGACTGATGGAAGTATTGCAAATGCAATATGTCGCAATACCTTATTGCAATGTTTTGCAATAAATCAAGCGGCAAATTCCGTTTTTGAATGTTTTGGTATTTACGATTTTCCATTCACCCTGTGGTATATGCTTTGAGACGGATTTGTAGTCTGGACGGGTGGAGGGAAACAGGAAGATGATTATCTCGTCAATAAGATGATAAAGTGAGAGGCCACGCAGGAGTTCTATGCTTTCCTCGTCATGTATTTCGGCTTGATAAAGGACTGATGGGGCTGACATATCTTTCTCGCACATGAAATCCACAAGCGGATAACCCGGATATAGCCGGCGGGTACTTTTACCGCGTCCATATGAAAATCCGTCCTTATCGTCTCTCAGCCATTGTCGCAACGGATCGTCCTCCGCCGGAATGGAGCCGTCTAATGTCATTGCTATCAGAACCCGTAACCTTGCCATACCTTTTCCTTCAAATAAGAAGCGTGAAACTCACGCACTATCAGGTAGAGGCTCTGGTAAGCCCATTGTAGAATCATGCATGAGCTCACGCTATAAGACATAGCATAAGCTACACGCAATAGTCTCTACAATTTGAAATTTACCAGATTTCTACCTGAGACGTCTTGCGACTTATGTTGTAACATTCGGCAAGGCTCCAAGCAATGCCGATATTCTTTTCTTATGTTTTGACCGTCTGTCCTGCATGGCAGGACTTCCGATCATTTACAAATGTAGGCATTTTATTCCGAACAAGCATATAGAATACCTGTTATTTTCTGTTCAACCCGTATTTTTTCATCTTACGGTATAGCGTGGACGGGTCGATATGCAGCATGGCTGCGGCATGTTTGCGATTCCCGTGGGTGATTTTCAATGCCTGGACTATCGAGCGTTTCTCTTCCGCATCGTTTTCGGGGAAAAGATTGATCTCCTCAGTTGCCGCTTCCATTTTAATGTTCAGATCGGTTGTTTTAATGAGCGGCTGTTTTGCCATGAGTACCGCCCTTCTTATTCTGTTATGCAGTTCCCGCACATTTCCCGGCCAATGGTAAGAGAGAAGCAGTTGTTCCGCTTCAGGGCTGAATCCCTCGGTTGGTCTTTTCAGTTCTCCGGAAAATTTTTTCCTGAAATGGTTTGCCAACGGCAGGATATCTTCAGGACATTCGTGCAGGGAAGGCATGACAATCTCGAATTCGCATAACCGGTGGTATAGGTCTTCCCTGAACCGTTTTTCCTGTATGGCAAGTTGGAGGTCCTCGTTTGTAGCGGCTACAATCCTGACATCAGCCCGTTTTTCCCTGTTGCTACCTATTGGAATGTATGTACCTTCCTGAAGCACTCGTAAGAGCATAGCCTGGACTTCAACAGACAATGTACCTATCTCGTCAAGGAAAAGGGTGCCGCCTTTCGCCATTTCAAAATACCCGTCCTTATTGGTGTCGGCACCGGTAAATGTACCTTTTATGTGTCCGAAGAAGAGTGAAGGTGCGAGTTCCTTGGGTATGACCCCACAATTCACGGCGACAAACGGCATATTCCTCCGTTCTCCTATATAGTGGATACGTTGTGCCACCGATTCTTTTCCTGCGCCGTTCGGACCAAGTATGAGTACCGAAATATCAAACGGCGCAACAGTATTGACCAGATGTTCGATTTCTTTCATCTGAAGGCTGTTTCTTGGTAGCAAGCCCTTGTCCTTGTCACATATTACGGAACGAGGGTGGAAAATGTCTTTCAGTTGTCTCTGTAGTTCGTCCATTTGTACCGGTTTGGCCAGATAGTCTTTGGCTCCCAGTTTTATGGCTTGCACAGCACCCGGTACCGAGGCATATCCTGTCATGATAATGAAAGGAATATCCATCCGTTCCTTCCGCATCCATTCGAGCAAAGATATACCGTCCCCTTCCGGCAGGCGTACGTCGGACAGCACGAGGTCGAAACTTTCTTTCTTGAGCAGTTTTCGTGCCCCTGGTTCATCTATTGTTATCTCTGCTTCATAACCGGATTTTTCCAACCATTTTTTCTGTTGCCCGGCAAGCATGATGTTGTCTTCAACTATCAGTATTCTGTATTTCATTCATGTTTTCATTTAATTATGTCCGTCCATTTCCGATAATCGGCTTTTTGTCTCAGATATCAGCCGGTCTATTCTTCTGACAATTCTTTCCACATCATTGCGGAATGTTGGCTCATCCGTATCTTCCGCATAATGTTCATAGCTGTACGGTTCCAGCTCATGGGCTATTCCCAATTGCTCCCACATCGGGTACATCCTGTGCAGAGTTTCCCATATCCGCTTCCGGTCGGGCTTTTCCTGACTCAAAGAATCCAGCAAGTCAGAACTGTTCCTATTGGATTCCTCTATAAGAGTCTCCAAAGTCCAGCGTTCATCTCCCGTAGTGACATACAGAGCCTCGAAATCTGGAGAATGATTGTCCATAGTTCTGTCCTGTCCAATGAGTGACGAGAGAAATTCGAGCAGGTCTCTTGTATAGAACGGTTTGTGGATACAGCCGGCAAATCCGGCTTGAATATAGCGGTCTGCATCGCCGTCGTTACGGGCGGTCATTGCAGCTATGGGAATTGTCCGTGAATTTCCTATGTTGGAAAGGCGTAGCAGATGCAACAGGTCAAAACCTCCCGTACCACGCATCTGTATATCGGTCAGCAACAGGTCGTATTCTCCGGTTCTCAATGCTTTGACCACTTCCTGTGCATTGATACAGGCTCGGCATGAGATACCGTTTCGTTCCATCATTTCAACGGTGTTGCGCAATTGTATAGGATCGTCATCGACTACAAGAACCCGTCGCGGAAGTCTGAGACTTCCTGCATCCGGTTGGGAATTGTCTTTTGCAGGCTCATTGGTCTGCCTAAGCGGAATTTCCACCTTGAATTCGCTGCCTTTACCGACCTGGCTCGAAACAGAGAGTCTTCCTCCGAACAGGTTCACCAGCCCTTTCGTAATGGAAAGTCCCAGTCCGAAGCCTTCTGAATCCAAATCCGGAGCAGCCCGTTCAAAGGGCTGGAAAATGCGTTGTGTCGTGTTCTCGTCCATTCCTATCCCCGTATCTTTGACCTGTACAGAAAGAGTACCATCTTCATGACTTGCCAGAAACTTGATATAACCTGTACGGGTGAATTTTACAGCATTTTCCAGAATGTTGACCACTATCTGCCTTATGCGATCTGCATCGCCAAGGGCGGTGATGCCGCAACCCATAAAAGCCTTGTCAAACATCAGTCCTTTGTCGTTCGCCTTGCGTGTGTATTCTTCAGCGATACTTTCCAGAAAGGATTCAAGATGGAACGGAATTTCGTTTAGGGTTTCTTTAGCATCGTCCAGACGGGAGAGGTCGAGCAGACTGTTGGCAAGCCGGGTGATATGACGGGATGATTCAAGGATGTTTCCAAGATAGGCATTGCGGCGTTTCCGGTCACGAGTATCCATGGCCAGTTCAGCACTGCCACTGATGGCATTCAGAGGTCCTCGTATGTCATGGGAAAGTGTGATGATTATTTTCTTGCGCATGTCGGAGAGTGTACGGTTTTGTGCTGCCGTATCCTCCAGTTCTGCCTTGTCCCTTTCCCTGCGGTTAAGGTCACGCATGATGATAAGGTGCGAAATGATGAGCAGGATAATGGCCATGCCGATTACTCCTGTCATTAAAAAGAACGACATTTTCTCTGCTTCTGCCATTTTTAACTCTCTTTGTGAGAAGGCAGTCTGTGCCTGTTCGTCGAGATTGTTGATCAATTGAGATAATTCACGGTTAAGTGTCCGGTTGCGGGTGCGGAGGCTGTCCGTATAAACCTCCATTTCTGCTGACTGTGCCTGTTGCATGGCTATCAGACTGTCGCTAAAGGCGTATAGTTCCTTTGCAGACGGTAATATGTGTACCGTCTTCTTTCCACCGAAGACTCCGGCTATCCCATCTTTTTTGTGTGTAACGGTACGTATATGTGTGGCACGCCTTGCTACTTTGGGCAGATGGTTCGCCAAGAGGCTGTCCGCCTCATTCCGGTGGGCGAGAATTTCCGTTAGGTGCAACAGATGGTTTTCCTTTTCCGCCAAGAGACTACGCAAGGTATCAATCTGTGTCGGACGCACATACGCCGTGCAGTGGGGCTTCAAGGTTAGCAGCAGGCTGTCGGTACGCAGACGGAGTGCGTGGTAACGGGTGCTGTCGGCTTTCTCCCAACCGATGACGCTCTCGCCAAGGGTGGCAAGCTGTGTGATATGGCGGTGAGCGGCGTTGATGTCACGGCGCACTTGCCGTATCTCGGCGGATTCGGTTTTTATCTCTTTTATTCGCTTGCGCTCATGCAATAAAATGGCGACCATACTGCCTATGACCGCCAATAAAATAAGCCTAAATTCCGCAGCATTTTAGTTTAACTTATTTTATAAGTACCTGAGCAACAAAAAGTTGCTCAGGATTTTGCCATGTCAGATTTT
>OLSA01001442.1_pt1 | contig 19635 bp, 14 predicted proteins | sample 1672731 | NCBI WGS metagenome assembly OLSA01 (sample SAMEA3136718, study PRJEB25190) | human gut metagenome | biome: human gut; feature: human-associated habitat; material: faeces | place: Austria | collected 2013
AGACTTAATAGTATGGAAATAGAATTAAAATACATTCTAAAATATAATCTATTGTGGTTTAAAATAGACTTAATAGTATGGAAATTGTAGTAATCCATATTTTACACGTCCTTTAAATTTTTTGTTTAAAATAGACTTAATAGTATGGAAATGCAGTCAAACTATATGCAATAGCTTCTAAATACCCACGTTTAAAATAGACTTAATAGTATGGAAATCAATAGAAGCTATAACTGAAACAGAAAAAGCTCAAAGGTTTAAAATAGACTTAATAGTATGGAAATTCATATTTTGAATTGACAATCTTTTCATATACTTCTGTTTAAAATAGACTTAATAGTATGGAAATAGCAATGGAATGTTGAAATCTGCCTATAAAGTAGCTTGTTTAAAATAGACTTAATAGTATGGAAATTATAGTATATCATATTCCATATCTGACACACTACAACAAGTTTAAAATAGACTTAATAGTATGGAAATTATACTCACAGGTCAAAAGTAAGAGTAACTACTGTTGGTTTAAAATAGACTTAATAGTATGGAAATGCCCCTGTAATTTCATCTAATGTTTTATTAAGTGCTTCTAAGTTTAAAATAGACTTAATAGTATGGAAATATAAGTACTAATGGGGTTATCTTATGATTTATAGGCTAGTTTAAAATAGACTTAATAGTATGGAAATAACATATTCAGCTCATCAAATCTTTTGCCAGATGAAAGTTTAAAATAGACTTAATAGTATGGAAATTATTCATATTCTTTAAATTGCTCAAATGTTACAACATCGTTTAAAATAGACTTAATAGTATGGAAATAGAATTAAAATACATTCTAAAATATAATCTATTGTCCGTTTAAAATAGACTTAATAGTATGGAAATATTGCAATCAATATATAAGTTGTCCTATGTGAACAGGGTTTAAAATAGACTTAATAGTATGGAAATATTCCTGTTTCAACAATTCAACATGAGGATAACCCTCGTTTAAAATAGACTTAATAGTATGGAAATAAAGGATCAAAGAAGAAATTTTGAATGATGATTCATTGTTTAAAATAGACTTAATAGTATGGAAATATTTATATTAAGCTTCTTAAAAACATTCCATAATCAAGTTTAAAATAGACTTAATAGTATGGAAATGGAGTAGCTCCATATTCTTCATACAATTTATTACATGGTTTAAAATAGACTTAATAGTATGGAAATATAATATATGAATCGGGGAAAGTCCATGAATAAATAAGTTTAAAATAGACTTAATAGTATGGAAATGCATCACTAACTGTGAATGATTCAATAACAGAACCATCGTTTAAAATAGACTTAATAGTATGGAAATAATCAGAACCATACTGGGTATTGACTTCATCAAGTAAGTTTAAAATAGACTTAATAGTATGGAAATCAGATTATCCGCCTGGTTTTGGAGAATACAATCCTGAGTTTAAAATAGACTTAATAGTATGGAAATTTGCACACAAATCCATCTTCATCTGCTTGTAAGTGTTTACGTTTAAAATAGACTTAATAGTATGGAAATAAACTGCTGGTTTGAAAGCAGAGGTTAATCCTGAAGGGTTTAAAATAGACTTAATAGTATGGAAATAATGGAATGAAGACCTTGGAAAAGGAACTAAATTAGGTTTAAAATAGACTTAATAGTATGGAAATAAAGCACAACACCCAGATAAACTCTCCTTTTCTCAAGTTTAAAATAGACTTAATAGTATGGATATTATGCTCACAGGCACAAACTATGGTATAACTTCTGTGTTTAAAATAGACTTAATAGTATGGAAATGGGATAAAGAAGTAACAGAACATTATATAATTATAGAGTTTAAAATAGACTTAATAGTATGGAAATAATGTTGGATCATATGGTTTAAATATCTGATATTATAGTTTAAAATAGACTTAATAGTATGGAAATGAATGTGAAAGATTGCAGGGTTTCCCCGATTATTGGGTTTAAAATAGACTTAATAGTATGGAAATTATCATTATCATATGATTTTCCTATTGAAGACGAAGGTTTAAAATAGACTTAATAGTATGGAAATGTATTTGAACAAAAAGTAAAAAGTAATAAGGAAGATAGTTTAAAATAGACTTAATAGTATGGAAATTTGTTAACTGATTATAGTAATATTCAAGATGAATAGTTTAAAATAGACTTAATAGTATGGAAATATGTCATATTCAGGACAAAAAACCTATTCCATATTCTGTTTAAAATAGACTTAATAGTATGGAAATGATGCAAGGAACTTAACTACACGTGAAAGTAAGCAAAGTTTAAAATAGACTTAATAGTATGGAAATGTTCTTCTTTTGTCATTGCCTGATAATCAGTCATTTTGTTTAAAATAGACTTAATAGTATGGAAATTATACTGTTTTTTGGAAAAATATATGGGTCACTTTCGTTTAAAATAGACTTAATAGTATGGAAATCAATAGCATCATCAGTAACAGATTTACCTGCAACAGGGTTTAAAATAGACTTAATAGTATGGAAATTACTGCTATTCAGGTGATGAATGCTTGAAAATACTCAGTTTAAAATAGACTTAATAGTATGGAAATAAAATATGTCGGCTAATTCTAGGTTATAACCTATAAAGTTTAAAATAGACTTAATAGTATGGAAATTTCGGTGTGGGCATAAAATACTTAAACAGATTATTCAGGTTTAAAATAGACTTAATAGTATGGAAATTATATGTTATGTTTGTACGTGCTGCTATCATGATTTCAGTTTAAAATAGACTTAATAGTATGGAAATTAGGTTGGAAGTTCTACCCCGATAAATAATTTATCAGGTTTAAAATAGACTTAATAGTATGGAAATTACGGAACTTCCTGCTGCTTACTAATATTCTTCAACGTTTAAAATAGACTTAATAGTATGGAAATATAGCTAATGTTCCTCCTTCCTTTTGTTGTTGTGATAGTTTAAAATAGACTTAATAGTATGGAAATTAGCTACTGCTTACTGTAGCTACATAATAATTATTAGTTTAAAATAGACTTAATAGTATGGAAATCCTGTACTGTCTTTAATAGCCCATGGACTGTAGTTCGTTTAAAATAGACTTAATAGTATGGAAATCATGTTAGGACCATTTTCTGATCCTCATGGAGTTCTCGGGTTTAAAATAGACTTAATAGTATGGAAATCACGAACTTCAATCCTGCGATTTTTCAGTTCGTACTGTTTAAAATAGACTTAATAGTATGGAAATTGGAAATGGACAGGACCTGTAACTCGTAAAAGGTTCAGTTTAAAATAGACTTAATAGTATGGAAATCTACGAGTTTCTATATACCCACAATATGCTGGTTTACTGGTTTAAAATAGACTTAATAGTATGGAAATTTAGTATTTGAACAAATAACAAATGGTGAAAAAAAAGTTTAAAATAGACTTAATAGTATGGAAATAAAATAAGGTATATCATAAATTTTACACTCATTTAAGTTTAAAATAGACTTAATAGTATGGAAATTAAGATGAAACACGACAATATAAAAGCTGTTGAAAAGTTTAAAATAGACTTAATAGTATGGAAATGTAGGAAACGAATGTTATTCAGTCAGGTCTTTGACTTGTTTAAAATAGACTTAATAGTATGGAAATTATATTGGGGGGTACAAAGTATGGTATAACTTCTGTGTTTAAAATAGACTTAATAGTATGGAAATAAATCCCGTTTTCTTGACATAGGAAGCTATGATGACGTTTAAAATAGACTTAATAGTATGGAAATATGGTTAAAATCATCAATAAGCAGTAATGTTTTAAGAGTTTAAAATAGACTTAATAGTATGGAAATTATGTCAAGCTTAAGCTATCTTAACCGCGTCATCTATAGTTTAAAATAGACTTAATAGTATGGAAATTGAATGATGATATAACCAACAATGATAAATTGTCAGTGTTTAAAATAGACTTAATAGTATGGAAATAAACACAACAAAACAGATAAATTACTATGTTCCTGGTTTAAAATAGACTTAATAGTATGGAAATCGGCAATTGTGGAGTTAAAAATCCTTAATTGGGCAAAGTTTAAAATAGACTTAATAGTATGGAAATTACAATCAGAAATTCCAATCAGGTTTAAAATAGACTTAATAGTATGGAAATAGTACTTCATAATGCCCATATTTATTACGGTATAATAGTTTAAAATAGACTTAATAGTATGGAAATGAAAATCAATTTCAAAAACAATTACAGTCTGATAACGTTTAAAATAGACTTAATAGTATGGAAATAAAAATTCCGATCATATATTAAAATTTAAATATATTGTTTAAAATAGACTTAATAGTATGGAAATGTTGTTGAAGCTATTAATACTCTAATGTCTATTCAACAGTTTAAAATAGACTTAATAGTATGGAAATAGCAACTCCAGTTCTATATGCTTTCATTTTACCCATCAGTTTAAAATAGACTTAATAGTATGGAAATCTTGTTAATTCTTCTTTTTTCAAGTAAACAATAGCGTTTAAAATAGACTTAATAGTATGATACAGAGTATAATTTAAAGCTAATTATGTAATTTAGTTTAAATAGAATTTAAAGTTAATAATTAAAGAATTATTATTTAATGTAGTGTTTAATATATAACAATCAATTTACTTTGTACTATCATTATTTTTTTAAACTCCAAAATTTAATATTAAATCATGTGTTCAATAGTTGGTCTTCAAGGTAATTTCAAAGCTGATGATTTAATAGCTATGTTAAAAACATCAAAAAATAGGGGAAAAGATGCTTCAGGAATATTTTTAGATGGTAAAATACAAAAAGGCATTGATTTAAATGATTTCAATGATGAAAACGCTTATTCTTTAGGTTTAGGCCATAATCTGCTGGCTGTCCATAATTTGGAAAACAGAACTTCCCATACTCAGCCGATAGCTAAAAACACTCTGACTCTGGTTTTCAATGGTGAGATTTATAATTATTCTTCCCTAAAGAATTTGCTGGCTAAACTGACAAAAAATGACAATATAAATTCTGATTCTGAGTTATTAATTAATCTGATTGATTTTTATTATCAGGATGACCTTTTAAGAGCAGTAACTCAGGTCAATAATCTTTTGGACGGGGATTATGCCTATGCTGTTACAGATGGCATTAACTTGGCCGTCTCAAGAGATCCTTTAGGTGTCAAACCTTTATTTTACACACAAAATGCTTTTGCTTCTTCAAAACAGTGTTTGAAAGGAGATATCAAAACATTAAAGCCGGGGCATATACTTTACAACTGGGAAGAGATACCTCCTAAAACGGATATTTTCCAGAAGAGGTTTGAAACCGACAACAGAAAACTTGAAAAGCTTCTTAAACTGGCTGTTTTAAAAAGGGTTGAGGATTTGAATGAAGTTGGAGTAATATTTTCAGGAGGTGTTGACAGCTCTTTGATAGCTTTGCTGCTTCGGGAAATATCTTTAAATAAAAATCTTAAAGTTACTTTGTATGCTGTCGGTAAAAAGGATTCCAAGGATGTGGTTGCAGCTAAGTGTGTAGCCGAGTATTTGGGTCTTCCTCTAAAGGTTCATGACATTACGGAAAGTATTGTAAAGGACAGTCTTAAAGATGTTGTTCAGGCAATTGGTGAAAACAATCTGATGAAGATTGGGGTGGGAATGACTGTTTATCTTGCTTCTAAAATGATAGCTGAAGATAACATTAAGGTAGCTATTTCCGGTCAGGGTGCTGATGAGCTGTTTGGGGGCTATAACAGATATCTGAATAGCTATAGGGAAAATACTTTAGATGATGAATTAAGATATGATATGGCTAATATGTATCATGTTAATCTGGAACGTGATGATGCATGTTCAATGGCAAATGGCGTTGAGCTGCGTCTTCCTTTTTTAGATAAGAATCTTGTTGAATTTGCCCTCAATATTCCGGTCAGATATAAGATTTCAGGTTCTGATGATAAGCTGCGCAAAAATATTTTAAGAAAAACGGCTTTCAATTTGGGACTGGATAAGCAGATTGCTTACAGACCTAAAAAGGCAGCCCAGTACGGCACGGGCATTGATAAAATTTTAAGAAAAAAAGTTTTAAAGGATATTGATATTGGGGAGTATTTAAAATAGAGTTTAAAACTCTATTTAAGGACAGTTACTCCATACCCCATATCTAATCCGGTTACCGGTTCAATAGCTGTTATGATATATTTTCCAGGTATCAGATTTATATTTAAAGTAGCTAAACCGTCATTATTGGTTTGACGTGTATAGAAAACACCGTTGATGTTAAATGTTACATTTACATTAGCTAACGAATCACCATTTCCCTTAACAAACCTTGCATTGAATTGTGATGCATTTAAGTAGGTTTTTGTTAAGTTTTTAGCTATAATTGTAGGTAAAACCGTAATGTCAAATCCTATATCCAGGCAGGTTTCAGGATCAGTAGCTGTCAGGATGTAGTTTCCGGGTCTTAAGTTTATATTTAACTTTGCAATACCCTTGCTGTCGGTTTCGCGGATGTAGAATACTCCATTAATATTGAATGTAACATTTCTGTTGGTTAGTGCTTCCCCATTTCCTTTAACAAACTTGGCATAAAACTCTGTTCCGTTTTTATAATATTTAACAAGATTATCTCCCGTAATGGTAGATAAAACAGTTACTGTGTTGGTTTTATTTATTCCGTTGAAAAATGTTGTAATATTATAGGTTCCGGGTCTTAAATTAATATTTAAGTATGCAGTTCCCTTTTCATCAGTTGTTTTGGTGTAATTGATTCCATTGATGCTGAATGTTACATTTGCATTAGCCACGTTAACATCCGCACTGAATCCGGATGCATTTTTATAATATTTTACTAAATCACTGCTTTTAATTGAATTGGCTGTGGTGTAAATTTTTAAACAGACTATATTTTCAGATGCATTCCATATTTTGCCCTCAGCACTTATAAATGATGTATAACCGTCATTGTGAACTCTGGTATTTATGGATAATGGGACATTTACACCTTTAATTACAGCTCTGAAAATGTCTCCTTTGTTAACTGGAATGTAATTATTTAATTTGACAGTTGAAAAACCGCCAAATGCACTTGTTCCGTTTTGTGTGTGTTTTAATATATCATTTACATAAATGCTGATTTCGTATTTTTCACCGCTGCTGCTGAAGTAGGTTCCGACTGCAGCTATCAGATCATTTCCCAGTGCTTCAAATTCATTGGCATAGTAAATCTGGCTTAAATTGAAGTTTTCATATTTGTCCATTCCGGTAATGTCAATCTGGTAGTTTTTATTATATGAAACAGTGTTGTTTACAATAACACCTATTGCAGGATAACCTCGTACAAATTGAGTATCATAATATGAAATGTATAAATATCCTCCGTCACCAAAATCAGTTCCCCAGCTGTTTTTAAGGATAAATGCACCGTCTCCAGGTGGAGTTATCATGAAGTTGTCTTTGCTGTAACTGTCATCCCATCCAACAAGAAGAACCGCATGGTTTGCCTCTTCAGTTCCATTATAATATTGTGCTGCGGTTTTTGAATTGTAGTATGGGGCTTGCTGCTGAGCATTGTAGGCAACCCAAAGTCCGCCATATTTAATTAAAGCATCTTTCAGATGTTTGTTGTCAGTTGAATTCATACGCGGGTGAACAAAAATCATGTCCTGAACATGAATGTCTTCGTTAGTGGATATTAACGGGGATATTTTTCCAAGTTCATCATAGGAGTCGTATCTGCTTGGAAACATTCCAAGCCAGCTTAATAAATATCCTGCACCCATAAATTCAGTTCCGCCTTCATTTTCTATGGTATGGCCGTAAATTGAGTATTTGATCATACTGTTTTGAACATTGTTTTCAGAAAAATCATATTCAGTATCTGCTGATTTAAGCAGAGCTGATTCCAGAGATCCGCAGGTTCCAAAAGTCCAGCATGCACCTATTGCACCCTGATTTTTAACTGAACTTACCCATCCGAAGTCACGTAAATCAAATCTGGAAGGAAGATTGGTTAGAGTTAATGTATTGTTTACTAAAGTTAATGCAATTCCTGACCCATCAACGATTGTTGCATAGATAGTGTTGTTTAATGAAATGATGTCTTCAGTAAAATTGCAGTTTAGTGCAGTGTAGTTTTTATCAAATGCAGAAAAAATTCCTGTAGTGTTAAGCAGGGAATTATTGGTGAAATAGCTTTGGTTCATGGATAATGAAGTATCATATGTGTATATAGCTCCTCCATTAAATGCAGCAAAGTTATTTGTGAAATTGGAATTGTTTATTGTAGTGTTTGTCATATCTAAATATAGGCTGCCTCCATTTGATCCTCTATTGTCGTCATTTAATCCATAGTTATTTGCAAAATTACTGTTGTTTATTTTTAAATTAACATATGATGTGTAGATTGCCCCACCATCATAAAGAGCAGAGTTATGTGTGAAATTACAGTTTTCAACACTTAACTTACCTTCAAGCTGAAGTATAGCTCCTCCAAATTCTGCATATGATTGTGTAAAAGTTGAATTTGAAATTTCTACATTTTCAACTAAATCAAAGTATAGGCTTCCTCCGTTTTTATCGGAACTTATATTTGAAAATTCAGAGTTTTTAATTATAAATTCTTTTGATTCTTTAGATCCGATAGCTCCGGCAGTTTTGCCGGATTTTAAGTTGGTGAATTTGGATTTGTCAATCATAACCTTGGAACCGGTAGCATAAACTGCACTGGCATAATTTGAGCTTAGATTAACAAAATCAGTATTGGTAATATTTGCATTTGCACCTAGAAGGTATACTGCACCCCAATTTGAAGAAGATTTTTGGATTTCACTATTTTTTATTTTAATATCTGCCAGGGCTCCAAAAACAGCACTTCCTTTTTCAGAAGTTGTATTTATAAAAGAGGAATCTTCAATAGTTAGGCTTCCGCTGTTTATCAGACATACACCTGCCTGACTTGAATTCATATTTTTAAATGTTACATTATTTAAAATAATATTTGAGTTTTTAGCATATATTCCTGAACCGTATTGTGATAGTCCGTTAGTTAAAATAAGATTGTTTACTGTCAGATTGCATTGATTTACAAGAAGTATTCTGGCCTGGTCGGACCCGTCAAAAGCATATCCGTTTCCGTTAATTACAAGTTCTCTGTTGCTTATTACAATTCCATCACCATATTTTCCGTCAGCAGTGTTGTTATAAGCATAATCACGGTTTATGTTTACTTCATTACCTGATTCATCTATTGCTGTTTGTAAATCTGTAAATGTATTGTTTTCATTAGCTGAAACTGCAGTTAAAGACAATAACAAAACAAAAGATACAAACAAAAGCTTTAGTTTAGTTTTATTTAACATTTTATCCACATTTTAATTTTTTTAGTTTCTATAAACATTAATATATTATTAAGTTATGATTTTTAATGTTGATTGAATAAATCAGTATTTTTTACACAAAAAATGTATTTTGTCAGGATTAACTGGCGATGTAATTTTAAGTTGGCAAAAAGCCCAAGTTTTAATAAACATTTATTAATATTAAAAAACAAAATTATTTTTATTATTATCAAATAATCATAGGAGATTTATTTATGAAAATTGAAAAAGATGCAGAAAATATTTTAAACAAGTTTTCAAAAACTTTAGAGAATATTCCAGATCTTGAAGAAACTTGGTATATTACTGACAATTTAAATCTTACTCGTGAAGATAAATCTCATGAGAAACATCCTGAAAAAATTTTAAGGAATGCTCATATTGATAAAGAAGGCAAACTTGTTGTTAAAAGAGCAGATTGGGTTAATTAGGGGAATTTTTTATGAAAATGGATTTGGTTTTAGAACTTATGGATGTTCCTGGACAGCTTGTTTCTGTTTTGGATCCGATTAGTGGCCTTGGTGCAAACCTGGTTACTGTAATCCATAAAAGAGATTCTAAAAATGAAAAAGGAATGATTCCGGTTCAGCTTACTCTTGAAGGTGAACGTGATAGCCTTGACAGGGTTATTGAAAGGTTCAAGGAGTTGGGAGTTTCCATTATTGCAATGGACGGAGTCGTTAAAAAGGAAGTTGTGAGCACTATTTTAATTGGCCATATTGTTGATAACGACATTAGAGACACTATGGATAAAATTAATTCTTTAGACGGTGTTTATGTAGTTGGATTTGATATTAAATTAGATGGGGAATCCAAATCCTCTGCCTTAATTAATATTGAAACAGACTTTGGCATGAAAGAATTTATATTTGATAAGATTGGTAAAATAGCTGCAGAAAAAGATTTACTTATGATTAATGAAGTTTAGGGATAGTATGAAAGAATGTAAAGTCATAGTAATGGGATTTGGTGCAGTTGGTCAGGGTGTGGCTAGAGCAATCTCATTAAAAAAAGACATGATTAAAGAAAGATTTAATGTAGAATTAAAAATAGTAGCTGCTGCAGATTCTTCATCTTCTGCAATCTGTGCTGACGGATTGGATGAAGAACTGCTTGTAAACACTAAAAACGAATTTGGAAAATTATCCAATTATCCTGAATACGGCAGTACCATTTCAGGTTTGGATGTGTTGGATGCTGTGGAATATGACTGTTTGATGGAAGCAACTCCAACCAATATAACTGATGCAGAACCTGCATTGTCTTTAACTTTAAAAGCATTTAAAGCTGGAAAAGATGTTGTAACATCAAATAAGGGACATTTAGCTTTAAAATTCAGAGAAGTTGTATCCGAAGCTGAGAAAAACAATGTTGAATTTAAATATGAAGCCAGTGTTGGTGGAGCAATGCCTATTATTAATTTCACAAAAGAAACACTTTCATCCTGTGGAATCAAATCAATTGTAGGAATATTGAACGGTACCACCAATTACATTTTATCAAGAATGGCATCCGAAGGTTCCTCCTATGATATAACCTTAAAAGAATCTCAAGAGTTGGGAATAGCTGAAACAGACCCAACTCAGGATGTTGAAGGTATTGATGCAGCTTGTAAAACTGTAATTTTAGCTAATTCACTTTTAGGAATTGATGCCACTTATAGTGATGTTGATGTTGAAGGTATTTCAAATATTACTTCACAGGCTATGGATTTAGCCAGAAAAGAAGGTTATTTAATTAAATTAATAGCTGAAGTTTCTAAAGACAAACTGCAGGTATCACCACGTTTAGTTAAAAAAGGCAGTGCATATGATTTAAGCGGAACTTTAAATATGGCTACTGTCCGCACTGACCTTGCAGGTGATGTTAGTGTTATTGGACTTGGAGCAGGATCTCTTGAAACTGCTTCTGCGATGTTGACTGATTTGATTAGTATTTTAAAAGTTAAATACTAATTTACTTTTACTTTTTTTGATGATAGTATGAAATATGTAATTTTTATTCCTGACGGTTCAAGTGACTATCCAATCGACGAATTGGACGGCATGACTCCACTTATGGCAGCTGATACTCCAAATATTGATAAAATGGCAAAAGCGGGTTTTGGAGGTTTAACCAATAATGTTCCTGATGCATATACTCCAGGTTCTGATGTAGCCAATATGAGTATTTTCGGATTTAACCCTGCAGATTACTATACAGGCAGAGGACCTCTGGAAGCAGGCAGCATGGGTATTGAAACCACAGATAAGGACGTAATTTTCAGATGCAATACTATTACTCAGAAGGACAATCATATGGATGATTTTAATGCAGGCCATATTACCTCTGAGGAAGCTGAAATACTTATGGACAGCTTAAATGATTATTTCAATGGAAAATATGATGATTTTAAAGGCAGATTCTATTCAGGAGTCAGTTACAGACATCTGTTTGTATATTCTTGTGACAGTGCTGAAGATGCTAAGCTATTGGCTGATTTGAAGACTATGCCTCCTCATGATATTGCAGGTGAGAATCTGGATGAAAACACCTCCGGCGACAGATGGGATGAAAAATTACCCAAATTCATTAAGAAAATCATGTGGGAATCAGGGGAAGTTCTTGAAAATCAGGAAGTCAATAAAAAAAGAGTGGAAAATGGCAAAAAACCGGCAAATATGGTATGGCTGTGGGGTCAGGGAGTAACACCAACTTTACCTAACTTTAAAGATGTTTACGGATTGGATGCAGCAGTAATTACTGGTGTTGATTTGTTAAAAGGAATAGGTGCTTTTGCAGGCTTTGACATTATTGATGTTCCAGGAGCTACAGGATACTTTGACACAGATTATGAAGCTAAGGGAAAATATGCAATTGAAGCTTTAAAAAACCATGATGTAGTGTTTGTACACATTGAAGCTCCTGATGAAGCAGGTCATGCATCAGACACAGCTGAAAAAGTTAGGGCTATTGAACAAATTGACAAGCATATTGTAGGTCCGGTTTTAAACAGTTTAAAAGGTCAGGACTTTAAGGCAGCTATTTTGCCTGATCATCCAACTCCTGTTTCAGTTGGAACCCATACAAGAGATGATGTGCCTTTGATAATATATTCTTCTGATAAAACAGGCGATGAATGTGGATCCTTTGATGAACAGAGTGTTCTTAAAGGCAGTTTGGATAAAAAAGAAGGATATAAATTAATGTCAAGGCTCATTAATGATGATTTTTAGATAAATCATCTCATTAATTATTTTTCTTTTAATGTTGTTAATCACAACAGTTATATATCATAAAATTTATAATTTATGTTGTAATTTACAACAATAATTTTATTTTTTTTTATGGTGTACTAAATATGGAATCTTTAATTAAAACCCCAAAACATTATTTATTTTCCAATAAAGCATTATTCGTTCTGTTTTTACCTTTGCTTATTGAGCAGGGACTGGAATTTTTTGTAGGGTTTGCTGATTCTGTAATGGTTGCATCTTTAGGTGAAGCAGCAATTTCCGGTGTTTCATTAGTTGATTTTCTGATGCAGCTGCTGATTTTTGGATTTTCTGCACTGGCTACTGGAGGAGCGGTAATAGCTGGCCAGTACTTAGGAAACAATAAGCCGGAAAAAGCTAGAGGAGCATGCAATCAGCTTGTGTGGTTTTCAGGAATTTTATCAGCTCTTTTAATGGTTGTTGTTTTAATAGCCAAATCCTTTTTAATTAATACCTTATTTGGCCAGATTGAATCAGACGTATGGAATTATGCAAATACATATCTGCTGTTTATGGCTTTTTCAATACCCTTTATAGCTATTTACAATGCAGGTGCTGCAATTTACAGAACCAGCGGAAATTCAATTCTGCCAATGAAGATAATGGTTATCTGCGATATTTTAAATGTTGTAGGTAATGCATTCGGTATTTATTATTTGGGTTTAGGTGTTGAAGGAGTAGCTGTCCCCACTGTAATTTCAAGACTGATTGCAGCAGCTGCTATAATGCATTTTACATTAAATGAAAACTTCAAACTCCATATTAAAAGAACTTTAAAACATAAATTTGATTGGAAAGTTCTTAAAAACGTGCTGAATGTAGGTATTCCATACGGTATTGAAAACGGACTGTTCCAGTTTGGACGTGTGCTGGTTTTAAGTTTGGTTTCAACTTTTGGAACAGTAGCTATTGCAGCTAATTCTGTAGGTTATGCAATCGGAATATTTTCAGTATTGCCGGGTTTTGCAATTAATCTGGGAATGACTGCAGTAATTTCAAGATGTGTTGGAGCAAATGATTATGAACAGGCAAGATATTACAATAAAAAGATTATTTTAATTGTTGTTGTATGTCACATTATTGTCAATGCAGCAATATTTGCCCTGTTGCCGGTTATTTTGAGCCTTTATAATTTGTCTCCTGCTACTGCAGCACTGTCTGGCAAGATGATTATCTGGCACGGTACACTTGGAATTTTAATTTGGCCAATAGCATTTACACTGCCTAACCTGTTTAGAGGTGCTGGTGATGCAAAATGGGCAATGGTGGTAAGCTTAGCAGTAATGTTTACCTGCAGGATAGGCTTATCTTACATTTTAGCCATAAACTTTAATATGGGAGTATTTGGAACCTGGGTAGCTATGTTCATTGACTGGTTTGTAAGAGGCGGATTATACATCTACAGATACTTCAGCAATAAATGGACATTATATAGGGTTGCAGAATCCTAATTTTTCTTTTTTTACATAAAAATTCAAATAGTAATGTTTATATTTTTATTTTGATAGATTGTTTTATTAGTGGTTTTGATGAGGGATGTTGATTTTGGTGTATGTTTATTATTGTTTTTTTTATTTTTTTTATCTTTAGGTTCTGTTTGTGGTGTTGATGGGGATATTGCAGATGATGTTGCTATTGTTGATGAAATAGGTTGTGATGGTAATGGAATTGTTTGTGTAGGTAGTGAAAATGGTGTTGTGAATTATTCATTAGAGTATGATGGGGATGTTGATGTTTTAAGTGGGGGTTCTTCTTATGATTATGATAAGGAGGATTGTTATTTTAGAGCAGATGATATGAATATGTATTATCATGATGGTAGTAAGTTTGAAGTTTATTTGGAGGATGCTATTTATTGTAATCCGTTAAGTAATAGTGAGGTTATTTTTTCTATTAATGGGGTGAATTATACTCGTATTACTGATAGTCAGGGTTATGCATCATTAACAATTAATTTAGACTCCGGTACTTATTGGATGAAGATGTATTTTAATGGAAATGATGAATATAATCCTGTCATGAATTTATTTAAAATAACAGTTAAACCAACGGTTTATGGTGAGGATATTGTTAAATATTATCGTAATGGGACACAGTATTATTCAGTTTTCCTTAATTATCATGGGGAAGCATTAGTTAATTATTCAGTGAATTTTAATATAAATGGGGTAATTTATACTAAAATTACTAATTCAACGGGATGGGCAACATTAGCTATTAATTTACAACCGGGTATTTATATAATAACTGCAAGTAATATTTATACTGGTGAAACGCATGGTAATAAGATTACGGTGTTATCTACAATTATTTCAAAAGACTTGGTTAAATATTATCGTAATGGGACACAGTTTGAAGTTCAATTCTTAAATGATAAAGGAATAGGGTTAAAAAATACTCAAATTACATTTAATATTGGAGGGAATATTTATACTCCTATGACTAATACTTTGGGTATAGCTAAGTTAAATATTAATTTGGATCCAGGTAGATATATAATAACTTCAATAAATCCTTTTAATGGAGAACAAAAAGGAAATAATATAACAGTATTGCCAATATTGCAAAGTGAAAACTTAACAATGAATTATAAGAATGGGAAATATCGGGTAAAACTTGTTGATGGTATGGGTAATCGTGTTAATAATGTTTCTGTGAGATTTAATATTAATGGTGTTTATTATACACGTGTTACTAATAATTTTGGAGTGGCTTATTTAAATATTAATTTAAATCCAGGTTCATATATTGTAACAGCAGATTACAAGGGGTGCTATATTAGCAATACAATAAAAGTAGTTAATAGTGGAGCTGCATCTATAATGGATAGATTTTCTATTAATTATGATGGTGGATTTTATAGTGCTTCTAATTTGACTGTTGATATTTTTTCTGATATGTTTACTGGTGTTTATTATAGTTTAGATAATAGTACATGGTTTAGTGATTTGTGTAATGTTACTTTTGATTTTAAAAGTGGTATTTATGATTTGTATTATTATTTTGATTATGATTCTAGTGTTAAGTTTCATAAACATTATGTTGTAGGTAATGGTACTCCTTTTGTTTGGGCAAGTTATGGGTCTGGCATATATGAAAATTCTTTTTATGTTAATTTGTCAGTAGTTGATGATAAGGATATTAATCCTAAGATTTATTATACTCTTGATGGTAGTGTGCCTACAGTTAATAGTAATATTTATGAAGGTTCAATATTTATTTCAAGTGCTTTTACTCATGTGTATTTAAGGTTTTTTAGTGTAGATAAGTATAATTATAAAAGTAGTATTGTTAATGTTCATTATTTCTTTGGTAATTTGATTGCTAATATTAATAATGGTAAGTATTATAATACTCTTCAAAGTGCAATAGATGATATGAATACGAATGTTGGGGATGTTTTGGAGGTTAGTAAGGATTTAAATGAGTCTGTTGTTTTAAATAAATCTTTGTATATTCGTAGTTGTGATTTTAAGTCTGTTGATTGGTATGGTGTTGGTTATTGTATTTGGATTAAGAATAATGCAGTAAATTCGATTATTGATTCATTTATTTTTCATTCTATAAATCAGGAGTATGGTGCTGTTGTCCTTCAAAATGCAACTAATTGTTTAGTAGCTAATAGTAATTTTAATGTTGTAGGTTATTCTGCTGTTTATTCTTTTGGTGGTGGTTTGTTTAATAGTCTGGTTAATAATTCATTTTTATATAGGGATAATTTTGTTAAATATTCAATTAGTGTGGACGGTGGTAGTAATTGTTATATTTTAAATAATCGGATTAATGGGTCTGAAATTGGAATTTATGCAATTAATACGAATAATTCGATATTTAATGGTAATAATGTAGTTAATACTACTATTAGTGCAATACAATGTAATGGGACAAATAATACTTTGTCTTATAATAATTTAACTGGTAATGTGATTGGGATTTCTATTTCTGGTTCTTTTTGTGAAATAATAAGTAATATTATTGTGAAAAATACTTATTGTGGAATTAAATTTATAGGTTTTGTTGAAAATTTTGATGTGCATTTTAATAGTATTAGTTGTAATTCTTTGTATAATGTTTATGCTAATGGAAGTTGTGTTAATGTGAATGCTACATATAATTGGTGGGGGTATAATAATTATGCAGAGATTCTTCATGATATATTTAATGAATCTGGTTTTATAATTGCTCCGTATTTATATTTGTATAGTTATGTTTCTTCTTATAAAGTTCAAGAGGGGATTATTGTTGGTGCTACGATTTGTTCTAATTTAAATTATGCTATTGGTGGGGGATATTCTCAAGTAGAGTTTTTTAATGTTTATGATATTTCTCAATGGGGATGTGTTATGGATGGTATTGTAATTAGTTTGGATAATAGGTATTATGCACCTTTACATGATGGTAAAGCATATTTTGATGTGATTTTTAATAAAAATTCTACTAGGAATTTTGTTGTATATTTGGATAATGCTTTTAATAATGTTGTTGTTGCTAATAATTCTTTAGCACATATTGAGATTATTAGTGATGCTTTTGTTCATGGTTCTGATGATATATTTCATTATTCATTTGATTTAAGTTTAAATGAATCTATAAATTGGGTTAATATTATTTGGAAATTTAGAGACTGTTTTGAAAGTGAAATTAATTTGATGATTAATGGTGCCATTAATAAAACTTTCATTGTTGATAGTAGTTTTTATAGAAGTGTTAAAGATGATTATCGTAGTTGTGTTTTTGATGCTGTGAATTTGTATAATAAATTTACATTTAATGAGATGTATTCTAATTTGGGTGGGGTTTTTGTTTGGATTGCATTGAATTTTGATAAACATAATTTGGAGGAGGTTAATCAAAGTTATAGGGATAATGATTGGTCTTTTTTTAAAAGAGATGAATTAGCTTATCTTTTAGATTTGAATAATAAAACTAAATCTGATGTTTTATTGGAGTTAATTAAGAATTCTTATGGTTTATCTGATGATGAGGTTAGTTTTATTAAAAATAATGCTAGTAAATTTCAGGATAATATTTATTCTTTTGTAGGTTATTTTGGGGATGAAAGTAAAGAGTTTTATATTGATACTGGTAAACAAAATGAGATGTTTAGTTGGGTTGGTGATATGACTATTAGGAGAGGTTGTATCAGTTATGTTGATGGTAGTTATGCTCATGAGGTTGGAAGTAATTCTACTGTGTATTATGATAATTGGGTTAATACTCATTTGTCTAATGGTACTGTGTTGTGGAATTATAAATATGATTATGGTTATTATGTTGGTGGAGAGTATGATGGTTTTATGACTTTTACATTTGCTAATAATCGTGTTGATGATTCTATTTTAAGATATTGGTTAAATCAAAAGGATAAAACTTATGATAATGGTTCTTTAGTTTATAGTAATGGTTTTATGAAGGCTGCTTATGGTGGTTTTATTGAGGGTTTATTAGTTATTTATTGGAATGATTTGGTTGCTGATATTTCTGCTTTAAGGTATAATGTTACTTGGGAGCGTGTAAGTCCTATGGTTATGAGTGTGCGTGATGATTTTTATCAAACAGTATTGAGTGGGGAGTCTTCGTTTAATTTTGGTCGTTGTGTTGTTGGAGATGTGGATAATGTTAGAGCATTTAATTTTGCTTGTTCTTCTACATTTTCACCAATTGAACATTATGTGGCTAGTGCACTATTTCCTAATGGTGGTGATAATGGGTCTGCTACTGTTGGTTTGGGATTTATATTAGAGTCTGGAGGTGTTTTGGAAGTTATTATGGATGAGGGTCATGTTTTGATTAGGATGAATGATAGTAATCGTAAGGTTTTGCTTTATGATATTGAAACTGGAATATTGAGGGATATGATTAGTGGTGTTTATGGTTCTTATTGTTATTCTAACCAGCAAACTGAATGGGGTGTGGATTTAGGAAATGAAATATTGGAAAATAAAGACATGATTACAGAATATTTAAATAGTGGTGATGGGGATTTAAGTGGTTTATCTAATCCTTTAATGAATTTATTGAAATCCAGTAATCTTTTTACTTATATGGGAGATCTGATTATTGGTGAGCTTTTTGATTCAGTATATAATAGAATAATTAAAATTGGCATTATTAATCCTTTAAATACAATAACAGATATAATAATGTATGCAGTAGGTGATTTTTTTAACACAGATTTAAACGAGTATGTTGAAAGATATGTCGCTGATCCTAAGTTTTGGGCAGGTATTGGTGGTGGATTATTGTTTGACGCTGGTAAAATTGCTATATTTACTGGAGTTGGTGCACCTGTAGGTTTAGCTTTAATGGGTGTGGGAACATTTTGCACTGCATATAGCTGTGGTTTGTTTGATATGGATAGTGAAGGTAATTATGTTGGTTTAACTGGTGAGAATATGGGTAATTTTGCTTTTTCAATGGGTTGTAATATTATTGGTAGTGGTGATGCAGCTTATGCTTCTAGGATTGCATTTAAGAGTATGGGTGGTGAGGTGTTACAGCAGTCTACTAAAAGGGTTGTTTCAGCAAGTTCTTATGGGGGATATTATAGAACAGTGTTACGTAGTGATACTAAAATAGTTTCATTTAAAAACCCTGCAAAGACGATGCCTGCAAAAAAATATTTAATGGATGAAACAGTAGGTGACACAAATGTAAAAAAATTAGGAAAATTGGGAACCGAGTATATTTGTGGTGTTGGGGGAGATTATATTTGGAGAGGTATTTGGGAGTCACAGTACTCTAATAATTAGATGTTTGGTGGTATGATTATGGATATTAATGTTAAATGTGTTTTTGTTTTTATTTTTTGTGTAATATTTGTTTTATCATGGCATTGTTATAATTATTATACAATTTGGAATCCTAATCCCATTGTAGAAAAAGATAATTGGCCATCTAGGCTATTTTATATATCTTTTATTTTAATTGCTATTATTATTCCACGTATATAATTTTGAGATAATATTATTTTGGGTGTATGT
>OLSA01001455.1_pt1 | contig 19487 bp, 9 predicted proteins | sample 1672731 | NCBI WGS metagenome assembly OLSA01 (sample SAMEA3136718, study PRJEB25190) | human gut metagenome | biome: human gut; feature: human-associated habitat; material: faeces | place: Austria | collected 2013
TTCCGCGAGCAATGCGTGTCAGCCTTTACGCGCATCGGGCGCGACGAGCTGCCGGCTTCGGCCGGTACCGGCACGCCGCTGGATGATACCTATGAGCGCGAGTATGTGTTTTTGCGAAACTCGCGCAGCGTGTGCCGGGCCGATACTATAATCACCGTCACGGGCGATTCCATGCTGCCGACCTTCCGCGACGGCGACGAACTGCTGGTGGAATATACGCCCGAGATACGCGAGGGCGAGATCGGCATTTTCGTGGTCGCCGGCGAGGGGTTCGTCAAGGAGTATCGCAGCGACGGCCTGCATTCCCACAACCCAAAGTATAAGACCATCCGTCCGATGCAGGACGACAACTTCCGCTGTGTGGGCCGCGTGCTGGGCGCGGTCACCGAGGATATGCTCGCCACGCCGCAGGAACTCGCCGTGCTGAGCGAAGTCTATTCATCCCGGCAGGACAGCTGAGCAAAATGCCGCCTAATCCGGCGTATCTCTTTTGCGCCGGTTTATTTCCTCATACCCTTGGGAGGTGATCGTGTGGTCAAGGCGCCCAAGCCCGTCAAGGTTTATGTGGGCGTTGACGTTGCGTTCGATGATTCCGGCCGGATGCGACCGCGCGTCATACACTGGGAGGACGGCAGCCGGTATAAGATCGACAGAGTTTTGGACGTTCGGCCCGCGCCCGCCGCGCGCGCAGGAGGACAGGGAGACAGGTACAGGATACGGTTGCTGGGGAAGGAGACGTGTTGGGAGACATATATCTTTTTCGAGCACAATGCGGACTGCAGCAGTCAGATACCTGGACGCTGGTTGGTTGAACGAAAGACCTGCTAACAAAAGTCAAGTAGAAATTTCAGATTTGGGGGAGCGGCAAAAAGACAACACAAAATCAAGCCGCTGAGCATCTCAAAATTAAAACGGCGGCCAGCCAGATGGTATAGAGTGTAAAAATCAGTCGTGCTCCAGGGATTCCAAGTAGGCTTTCACAGAAGCGTAGTAGATGCGCAGGAACTTGTTGGCAGAGGCCATCATGTAGACACGATATGGCTTGCCTTCAGAGCGTTTCTTGTCCATGAACTGGTACACCGGCTCGTCTATTGGAGCACATTGCAGGATGACGCTCATCACCAGAAAGAGCGTCCTGCGCAGTGAGGCAGATCCTCGCTTGGAAATGCTACGGCTACGGACATCTATTTGACCGGATTGGTAGGGCGGGGCGTCAATACCCGCAAAGGCAACCAACGCTTTTTTGGAATGAAAACGGCGTACATCGCCAATTTCAGCCAGGAGTTGAGGGCCGAGGGTTGGGCCAACACCAAACATCCCCATCACTACAGGATACTCCGGCAGAGAAGCTGCCAGGGATTGCATCTCCTGTTTGAGAGCAGCTAACGCGGAAGAAGTTGTCTGGAGTTGAGAAATGGCCTGTTCTACCAAAAGTTTTGCCGTATCCGTTTTCGGTATGACACCGAAGTGTCTGCAAGCAGAGGCATAAATATCCAGCGCCTTATCCTCGCTGAAATTGTAGCCGTGCTTTCTGCACCACTTCTGGTATTGGGTAGTAAAGGCCTTCTCAGACCGGCCACAAACGCACTCGCAATGCCAAAAAGTAGCGACAAAGTCCACCCACTTCTCGCTGCCATCGGCGCGGGGCGGACTGGTAAACAAGCGATTTGCGTCTGGGAAGGTGGTGTCCAGCAGGGAGATCAGGTTATTCTTCAGCATGGTCTGAACTTTGGAATACTGTTGGTACTGCCGGTAGCAGATTTTCAGCATGAGTCGGGTATCCTCCTCCGGGATATATCTCGGCAATGTGAGCCAGTGGTCAAGACCGTAGTTGGCCAGCTTTACGGCATCCTTTTTGTCGGTTTTGGCCCGTCTTAAACTGTTGTTTCCGTAGTCATGCACCAGCATTGCATTGACTACCGAGACATAAAGGCCCGCGTCGTGGAGCAGCCAGGCCACCGGAGCATGGTAATTACCCGTGGATTCCATCACCACACGGGTCTCGCCGTCCAGGCTTTTGAGCAGTCCTGCCAGCTCGCTCAGTTCATTGGCGGTGTGACGTACTTCAAAGGGTGAAACCACTACCTCTCCGAAGGGCCGCATGACTGCAATCATGCTCTTACCCTTGGAAACATCGATGCCAACGCAGTTCATTCACATTCCTCCAATACAAAGAATCTGCAACCGGAATCCATCTTTTCTCGCTGCCGATTCAATCTATTGGGTGACACGAACTCTCCGGCATCCGGTGGCTCAACCTGCTCAAATCGAACGCTGCAACAAGAGGATGGCTGACAGTCTTTCGAACGGACATAAAAGCCCAAGGAGGGATTGGTCAGCCAGTTGCTCCCCTTATTGTAGCTTAGGCACGAGATGGAGAGAAAGCCGGACTGGCTGCCCGGCTTTCCTGTCCAAATTTATTGTAATAGGAGGGAACCACGATGGAAAGACACAACCCGATAGGATTCGCCTTTATGCGCAGGCGCGCAGAGCAGCTTTTTGAAGAGGGAATGACGGCAGGCGCGATTCGACTGCTTAAGGCGGTGGATGACGCGCAGGTCCGGCGCTTTGAGGCCGCTTCCGGCCAGAAAGCGGCGGAAGAAACGGCCGAACGGAGTTTTGTTAGCACTCATTTTAGATGAGTGCTAATTTTTTGTGAAAAATTTGTGAACTTATATTTTGCTAACTTCGCAGTGGACACTTCTTTTCCAGACAGAGAAAGACGCAAGCCATATTTCTATGACTCGCGCCTTTCTACATAACTTACTTTTCTATTCTTCTGTTTCCAATTCCAAATAATCATTTCTTATAATAATCTGATCAGCTCTTCAATATCTTCCATTTTTGTCCCCCAGCTTGTTGCAAAACGGACAACGGTATGGTTCTCGTCATATTTCTCCCAAAAACCAAACTCCACCTTTTTGCCCAGTTCTTCCATCTGGCAGTCTTCCAGGACAATGAAAATCTGGTTGGTTGGAGAATCGATAAAGAACTGATATCCTTTTTCTTTCAATGCCTGTTTTAACCGATCTGCAGTCTCAATGGCATTTTTACTGATCTTACAGTACAGATCGTCTGTAAATAAGGTATCAAACTGGACACCTGCCAGTCTTCCTTTTGCCAAAAGTGCTCCCTGCTGCTTCACCAGGGTCATAAAATACTTTGGCGCTTTCTTTGGGAATACCACAGCCTCACCGCACAGTGCCCCTACCTTCGTTCCACCGATATAAAACACATCCGTCAGTCTGGCAATATCCTCTAATGTCACATCCGTTTCCTTGCTCACCAGTCCATATCCCAGGCGGGCTCCGTCTAAAAATAACGGCATCTCATACTGTCTGCACACGGCAGATAATTCCTCCAGTTCCTTCTTTGTATACAGTGTACCATATTCTGTTGGATGAGAAATGTAAACCATTCCAGGAAATACCATATGTTCGTGATTGGCATCTCCATAAAAACGCTCCACATAAGCCTTTACTGTCTCTGCCTGAAGCTTGCCATTTACCTGAGGCAAAGCCAGTACTTTATGCCCGGTATATTCAATAGCGCCAGCCTCATGGCCATTCACATGGCCGGTTTCTGCAGCGATCACGCCTTCATAGCGGTTTAACATAGAAGCGATCACTACGGCATTGGTCTGGGTACCTCCTCCTAACAGATAAATTTCTGCCTCCGGACACCCGCAGGCCTTGCGGATCTTTTCTTTTGCGGACTCTGTATATTTGTCAAAACCGTAACCTGGCAGCTTCTCCATATTGGTTTCTACCAAGCGCCGCAAAATTGCCTCATGAGCACCTTCACAATAATCATTTACAAAAAATAACATTTCTCAATTCCTCTTTTCTATAGAATCTTCCGCTTCTGTCCAAAATGATGGAAACGGTTTACAAACAATAATCCACGGAATACCCAGTCGATATACATACCATACCAGACACCCATGACTCCTAAGTTTAGTACCTTAACAAAGAAATATGCGGACGCGATCCGGAAAATCCACATAGACGCCACAGAGACATACATGGTAAACGGTGCATCAAAGCTGGCTCTTAAAGAATACGGAATGGTGAATGCCAACGGCCATACCACCATGGCAAGGCTATGGGCAAACAGCATCTCTGCCGATGTCCTAGTCGCTTCCGGGGACAGGTTGTAGATTCCCACCACCTGATTGCGGAACAAGATCATAAGAGAACAGATCACCACTAAAGCCGCATAGTTGACCAGTACCAGCTTTTTTGTGTACTGCTTTGCCTGTTCCCATTCACCAGCGCCTACGCACTGACCGACAATGGTGATGATACCAAGACCGATGGCGTTGCCTACCAGATATTCAAAGGTTACCAGATTACTGGCAACTGCATAGCTGGCAATTGCCACGGTTCCCAGAGAAGACACCAGACTCTGCAAAAATAATTTGCCAAACTGGAACATAGTATTTTCCATGCCGTTTGGAACACCGACTTTTAAGATGTCTTTGATCATCCTTCCGTTAAACCGCAGTTCCTGGAGATTGCGGATCCGGATCACATTCTGTGGTCTCTGGATCAGAAACAGCATCAGAATAGCAGCGAAGGCTCTGGATACCAGGGTCGGAATACCGACACCTTCAACCCCCATATGTAACCCAAACACACAGATCGCATTTCCTGCGATATTGATGGCATTCATGACTAAGGAGGCATACATGGAAACCTTGGAATTGCCCATGGCCCGGTACAATGCAGCGCAGGAGTTGTATACTGCCAGAAATGGGTACGATAATGCGGAAAGCCAGAAATATATCTGGGCATTTTCCATGACACTGTTCTCAACTTTGCCAAAAATCATGGCTAACAGATGCCGGTTACCAATCAGTGCGATCACTGCGATCACCACAGACACCATAGTCGTGACCAGGATCAGCTGACCAGCTGCCTCGCAGGCATTCTCCGGCTGTTTCTTACCAATATACTGGGCACAGACCACAGAACCACCGGTCGCCAGAGCAGCTAACATCTGAATGATCAGAATGCTGATGGAATCCACCAGGGAAACACCGGAAACCGCCGTCTCCCCGACCGCCGCTACCATGACCACATCGGCCATTCCCACCAAAACGGCTAAAAGCTGCTCCACGATCAAGGGGAGCAGCAGCTTCGCTAAGTCTTTTCTTGTAAACATACCTTAAAACCTCCCATATTCCTTCATGTCCCAGAACACCCGGTTCCACAAAATATGATATTCTTCGTAAAACGGGAATCGATCAAATTCCTGAAAGGCTTCTGCCATACTGCCATAATACCAGGCATGCATCCGCTTGTCCTTCTCATGGAACTTCTTCCAGAGCTCTTCCCCAATAATCAAATAGTCCGTGGCCGTACTGCGCAGATTGCTCAGTTTATCTCCAAACGCGATCATCTTCATATCTTCAGGCGCATGCTTCATCCGGTCAATCGTAGCCTGCTTCCGCTCTTGCCAGGTCAATAACTTATTCTCACTTTCTGCCTGCACCAGATCTGCTACCCGCTTTCCAAACTGCTCTTCCAGTTCTTCATAACGGACTCCCGCATCCTCGATCACATCATGAAGGTACGCCGCTGCGATCACCTCCGGATCTTCTGTCATCATTGCAACGATCATAGCTACCTCTCTTGGGTGCACAATATACGGAAGCTTACTTCCTTTTCTCAAAGCACCGGCATGAACATGGGCAGCAAATTCTGCAGCTTTCTGGATCATGGAGAATCCTCCCTCTATTTGTAAATGATAACTGCCTGGTAACCGCTTAGGTTCTTACAGTTATGTTAAATTTAGATTAATCATATCATACCACTCTGGAATTTTGAAGATAAACTTGTAAGAAGTCTCATTTTCTGCTATGCTATGGGTAATCAAAAGGAGGTTATTTTTATGAATCAGACAACACGCACCAGAAGTACCATGCACCAGCGGTCCAATCCTCTGGATTCTGATCTGCTGCAGGTCCTTCTCTTTTACATACTGCCATTTATTGTGATCAATTCCATTATTTTCTTCGTGGTCACTGCCAAGCCCAAATACGAACTGACCGTGGCACCGACTAACGACTATCAGACCACCACTGCGACATTTAAGATCACATCCCACATGCCGCTTAAGAATGTCACCATTACTTTTAATTCCCAGCCACTGGATCTGGTCAGTGTAGGAAAGAAAACCTATCAGGCGACTTTAACGGAGAATGGAATCCTGGATGTCTACATGCAGAACTTTAATGGCATGTGTGTCTCTAATTATGAGGTTGTGGACACACTGGATGATGAATGTCCGGATGTCGTTTCCTACGATATCGACAACGGTCTTCTGGTTTTGACCTTAAGCGACAGCCAGTCCGGCGTGGACTATTCCTCTCTCCATGCTACTTCCGCTGATGGTACCGTATATGAGCCATTATCCATTGATAAAACCAACGGTAAAGTCACATTCCAGCTTCCAGAAGGCGGTGTTACTGTTTCCATTAAGGATATGTCTGGCAATGAATACCAGCCGACCTTCTCTGTAGTAAAATCTACAGAAGGCACTGGAGATGGATCGGAAGGTACTGTTATTTTGCAGTAGCGGATGGATGCCTGTTATCATGTTTCGCAGATCATATGCCTGAAAATGTCAAAAGGCAGTACAGCCCCATCATCTTTGATGGGATCCTGTACTGCCTTTTGTCATAGGAAACTTCGTCCTATGACTCAAAAACGCTCCGCGGGATATGTCCGCTTACACTGACCAGAATCACGCGCCAAATCTTACGGACGTTCGATTAATAGGAATTTCTCCGTCCATACAGCCGGTTCATCTGTCTGCACCGTTTCTGGATCTCCGGTGTAAAAGCTCCTTTTTTCATTCTCCAGGTCCAGTTTCCACCCAGGGTAGATGGCATGTTGATTCTTGCCTCTGTTCCCAGACCCAGATAATCCTGCATCGGGATTACCGCCAGATCTGCCGTACTTGCAAGAGCCAGACGGATCACTTCCCATGAAAGTTCTTTCTCCCATCGTGTTTTTTCTGTTACTTCCGGTGCTGCACAGGAAGTATAAAGATTTTCTTTGTCCAGATCATGGATTCCCATATAATCATTAACAAATTTCTTGTCTTCCGGGCTTAAGCTGCGATACCAGCCCACAACCGTATCATTGTCATGGGTTCCTGTATACACCACACAATTCTGTTTATACAGATACGGCAGGTAGCTGCTTTCTTCCCCTGCCTGAAAGGCAAATTCCAGCACTTTCATACCCGGGAATCCTGTATCTTCCAACAGCTTCAGAACGCTTGGTGTTAAAAATCCAAGATCTTCTGCAATGATATTAACCTTGCCGAAGACCTCCTTGATCTTCTCAAAGATTGCGATTCCAGGACCATCCTCCCATGCGCCATGAATTGCAGTGGTCTCTCCGAATGGGATCGCATAATATTGGTCAAAGCCACGGAAATGATCGACCCTCACCATGTCATACAGCTCAAAGCTGAACCGGATTCTCTTCATCCACCAGGAAAATCCTGTTTTTTTATGGTAATCCCACCGGTATAAGGGATTGCCCCATAACTGTCCCGTAGCAGAAAAAGCATCTGGTGGACATCCAGCTACTGCGACCGGCTGACATTCCTCATCAAATTGAAATAATTCCGGGTGAGCCCAGCTGTCCGCACTGTCAAATGCCACATAAATAGGAATATCACCGATGATCTGAATATCCTTGCTATGGGCATATTCCTTCAACGCTTTCCACTGTTTTAAGAAAGTTACCTGCTGGAATTCGTAAAAGCAGATCTCATCTTCCAGTTCTTTCTGGTATCTGGCGACCGCTTCTGGTTTCCTCAGTTTGATATCCTCATCCCACTGACTCCAGCTCTTTTCGCCAAATGCTTTCTTTACTGCTGCGTAAAAGCAATAATCGATGGTTTCCGGACTTAATTCTTCCTCAAATTTCTCTTTTAGGGATTTTCCTGCTTCATTTTCCTCTTTTTCCAGCCGTTTTAGGCGATCATAAGCTTTGCGAAGCACCTGAAACCTGGTCTGATACACCGCTTCATAAGAGATCTCTTCTGGATTCTGACCGCAGTCCGCCTCCTGACATTCCTCTTCTGTAAGAAGCCCTTCCTCCTTCAACTGATCTAAATCAATAAAATAAGGATTTCCCGCAAATGCAGAGAAAGACTGATAGGGCGAATCTCCATATCCTGTAGGCCCCAGAGGCAGAATCTGCCAGTAATTCTGTCCTGCCTTCCATAACTGATCAATAAATTCATATGCCTCTTTTGAAAATGTACCAATTCCATACTTTGATGGAAGACTTGCAACGGGCAGCAATACGCCACATGTTCTCATGCCCTGATCCTCCTTACTGTTGTTCTATACTCCCAGATTCTCACTGCGCTCGATTTTGTGAACAGATTTGAGTGCATCTGATAGAAAATCCAGCCGCTGAAAGATTCTGTCACTATCATCAGTGTAGCGAGGAATGGTTCTTTTGGCAAGTCTTTCTATGTATCAGTAATAAAAGTAACAGGAGAAGAAGCAATACCGGGACTAAAAAGATGGTGATCTTTAAAATCTGACGGATCAATTCCTTCCAAAAGCTTTCTTCCATCATTTCTTTTTGTTCTTCCTCCGATGATCCTGTCTGGTTCATGGTGATCTCTGGCATCTTTTTGTATACCGCCTTCCAGGCGTATCCCGTTTCTGCCGGGAGCATGACCACATCTCCATAGATCACCTCACAGTCCGCCACATATTTTTCTCCCTCTGCCTCTGCTTTCCGGTACCAATACCCGTCTTCTCCAAGCCACGGTCCTCCTTCCCATCTGGTAGACGTGATTTTATAATATTTTGGAGATAATCCGGCCAGTTTTAACAGTTCCTTCGCATATGCCGCAAAAGGATCTCCTTCTTTGGCTCTCACCACCTGATCACCCAGATAGTAGGCTTCTGCATCATATTGCTGGACCGTGATCGGGAGAGAAAATCCATCCACCCACCTCCAGTTGGTAAACTCTGCATCTTTGACCGGAAGTTCTGCTTCTGTCTCCACTCCCGTATCCTGATCCTTTACCCATGCATGATACGTTTCCGGAAGCTGTTCAGCCTGTTCTACCGCTGTGTACTGGACCGTTTCCTCCACCGCCTGTTCTTTCTGCGGAATTTCCTTCTTAATCTGCTCCAGACTTTGAAGTTCATACCTGGCGGTTCCATACTGATAGATCTGGGCTGGGCGGTATTTTTCACCGTAAGCTTCTAAAAAGGCATCACTGATGATCTGCATCGTTTCAGGCTTCTGCTCCGCCTGCACTTCTATCCCCATAAAATCTCCATATTCAATCAGAAAGATCACCATGAATACCGATAGCAACCGAAACATTCTCCGAAGCTTCTTACTTCTTACCATTCTTCCGTTTCCTTTCCCATATCTGTTTCACAAAGCAGAGCATCAGCAATGACGTACTGCCTGCAAAGACCAGAATCCATACCCATGGAATTTCTTCTTCTCCATAGCCAAGTCTTGGGATCTTCTGAGCGGTGATACCTCCAAAGGTTTGTTTTCCTCCCTTATTTCGTCCCTTTCGGTATTCTACAAAGATCCTTCCAATCAGACGTTCTTCCTTTTCCGGCTGTTCTGGTGTCTCCTGTATCGTTTCCTGCTCAGTCTCTGGAATGGTTTCTGTCTCCTTTTCTTCCCGTTCCGGTCTGGTTGGACGATCTGGTCCGGTGGTTTCTTCCGGTACAGTAGTCTCCTCTGGTCTGGTAGTCTCTTCCGGTCTGGTGGTCTCTTCTGGTCTGGTAGTCTCTTCCGGTCTGGTGGTCTCTTCCGGTTTGGTGGTCTCTTCCGGCTCTGTTGGTTTTTCTGGTTCTGTTGGCGTCTCCTTTTCTTTATTTTGAACAGTCAGTTCCACCAGTGCCATCTCTCCATTTTGGTAAGAATTCATCCCTGCTTTCCCTGAAAAATACCACTGATAGACCTGATCAGAGCACACATAACCATCTGGTGCCGTGATCTCCCGCAGTTCATAACGATACGGCTTTCTCGTTCCATCAGCCGCCAGATACGAAACTGGCAGTCCAACCGCCTCCGCAATACCAGAAACATCGGTGACCATTTTCCTCTCTAATACCGGAGTTTCCGTCAGTGGCTGCCTGATTTGTACCGGTCCCAGTTGTACCTGCTCCGTCCCTATTGGCTCTGCCTGTGCCTGCTCCGCAAGCTCCTCTTTTCCCAGAAAACAGGTCCACAAGGACCATCCGCTCCATTCCGGTTGTTGAAATGCCTGTAGCTGGAATACTGCGCCTGCCAGTACTTCCCCATGTTCCCCTTCTTTTCTGATTTTTAGCTTTCCCTTCACCTCCTGATTTTCTAAAACCACCAATGTAAATTCCTGGTCCAGCTCATAAGTGATCGAAACCGGCTCTGCCCTCGTGTAATAATCCGGGGCGATTTCTTCCGCCAGCCAGTAATCACCGCTTTCTAATCCGGTAATTTCATGAGGCCGGTAATCCCCCTGCTGATAGCCTTCTGGAATAATTCCATTCAACTTCTCTAATTCCGAAAAACGGCCATCGGTGCCACTGATCCACCGCTCCACCAGAAATTCCGGCTTTGGATCGAATATTCCCGGTTCATCAGCCCGATATAAAACCAGCACAGCGCCTGGCTGCTGCTTTTTCTCTGTGCCTTCCCGCTTATCAATCCACAATTTTCCGGGTCTGTTTTCAATGCTATACTGTTGGACATCTCCCGTTTCCTCAATCGTGATCCAGGTATCCTCTACTTTCCGATATCCTTTAGGCGGTTTTTCTTCTACCAGACAGTACCTTGCCCCCACAGGGAGATATTCTATCCGGCGCATACCTTCTATTGTCAGCCACGCTGCCGCATAAGCATTGATCTTCGGCAGCTTCTGATAATCAAACTGGTACTCAAACTGACAGGTTTTCCGGTCGTCTGGCAAAGTCTGATACACTTTTATGCGGATGATCTCTCCTTCATCAGTCCGAAACTTTAAAATCACCTGTTCTGGAAAATCTGTCTCTTCCTGTTGCTTGCTCAGCTGTTCCACATCCACACAAACAGCCCTATAAGCCTTTTTCTGGTATTCCCAGCCGACACAGGTTCCTTTCCTGGCTCCATAAATCTGATACATCTCCTCAAATTCCGGAATAAATTCCCGGAATCGTTTCCCATCATCCGTGGTAAACGTATATACCGGAGACTGGCGCTGGTTCCCTGTGTATAGTGAAAATACTGCCCCATTTAAGAGGACTTCCTTTCCTCCTGTCTTCTCATATTTCTGGATCTGTATCCTGGTATGATCGTCTGCCATGGTAACCTGTTGTACTGCCTTCTGCATCTTTACTTCAATCTCCATCGGCTTTGCAGTCACAAATCCAGCTGGTGTTTTCAATTCCTCCAAAAGGAAGGTCCCTGCTGCCAAAGGGGTTAAGAGCCTCGGTGTTTTTCCAGTTGTCCATCGGGCGACTTCTTTCTTTTTGATTTCCAGTCCCTGTTTTTCCAACCGATATAATACCAAAAGCGCCTGTTCCACTTGATCGTAGCTGTATTCTGACGTCAAAATGCTCTCTTCTGCGATTTTTTCTGTTTTTCCCTCTGCATTTTTCTTCGTCATTTCCAACACATTTCTAGTCAGTCCCGGCGGCGCATCTAATTTTTCAATCTGGACTTTGATGGTCTCATCTTCCATTTCTGTTTTCTGCAGATTCCTTGTCTCACCAACCCATACCGCCACTGGAAAGCCTTTCACAAATCCATCCGGGACTTTCCGTTCCTCCAGAATATAACAGCCTGCAGGAATCCTCTTTAAACAGTCTGCCTGTCCATCTGTCATCCCATGGTCAAACGGATCATTGGGACTTTTTTCTGACGTGATCCAGATATTTTCCAACACATAACCTTCTCCCTGCCGATGCCAGAGACTGCCATCCTCATACAGCTCTTTCCCTTCTTTCTTCTGGTAAACATTCTGGTTAAAAGCCGGTAAATGATCCGAAATTTTCTGCCGCACCAGCTCCCCGTCCCGGTCATAAAGATCCGTTGTTTTTCCATACCGTTCCTGACTTTTCTGATAGTAAACAGGTAGTCCATGGGTATCCAGAACAGGATTCACACGTTTTAGAAAAGCTCCATTGTTTTTATCCTTCAATTCTTCTCCATGTAAGCTCTGTCCTTTCTGATTCTGCCTCAGGGTCTGTTCCTGATGACTGTTTTCCCCATGTTCTGACTTCCAGCTTCCAGTTAAATAACCTGATTCTACTTCCGCAGAATCACTCTGATACTCTCCTACTGTCGCTGGCCGTTCTGTCCGTATTTTATCTCTGGCAATTACATGCCCATAAGCATCTTTTGCCACATTTACCGGCCACACCAGGATCTTCTTTTTCCCTTTTCCAGTACCCGAAATCCCTGCAAGCTGATCGAAGCTGCCGTTGGTTCCATCAAAATCTTTCACAAGATACGCCATTCCTGTCACCGGATCAACCAGAGAATCCCGCAGCCCATCCTGATCCAGGTGATAAATATGGGTTCCCTTTGCCACCTGGAACATCTGATTAACAGAAGAATATCTCGCCTTGGTCAGATCTCCTCCGTTCAGTTCCAGATACCGTTTGCCATCCCGGATGGCGTAAAGAGAATGTTCCGGGCTTTCATCATCCCACAGATACTCCGTCAGACGCAGACCCGCCAGATCATAATACAAAATATCCGTATCCGGCCGTTCCACTTCTCCTGCATCCCACATTTCTTTTTCGCCATCTGTCCGCAGACCATAAACGGTCTTAGAACCCGCATAACCCTGTTTTACATACATTCTTGTCACATTTCCCATTCCATTTCGCAAAACCGTCACACCCTCATAACTGTAATCCTCTGTGTCTCCGGAAGGAGTGATCTCAATGGCATCATAAAGCGCCATTTCCGCGCCTTTTATATAAGGATGTTTCTCCGAATTGCTCCACTTTTTTACTTCCAGCTGGATTGGTGCATTTTCCACATAAATCCTGGCATTGGAACCGTATACCGCCCCCTGGATCTGCTGTTCCATATCTCCTTCCTGATAATAAGTGACCTTATCAGAATAGATTTCCACTGCAATCGGACGGCACCGGACATATCCCGCTGGTGCTTTTATTTCTGCGATCACATACACGCCAGCACCTAATGCATCTGGCAGTTCTGCATAGCCAACCGTCTGCTGTCCGGTTTTCGTGGGAGTTTCCGTTCCATCATTATATTCCTTCTGCATCTGTCCATTCCGCACCGTCGCATAGGCAGACTGATCCTGTAAAATGATCTGATCCTTTTCCTCACACATAGGTGTTCCTGCTGCCACCTCACCGCTGAAAAGTTCATCCTCATCCACCACTTTTCCAAATAACCGTCCCCATAAGCCTCTCTGTCTCTTCACTGGCCGGATATTCTCCGCTCCCATGGCAGTCAGAAACTCCTGACTTCCTGTAATCATAGTCTTCTTTTCATAAAACAACACCGCCCCCTGTCCATCTGCTGTCTCCTGGCGTTTTCCACGGTAGATCCGGAAAATGGCATCATCGTGAAGAAGATTCTCATGGGTCTGGGAATCCAGCTTTTCTATGCGGAGACCGGTTGTATAAAACTGATCCCGAAAAACACCAACTGCATAACCAGACAAAGCTGTCCCTTTCTGTCCCCGGACCGGTTCTGTCACTGTATAAGGAACCAGCATAGGCGCATAGATCCCAGCCTCTGCTTTTAGAGAGCCCTGCATGGTTCTGGTTCCATCTGGCAGAATTCCTGCCGCTTCTGATTCGGAACTATAACAGTAAACTCCAGAGATTTTCTTTCTTCCGCTCTGGTTTTCCGAGATGTAATAAGGATTTGCATAACCTGGCAGATATGGATTTTCTGAACTTTTCCGGACATCGTCCCCATTATAGTAATTCTTGTATGGACGATACTCCGATTGAGTTAACATAAAATATCCTCCCTCTTGGATTTTGCCGGTTGTCAATCCATACGGATACACCTGAAAATCACCTGAATGGCTATGCGCCTGAACCACCTTCTGCTCTTCTCCAAAGCGGATCTGATACCGGCTTTCCATCAGCGCTGTTTCCATTTTCATGTCATACCGATAAAATGGATCATAAGCTCCAGCCTTATGATTCTTTATGTCAACTGCGTTCTTCTCATAAACAGACGGCACGATGATTTCCTTAGGTTCGTCAATCTCATAATGCTTGTTCGCAAAATCCTGAAGCTCATCATATTTGGGCTGTTGTTCTGCTGCCACATACACACCATAAGGCAGATAGGCAGAAATTCCAAAATAATATCCTTCCGATTCATCGCCAAAGTTCTCATCACAACAAAGGGTAGCTGAGTCCTGGTCCTTTCCACCCGCAGCATCCGGCTCCCAGGCCACTGCATAAATCTCATCCAGATCGTAGGTGAAAAATGGTTTCAGATAATTCTGCGCCTTCTGAATGGCCTCCCACAACGCCAGATCCAGCAGCTCATCAGAATATGCGGAAGCTTCTTTTCCTTCGATTTCCTTCGTTTTTTCCTTTTCCCTGGTCAATTTTCTGACCTCATCATCCAGATACCAGTCGATGGCAAACTGTCGGACCATATCTGACACCTTTGCATTTTCCAGGGTTTCCTGCCGCCGGTTCACCAGATTTCCAATGGGACGCGCAGAGGTATAGGTCGGGGCATGATCGTCCCACAGATCCTGATTGGCCACCCGGATGGCAGCAAAAAACTTCTCATAATTCGGTATGTTTCCATTGCGTTCCAAAACAGCCGTATATCCCGGATTCTGTGCTTTTTGGATCATGCCATCCGGACCATAGCTGTACAAGCTTTCGTTGGCAATCACTGCTGTATAAGAATTCTTCTGGATCGGCTGCTGGCGATGAAGCACCCTGGTATGAATCCTTGGAACCAGTCCCGGATATTTTTCTTTCTCTTCCAGAATCGAAATAGGATTTCCCTTCTGATCCACCCAGCAAACTTCTCCTGCTTCATCCCGATAAAGACTTTCCAGATTGGATTTCAGATAGATTTTGAAGCGGAATCCCGACAATTTTCCTTCTCCCGGAGTCTGGTCTCCATACTCTTTTGCATTTTTCCGGTTTTGAATCGTCTTCACGATCTGAACCTTCTGTTGGATGATCCGCTCCTGCAGATTAACAGGATTTTTTCTGGTATTTTCCTCACTTCCAGGACGCCCTTCTCCGTCCTGCCATGGGCTGTCCTGTCCCGGATAACAAAGCTTCTGGAATTTCACATAGCTTCCTGTCTGTTCTGCTCCAGCTTCTGCCTGCCGGTACGCCTTTACATAAGCACCCCTGAAATCCCGGTAATAGGCGCCGCTCCCGATGACATCTCCTGTCTTCCAGCCGCTATTTTGCCGGACAAGATCTGCCGAAGACAGTGTGATCAATCGCTCTGGAACCACCAGACGCAGTTCCTGTTCCAATGGTTCTTTCTCATCCGTAAGCCGGTTTCCAAACTGATCTGTGTAAGCACCTGCCACATGAACGAACTGTTTTCCACCAATACTCTGCAGCGGAAGCTCTCTCCATACCTTCTCTTCCCTTGTCATGGTCACAGTTCTGGTGTCCTGGCGCCACTGGGTTTTGGGAATTCTCTGTCCACTAACATCCAATGGAACCTCTCCCACCTGATAAAAACAGGTCTCCCGGACCATGTTGGAAATGATCTGCCCACTTCCATCAGCCTGACTGTCTGGAACAAGGAGCGCCGAATAATAACTGATTCCTGATTCCGAGACCTGTACTGTCATTTCCGAAAATGTACCGAAGCTCTCCCCATCTGTCTGGGAATAATGGGCATAAACGTACCTTGGATCTTCCTTCGGATCATCAGGAACATACTCCAACCGATGATAAACACCAACACTTCCACCCGGCTCCATAACTCCGTAATTTTCTGGATTTCCAATGACAGACCGATACAACGTGATCTCGTAATGGTCTTTCGATTCTCTCATCTGTTCCAGACCACCATAAGACAGACCTGGGTTATCCTCATAATCATCTAAGACCGCCCATAATGCCTCTTCCACCGTCACACGGGTTCCATCCACAAACTTTGGAAGCTGCACCGTCTGGACCGGGCTTCCATATGTAATTTCCGTTCCATGCGTTCCCCGGTCATAGATTCCCCGGTCTGCAGTAGAATACCGTCCATTTTCCGAAGGTGTCCGATAGCCATTGGCCCGCAGTGCCGCTTCCAGTTTTGCTTTGAAAAACGCTTCAGAACCTATGGTAAATGGTTTCTCCAGCATTTCAGCCACCTGGTCTTCATTCATAGCGGGTACCGCCGATTTGATCACCTCTTCCGTCTGTTCCCGGTCGATCTCTTTTTCAGATACAATCTTAAAATCACGGATACGGAGATTTGCCGGTTTTTCCTGCACTTCTATGGAGCCATCGGCCTTGTAACGGATATATTTCCCTTCTTCTCCCGTTTCTACCGTCACAAAAACAGGATTTCCATCTGCATCCATAACCGGACGCTCTTGATAATCCCCATATGGAACCTGCGCTTCCACCGTTTTTTCTCCAGCCTCTGCCCGGTAAACCTTCGTGTCAACCGGCAGATTTCCTAATAACACATCAAATCCTGCCTCTCCTGTCTTCTCTGACTGCACCATGAAAAAAAGTTCATTATAATCGGGATCATCGTAGGAACCAGTCGGATGTTCTGATGGCCGGACTTCATAAAACAGATTTCTGGTCACCACACCATAGCCTTCTCCCTGCTTTTCCTGCTCCTCCTGCCCAAAAGTCTGGCCTGCATTGGTGATCCCCTGATTTTTATTAGAAACAGAAAGTTCATAGCCTTCTGACCGGGTCAATTCCTTGATAAAATAGTCACCAAGAAATAACGGCCGTCCAATCCAGCAATTTCTATTTTCTGACTCTAAATCGATATAACTTCGTACTTGCCCTCTATCTCCTGTATAGTCATCCACAGTTTCATTTTTTGTATACAGATTTTTCGGTGACCGGTCCGCAAATCCATTTTCGTTTTTCCGGATTTTTCCAGCTTCATAATCATAAACATGACCGGGGGCCTCCGTATTGACCAGAAAAGACGCGTCCCCATACTTGTCCGTTGCAGCCACCGCCACCAGATTTCCCTTTTCATACACAATTCCCGTCTTTCCATCGGGATGCCGGATCTCTTCCGCTGCGAACAAACCATAAACCGCCCCTTCCAGCACAGCGTCTGCCTGCACTTCCCCATAAGAATCAAATCCCGGATGATCTTCTTCTCCCTGTTCTAACATCATATCCCGCTTGTTGATATGGATCTCACCTTCTGTCCGGTGGTCATATACTCGGAATGCATTTTCCTCTCCATCCTGATTATTACAGTGGCTGTACTGATCCGAAGGACCTTGTGGCTGAATGTCACCGACACTTTCACTGGCTAATGCCTCCTCATAGGCTTTCTCGAACAGATCCGTACCTCCAGTGCCATTTGTGCCAATGTCTTCCAGGTCATCTCCGGACTGCACAGTAATGGCGCGTCCCACAGCTGATCGTGTAGCGCGTCTCGCATCTGATGATGTGGCACGTCCCGCATCACTTGGCGTTGCCTTCTCTGCCAATGACGGGGTTGCCTTCTCTGCTGATGACGGCGTTGCCTTCTCTGCTGATGACGGCGTTGCCAGGTTTTCTTGCGCAGCATTTCTTTGCAAAATCTCCAGAACCTTCTCCGGCCATTTGATAACCTGCGGCTGGTACTGGAAAGTACTGGCTTCTTCCACCGGATAATACTGTTTTTCCATCTTTACCACCGCCGCCTGTTCCGTTTTCGCAATTCGGGAACTGAGACTGGCTGTGATCTGCCCGCTGTATTCTCCTGTAAATTGGGCATTTGCGCCATGTTCTGAAGAATCAGTCCGAATGATCTCAATGGGTACATCATCCTGATGTTTTCCATGAAGCGCATAGCCATCTCTGGCCTGTTCTTCCTGAAAGGCATAGCTGTACCGCAGTGAGATAAATGCCTCATATGTCTCTTCTGCATCTGCCTGGCATCCCGACTGGGCAAAAGCATCCTCTCCAGAAGCAGACGCATCTGCCCCATCATTTATCCAATGAAAATGAACTCCTGGATACTGATCCGCATAGTCCTCACAGGCTTCTATACATGCCTGCCAATCCTCCTGCAAACGTTCATTTTCCTCCTCAGCTTCATCGATCTCGTCCTGATTCGATACCTTTCCATTTTCATCAGTCTCTTCCTCTGGAATTTCAGCCAACGCTGGTTCTGGGTGCCCATCGCAAAATGTCTTTTCATAATGATATCCATGATTGACCGTCTGACAGATCTTCCCATCATCTCCTGTATGTAAAGAGGAAATAAACCGGAATCCGTCCCAGCTAACCGTATCATCCTTATGATAGCTGAGATATGGATCTCCACCGCGGCAGATCACTCCATAACCATCTTCATCCTGAATCTGATCCTGATCATCAAAGCGCTCATACAAGCGGAAAATAGACCCTTCCAATGGTTTTCCCGTTTCGTAATCATACTTATAAAGCTGGACATTATAATTCGTTTCCCAGTCCTCTTCATGACGATAAATCTGAAAATCCAGAGACCCTTCTGTTTCACCGGAGCTCCCACCGCCAACTGCCGCATAGTAGCTGGCCTGTCCCAGATCCATCTTCTCCTGGATATCCAGAAAAATACACCGTTGGTGACCTTCTAATGGAACCTTTCCACCAGCTACATGCTTGTGGGTTCCAGAACACTGGATACACTGCCATAATTCCAGGGTATCCTCATATAATTCTTCCGCTGACTGATATCCACTGCCTGCTCCGGCTCCATACGTTGTTCCAGCTGTATCGAACATGATCCGGAGACTGGAAGTCGGATCTGTCGTATGAAAGCGGATCATGGTATCCGTCTTTTCATAACTCCAGCCAGCGGGAACGGACGAGGTATATTCCGATCCATTCCAAAATTTCAGTGGAACTGTACGGATAAAATCCCGGTCCTTTCCACCTGGATCAAAGGAAATGGACAAGGTCTCCGGGGCGATTGCATATGGGTTCCCGCTGGATGTATGTCCTTCCAGCACCGCGGGACCTGCACCGATCGTTCCACTGCCTGAATTTCCATCACCAGAACCCCCACCCATCAGTCCGGCTAATGCCAGATACTCTTCTCCATGCGCCACTGCAAAATCCAGCCAGGCATATTTTTTTCTGGTAGAAGACAGATGTAATAACGTTCCTAAATCACTCTGTGTTACCGCTGGTGACAAGATCCGGAGACCATGAGCCGCTGCTTTCTCATTGATCTGCTGATAACACTTGTTGATGGTAGGCATATTTCCAAAACTGGCCTCCATGGACAATGCCGCCCAGAAAAGCAGTGCTGTCTCCGCACTTGAAAGCCCAGCCGAAGGCGCAAATGCCTGATACA
>OLSA01001456.1_pt1 | contig 19464 bp, 20 predicted proteins | sample 1672731 | NCBI WGS metagenome assembly OLSA01 (sample SAMEA3136718, study PRJEB25190) | human gut metagenome | biome: human gut; feature: human-associated habitat; material: faeces | place: Austria | collected 2013
ACTGCCGCCGATCAGCACCTCATGGTATTCCCGCAGTTTCTTCATCCTGAGCGGCTTATTTACCTGCAGATCCGTTGACACAAATGCAAGGTCTACCTTTCCTTCTTTTACCGCGTTGACCGAGTCCATGGTACTGTTATTTAAGATTTTGAAATGTACGTTCGGATAAATGCTGTTGAACTCTCCCATTGCCCGGAACAGGAAGCAGTGCAAGGCTGTCTCAGTCGCACTGATATAGATTGTCCCGTTCTCCAGACTGATCAGATTGCTCAGATCATTTTCCCCTTTAAAAAACTGGGCGCACCCTGCCGATACATAGCTGTAAAAGGTTCTTCCCTCCGGTGTCAGTTTCATGCCGGATTTGCTTCTGGTAAATAACCGACATCCCAGTTCATTTTCCAGGTTGTGTATCGTTCTCGTCACCGCCGGCTGACTCGTCTTCAGAACGCTGGATGCCTTTGTAAGGTTCTCATACTTCGCCACATAATAAAAAACTTTATAATATTCAAAATTAGAATTCATGTGCCTCTCCTTTGTTGTCTTATCCTGTCAGTTTTTCATCTGCCGTAAGTATAGCATGATTTTTTAGTTCTTACAATTGGAATCATAGCTTACTGAACATTCGGTGCGAATCCGGTCAAGTCATCATCGATTTTTCTACCAGAGAAACCAGTCTGGAGGTACTCTCCCTCGCAGTGAAACACCAAAAAGCCCTGGTATGCGGCACAACCGGATTTTCACCAGAAGAAATGCAGCAATTCCAGGACGCTACTACATTGATTCCAATGCTCTATACAGCAAATACTTCCAAACTGGTCAAATATAATGAACAAGCTTCTAAAACTGGTCACTTCCACACTAAAAAAGAATGTGCCTCGGCACATTCTCGCGCCGAGCGCGGTCGCTTGCGACATTCTTCATCTTCGTGCGAGTGCGCATCTCCGGCACGCAGTGCCTTTTATTTCATAGGAAATTCCTTTGGAATTTCCTATGAAACAAAAAAGAATTATCCCCATCACGTTAAGGATAATTCTTTCTTGTTTTACATTATGCTTTTGACATCTATTTTACTTTCAGTGTCCTCATGGAGTTCAGGATTGCGATTACGGATACTCCTACATCGGCAAAGACGGCTTCCCACATATTGGCCATGCCGAGGGCTCCCAGGATGAGGACCAGAACTTTGACACCGAGGGCAAAGACGATATTCTGATGTACGATCTGGAGAGTTTTTCCTGCAATTCTCATAATGGAGGATATCTTAAGGATATTATCATCCATCAGAACAACATCTGCGGCTTCGATTGCTGCATCGGATCCCATGCTTCCCATTGCGATTCCGATATCAGCTCTGGAGAGTACCGGTGCATCATTGATACCATCACCAACAAAACCGAGCTTTTCTTTCTCACCGAGTTCTCCGAGAAGTGCTTCAACCTTATCTACCTTATCCCCCGGAAGGAGATCTGTGTAGACTTCATCGATTCCAAGGCTTTCTGCTACTGCTTCACCGACATCTTTTCTGTCACCGGTAAGCATAACTGTCTTTTTGACACCGCTTTGTTTGAGCTGCGCGATCGCACGTTTGGCTTCCGGTTTGACCGTATCAGAAATTACAATGGTCCCGAGGAATTCTTTTTCAGCCGCCAGATATACGACCGTACCAGGGACTGTGCATGGCTCATATTCCACGCCTTTTTCTTCCATCAGCTTTGCATTTCCGGCATAGACAACTCTTCCGTCGATCTTTGCCTTGATTCCGTGTCCGGCGATTTCTTCAGCCTGTTCCACCCTGTCCATGGACAACTCACCAAGCTCCGCTTCTTCGTACGCTTTCTTGAGTGCTGCTGAGATTGGATGATCGGAATAGCCTTCCGCAAGGGCTGCCACTTCAAGAAGTCCTTCTTTTTCCCATCCGTTCGGAATAACTTCTGATACAACGAATTCACCTTTTGTCAGTGTACCAGTCTTATCAAATACAATCGTTTTCATCTCAGAGAGTGCTTCCAGATAATTGCTTCCCTTTACCAGAACGCCCTGTTTGGATGCTGCTCCGATTCCTCCAAAAAAACCAAGTGGAACAGAGATCACCAGTGCACATGGGCAGGAGATTACAAGGAAAATACATGCTCTCTGAATCCATTCTGCAAATCCACCGCCAAGAATGATTGGTGGAAGGAATGCAAGTACAACTGCCGCACAAACCACGATCGGCGTATAGTATTTTGCAAACTTTGTAATGAAGTTTTCTACATGTGCCTTTTTGCTGCTGGCATTTTCAACCAGTTCCAGAATCTTCGCAACTGTAGAATCATCAAACTCTTTCGTTGTGCGCACCTTAAGAAGTCCGCTTCCATTTACACAACCGCTGATAATCTCGGAACCTTCTGTTACTTCTCGCGGAACCGACTCTCCGGTCAGTGCAGAAGTATCTACAAAGGATGTTCCCGATACAACCACACCATCGAGAGGAACTCTCTCTCCTGCTTTGATGACGATCTCTGTACCAATCTCTACATCATCCGGATCAACCTGTTTGAGCTTTCCGTCTTCTTCAATATTCGCATATTCCGGACAGATATCCATCATTGCACTGATTGACTGGCGGGAACGGTTGACTGCATAACTCTGGAATAACTCCCCGATCTGATAGAACAACATAACCGCTACCGCTTCCGAATATTCCTTTACTCCAAGTGCACCAAACGTTGCTATACACATCAGAAAGTTCTCATCAAATACCTGACCATGACTGATATTGCGCACAGCCCGGTAAATGATGTCCCATCCCACGATCAGATAAGGTATCATAAATAACAAAAACTGCACCGGAATTTCGGACTGAAATTCCAGTTTTCCCATATGTTCCAGTACAAAAAGAGGAACATAAATAACTGCCGCTGCGATAATACGGTACAGCATTATTTTCTGTTTTTTCATCATAGAAGCCTCTCCCCTTTCATACCTTTTCCGGTTTTACAGCTGAATCTGGCAATCCGGCTCTACCTTCTTGCATACAGCAACGACTTCCTGCATGATCTCATCAAATCTTGCATCATCTGCATCAATCGTAAGCTTCTGCATCATAAAACTTACCGTTGCATCATTTACACCATCAATTTTTTTGATTGCATCTTCCATTTTTGCTGCACAGTTTGCGCAATCAAGGTCTACCATTTTAAATTTTTTCTTCATCTTTCTTTCCTCCTGAAAAATTTTCTCTCACTGAACATATGAGCAACTGTTCATATGTTCATAATAACTCTGTAATAGAAATCCGTCAAGCAGTTTAGATAACATTTTTTATTTTCTACAATTTCAAAAGAATATACCTCTCCAGAACGTATTCCCTTTTATTTATCAGAACGCTCTATCAGAATTTTCTGACAGAAAAACAAAAAGAAGAACCCGGATTTTCCCAGATTCTTCTCAAATTTATATTTTGTTCTTTACTTTTCAAGCAGCTCCAAAATAGGATGCGACATTAGGAACAGATAATACTCCATCGCTTCATCCGCCGACAGATGAATATCCCGGCTGGTCAGCCAGTATTTGAGTCCGGTTACAACGGTGATCGTATGGAACTCCAGAAAAATCTTTTTGTCTTTGATTCCCTGAAGCTTCTCAAGCTTGATCTTATGTCTGCCCACCATCTCTTCGATCAGCTGACGGATCTTCTTTTCAAGAATTTCCTCAAACCCATTCTGACCGGTCGCTTCAAATGCTTTCTGATAATAAATCCGGTCTTTCTCCATCTTTCGGAACAACAGATAAATGGCTTCTCTTTCCATCCCGTCTTCGGTCATCTCACGGATATGCTGAAAAACCTCCGTCTCCAGAAGCCATTCCATCACTTCATACTTATCCTGAAAGTAATTATAAAAAGTCGGTCTAATGACTCCCGCCTGATCTGTGATCATTTTAATCGTTATCTTATCAAAAGATCCTTTTATCAGTAGTTCCTTAAAGCTTTCCGCAAGCAGGATTTTTGTTAATTCTCTTTTTCTTTCCATGTGTTGTCCTCTTTTTCCTGCCCATTTCTCTTGACGAATATTCTATCACAAACAAAACACTTTTTCAAACCGCTTTTTTTCTGTTTTTTTACTGCTTTTCCACGCGTTTTTTGTAATTTGTGTAACCCTTCTGCTGATGCGGATGCTCTTTCCATAGTTGATCTGCCGTTTTTTTCCACTCACAGGCATAAGCTTTGCACTTACTGCACAAATGTTCCGCACTTTCCGGTGACTGCAGATCGGTCGATTTTGCACCGGTCTCTTTGATCATTTCCTGAAGAATCTCCGGATTTTCAAGCATCGGGCAAGGACGCAAATGATTGCTATTAAAAGGCTGCCGGTCTCTGTATGCCATAAAGAGTGGCTGTTTCAGAGCTTCCAGCAGAGTGACTTCCCGAATATTTGCAGAAGAGTAGTGAATAAATACACATGGTTCTACATCTCCATTCGCATTGATATGGCAGTAGTTTCTTCCACCTGCGATACAGCCTCCGACAAATTCTCCATCATTCTGGAAATCCATTGCATAAATCGGCTTTCCACCTGTTGCACCGCGGATTTCTCTTACCCGGTGATACATATATTCTCTCTGTTCCTTTGTCGGGAGCAGATCCGGTGCTGCATCATTTCCAACCGGCATATAATGGAAATACCAGGTGAAACGACATCCCTTTCCGATGATCATATCCAGGAATTCATCCGATGTAACCGTTTCAATGTTCTTTCTGGTATAACAGATTGACGTACCGAAGATCAGTCCATATTTCTTTAACCGATCCATAGCTGCCATAACCTTGTCGAATACACCCTCTCCACGGCGCATGTCATTGACCTCTTCAAATCCTTCCAGACTAATTGAAAGGGACAGGTTGCCGACTCTTCTCATCTCTTCGCAAAATTCATCATCTACCAGTGTTCCATTTGTAAATGCATGGAATTCGCAGTCATAATGCTTTTCACAAAGTCTGATAATATCTTTTTTTCTTACTAACGGTTCCCCGCCTGTATACATATAGAAATAAATCCCCAGTTCTTTTCCCTGCGTAATGATGCTGTCCATCTCTTCATATGTAAGATTCAGTTTATGCCCATATTCTGCCGCCCAGCATCCGGTACAATGAAGATTACATGCACTTGTCGGATCCATCAGGATCAGCCACGGAATATTGCACTGATGTACCTCTCTCATACTGCGGATTGTCTTCGTTCCATGGAACGCCGCTTCAAATCCAAGGTTTAATGCTGTCTGTTTAATAACATGCGGGTCAATTTCATCTAATGCACGATTCACATAACTCATCCACTTCGAATCCGGATCCTGTATCATCTTTCTTGCGCCTTCATAGGAGCTCTTCTGGAAATTGTCTCCCATGAAACGCTCGGTCAGATCAACAAGATCAAGCAGACCTTTTTCTCTGTCTTTATCCATTTTTCGCATTGCCAAATCAATTGCTCCGCCAAATGCTGCCCTTGCTGCCTTATGTGTCAGTTCGCCCATACTCTTTTCCTCCTGCTATTTTAAAATAAAAAATGCGTAACCACCATATCTGCCCCGGCGATCAGGAATAATATCCCACCGATCCAGTAAGCTTTGCAGTTATATTCACAGCCCAATCTATATCCGACCTCCACACCAAGAAAGCACTGAATGATCGTAACCGGAAGCAGTACCATCCCCTGTTCCAGAATCTCTACACTCCAAAAGCCGATTCCCATTCCGGCAAAAAGCGCATCTACGCTGGTAAGTACTGCCAGTTTTCTAAGCCGTTTCCAGTTTATTTCATCGTTTCTACGCTCAAAGATCTGCTTATTATTTCTTGCTTTACAGATCATATAAATGCCAAGTCCGATAAATATCAGCACCGATAAAATTTCCCAACCGCTTGCCGCTGTTGAAATCGTTTCATTCATCTTTCTGTCCGGCTTCAGAATATCTGCAACAACATTTCCCAGGATCAGTGCAAAGAGCTGCATTCCTCCAAAAATCAGACTGGATAAAAGTGTGTCTTTTCCATGCTTCCTCGAAAATCCTGCTCCAACACAGATATGTACAACAAATACATCAAATGAAAGCCCGATTGAAATTAAAAGGATTTCAATAATACCCATAGATTTGCCTCCTCCTGCTGGCTGTTATATATATATTATGTAATTTCCTTCCGAATAATAAATCTTCAGATTACCGGTTCTGTTTATTTTTTAACGACATTTTTCCACATTTGTCGCATATCTGTTTATTTTTTCAACAGATTATTCTTCCAGAATCTTTTTTATACAATAGAAAGCTCCATTTTCTGTTAAAAATAAAAAATTCCCGCAAAGGTAGATCTTCTACCTCTGCAGGAACTTTGCTTCTTTATTATCTTAGTGATGGAATAAACGGATTCCGGTAAATGCCATCGCCATGTTGTATTTGTTGCAGGTATCGATTACATTGTCATCACGGATTGATCCACCCGGTTCTGCAATATATGTAACACCGCTCTTATGTGCACGTTCGATGTTATCTCCAAACGGAAAGAATGCGTCTGATCCAAGTGCCACACCCGTCAGCTTATCAAGCCATGCTCTCTTTTCTTCTCTGGTAAATACTTCCGGTTTTTCAGTGAAAATATTTTCCCAGGTTCCGTCAGCCAGTACGTCCATATATTCTTCACCAATATACAGATCAATTGCATTATCCCGGTCTGCACGCTTGATTCCTTCTTTAAATGGAAGAGCAAGTACTTTCGGGCATTGTCTCAGCCACCAGTTATCTGCCTTCTGTCCTGCAAGACGGGTACAGTGGATACGGGACTGCTGTCCGGCTCCGATTCCGATTGCCTGTCCGTCTTTTACATAGCATACAGAATTTGACTGTGTATATTTTAAAGTAATCATGGAAATTGCAAGATCTCTCTTTGCGTGATCCGGAATTTCTTTGTTCTCAGTCACTATATTTGAGAAGAAATCATCATCGATCTTCAGTTCATTTCTTCCCTGCTCAAAGGTAATACCAAATACATCCTTGTGTTCTGTAGGTGCCGGAACATAATTCGGATCGATCTGGATCACATTGTAATTACCTTTCTTTTTCTGTGCAAGAATCTCCAGTGCTTCCGGTTCATATCCAGGTGCGATCACTCCATCCGACACTTCTCTCTTGATCAGTCTTGCCGTATCAACATCGCAGACATCAGAAAGCGCAATAAAATCACCGAATGAAGACATACGGTCTGCGCCTCTTGCACGTGCATAAGCACTTGCAAGCGGAGAAAGTTCTCCAAGGTCATCTACCCAGTAAATTTTTGCAAGAGTTTCATCCAGTGGCAGTCCGACTGCAGCACCTGCCGGTGACACATGCTTAAAGGAAGTTGCTGCCGGAAGTCCGGTTGCTTTTTTTAATTCCGATACCAGCTGCCATCCGTTAAATGCATCCAGAAAGTTGATATATCCCGGACGGCCCATCAGAACTTTGATCGGGAGATCACTTCCGTCTTTCATATAGATACGTGACGGCTTCTGATTTGGGTTACATCCATATTTGAGTTCTAATTCATTCATGATTCCTGCTCCTTCTTCACCTTTGTATACTATTTATTCTTATTGATGATCTTGCTTTCGTATGTTCCTGTCTCAATATCAATATATCTTACAAACAGAGATACTTTATTATCTGCATTCAGACTGTTCCAGAGTGTGTCTGCAAATGTGTCCATATCATCCGGAATTGCAACAAGCTTTGGTTCTCCTTCAAAACTCGGAAGCGGATTTCCATCACACTTGTATGTGTGGATAAAATGTCCTTCTCCGGCTACCGGATTCTCATATGCAAAGGTGTAACGGTTGCATGCATCCGGATTTCCGTTATTGCTCTTCAAAATGGACATTGCATAGTTATATTTTCCGTTCTCAATGTGCATGATACCGGAAATACGTGGTGTGTAGTTTGGTCCATCCGGTTCAAATTCACGGCTTCTAAGGGACTGTTCAAACGTCATCTGTCTGTCCATACCTTCATAAATTGTATCAGTCTGATCTCCGTTTGTAACGATCGTCTTATTGCCGAGTACACGCACCGGTGCGTAGATAATTAAGCTTGGGTCTGTCAGCTTTGACTCGTCAAATGCCTGTGTGCGGATTCCCTCTCCCTCTTCTACAAAGACACGATTACGGCTGTTCTCACTTCTTCCCATGATAAAATAAGCTGTTACCGCTTTGCTTCCGTCGGCAGACTTTCCGATGATGATCCCTCTTCCGGGATAAGAATTGCTCTGCAGTTCTTTTTCAATAGATAACATTTCCATGCTTCAATCTCCTTTTATAACTTGTACTTATGTTTGCACATTCATTTATCACTATTTATTATAACTCATAATACCACTATATTTCCAGTCTTTCTGCAAAATTTTTTCAACTTCTTTTAAAACATCATTTTCAAGACCACTGTTCCATGGTAAAATGTTAGTAAAATAACAATTCAAATTTGGGGATTATTTACAAAAGAGAGGTTTTACTTCATGAGTAGAAACAGAAAAATGGATTTTGCAGCCGGGATACAGGATGGCATTCCCATCTGTCTCGGTTATATTGCGGTATCATTTACCTTTGGTATCATGGCAAAAAATGCAGGACTTTCCACTTGGGAAGCTGTTCTGATTTCCCTTACAAACCTGACCAGCGCCGGGCAATTTGCTGGTCTTTCACTGATTACGGCATCCGCATCCTATTTTGAAATGGCATTCACCCAGCTCATCATCAATCTCAGATATTCGCTGATGTCCTGTGCCCTTTCACAGAAAATTGATAACCACTATCCTTTTTTCCACCGTTTTCTTATCGCATACGGTGTAACGGATGAAGTCTTCGGCGTATCCGTATCCCGCCCCGGAAGGATTACTCCATGGTATTCTTACGGTGTGATGGCACTTGCCGCACCTGGCTGGACACTTGGCACTTTCCTCGGAGTAGTATCAGGAAATATCCTGCCTGACCGGATCGTCAGCGCACTGAGCGTTGCATTATATGGAATGTTTATCGCAATCATTATTCCTCCGGCACGTGATAACAGGATCATTGGAACCATTGTCTTGATTTCCATGGCAGCAAGCTTCCTTTTCACAAAGGCTCCTGTGCTATGCCAGATTTCTTCTGGCTTCCGAATCATTATCCTTACGATTCTGATTGCCGGAATCGCAACGTATTTCTTCCCTGTAAAAGAAGAAACAAATCCAGAAGATAAGGAGGATTCTTCCGTTGAAGCATAATCTATATATGTATATCTTTGTCATGGCAGCCGTCACCTATCTGATCCGTATGCTGCCACTGACGCTGATCAGGAAAGAGATCAAAAATACTTTTATAAAATCTTTTTTATATTATGTACCTTATGTAACTCTGGCTGTTATGACCTTTCCGGCCATTCTGACAGCCACCGCCAATATCTGGTCTGCCGCCATTGGTTTTGCAATCGCACTGATCCTTGCATGGAACAGAAAAAGTCTGATCTGTGTTTCCCTGTTTTCATGTGCCGGCGTATTTCTGGTTGAATTATTAACCGGACTGTAGACTGTAAGAGAGATGATCTAAATAAAGGAGGCTTTCTTATGTGGACCAAAAGTTTTTCACGTTATACCCGCATTTTGCTGGTCAGTGCTGCTGTTATCATTGGCGCCCAGATCAGCATCTCACTTTTTGAAAGTGATTTTCGTGTTTCCATCGGAATTTTTGGCATTTTCATGTCTCTGATCCTTTTTGGAAAATATCCGATTCTTCCGGTCACGGTGATAAGTGCCCTCTGTGTTTTCTTTTCCCGTACACTGATGCACTGGCTTCGCTTTGGCAGTTGGAATCCACAGAACTATTTTCCGGAAATGTTTTTCTATCTGGTCTACGGAATCCTTTTTTTTCTCTACTGCCGTAAAAATGACTATGAACTTTCGATGTATTCTCTGCCCTGGATGTTTCTTTTTGACTATCTGGCAAATATAACAGAACTGCTGACCCGTATGGATATAGACGCTTTTTCTTTTCAGTCCCAGGCAGGTGTCCTTCTGGTTGCGCTTCTGCGTACTGCACTTGCGGGTCTTTTCCTGTTCTGTCTCAGCCATTATAAGTTCAGTCTCCTGAGTGCTGAACATGCACGGAGATACCAGAACCTTCTTCTTTTGATTTCTGAGCTTAACGGCGAAGTTGTTCTGATGCAGAAAGGTACACGTATGATAGAGGACACCATGAGCACCGCATACCGGCTTTACCACGATATGAGTGAACGGAATATAGACGAATCCCTCACCCGCACTGCACTTCAGATCGCACGGGATGTCCACGAGATCAAAAAAGACTACAATCTAATCGTAAGAGGACTTTCCTCTTCAATGGAATTAAATTCTGAAAATGACGGAATGAGCCTGGATGATATCCTCACCATTCTGAAAAGCAGCCTGGATGCATCCCTTCCAAAAGGGAAACGACTTTTTTTTAATATACAACTGGAGGAAAATCTATATACACAGAACCATTATCTTCTGCTCTCAATCTTCCGCAATCTTTTCAACAATGCGATTGAAGCAGCAGACGGAAATCCGGTCGAGCTTTCTGTCCGTCAATCCTCCACGGATTCTTCTTATGTTATTGAAGTTGAAGATCATGGACCCGGAATTGATCCGGAGGATATGGAACAAATTTTTGAACCGGGTTTTTCCACAAAGATCAATTACGAAACCGGCGAGGTCAATCGGGGACTTGGACTTAGCCTGGTAAAGGATTTTATCGAACTCCGCCTGGGCGGAACCATCCGGGTAACTTCCGTTCCCGGAAAAACAGTTTTCACACTTACTATACCAAAAGAGAAATGGAGCGGTTTATAAATGAAATTCTATCTCATTGATGATGATAAAAATGTACTGCATATATTAAAACGTATTATACGGGACCGTGGACTTGGAGAGATTGCCGGGACTGCCGAAAACGGTGTGGATGCACTCACGGATCTTCCTCTTATAAATCCAGACATCGTAATTGTTGATCTTCTGATGCCCGAAATAGACGGAATCACTTTCGTAAAACGTGCCCGCTCTTATGCACCGGATCTTACTTTTATTATGCTTTCCCAGGTTGCATCCAAAGATATGATCGCAGATGCCTATTCTGCAGGCATTGAATTTTATATTCATAAGCCGATCAACAGTATCGAAGTAGAATCCATACTCCGGAAGGTCAGTGAATCCCTGACTGCCCGCCGGACATTGCAGCAGGTACAGACGATTTTCCAAACCCAGCAGAATTTTGTACAGCCACAGGGATTTATAAATGATACGGCTGAAAAACCTTATATTATCCGGTTAAAAGGAATTCTCCAAAAGCTTGGCATCACCGGTGAACGTGGCAGCAAGGATATCATTTCCCTTGTCGATTATCTGATCCAACATAACCAGAAAGTTGACAATGTCACTTTAAGCGAACTTTGCAGTCGGTTCAGTGACAATCCAAAATCCATGGAACAAAGGATCCGTCGGACAGCCAACATGGGAATGGTCAACCTTGCCAACCTTGGTCTTGAAGATTACGCCAATGACACGTTTACAACCTACTCCAACTCCCTGTATAACTTTGAACAGGTCCGAAGGGAAATGGATTTCATCCGTGGAAAAAGTGTACGGCACGGCAATGTGAAAATTAAAAATTTCCTGAATGCACTGATTCAGGAATGCACCGAGAGAGCCTGATTTTCAGGTTCTCTCCTGCTTCTTATTTCATCTCTTTATATGTTTTCTCTATAATTCATTATCACTTATAGTTATCGTCATTATATACAATAAATCTTTCCCGTATTTGTAGTTTTTTCCAAAAATAAATTTCATTTTGATACTTTTTGTATCTTTTTGTAACTTCCATTTTATTATGTTATCACGATAACTGATGCGAATAAGTATAAATTTTAAGGAGGATGTCATATGTTAACAATCGTAAAAGGTATTGGTTTACTGCTTCTCACTTTAGCCTGTTTCTCTGTATTCAGCCTGAAGTTTCCAAAAGGATCAGAAGCAATGTCCGGAATGGCTAATGCAGCCGTTGCTTCGTTCCTGGTAGAAGCTGTTCATCATTACATCACAGGTGATTTATTAGGAATTGCATTTTTCTCAGAACTCGGAACCGTATCCGGCAGCTTCGGGGGAATCGCTGCAGCTACTTTAGTTCCGATCAGTATGGGATGTAATCCGGTACTTGCAGTCGTTGCAGGTGTCGCAGTCGGAGGATACGGAATCCTTCCTGGTTTTGTAGCAGGTTATATTGTAGGTTTTGTAGCTCCGTTCCTGGAAAAGAAACTTCCAGAAGGTCTGAATCTGATCGTTGGTGCTCTTGCAATCGCACCGCTTGCAAGAATTATTGCCATCGCAGTTGATCCGGTCGTTAATTCAACACTGCTCAACATCGGACGTATGATTTCTGCAGCTGCTGAACAGTCTCCACTTATCATGGGATTCCTGCTCGGTGGTATTATGAAGATGATCTGCACCTCACCACTTAGTTCTATGGCTCTGACTGCTATGCTCGGACTTGATGGACTTGCAATGGGTATTGCAGCAATTGCATGTGTTGGTGGTTCTTTCACAAACGGTATCATTTTCGACCGTTTAAAACTTGGCGAACGCAGTAATGTTATCGCGGTAATGCTTGAACCTCTTACACAGGCCGATATTATTACACAGAATCCGATTCCGATTTACGGATCAAACTTCTTTGGTGGCGGACTTGCCGGACTCGCAGCAGCTATGCTCGGCATTATCAATAACGCCCCTGGAACAGCATCTCCGATTCCTGGACTTTTAGCTCCATTCGGATTTAACCCACCACTTAAGGTTGTAGCTGCAATCGTACTTGCTGCGATCGGCGGATCTTTAGCTGGATTTGTTGGTTCTATCGTGTTTAAAGGTTTTGCAAAAACACCTGCAGATATCAAAGCATCTGAAAAAGCTACTGAAACAATTGTTCCGGAAGTTGCTATCGTTGCTGAATAATCAAAATGACTATTTCAAACTGCTTGTTTATATAGCCCTTAAAGAAGAAAAAGACTCGAAAACTTTTGTTTCCGGGTCTTTTTCAATTTACGGGAAATTATATTTCTCACTCCAGTGTTTCTTCTATATCTGCATTGATTCCTCTGTGTTCAACCGAAGTTGAAAATACGATCAGTGTCTTTGTTCTTCCAAATCGCTGCAATTCTCCAATAAATTTATCCAGCTCTGTTGTGCTGGGAAACAGTACTTCCAACACCATAGAATATTCTCCGGTCACACAATTGCATTCGATCACATTTGAACACTTTCTCACAAACGGATAAAACACATTTTTTTCCTCCGGCGAAACCTCCAGATTGATCAGTGCCTTGATATGATATCCAAGTGCTTCCGGATTCACCTGTGCCTGATAACCGAGAATATATCCTTCTTTTTCCATCTTTTCAATCCGCGCTGATACAGCCGGTGTAGACAGATACACCTTCTCTGCAATCTCTTTCAATGGACATTTGGCATTTCTCTGTAAAATATTCAAAATTGTACGATCCACTGCATCCAGTTCATGATTTTTCATCTGCACTACCTCTTTCTGACATCCATTTATATTTTTGACCCCTTTGATACCAGATTGCTACGTGCTTTGCACTCCTGCAAGTCAAAAAAAAAGATACTCTCTGCGTTCTTCTCCGCAGTAAAGTACCTCTTTGTACAAATATTTTCACTCTTTAAATATGTTAAAAATAATAGCATTCCTTTTTCTTCCTGTCAATAAAAAGACATTTATTTTTTCCTATTTTTCCTATTTTGATTTGACATTTGTCCTACCACGTGATATTCTGAAATTGTGTTTTAGATAAGATTTAGATTTCACATATTTTTGTAAATCATTAACATCTGTCTGATGACTTACAAAAATATGTGATTTTTATTTTTATCGGCATCATCAATTTTTTAGGAGGTACTACTAATGAACAAGGGTACAGTTAAGTGGTTCAACGCACAGAAAGGCTACGGATTCATCACAAACGAAAGCACCGGAGAAGATGTATTCGTACATTTTTCAGGAATCGCGGGAGAAGGATACAAATCTCTTGAAGAAGGACAGAACGTTACTTTCGATATCACAGAAGGAAACCGCGGACTTCAGGCTGTTAATGTAACAGTTGCGTAATCACTGCAAAAGATGCTAGAGTAAAAAACCCGGCTTGTGTATTACTCCACAGCCGGGTTTTCTATGTTATAAATGTGCTTTGCCGGAATTACCCAAGCAGTTCTCTATATATCCGAATTACATTCTTATAGAATATCTTCTCGATCTCGCTCTCTGCAAATCCATTCTTTTTAAATATATCTTCCAGCTTTTCCATATCTGCCGGGGATGCAATCTCCAGTTCTCCATTCATACCATCAAAGTCTGAACCAAGTCCTAAAGCCTCTATTCCCGCCATATCACGGATATATTTTGCATGTGCCACAATATCCTCCGCTCTGCTCACAACCGTCTCTCCGTCTTTCCAGTCGCGCAGGAAATATGCATAATAATTCAGCCCGATCACACCGCCTCTTTCCCCGATCGCTTTCAGAAGTTCATCATTCAGGTTTCTCGGATGACTGCACAAATGTCTCGCGTTGGAATGGCTCGCTACAAAAGGCTTCTTTGTGAACTTTAATACATCCCGGATTCCTGCATCATTTAAATGTGCCACATCGATGATCATTCCCAGGTTCTCCATCTCCTCCAGAAACTCAATTCCACGCGCTGTAAGCCCATATCCGGCTTCTGAAAAGGCTTTTCCGGCAAATTCTCCGCCAGTCGCTTTTGCCGGATATCCAAGCTGATTCGGATAGTTCCAGGTCAGAGTCATCATCCTTGCCCCCATCCGGTAAAAGTCTCTTAAAAGGGCAGGATCGCCCTCACAGATTTCTCCTTCTTCCAATGTCAGCAACGCTGACATCCTTCCATTCTTCCGGTTTTCTTCAATCTCTTCATACTTCGTGACCGGCCGGATCCAGTCTTTATTTTTCTCCATTTCCCGATAAAATACATCCGCCATTTTCATTGCATAACGGAATGGACTTCCTGCAAGCATCGGATCCTCCAGATCCAGAAAAATGGCAAAATTCTGAATCAGATAATCCCCCTTTTTCATCCGTTCAAGATCCAGATTTAAATTATTTTTACGAAGTGAAATCTCTTTTCCCTGTTCCTTTCCTCTCAGAATCGCTAAAATTGTATCACAATGCATATCTGCTACTTTCATTTTCTATTCCCCCATCTTTTTCTTTCTTATAATATCTACCGTATGTGATCCCGCACCAACCAGTTCCGGGCGTTCACACGTAGTCAGATGATAGTCAATAAACGTCTGGAAAGTCTTTTCATCCATCGTATTTAACACCTGACGCATATAATCGGATGGTCCATCCGCCGAAATAATCTGGATCCGTTCCATTCCTGCTGCTTCATTGTAGCTGTCAATATCCTCCAGACGCACATAATCATACAAATCTTCCGGTGAAGGACATACCCGGTAATTCGCATCCAGTTTGCCATTTTCCAGGCATTCCTGTATATGGTTCTCCCGGAATCCATACACCAGAACACTGTACTCATTCATTGTATAAGCCACCAGGATCGTGCCCTCATCTTTCAGAACACGCTTCGCCTCCATCAGCGCCTTTACCTTATCTTCCTTTGTATAAAGATGATACATCGGCCCAAACAGGATGATCAGGTCAAATTCCTTATCCGGAAAACGTGACAGCTTCAGCGCATTTCCCTGATATGCTTTCACAGAGCTGTTCTTCTTTTTCAGAATTCCCAGATTGTATTTCACCAGCTCTACCGCCGTCACATCGTACCCTTCTTCGGCAAGCGCAACACTGTAGCGCCCGGTTCCGGCTCCTACATCCAGAATCTTTACCTGTCCATGCTCCCGCTTAGGAAGATATTTGTGAATGTACTTCATTGAGGTGATAAATTCTACCTGTCCATGGCGGCTCTTAAGCCGCTTCTCTTCGTTGAATTTGTTATAATATTTTTCAAGCTCTGTCATCATAAATCTATTGTATCCTTTATTTTTATTCTAGCGCTGCCGCTCTCCGGAATAGAATAATTCCGATCACAAATAAGACAGCGATCATCCCCACACCAATATTGATATTGCCGGTAAGCTGCGAGATCAGGCTCACGATCGTTGTTCCCATAAAGGACGCGCCTTTTCCGCAAATATCCATTAAGCCGAAGAATTCACCTGACTGGTTCGCCGGTATGATCTTCGTAAAGTAAGATCTTGAAAGCGCCTGCACACCCCCCTGGAACATACCTACCCAGACTGCAAGAACCCAGAACTGCCACTGGTAATGCAGAAAAATCGCAAAAATTGCCACTCCAAGGTATGCCACGATACATACTGTGATCAGCTTTTCTGCAGAATATTTCTTCGCAAGTCTTCCGAAAATAATCGCAAATGGGAAAGCTACGATCTGCGTAAGCAACAATGCAAGAAGAAGTCCTGTACTGCTAAGTCCAAGTGCTGATCCATATGCAGTTGCCATATCAATAATCGTATAAACCCCGTCAATATAAAAGAAAAACGCCAGAAGAAACAGAAAAACCTTCTTCTCCTTCTTTACATTTTTCAGAGTAATGCCGATTCTTTTGAAGCTTTCTGAAAAAGCATGCTGCTTCTTTTCTACATAATACTTCTGGTGATAAGTTTTCAGAAGTGGTAATGTCATAATTACCCACCATACCGTGATGATCACAAAGGAAACCATCATTGCTATTTCCATTGTAATCCCAATCTTCCCTGCATTTAACACAACCAGAAGACAGATTACAAACGGTACACAGCTTCCGATATATCCCCACGCATAGCCCTGGGAAGAGACTTCATCCATCCGGTCTTCCAATGTCACATCGACAAGCATGGAATCATAAAATACCAGCGTTACGGAATATCCGACCTTTGCAATGACAAAAACTACCAGAAAGGCCAGCCAGTACTTTGCAAATCCCAGTGCGACTGAAGCAATTGCCCCGATTCCAAGTGCAATTGTAAAAACTGGTTTTTTATAGCCTTTTGTATCTGCAACGGTTCCAAATACCGGTCCTGCAAGTGCTGTAAGTAAGGTTGCAATGGATACTGCATATCCCCAGTATGCCAGATACTGTACATCCGAAAGTCCCTGCTTTCCTGCGATATAGTTGAAATAAATCGGTAAAATGGTTGCTGCCAGAAGTGTAAATGCAGAATTTCCGACATCATAAAGTATCCAGTTTTTCTCCTGTTTTGTCAATTTTATTTTCATTTAACGTATCCTCCTTGCCAGGAAACTGAGAACCAAATGTATAGGCATATACAGAATCTAATGTGGCGTTTCCTTCCAGAAACGGTTTGTATTCGCAGATCAGTTTGTCTGCCAGTGGAACTGCTTTTTCATAAAGATGAAGCAGTTTTCTTATCTGTTCCCTGCAGGATTCATTCTCATGATACTTGATAATAAACCCATGAAAATCATAATAAAGCCCTGCCACTTTAAGTGCTGCATAAAGTGCCATCCGCTTTAATTTAGATGGACAGACAAGAATCCTGTCATAAAATACCATTCCATTCAGTGCTTTTTTGACTTCCTTTGCTGTAATTCCGCGATAAAAATCTTTTATAATTATCGCATTTTTCATAGAAGGAACAATATGTCCGGTCAGTCTCCTGCTCACTGGATTTTCTCCGTTCATAATCATCAGCTTACGATCCAGCTCGCCCTCCACTGCAATATGTGCAAGACCAGTCTCTTTTACTGCCTGTTCCACGTAACCATGACAGATTTCATCCAACGCGAAGTGGCAGAGCACTCCATATACATAAGCCAGATGCTTCTCATACTGGTCGTGTGTATGTAAAGCCTTCGCTGCATGAACGAAGAACTTTGCCCCGCTCTCGTTATGTATACGGCTTCCCAACTGATTGACCTTGTTCTTGCCAAGCGGTCTGTAATAAAAAAGAATATCCGGTCCATGCTGGCCGATCCGGTAAGCATTCATATGCTCTTCCACGATTTCTTTTAAATTTTCCGGAAGCTTCTGATAAACCATTTTTCCAAAAACATCATGTGTATATGTGGTTGGCATAAAACATCTCCAATCCTTTCCCGGATACAAAGGCCGGTATCTTTCTGCCTCAATATCCCTATATGTCCAGTTTCAGCTGTACTTCTTCTTCTGCCTCTGCTTTAAAGTCTTCCATTTTGACCGTGCTGATCACCGGAAGCTCATCCAGCGACTGCACTCCGAAACTGCGTAAAAATTCTTCTGTTGTTCCGAAAAGTAACGGACGCCCCGGTGCATCAAGTCTTCCAAGTTCACACACCAGATGATATTCCACCAGTTTGTTTACCGCATGATCCGATGACACGCCACGTATTTTTTCTATTTCCATCTTTGTCACCGGCTGCTTATATGCAATAATGGAAAGCGTCTCCAAAAGAACATCGGTTAAAACCCGGCGTTTGGGCTGCTTTGCAATTTTAATCAGATATTCGTAAATTTCGGGTCTGGTGCACATCTGGTAGGCTCCATCCAGCTCCGTGATGGTAACGCCGCGTTTCTGTTCTTCCCACTCGTTTCTCATTTCATCGATCAGTTCCTTTGTTTTCTTCTGATCAAGTCCAAGAGTTCCTGCAATTTTTTCCAGTTCTACGGATTCTCCCATAGAAAACAGAATTCCTTCTATAATTGCCTTGTATTTTTTTTCTTCCATATTTTCCGTCCATCCTGCAATACATGATAATCTATGCTGCAACTTTCGAATCAATCTGGATATCATCAAAAATATGTTCCTGCGAAATCCGTATCGTTCCCATTTTCATCAGCTCCAGAATCGCAAGAAACGTAACGATCACTTCCACTTTCGATGACTGTGCCGTCAAAAGTCCCCGGAAACTGAAGTGCCTGTGTCCGGCCGCATATTTTTTCAGATCCTCCATCTTGTCTTCTAGCGATACCTCTTCTTTTTCAATCTTTCCGAACTTTGACCGCAGAGGATCAATTTTATCCTGCTGTTTTTTCATAATGCTCTCAAAAATTTCATGCAGACGTGAAAGCGTAATGTCCGACATCAGTTCGTGGATGTCAACCGGCGGCTCATACGCACGCACTTCCTCCGGAATCGTCGGCTTCTTATACATAACACGACCGGCATCCATCTGCCGGTCTTTTAGTTCATACGCCATACATTTGTACATCTTGTATTCCAGAAGCTGCTGTACCAGTTCCGCACGCGGATCTTCTTCTTCCTCTTCGCTGTCCGGATTCGATGGGAGAAGCATGCGTGATTTGATATCGATCAGCGTTGCAGCCATAACCAGGAACTCACTGAGTACCTCCAGATCCTGTCGTTTCATTTCCCGGATATACTCCATATACTGTTCCGTGATCTCCACAATCGGAA
>OLSA01001462.1_pt1 | contig 19438 bp, 12 predicted proteins | sample 1672731 | NCBI WGS metagenome assembly OLSA01 (sample SAMEA3136718, study PRJEB25190) | human gut metagenome | biome: human gut; feature: human-associated habitat; material: faeces | place: Austria | collected 2013
GGATTAAATATGCTTGGATGTCATTCAGCAGAAGCAGTAATGGTTGGGGACCGTATGGATACAGATGTGATTTCAGGAATGGAAAGTGGTATGTCTACTGTATTGGTTCTCTCTGGATGTTCAACGAAGGACACACTCAAAACTTATGCTTATCTTCCGACAATGGTATTGAATGGAGTGGGAGATATCGCCAGTATAGCAAAAGCAAAAGAGAAATAGTGTTCGATAACTGGAAAACGTCATGCATCTCCACATCTTTTCCTTATCATGGAAATAGAACAGGGAATTTTACTTTCTTCTTATGAAATTCCAAAAGGAGAAGATAAAAATACATTTTCATATGATTCTATGAAGAATGTTGATTATGCTGAACTGAAAAAATCTGAAAAGTTTACACCTGCACTTTATCATGAAAAGAGTGGAATCTGGGAGGGAGGCAGCATAAGCCAGTTTTCACCGGTAATGACATTTAAGCTTTGGGAAAAGTTTTCTGATAGTTGTCTGGAGGTATCTGAAAGCATGGAAGTTAATGGAAAGAAAACTTTTGGATATGATGAACCAATTATCTATAAGCGAGTATAATCCAAGAATGAAATATTGCGATAAATTTCAAATTTGCCGATGCAAAAAGGTTAAAACAGAATATCGCGGAGACGATGGCATGAATAAACTATACGAATCGTATTCTGCACCGTGGTATACAGAAGCATTATTGTATATCGCTGCCTCGCTTTTCGTGATTGTCGTATGTTTTGTGCTCAGAGTAATCATTGGACGAAAGATGAAGAAGAGGTGAGCTATATGTTTATGCTGTTTGAGTTTATGTTTCCGATTATCTTCGTAATGGTTTTTGGCATGATCATCTTTCAGTTTGTGACAGGAATCGGAACATGGCATAAAAACAATCAGTCACCGCGTTTGTCGGTGAGTGCAACCATCGTCGCAAAGCGTGAAAATATCACACATCATAGCCATGCAAATGCGGGTGACCTGTCTGGAATTCATGGCTACCATTCGACTTCAAGTACCAGCTACTATGTCACGTTTCAGGTAGAGAGCGGTGACCGGATGGAACTGCCGGTTTCTGGCAGAGAATATGGAATGCTGGCGGAAGGCGACATTGGGAAACTTACGTTTCAGGGAACGAGATATCTGTCATTTGAGCGCGTGTGATTCTGGAGGTGATAGTGTGAAAGAAAGTAGACGAGGATGTGATTTTATGAAAAAGAGAATTTTGTCCAGCCTGCTTGCTTTTGTAATGCTTTTGTCCGCCCTGCCCATGGGAGTTTATGCCGCGGAAACGCGCTATTCGGTCGCCGCTTCGCCGGATCAGACTACGGATGTTGGGAAGACCGTCAGCATGAGCGTGTCCGTCTCCGGGGGAAAGTACAATGCCTATGATCTGGTGCTGACCTATGACACCGCGCGGCTGACCTATGTGTCCGGTCAGGCGGCGGATAAAGGGGCTTCGGTAGCCGAAAAGAGCGGAAGCATCCGTGTTATCGGCTACGGCGCGGATAAGTCCGCTTCCACGAAGGTCGTAACCCTGACATTCAAGACAAAGGCGGCGGGGACTGCAAAGGTTGTGATTTCCTCGGCGAAGATCGACACCGGCACAAACGCCCCGACAAAAAACGCGCCTCCGGCTGCGATCAGCAGAAGTACCACAAAGTTTACCATCCAGCCGGGATACACCGTGACGCTGGACGAGGGGCTGGCCTCCGACAGCCTGAGCGCGGCGGCAGGGGAGGATTATACCTTCCGTGCGACAGACCCGCTCCACTATGATTACAAGCCCTCGGCGAAGATCGGCGGCAAGGACGTAACGGTCAAGGATAACGGCGATGGCACCTACACCATCCCCGGCAGCGAGATCAACGGAAATATCACGGTCAAGGCGAACAGAACCCCCAAGACCTATAAGGTAACATTCAAGGGCGAGGATCTGTCGGGCGAGAATTCCGCGCCTTATAACACGCCCTACCATTTCAAGCTGAACCGGAAGGCCGGATACAGCTACGTTCTGCGCGTGACCATCGGCGGGAAGTCCTACACAGGCTACAAGGCGGAGAACGGCGGCTACGTGATCCCGGGCGCGGACATCACAGGCGACATTGTCGTCACCGCGCAGAAAACCAAAATCAATTCCGGCGGCACCAGCGGCGGTGGCGGCAGCAGCGGCGGCGGAAGTTCTGCCGGCACTGTGTCGGTAAGCTTCATTGGTTCCGGCGCGGACGACGCGGTGGGCAGGAAAACCACACGGCGCGGTTCGGATTATACATTCCGCATTGATCGTAAGGACGATACCGATTATGACGTTTCCGCAAGGGTCAACGGCGTCACCGTCAAATGTATCTACGACAGTAAAAAGAATATTTACCGTATTTCGGGCAGCGAGGTTACAGGAGATATCACCATCACGATTACGAAGGGCGCCCCGGTGGAGGTCAACGTATACGTCACGCTGGATAAGCAGAGCATGTACCTTGTGACTTACAGCGGCAGCGTTGAAGATGGGCATGTCCCCATGTACGACGGACAGAATATGTACTGGTCGGAAGCCTACAACGCCTACGCATGGCTGGTGATTTCCTCCGCTGATGAAAAAGAGGTCGTGCGGACTGCCCGGAACAGTATCATCATCGGAGAAGGGGAGGCCGCCGCCTCCATCGACTACTCCGGCAACGTTGATCTCAGCGGGCGCATCGATGTGGACGACGTACATCTCGACCACGACGTGTACAACGCGAGATACACGCTGGTAAGCATGGTGATGCACAAATTCCTGAACGCAGATGTCAACAGAGACCGGAAGGTGGACGTAAAGGATGCGGTGTGGATCGTCAACCGCATTCTCAGCGGACAGCAAGGAGCGTGACATATGAAGAGAATCACCAGTGTCATTCTGGCCATCGCACTGATATTCGCGCTGGCCGTGACGGCCATGGCGACGGAGATCGCGGACTGCACCGTGTCCGCTGATTCCGTGTCGGCGACGGCGGGGGGGACTGTAACTGTACCCATCCGCATTTCCGGGAACCGGGGCTTTACCAATTTCGGCATTGCTCTGGATTATGACCGGGAGCAGCTGGAGCTGCTGAGCATCCAGACGGCGGAAGGGGAAACGCCCTATCTCTGCGGCACGACGGTTGCCGTGAATACCCAATGGACAGGTACGGACGAGAAGACCTTTGGCTACGTCACGGCTGCTCTGGAAGAAGCCGCGACGGCAGACGGAATTCTGTTCACGGCCACGTTCCGGGTCAGTGGGGATTTTTCCGGCACTGCGGCGGTGCAGCCGGTGGTGCAGTATATGCGCAGCAACAAACGGCTGCTGTCTGTATTTGACGCCATTCCCGTCACGACCGTGAGCGGAACCGTATCGACGGTTCTGGTGGGAGACTATGACCAGAACGGAACGGTAAACGCGCTTGACGTCATGGGCCTGTACAGAGCTGTGATAAGCGGCACGGATTTCTCGGAAGAGGATCTTGACCGTCTGGATGTCAACCGGGACGGTATGATCAACGCGCTTGACATAATGGCAATTTATGGGATCGTATCGGGCGGTCAGGAATGACCCGACCCACAGAAAAGGAGCAAAATATGATGAAAAAAGTTCTGTCCTGCTTACTTGCGGTCATGCTTTTCCTGACCTGCATTCCCACGGCGATGGCAGTGGATAACGCCCGTGACTTCTTCTTCGAGCTGTCCGTGGACGGCAGCGATAAGAAAGAGGTACAGCCCGGCGACATCATTCAGGTGGATTTCAACCTGAAACGGTCGGACAGCGGCGACGCCTACACCATGTACGGTATGCAGAACGAAATTCGCTACGACAGCAATTTCTTCGAACTGGTGGAGGGCAGCGCCCTGCTGAGCAACGGCATTTCCACGACGGACATCGGCCTGCGGGACAATTACCGGGAATTTTACATGAACTTTGTGTCCCTGTCCGGCGGCGAGGAATGGAACGCCCAACGTCTGGTCGGCTCCTTCAAGCTGAAGGTGATCGCCACGTCCGGCGTGTCCAAGATCACAAATCAGGACTATCTGGTGTCCACCAAGGACGGAACCGATGAATATAAGGCGTCCTGTCAGGATGTGACCATCATCATTTCCACCGACTGCACGGTCACGTTTGAGCCAAACGGCGGCACGGCGGTTCCCAGCCAGACCGTCCGGTACGGCGAGACCGTGGAGCGGCCGGACAATCCTACCCGGGAGGGCTACCATCTGGTGGGCTGGTATTCGGATATCGACCTCCAGAATCCGTGGGATTTTGACACCGACACCGTTCAGGGCAATGTGACCCTGTACGCAAGATGGGAGAAGGGCGACGCGCCTGAGACGGATGCTGACGGCACCGGCAGCGGCCTGTGGTGGCTGCTGGGGCTGGGCCTGCTTGGTCTGCTGCTTCTGCTCCTGCTCCTCCTGCTGCTGGGCAGAAAGACGGTTCACTTCGAGACCGGCTGCGACAGCAAGGTGAAGGATCAGAAGGTGAAGAAGGGCAGTCTGGTGACACGTCCCGAGCAGCCGGTTCGCCCCGGCAGAGCCTTCGCCGGATGGTACGCAGATGAGAGCTGCACCAAGCGCTGGGATTTTGATAACGACAAGGTTGAAGATAATATGACACTCTACGCAAAGTGGCTATAAGTTCATGCGCCCCCACCCGGATTTTTCCGGGTGGGGCACACGTGCATTCTGCGGCGGCACGTGAATTGGGGCAAATTCCGAAGACAAAAGGAATGGCAGTATGGATTGGAATTCATTATTTCACAGCAAATATCTGCGGGGCGGCCTGTGCGCAGTGCTGATCGCCGCGATCCTGCTGGGACTGTGGCTTCCGGGAACGGGGCTGAAGGAGGCCCAGCCGGATGACCCCCTGCAAGGGGAGGGCGTCCGGGAGATTACGGTGCTGAAGCTGGGGGAGAATTTGGAGCAGCTGAACACCATTTCGGTTCCCAGCGGCGGTCAGACAAAATCCACAGAGCCGAATGACAAGGCCAGCGAGACCCGACCGGAAGAAACCCAACCCGATTCCTCCACGGACGACGGCAGCGACGATCAGGAGAACGGAAATCAGGGCGCCGACGGCGGTGAAATTACGCCGTCGGAGCTGTCGCTGGTTCTGACGTGGCATCCGGAGACTGGAAATGCCAGAAGCGTTTCCTGCGGCGCGGATAATACGCAGGCGTTTGCTGTCAGCAGCTATGAATTGAATGAGGGGCTGTTCCGCTTTTCCGTGAATCTGACCGGAACGCTGGCGCAGGACGCAAAGATCATGAATGGCATCTCCATTACGGAATCCACCCAGACGGCAAGAGAACTGAAGTGGCCCAGCGACTCATTGATCATGAATCCGGCAGCGGGAACGGACAAAGAAGTTTACGATTTTTCATTTACGGTCAGGACTGCGGAACGGGATGTGTTTTTCCGGTATAAGATTACCTATCAGAAGCTACCGGATGTGCAGCTTTCTTTTACATGGCGAGGAACCGGGAATCACAAAGGCACGCTGCTTTGTATGCCCAGCGGCAGCGTTGTGGATAAAATCAAGAGTAACCAGCTGGCCGGAGGCAGGATAAGCTACGAGATGAAATTGGTCGGCAGCGATGCCGAAAGTGCGGGCGCAAAAATTTTGAGTGCCAGCTATATCTCTGATGAAACAGGCAAGAGCGGTGACTTGAATTACCGGGATGGACAAGGTCTTTTAGATATAGAAATGCCAGCGGGTGAGACCTCCAATACGTATCGAATTTCGGTTTCCGCCCTTGCAAACGGTCATACGGCTCACTTTAAAGTCATTCTGCACGTTGGGAATGATGTCACGCTGGGAATGCGCTATACCCTCAATGATGGTAGCCAGGGAGAGATTTTTTGCCAAAACAAGCAGTCCAGAACTGCGGATACAGTATATGACAACCAATTGACCGAGGGTAGCCTGCAATACGAATTGTCCGTTGTCGGCTCCGATGCGGAGGGCGTTAAGATTACTTCTGTCAGATGCACTCAACCCAGCAACGGCAGTATACAGACACTTGAGGCATCGGGAGCGGCTAGCCTTTCCTTGAATAATGGAAAAACCGGTCAGAATAATTTTACAATCGAAGCAGAAGACGATTCGGGGAACCAATATATTTTCAAAATCAATGTTCCCTACAAACACAAGGGAATCAACTGTGTAGAGATTGTCTATGAGCCGGATGAAACCCATGAACTAATTAATGACACAAAGAACGATCTGACGGTTAGAGCTTGGAGTGAGTATACAGGGGAGAGAGAGTACATCCGGGCGAGCGGTACAGATACCATTCTGCGCGTTGAACTGGATGGCATAGAAATTGATTGTACAAACACTTCCGGTTATTATTCCGGATACGACTTGTATCCGTCCAACCCGGAAATCGGCGATACAAACACCCATACGCTCCACATTTATTCAGAGGACGCCTATGGAAACTGGGGCGAAAAGACTTTGGAATACATCGGCCGGCGCAGAGAACCCGGACAGAAAATCGGAGAAGCAGATATTTACGTGGATATGGCGGTGTTGGGAATCAGGGAAGTCAGACACATTCGTTATGACGTATTGGCAGACGAGCCGATTTCCTACGTGGTCGCCAAAGCAATCATGGGAAAAGATACAGGCGACCCCTTCGGCGCGGCAAGCGATACTCTCGGCTGGCGGGGCGATTACGGCGGGACGCTGGACACTGGTTTCTATCTGCGGAGTTTGAATACCGACTATCACGCAGATGCACTGGAAGATGCGGTCTGGCCGGGAAGCACGGAAGAGGAAGTGCTGGAAGCCATCGACGCCCGGTTCGGCGCGGGAACCGACCTTGCCGCATTGTGGCGCTGCCTGTACCGCAACGGACTGAACAAAAGCGCCGGCTCCGGCAGCACCTTCGGCGAGTTCGATTATACCAGCGGCTCCGGGTGGATGTACTCGATAGGCGGCAGCTATTACCCGGGTCAGTCCATGTCTGCGGTGCGTCTGAAGGACGGAGATGTGCTGACACTGCGCTACACGCTGGCCTATGGCTGGGACATTGGCGGCGGCAGCGACAATTACGGCAATGTTGTGGGATACTGTGTCGAAGGGCGCAATGGCACAATTTATGTTAACCATCGATGGGAAACCGCAGAAGACCCGGACGGCTCCGTTCGCTACGTGTGCCGCTGCTGCGGCATGGTTCAGGACTGCCCCCACGCGCATATGACCTACAAGGATTTGGAGGACGGAACCCATATTCTGCTCTGCGAGGATTGTCAGGCGGTCATCGGCGACCCGCTCCCCCACAACTGGACATACGACGCCGGGGACACGGAGGACAGCCACGTCTGCGCGGAATGCGGCGCGGCGGAGCAGCATTTCTGGAAAGAAGTGGAAGGCACTAACACCGCCACTTGCACCGAGCCGGGCGTCAGAACGGTCAGATGCAGCATCTGCGGCATGGAAAAGGAAGAAGAAGCCGAAGCGAAGGGGCACACGCTGGACAATCGCTGGAACCACACGGCGCTGGAGCACTATCAGAAATGCTCGACCTGCGGCGAGGAATTTGGGCGCGGAAATCATGAGTACACATATAGTGAGGACTGGGACGATTATGAGTGCCGTATCTGCCATGTGCTCCACGAAGAAATCTGCGGCGGCGCCCTGACGATTCAGGAAGCTACCTGCCAGAGAATCGTGTACCACTGCGACAGCTGCGGCTATGACATGACGAAGCCCGGCACCTTCGACGAATATCATGATTACGTGGACGGCTTCTGCCGGTACTGCGGCGCGGAAGACCCGGATCATGTGCCGCACGAGCACGACTACCATGAGACGCATCGGGTTGACCCGACCTGCACGGAGGACGGGTATATCGAGTACACCTGCGACTGCGGCGATACCTACACAGCCCCGCTTCCGGCCGCCGGCCACAGCTGGGGCGAATGGATGCCCGCGGGGGACGGGGAGGAAGTCCGCTACTGTGGAGTGTGCGGCGCGGAGGACTACCGGACGACCGAAGCGGATACGTACAGTATCCGGATGCTCTTTTTAAGCTGGCTTTTCCCAAAGACGTATCAAAAATAGGGGGAATCACAATGAATGAGAAAATTCCTGAGATCCTGCGGCAGATCGAAACGGTCGTTGTGGGTAAAAACGAAATTGTTGAGAAAATCCTGATGGCGATTCTGGCTGGCGGTCACGTGCTGATGGAGGACGTTCCCGGCGTGGGTAAGACCACCACGGCCATGACCTTTGCCAAGGTGCTGGGGCTGGACACCAAACGCGTTCAGTTCACCTCCGACACCGTTCCGTCGGACATTATCGGCTACTCAGTCTACGACAAGGAAAGCGGCAGCTTCGTCTATAAGCCCGGCGCGGTCATGACGAATCTGCTTCTGGCCGACGAGATCAACCGCACCTCCAGCAAGACCCAGTCCGCCCTGCTGGAGGCAATGGAAGAACTGCACGTGACGGTGGACGGCAAGACCTATGAGCTGCCCCAGCCCTTCGTGGTGCTGGCGACCCAGAACCCCGTGGGTTCTGCGGGAACGCAGATGCTGCCGCCGTCTCAGATGGACCGGTTTATGATTAAGATCAGCATGGGCTACCCCGATTTTGAAAGCCAGATCAGCATTTTGCGGGACAGACACACGGAAAACCCCCTGAACCGGGTGACCCCGGTGGTTGACCGGGAGCAGCTGCAGGCGCTGATTCAGGAAGCGGCGAAAGCGGAAATTCAGGACGCCGTTTACGAGTATGTCACCCGGCTGACACAGGCCAGCCGGGAGCACCCCATGGTGCAGCTGGGCGTCAGCCCCCGCGGCGCGCTGGCGGTGTGCCGTATGGCGAAGGCTTATGCTTACCTCAACGGCCGGGACTTCGTCATCCCGGAGGATGTGGCCGCCGTGTTCCCGGATGTGTGCTGCCACCGTCTGGTGCTGACCACCAAGGCAAGAATGATGGAGGAGCGGCCGGAGACGGTCATTGCCGCCATTCTGGATTCCGTAAAAATGCCGGTGATTAAGCAATAAACGAAACAACGAACGGAAGCAGGTACTGCTTATGATCGCAATGAAATTGGGTTGGGCGGTGCTGGAGGGCATCTGCGTCTGGCTTACCCTGTATTACGGGAGCAGCGGCGCGCTGGCTCTGGCGGCGGCGCTGCTGGTTCTGCCTCTGGGCAGCCTCCCGATCCACCTTTTCCTGAGAAAACGGCTTCGGGTGCGGGTGGAAGCACCCGCCGTGGTGCGGAAAGGGGACGAGGGCGGCGTCACGATCTGTCTGGAAAACCCCACGCTGCTGCCCGCCCTGCGTATCCGCTGCCGGGTAACGACCCGGAATCAGCTGAACGGCGAGCGTTGCACCCGGAATGTCATGACATGGGCGTTCCCGAAAGGGCAGCGGCGCACGTCCCTGCGCTTGGGAAGCGAGTATTGCGGACGCATCCGGATTTCCGTGGAGCAGGTGAAGCTCTACGACTGTTTCGGCCTCATTGGCGTCCCCTGCGGATGCAGTGCGGAAGCGCACATGACAGTGCAGCCGGACACCTTCCCCATTCGGGTGAATCTGATCCCCAATCCCGACAGTCAGGAGGACAGCGACAGCTATTCTCAGGAGCGGCCCGGCGCCGACCTGACGGAGACGTTCCAGATTCGGGAATACGTCCCCGGCGACAGTATGCGGCAGATCCACTGGAAACTCAGCGGAAAATTTGACCGGCTGATCGTCCGTGACCCGGCGCTGCCCATCACCCGCAATGTGCTGGTGTTCTGGGAAAGAACGGGGCAGTCCGGCAGCGTCAAACGCATTGACGCGCAGGCGGAAACGGTGGTGTCAGCGTGTCGGAGCCTGTCGGACAGCGGCATCCAGTTCACCCTCGGATGGAACGATACGGACAGCAATGTCTGCGTCCTGCATGAGATTCGCGGCATGGAAGACCTGGTGGGTGTTATCCCCCGGCTGCTGTGCGCCGCCGGAAGGAAGGATGGTGTCGGCGGCGCGTCGCTGCTGGTACAGACCCGGCCGGATGCCCTGTGCGGACATATGGTGTACATAGGGGAGGAACCCTGCGCCGATGTATTGCAGATGCAGCGGCTGGGGCATGTCACGGCGCTGCTCTGCGGCGAATCGCCTTTGGAGGGGAGCATCCCCTTCGACGTGGGGCGGTATCGGGAACAACTGGGAGAAATTGACGTGTAAGGGAGGCGAAAGCCTTGACCTCAAAAATAAAACAGGGGATGCACCTGCGTCAGCCTGAGAATTCGTCGGACGGCGCATGGATTTTCCAGACGTTGGCGGCGATGCTCGCCTGCGCGGCGCTGATGTTTGCGCTTGCGGCGTTGGCCGGGTTTCGGACGGGAAATCTGCTGCCAATCCTGCTGGCGGCGGGCGGATACGTGTGCATCGCCTACGGCGTGACCATCCGGTTTCAGAAGCAGCAGTGGTTTTTCCTTGCTGCGCTGGTCATACTGCTTCTACTGGTGCTCATTTGCAGACAGCAGGTGCTGGAAGGCTACCGCCTGTTCTGGAATCAGATGCGCAATACTTATACAGCCGGAACGGGCTGGGTGCTTCCCGAATGGGAGACGCAGCTGTCTGCGGAGAAAAGTGGGCTGTGCCTGACGCTGTTTGCTGTGGTGGCCGCAAGCGCTATAGCGCTGATTTGCTGTTGGCTGAGCGGCCGGGCGCCGGCTATACTGGCAGCGCTGCTGCCCGCCGCCGCGTTGGCGGGAATGGCGGTTTTCAAGACCGACGAGGTACTTCCCGGATTGGCCGCGTTGGCGGCTGCCGTGCTGATTCTTACTTACAGCGGGTGGCAGAGCCGGAAAGCGGCGTTCCCGGTCACATTTGGCTGGATTCTCTGCGGAATTGCGACAGGGCTGCTGCTTCTGTGCGCGTCGGTTCCCGGTGTGCAAAGCTGGACGCAGGAAATCGGCGAAGATAGCCGCAAGGCAATTCATGCCTATCGCTACGAGACGAAAAATACCGTGTTGCCCGAGGGCGACTTTACGAATTACCAGAAGCAGAACGGCACCCGGGCCGGACTGGAAGTGACCATGTCGAACCCGGAAGCCCTGTACCTGCGGGGATTCACCGGGGCTACGCTGGAAGGCGATACATGGAGCGCAGTGGATTCCGCCGTTCTGGCGCAGAATCAGGCGCTTTTATACTGGCTGAACGAAAACGCCTTTCACCCGGCGGCACAGTATGCGTCGGCCGCCGCCGGGACGGACAGAGGAACGGGCAGCGTTTCCATTCAGAATATCGGCGCGTGCAGCGCTTACCAATATGTTCCCTTCTCCCTGCGGGATACGGGAAATTTACCGGCGGAAAACCTGAAAGAGGACAGCCCTCCCTCCGACGGGGAGAGGACGTACCGGTACTCCGTGGTAACCAGCGGCGGGAATGGCATTGAGCAGACCCTGTCGCGGCTGCAAACCTCCGATGATGCGCAGGTGCTGCAATACCGGAGGGCGGAAAGCGCGTACCGCAGCTTTGTGTACCGCAATTACCTTCAGGTTCCGGAAAGCGTGACGCAGCTGCTGGGGCAATACTGGGACGGGACCACGGCGGGCTACGGCTCTCGGGAAAATCTCACCCTGCCGCAGGCACAGGCCTGCACGCTGACGTTCCTGAGCCGGTGCTTCCCGGAGGAAGGAACGCCGGAGGATATGGAGCTGCCCCTGACCGCGGCGGAGGGGACGAGTTTCCAGTATGCCACGGTGGCGGTGATGACCCTGCGCTATTTTGGAATTCCGGCACGCTACGCCGAAGGGTATGTTATTTCGGAAGAAATGGCCGCAGATGCTCAGGCGGACGAGCCTCTGACCGTGGACAGCCGCTGCGCGCGGGCGTGGGCGGAGGTCTATCAGGACGGGATCGGCTGGATACCCATGGAGCTGACTCCCGGACTGGGCGAAATGCTGGAACAGAAGCCGGAGGAAAACCCGGACGAGGGAGATTCGGACAACGCCGAGTCGGAGACTCAGCCGGAGGAGGAAACGACCCCCGAAGAGGACGGGACACAGGAGCCTGAGCCGGATGGCGGCACCGTGACCAAAATCGCCAAGGCCATGCTGCTGGGTGTGCTGTGGGTGCTTTTGATCGTGCTCCTGCTGTTCCTGCTCCTGCTGCTCAGAAGAAAGCTGATCCGCAAGCGCAGGGAACAGAAATACCAGCTGGAGGACATAAACGAAGCCGTTTGCTGGATTTTCGCGGACACGGCGGCGCTGATGGAAAAGCTGGGTCTGCGCAGAGGAAACGGTTCCATGCGGACGCTGTGCGAGCCTGCAAAGCAGCGCTTCGGCGACGATTACGCGACGGCGCTGGCAGAAGCCATCCGCCTGAATGACCGCGCCATGTTCAGCAGCCACGCACTCACGCAGGAGCAGCGAGAATCGGCGCTGAAATTCTACGCCGATACCCAGGGAAGTCTAAAAAAGAATGTAAAATGGTACCACCGGATGTGGATAAAATGGATTCAGTGCCTGTATTAAGGAGAGAACATAGTATGAAGAACTTAAGAAAGCGCCTTGCGTGCCTGCTGCTTTCCGCACTGCTGCTCATCGGCTGTCTGCCGGTGACGGCGCTTGCGGCGGAAAACGGGTTTATACTCGTGGTGGAGGCCGGCGGAAAGCTGGTCATCGCGCCGGAATACATTTCCTGTACGGCGGGGCAGACCGCCGCGCAGGCGCTGAGCGCCAGCGGACACACCTTCACAGGGCTGGATACCGGCATGATCTCCGCCATCGACGGCGTGACGGGCAACTTTACCCGCAGCGACGAGAACGGTAACTACGACCTGTCCGTCAGCGCGGCGTCCATCGGCTATCTGCGCTTCAGCGAGGATATGGACAGCAAGCCCAGCGACGGACTGAAGCAGCTGATGACCGCCATGGCGGACTATAAGAAAAAGGGCAGCGACGTTCAGGCGGCCGCCAAAAAGGAATATGATACCGCCAGTGACCTGTTCGTGGGCATCAACAGCGAGTCCGCCAAGACCCTCGCGTCGAATCTGAATGACGCGGTCAGGAACTATGAAAACACCCTCACCGGCGAGCATTACGCAGTTCGCTTCACGGACGGCTCGGCGGCGTATTCCGACGACAACTATCCCGGCGTTTCCATCACGGCGGTAAACGCCTACGGAAAGCAGTGGACGGACGACGGCGACGGCGTTCTGGAGCTGCCCAAGGGCGACTACACCTTCTGCGTCGAGCAGGCGGGACTGCGGGTGGAAGGCAAAATCACGGTCAGCGCCGCAGCGACGGTATCGGCAGAGCTTCCCCAGTCGGAGTGGCTGATCACCGACACCTTCCGTATTTCCGGAAGCTTCGGCGAGGAAACCAACAAGGATAACAAATTCACGGACGAAGAATGGCAGCTGGGGCAGTGGTCTGACAGGGAAGTGACCGTTCCGGTGCTGGACACCTTTACCGGCTCGGTCTACACCTACGCGGAGTACGATACCGGCCTGCTGTCCGAGATCCCGACCCTGACCGCCATTTACACGCTGGCAAGCACCGGTGAACGGATGGAAAAGGCGCTTGCGTTTCAGTCCCTGACCAGCGGCGCTTACAGCGTGCTGTCGCGGGGCGCGGCGGGCAATACCGTGATCTACCGGCTCAGCAGTAAGAGTGAGGACGGCTATACCTATTCTCAGGACTACACGGTGAACTTCGCCCGTGTTCCCACGCTGGCGTCCATCCGGGTCGAAGATCAGATCGGCGTAGATCAGGCGGCTTCCATTCCCTTCGCACCGGATACCATGGAATATACCTATAAGGTTCTGGACACGGTCGCGGCAGTGACGATCACGGGGCAGCCGCTGGAAAACGGCTACACCGTAACGGTCAATGGTAAGAACGCGGCGAACGGCGTGACGGTGGATGTTTCCGGCGAGACGGTCATCCCTGTGACGGTTTCCGCCAACGGCTATTCCAGCACCTACACCCTGACAATTCAGCCGGGCGAGGGCAAAAGTCTGTCCTTCCTGTCGGAGCGTTCCGTGACTGTCGAGGTGGTCAACAGCAACGGCGTTGTGATGCCCTATACGACACTCCGGGAGTCCGCGACCCAGAACCGCTACCGGTACATTCTGGTCCCCGGAGAGACCTACCACTATGTCGCGACCCGAAATACCTATTATCACATTACCGACGATTTCTCCCTTGAGGAGGTGGCCAACAGCACCATTATCGTGGACTTCAGTTCCATGAGCGACTGGCTGACAAGTCTGGCCTACGGGAAAAAAGCCGGTGCGGCCTCCAAAAATTCCCTGAAAACCGACGCTTCCTTCACCCCGGAGAATCACAGCTACAGGGTTTCCTATGAAGATACGGAGCATATGGTCTACGCCTGGGCGGCGACCGGAGAGAAAAATGTCAGCATTCAGGCAATTTATAATCAGGTATTCAGCGGCAGCCTGTACCACGGGAAGGAAAAAACCGTTGATCTACCCTCCGGCGCATCTTCCGGCACCCTGCTGAACCGCCTGCTGATGAAGGAGAACCCCGTTGCGGGCACGGTCACCATCCGCTTGACAAAGGAAGAGAACGGTGTTACTTTTTATCAGGACTATGTAACGCGCTTTGACCGCACGCTGACGCTGAAAGACATGACAGCCCAGTGCGACGGCGCTGCCGCTGCACTGGAAAAGGAGGATGGAACCAAGGGCTTTACGCCTGGTGTGAAGACCTATTCCGTGACGGTCTCCATGGCGGCGCAGAATCTGGAGCTGTTTCTTTCCCGCTACGAGGAGAACACCTGCTACGGCGAAGAGGACGTGGGCTACCGCATCAGGGTGGACGGCACGGACGTGACCGCCGAAGGCAGCGTGGTCATCCCGCTGGACGGCACCATTAACACCCAGACAGTTACGGTCACGGTGGAAAATAACAAGGCTCCGGACGGCACCGGAACTTATACCCTGAACATTCTGAAATCTCCCCCGGTGGAAGTGACCTTCGAGACGGAACCGGTGGACGCGCTGCTGCATCTGCGGGACGTTCTCACCGGCGTGCAGCAGCTGCCGGACGACGCGGGGAATTATCTGCTGTGCGAGGGAAGCAGCTACAGCTACGCGCTGACAAAATATGGCTATGAAGCCGTATCCGGCACCCTGACCGTGACCCGGGACGATGCCGGTGCGCTGGTGATCTCCAACGGTACGGAAACCTACCCCGTCACCGAGACGGAGGGCGGCGGCGCGGTGACCATCGTCTGGACGCTGAATCCGGCGGCGGCCAACCCCGCCATCGACCCGTCGATCCCGGCGCAGTGGGCGGATTTCCGCGGTTCTTCCACCAATAACGGCGTCACGGACGTATTGCTGCCAACGGCGGCGCAGGACGGCACCTTGTATTGGGCAAACCAGCTGGGCGTCGGCTTTGATTCGGATGCCGTCGGCAGCCCGATTCTGGTGGACGGAGATATCATCACCTACGCCGGCGACAAAATCTACCGCGTGGATACCGTAAGCGGCGAGGTCAAGGTAAAGGCAAACATGGATCACAAGTCCAGCTTCTCCATCACCCCGCCGGTTTACGCGGACGGCATGGTCTTCGTGGCGCTGTCCGGCGGCACGGTGCAGGCGTTCAATGCGGCCACACTGGAATCTCTCTGGATCTACACGGATAAACTGGGCGGACAGCCCAACTGCCCGCTGAAGGTGAAAAACGGTTATCTCTACACCGGCTTCTGGAACAGCGAGACCGGCAACGCGAACTTCGTCTGCCTGTCCATCACCGATGAAGACCCGGCGCAGTCCAAAGAAAGCAAGTGCGCCTCCTGGTACTATACCAGCAAGGGCGGCTTCTACTGGGCGGGCGCTTACGTGGCCGACGACTTCCTGCTGGTGGGAACGGACGACGGCGGAAACGGCTACACCAGCCAGACTTCCCGGCTGCTGCTTCTGGACCCCGCGACGGGCGAGCTGCTGGACAGCTGGGACGGCCTGAACGCGGATATCCGCAGTACGGTGGTTTACGACGCCGGGACGGACGCCTACTATTTCACCTCCAAGGGCGGCACCTTCTATTCCGTTCAGGTGACCGGCGACCGGAAGCTGACGAATAAGTGGAGCGTGAATCTGGCAAACGGCGTGGGCGGCGTTCCCATGAGTACATCGACCCCTGTGGTCTATGGCGGCAGAGCCTACATCGGTGTTTCCGGCGCGGGACAGTTTACCCCGTACTCCGGCCACAACATCACGGTGATCGACGTGGTTGCAAGGCGCATTGCCTACCGCGTGGAGACGCAGGGCTATCCCCAGACCAGCGGCCTGCTGACCACGGCCTATGAACAGGAAAGCGGCTGCGTATACGTCTATTTCTTCGACAACATGACCCCCGGCAAGCTGCGGGTTCTGCGGGACAGAGCCGGACAGACGACCCCGGATTACGTCACCACCGAGGGCGGCCGCACGACGGCCTATGCGCTGTTCACCCCCACTGGCGATCAGGCGCAGTATGCCATTTGCAGCCCCATCGCCGACGAATACGGCACGGTCTACTTCAAGAACGACTCGGCGCGGCTGATGGCCTACGGAAGCGCCATTGAGCGTCTTGAGATCACCCAGCAGCCGACAAAGACGGCATACGCGGAAGGGGAGACCTTCGACCCTGCCGGAATGGTCGTCACCGCGGTCTATGTCAACGGAAAGACGAGAGACGTTACGGATTATGTGACCTATAAGACTGACCCGCTGGACGGCGGCGACGGGGAGTTTGTCATTTCCTTCCCGTATGTCATGTACCATAATGAAGAAAACGGAACGGAGATGACCTCCGGCGTTGAGACGATGGTACCTGCTGTCACACTGAATCTGACCGTGGGCGATGGACTTCTCGGCGACGTCAACGGCGACGGCAAGGTCGATAAGGCCGACGCCCAGATGATTCTGGACTATGAGGCAAAGCGCATTGACAGGGCGCTTTCCCTGAAGACGGCGGATGTCAGCGGCGACGGAGTCATTGACAGCAGCGACGCCGTGCTGATTCTCCAGTATGCCGCGGGAACTCTGAAGGAGTTCCCGGCGGCTACCCCGAAGGAAACGGAAGATACGGGAAGCACTGATCAGATCGCAGTCGGGGACACAGGACTTCCCAAAGAATAGGAGCATAGATTATGAATCAAAAATGGATCGCCCTTTTGCTGGCGCTTATCTTGGCGCTGTCTGTCTGCGGCTGTGCCGCGGACAAGCCGCAGACGGAGACTGCCGAAACGACCGCGTCTGTGGAAACTCAGACAGCCGCGGGGCAAGGTACGGTAACGGACGAGGAACTGACACAGACTGCCCAATGGCTGATGGAGCAGATCCCGCAGCCAACCTACGGCTCCGTGGGGGGCGAGTGGGCCGTATTCGGGCTGGCGCGCTCCGGCGTTGCGGTACCGAAGGAATATTTTGAAGTTTATGGCGAAAACGTGGCTGCCTACACGGCGGAACACGGCGGCGTGCTCCACGCGAAAAAGTACACGGAGTATTCCCGTGTGATTCTGGCGTGGACGGCGCTGGGGAAGGATGCCACGGACGTTGGCGGGTTCAACCTGCTGGTTCCTCTGGCGGACTTTGATCAGACGGTATTTCAGGGGATCAACGGCCCCATTTTCGCACTGCTGGCGCTGGACAGCGGGGCGTATGACATCCCGGAAAACACCGCCGGAACCACGCAGGCCACGCGGGACGGGTATGTGGACTATATTCTGAACGCGGAGCTTCCCGGCGGCGGATGGTCGTTCGCGGGGGGAGACGCGGAGACGGACATCACGGCCATGGCGCTGCAGGCACTGGCCAAATACCGCGACCGGCAGGATGTGGCGGACGCGGTGGAGCGGGGACTGACTGTTCTGTCTCAGCAGCAGGAAGAAAACGGCGGCTTTGTCGCCTACGATTCGGAGAGCAGCGAGTCCATCGCGCAGGTGATCGTGGCGCTGACGGAGCTGGATGTCAGCCTGACCGACTCCCGGTTCGTCAAGAGCGGGAACACGCTGGTAAGCAGGCTGTTGGAATTCCGGACGGAGAATGGCGCGTTCCGGCACATTCTCGATGGGGAAGAAGACGTGATGGCGACGGAACAGGGCTTCTACGCCCTCGTGGCCGTGAGCCGGGCGGAGCAGGGAAAATCCACCCTGTACACAATGACAGGGGAGTAAAAGAGTTTCGCGGGGGAAACAGCGGATGAAGAAAAAGCGGCTTGGGAATATCGTGATGGTTCTGCTGATCGTCGTGATCGCCGTGACCGGCGTTCTGACGGCGCTTCACCTGCGGGGCGGGGAAGACAGCAATCTGGGAAGCCTGTACAAAATTACGGCGATTCCGGACAATTCTCTCATCACCCCGGGGCAGGAGGGGAATGTCTGCACCGTCACCATCGTGTGTGACACCGTTCTTGATAATCTGGGGTCGCTGGACGAGGAAAAAGCGCCCTATGTTCCCAAAGACGCGGTGGTCCTGCCCAGAACGCAGGTTTCCTTTACTGAGGGGGATACCGTCTTTGACGTGCTGCAAAAGGTCTGTGCGGCGGCGGATATCCAGCTGGAATACAGCTGGACGCCCATTTACGACAGCAGCTACATCGAGGGTATCAACCACCTGTACGAATTCGACTGCGGCAAAGAATCCGGCTGGATGTACAAGGTGAACGGCTGGTTCCCCAATTACGGCTGCTCGGCCTGCAAGGTGGAAAACGGGGACGATATCGTCTGGTGCTACACCTGCAAAGGCTTCGGTAAGGATGTGGGCGGCGGATGGATGACGGAGGGGACCGCAAAATGAAAAAGTCCCATATCGTGATGCTGCTGACCTTCCTGCTGCTGATCCCCGCAACGATTTATTTCGGCCTGCGGTTCAGCGGACGCGCCTACTATGTCACCAGCACGCTGGTCATGATTGAGACGCTGGTGCCGTTTCTGCTGGCTTTCGAGAACCGGAAGCCTCAGGCGCGGGAGCTGGTGGTCATCGCGGTGCTGTCCGCTCTGGCGGTGGCCGCGCGGGTGGTTATTCCCATTCCCAATTTCAAGGCGATTTTCGCCATTATCATGCTGTCGGGTATTGCCTTTGGCCCCGAAACGGGTTTCCTTGTGGGCGCGATTTCGGCCTTTGCCAGCAACTTCTTCTATGGTCAGGGACCCTATACTCCATGGCAGATGTTTGCTTACGGCGCTGGCGGACTGCTGGCGGGCTTCCTGTTCGCAAAGGGGAGACTGCCGAGAAAGCCGGTCGTCATGGGTGTGTTTGGTTTCCTGACAACGCTGCTGCTGGTGGGGCCGCTGCTGGACACCTGTTCGGTTTTTCTGGAGCTGTCGGTTATCAATGTGCGGACGGCGTGGCCCCGTTATGTGTCCGGCTTCTGGGTGAACCTCTGTCAGGGCGTCTGCACGTTCCTGACCATGCTGATTTTTGGGAATCCTTTGCTGGAAAAGCTGGATCGGGTG
>OLSA01001476.1_pt1 | contig 19332 bp, 17 predicted proteins | sample 1672731 | NCBI WGS metagenome assembly OLSA01 (sample SAMEA3136718, study PRJEB25190) | human gut metagenome | biome: human gut; feature: human-associated habitat; material: faeces | place: Austria | collected 2013
CCGCCGAGGCGGCGGAGCCGCCCAAGCCGCCCCCCGGAGGGGGCGGCTGTCCTGCGGGCCGGGCCTTGCGCTCGCCTGTATCTATTCCAAAAGCCAGGAAAGGAGGCCAGCCATGCCGACCCATCAATATGACGACATTTCCGATTTGCCGCGGCCCGTTTCCCGGCGGCACCGTCCCATGCCGCTCGAGGAGAGGGCGGTGCAGTTTGCGCCGTTTGCGGCTCTGACCAGCTATGAGGAAATATTGATGGAAGCGGCTCGGCCTACCAGGGACTGCCCCCAATTGAGCGAGGACGAACAGACCCGGCTGGACGCCCTGCTGCAGCAGCTGCGGGGGCGGCTTCAGGGGCGGCCATGGGTCACCGTTACCTGGTTTGTACCGGATGAGAAAAAAGCCGGCGGGAACTGTGTGACCACAACCGGACAGGCCATGAAATTGAGGGAGCAGCCGCCAGCTTTGCTCCTCTCGGTGGGAGAGGAGATCCCGCTGGAGCGGATGCTGGCCCTGGAGTTGATTGAAAATCCGGGGTAAAAAGCAAAAAGGAGTGACTTTCCCAGGGCGGAAAAACCTGCTATAATAGGGGGAGAGAGCAGGAAAGGGGAAATGCCAAAATGCCGCAAATCATCGAGATCACTGATCTTACCCGGCCGGAACTGGATGTTTTCTGCCGATTGACCGAAGCGCAGCTGCGCAACCGCCTGGAACCGGAAAAGGGTGTGTTTATTGCGGAAAGTCCTACCGTCATTGGCCTGGCGCTGGATGCTGGTTATGAGCCGCTGGCCCTCCTTACCGAGCGTAAATTTATTGAAGGGAAGGCAGCCGGGATCATTGCACGCTGCGGGGAGATTCCCCTTTACACCGGGGAACGGGAGGTATTGGCAAGGCTGACCGGCTATGAGCTGACCAGAGGGGTGCTGTGCGCTATGCGGCGGCCGAGCCCCAAGGATTTTAGAGAGGTGTGCGCCGGGACAAGACGGGTGGCTGTGCTGGAAAATGTAGTGGATTCTACCAATGTGGGGGCCATTATCCGTTCGGCGGCGGCCCTGGGGATCGACGCGGTGCTGCTGACCCCCAGCTGTTGTGACCCGCTGAACCGGCGTGCGGTGCGGGTGAGTATGGGAACGGTATTCCAAATTCCGTGGGCCTACATAGGGGAGCAACCGGCCGACTGGCCGAGTTCGGGACTTGACTGGCTGAATGAACTGGGCTTTAAGACAGCGGCGATGGCCCTGCGGGAGGATTCGGTTTCCATTGGTGATGAGGGGCTGGCGGCGGAACCAAAGCTGGCCATTGTGTTGGGGACCGAGGGCACCGGACTGACAGCCCGCACGATAGCTGACTGTGACTACACCGTTCGGATCCCGATGCAGCACGGGGTGGATTCCCTGAATGTTGCGGCGGCCAGTGCGGTGGCATTCTGGCAGCTGCGGGCGAAATGAAAAAGAAAACGACCGACTTCCGTTTTTTCGGAGGACGGTCGTTTGGTATGAGGAGAGGGGGGGGGGGGGGGGGGGGGGGGCGCCGGGGGGGGGGGGCCCGCCGATGCAGGCGCAGCCTGCGGATTTCGCCGAAGGCGAAAGGCGGCTCCGCCGTAGGTGTGGAAAGCAGGGAACTGATAATAAGGAGCGCGGCTATGTCTCCGGGGCTGCGGGGCAGGTGGCCCGGATAGAGGGTGATTCCTGCGGCGGAGGAAACTGCTTAAACCTTACTTTTTGCGTTTTAGCCAAGGAGGATAGTCCGGCGACGAGAGAGCAGGGGCCAAACAGTGATGTCGAGGATGCTCTAAACATGGGGTGGGAAAAGATCTCCCCCGGCGAAGAGAGATTCTGTTGGGTGCGGGGTTAGATTTTGTTCTTTTGGCGCTTTTGCCAGAGGAGATAGCCCAGAAGAGAAAGGACGGAGACCCCGGCGGTGATGCCAAGGGCGAGCCAAAAGGCCGGGGAACCAGGCTGTGAAACGCTGGCGCCCAGCAGGGTGGCGGCCAGCAGGCTGGGCAGGCCGCCCAGCAGCCCGCCGAGCAGACAGGTGAGATAGGGTCCCCGGACCGAACCGAAATACATGCTGACGATATCGCCGGGGAGGAGGTAGATGACCCGCAGAAAGAACGAGAGGAAAAGGTAATGTCCTTCCTGGCTTTCCAGGAGGCCATCCAGGCGGGGATAGCGGGCCAAAAGCCGAGTGGTGAGCCCGCTGCCGGAAAACCGGCCGATCCAGAAGGGAACGGTGAGATCCATCGCAAGGCCTAAAACATTGAGCGCCAGCGCCGCCGCAGGGGCAAACAGATGCCCGGCGGCAACCTGTAAAACGATGATGGGAAAAGCCACGCTGAGGCATTTGGCGAGGTAGAGCAGCAGCAGGAAACCGGCGGCCAGCCAGACATTCCGCGGGGCGTAGGAGAGGATGTCCTCCACCGAGAAGCCGCCCCGGATAATGCAGAACACCACCATGGCCAAGCAAAGAACCAGCGGCAGCAGCCGCAGGGGATGAAGGTCGTGCAGGGGACGAGGTTCTTTTGGCATGGGAGTCACTCCTTTGGGAATTTGATAATGCGTTGGGGAGTCATGCAGGGGAAGGCTTCGCCGTAGGCGGAAATGGGCAGGGGCCGGCGGGGAAGCGAGAGGGAGCAACCGGACCACGCAACCATTTGGGACAGTTTTTTGCGATTGTCCAACGCTTTTTGGCGATGGGGGTTTTATTTTTTCGGGAGGATATGCTAAGATAGGGCGTGAACGGGGGTGAACACTACGGCCGATTCCAACCTGACCAAGCGCGCCCTGGCCGCCGCGATGAAAGAACTGATGGAGCAGATGCCTTTTTCCAAGATCAGCGTTTCCAATATTGCGGAGCAGTGCGGCATGAACCGCAAGAGCTTCTACTATCACTTTAAGGATAAGTACGACCTGGTGAACTGGATCTTTGATATGGAGTATCTGCAGCTTTCCAGCCGGCAGGATTATGCCGGGATCTGGGATTTTCTTACCGAGCTGTGCAGCTTTTTTTACGAAAACCGCTCTTTCTACCGGCGGGCGCTGCGCATTGAGGGACAGAATTCCTTCCTAGAGCACTTTAAGGAAGTGCTGGAGCCTTCTATCAAATACTTTTTGGCGTCCTCGCTGGAGGAAGCGAAATACCAGCAGTTCTGCATCAATTTTTATGCGGATGCCTTTATTGCGGCGTTTGTGCGGTGGCTTTCCGATAAAGATTGTGTACCACCGCAGGAATTTGTGCGGATGCTGAAGGTCAGCATTTATGCCGCGGTAAAGCGGGTAGAAGTGGCTGAGCTGTGACCCCAAAACGAAAATGATAAAAAGAGTCCCGATCCTGCGGAATGCCCGCGGAACCGGGGCTTATTTTATTGCAGGGAGGCAAGGATGCTTTCCAGCGGAGCGGCGGAAAAGGAGATGCTGTCATCCACGGTGCCATCCGGGCGGATCAGGCGGCAGCGCTCATCAAACACGACGGAATAGGAGGCCCGGGGAGAAAGTGCGCCATCGACATAGCGCAGGTCCTCCCACAGCTCCACGGGGATGGTCTGCGTATGCAGGTCATAGCGGGCGGCGATGATTCGCCGGTAAAAGGGTGATGATTGGCCCTTTTCCGGGGCGGTGTAGGACATGAAGATGGTGAGCGGCGCGTGAAATTGCTCGATATCCAGCACATCGCCGTCGCTGGAGATGTTTTCTGATTTCTCGGAATGGTAGGGCAGGAATACCGAGTAGAGCATTTCCCGGCGGCGCATGGCATCGCAGACCTCTTCGGCGCCATCGCCAAAGCGTACCACCGGCATGACATGATAAAGCTGGGCCATGGTATCGATGACATCCCCGGTGAGTTCATCGGGTGAGGTGAAAAGCAGGAAGGCACAGTCCTTCTGTTGGCGCAGCAGGGTGAAAAGTCCCACGGGCAGCTCCGGCGCGATGATCAGATAGGTATAGATGCCCAGCCGCTTGCCCTGCTCGATAAGGTTGGTATAGTCGGATTCGTGGGCGGTGTAGCCCTTGCGGTCGATGGCGAGGGTAAGGCACCAGGGGATATCGTAGCCGCATTCGCTTTCCAGCCGGCGGATGGTGCGGGCCCCGGCAGTGAGGCTATTGTAGCCTAGGTTCATGCCAAAGCCCATTAGGTGCTCGGTATCCACATGCAGCGCCATATCGTAGATGATGCGGTAATAGGCGCTGTTTTCATCCTGTAGAGCGTGCTGGGCCTGCTGAAGGAAACGCTTTTGTTCGCTGCCTGCCGCAAAGCTAAGCCCCATATCCACCAGATTGCGCAGGCTGCGCTCCGGGTCGCTTTTGATGGCATTAAGCTTTTGACGCACCACCGTTTGGATGAGGGTACGGGCAATGGTATTGACGGAGCGGGGCGACATGGGGATCCCTTCTTTCGGAAATCTTTCTATTAAAATTATAGTGCGCAGTGAGGCAATGAAAAAGGGACAATCCCGCGGATGTGTCCCAAAAAATAACAGATTGCAGTGCTTTTTACAGAGAGTCAGGGATCCTGTTCCGGGTGGGGAGCGAGGAATGAAACAAAGACAAAGTGTCGGGTGAGGCGCTCGCCCACCCAGAAGATGCACCGCCCCATGACAAGGGCGCAGAACACCGTGCCGATGCCAATGCCGCGGATGCCGTGCAGAAAGAGAAGAGAAAGTACTACCGTTACGGTAAGGCAGCCGAGATCAAAACGGGTTTTGACGGTTTTGTAGGGCTTATTCAGTATGACGGCCAGTTCCCGGGGAAAGAGATCGGTGGGGATGATAGGGAGCTTACAGTGATTGGAGAGGGCGATGCCAAGGGTAAGCGCCGCAAAGCTGATGAGGAAATAGACGACCCGCAGCACAGGGGTAAGCGGCAGCTTATCGATCCACATGGCATGGACATCCATCATCTCGCCGAAGGCGAAGCCCACCAAAAACGCAAGCAGATAGCTGGGGACAAACTTCCGCCGCAGCAGCATCAACACCGCCACCAGCGAGGTTTGGAAAAGATAAGTCCATGTGCCGAGGGAGAGGACCGGCAGCACCTCCGAAATGATGTACGGCACTGAGGAGATGGAGGAAATGCCGGCGCCGCTGTAAAGCATCAGGTAGACAGCGAAGCTATTGAGCACCGCGATGATGCAGAGGGCGAACTCCCCGCGGAAGACACGGCGGGGATGGGGGAGGCTTTGGACGGTGGGGGTCATAAGAGGAGGACCTGCCTTTCGGGAGGAGATGGAGAGTGCGCGGGGGCGGCACGGTGGAGCGGGGAAGGCAGCCCGAAGCGAAGCGGAGGTGCTGCCTGACGGGAGCGGAACCGTGCCGTCCCCCCAATGTGGGAAAGCAGAGAAAGGCACGCACCGGGAAGGTTGCTCCGATGCGTGCCGCGCCGTGGGGCCCATCGGCTCCCCCTACCGGGAGCCGACGGAGGACCTGCACGGACAGAGATTCCACTTCGTTTCCTGCGCGTTATTTTGAGGAGGAAAAATCAGATGGAAACGACCATGTGAGAAATGGTGAAGACAAGGACGATGAATGCGGTGAGGAAGCCGCCCAGCCAGACGGAACCGGTCTTTTTGTGGAGGACGCGGCTCATCACGGCGGTGATGGGCAGGATGAAGAGCAGACCGAACAGCATGATGCCGGCCAACGCGGTGGGGAAGGACATGCCCACGGCCGCGAGCCATTCGGGGGAGGTGGTGCCGGGGATGTACTGGATGCCGCGGACACCGGTGGCAAACAGCTTGCCGTAATCGTAGGTGAACATTACGGCCAGACCGCCGCAGGAAACAGCGGCGCACAGCAGGTAATTGAGCCAGGCGGGGGCGTTATTGATGCGGGTGAGGGAATTATAGATGACGCCGCACAGCAGGAAGAACAGCAGCCAGACGGGCAGGTACTTGAAGAACGCAACCCAGTGGGTGCTATCCATGGGCATGATGTTGAACTTGAAGAAGGAGAAATTGGTGCCGGAAAGGGCAGAGCAGGCATACACCACTGCGTAGATGCCAGCGAAGGAGAGAACTGCCAGCAGCAGGCTCTTGAGGATCTGCGTGAAGGGGAGCTTGAGACCGGTGGTTTCCAGGTTGGCGCCTTTCTTACGGCCAATGAGGAAGAATACCAGCAGATACAGCACCAGGAATACGCCGCCCACGACGCCATTAAAGAGCATGAGGGAGTTCATGGGAGCCATATTGAAGAAGCTATTGGGCATGAACTTGGTGAGGAATTTGAACCACTGGGGCTGCATGTAGTAGGGATAGCCGATCAGCCAGTAGTACAGCAGGGGCGCGGGCAGCAGGAAGATGATATAGGGAATAATATACCCGATAACACCCTTGGCACCGTGGACGGTGCTGATGGAGGGAGCGGCCGGACGCACGATGGTGGAGAAGAAGGGGACCCGCAGCAGGGTGAGCGCCAGCGCTACAAAGGCGACCAGGGTGGCGATAAGGCCGATGAGGCCGCAGGCGGCACGGCCGTGCCAGACCTGCTCGGTGGGAGCGATGGTGGCAACGCCGCCGCGCAGAGTGATATCGAAGAAATCGATGCCGTAGCCGATGGCGGTTTCATCATAGTAGGTATCGGAGTGGGTGCCATTGAAGCTGTAAGCGGCCCTAATAGGCTTCATGGTAACGGCAGCGCTGGCCGCGGCGGTCACAGCTTCCTCACGGGTGAGGGGTGTGGCGCTGGCATCGCCATACATAAAGTAGGTGCCGGAGGGAACATTGGTGGCGCCGCCGGTGCCGTAGGCGAACTTAAAGCTGGTGGTGTACTGGCTGGAATCCTCCACGCCCCACAGAAGACCGGAGAATTCATCGTAGGTGCCCTGAATGGTGCAGATATTGATCGGTGCGGCATACAGCGGAAAAACGCCGTTTTCGGCAGTAACGCCATTGTAGGTCAAGTCATTGATATTGCGGACATTGTAATTATAACCGGTGAGTACCATAGATCCGGGCAGTACAATCCCGGAGTTCATCGCTGCGCCGTAGGCTGTGTAAGCAGCGGTTGTTTCATCGGAGCCTGCCGCAAGCGCTTCAGCATAGGCTGCAGTATAGGCTGCCTGCCATTTGGAATAGGCAAGATAAGCGCCCTCCTGAATGGCAGCGGTGCCCATGGAGTGGCCCAGCATACCGATCTTGGTCAGATCGATAAAGTCGTAATTTTTGAACTGCTGCAGGGCGGAGTAGCTGCCGAGATCGGGAGCGTAATTTTCCACATTGCCCATTTCCGCCTGCTTGTATCCGTCAGGGGGCAGGGTGCTTTCTCCGTGGCCGTACATATCCAGCGCCATGACCACATATCCGCGGCGGCTCAGTTCAATGGCGTTAGATTCCATGGCATCCAGGCTGGCAGTGTAGCCGTGGCACAGCAGGATGGCCGGGGCCGGGGTTTCGGCCGTGGCTGTTTCGGGGATATAGAGCTTGGCGTGGCTGGTGGCGCCCACATCGGTGGTGAAGGACAGATCTTCGGTGCGGACGGTGCCGCCGCTGGTTTGAATGTTGTGGCCGATGACCGAGGTGACGACCATGAGTACCAGGCAGATAGCCAGCACAATGGCGGAAGCCCGCCACTTGATCGGGGTTTTGCTTAAATTCTGTTCCATCTTATTAAACCTCTCAGTTCCTGTACGAATCTCCCTGTAAAGCGGCGGCAGGGGGTGAAAAAATGCAGGGGAAAGCCCGCTTTCGAGATGATTATAGCGAGGGGGAGAGGGCTTGTAAATGGGGTTGATAAAAGTTTGGCAGGTGCGTGGGATGGAGAAGAATTTCTTTGGATACTTTTTCATGGAGAAAAAACGCAGGGAAAGGGGAAACCGCGAGAAAAAGGAGCGGAAATCGAAAAAGAACGGGATAATATGATGCAAATATGCAACATATCATCCCGCACTTTTTTGCGAATGCTTAATTTTTGGCTTGATTACGCAGTATTACGGAAAGCGTATAAATTTTATTAACAGAATTTATTGATGCAAAAACGAAACATGTTGCAAAAATGGAACGGCTGGTTTTGGGCATATCACTTGGATTTAGCGGACAGCTTTTTCATCCTTGCCCAGCAGGCGGGCCATGGCGGCCAGCAGTTTTCCTTCCTCTATGGGCTTGGAGAGGTGCTCATTCATGCCGGCGGCCAGGCTTTGGCGGATATCATCGCTGAAGGCATTGGCGCTCATGGCCAGGATGGGGATGGCTTTAGCATCGGGGCGGGGCAGTGCGCGGATGGCCCGGGCCGCCGCTGTGCCATCCATTACCGGCATCATAATGTCCATCAGGATGAGATCATAGTAGCCGGGCGCACTGGCCGAAAAGAGCTCCAGGGCTTCCCGGCCGTTCCAGGCGCGGGACACGGTGGCGCCATGTTCCTGCAGCAGGAATTCCGCGATCTCCATATTGAGGTCGTTATCCTCCGCCAGCAGGATATGAATACCGGTGAAATCGGCTGTGGGCAGTGGAACCGGAGCGGTGGGAGCGGTGCGATCGATGCCGAAAGGCAGCACGACCCGAAAGGAGCTGCCAACACCCTTTCGGGAATTGAAGGTGATGGTGCCGTGCATGGCGGATACCAGCTTTTCAACGATGGAAAGACCCAGACCAGTGCCTTGGTACTGGGTGCGGGCGTCATCGGCCTCCTGCGCGAAAGGTTCAAACAGATGCTGCTGGAATTCCTCACTCATGCCGATACCGTTATCCTCGCAGGTGAATTCGACCGTTACACAGCCTTCGCTGTGGGAAAGGACCCGGCTGCCCAGCCGGACATAGCCGCCGCTGCGGCCATATTTTACGGCATTGCCGGCCAGGTTGCACAGGATGCGCTGCAAATGATTGGGGCTGCCGATGAGACGGACATTTGACAGGGGGGCTTCGGTGGGGGCTTCGTACCGGATGCCGCGTTCCGCGGCCTGTGGTTCGATGACAGCGCTGACCTCCTGCAGGGTGGCAGAGAGGGAGAAGGAACGCTGCTCGAGATCGATGGCGCTGCTTTCCAGTTTGCTCATATCCAGTACATTGTTGACGATATCCAGCAGGGTGTGCAGGGCAATGGCGGCTTTATCCCGGCAGCTTATCTGGAGGGCAAGATCATCGGGATAGTGAGCGGCCATATTGATGTAGCCCTGGATGCCATTGATGGGGGTGCGCAGATCGTGGCTGATGCGGCGCAGGAATTCAGATTTGGCAATGCTGGCCAGCCGCGCTTCCTCCGCTTCAGCAATAATCTGTGCCTGGTACCGGGCTTCCCGTTCTTTTTCCGGGCCGACATCCTGCAGCACGGCCAAAACATGCTGGGGCTTACCGACCGCATCAAAATCCACAACAGTGATGGTGACACGGCTCCAGTTTAGGGTATCATCCCACCAGGCCCGGTAATCGATATAAAAGCTATGGCGTACATCGGTGAGGTTTTCCTGTCGCAGGGTCTCCCGGATAGCCTCGGGACTGAGCTGCTCATCCAGCATCGGCCGGTATTCCTCCGGGACAAGATTCTGCGTCAGGGCGTCCTTCATATCGGTGTAGGAGCTATTCTGCGGCAGGTAATGGGCCAGCCACTGCGGCAGGAAAATGCTTTCGCAGGAATTCTGGGTCAGATCGATGTAGAAGGAAGCAAAATAGATGTTCTGCAGCGAGCGCAGCATATTGACAGTCTTTTGCAGGTGAAGGTTGCTCTCCTGCAGCTTTTGGCTGCTTTGGTACAAGGCGCGGCTGCGAGCAATGGAGAGAATATACCAAAAGGCGGTATACAGCGCCACGAACACGGCGGATACCGCCGCTGTATCGGCAAAGGTAGAAAGTACCGGGAAATAGATGTAGAGCTGACAGCCCTCGCAGGCGGTGCGGCAGCCCAGGTAGCTGCCGCCCTCAATGTGGAAGAGGTGGAGCTGGTCATCGTGAGGGAGCTGGTTCAGCGCCTGCAGAATGGGGAGCGAGTCGGTTTTCTCGCCCTGAAGGGCATCATCGCTGCCGGCCAATATGGTGTTTCCGGCTGTGATGATGTAGGTGCCGCCGCGATTGATGTAAATACCATTGAGAAGAGTGGTCATATCCTCCTCGACATCCAGAATCAGTCCAGCGGGCTGTTCGTAAAATCCAATGAGGAGGCCGGGGGCATCCAACCGGGGAACGGCACAGACATCATAGTAGCGGCCATCGTACTGCACCCGTTCGGCATAGATTTTATTGGTGCCGGCCACCCCGTAGAACAGGTTGCCTTCGGTAGTATTCTGCCAGGGGGAGCCCTGCATGGGACGGGTATAACCGGAGGCCTCCAGGCGCAGGTCGCCATCCAGCAGGGCCACGCCGGTCAGGCGCAGACGGTCTACGCTTTGCTCCAGGTACTCATCGTTGGTGAGCTCGGGATCATCCCGCAGGTGATAACTCAGCTCCAGCAGGTTATCTGAAAGCCGGAACAGGCTTTTAACACGGTCGCCGCTGGCTAGCTTATAAAAGCTGATGCACTGCTGCCGCAGGGTGTTGGCGGTATCCCGCGCTAGGGAGGCGGTGATCTGATATTCCGCGTGACCGTGTACCAGCACCACCAGCAAAAACAGCAGGACCCCTACAATAATGACGGAGCGGGGCTTGGGGTTCCAGTCCCAGATCCGTTTATTCTGTTGTTTACTCACCGGCCGTTCCTCCTAGAGCATCGGCCGGGTCCAAACCGTATTCGGCCAGGATTTTCTCAATGGTGCCATCGGCGAACATTTCCACCAGGGCGGTGTGCAGGCGGTCCCGCAAGGCGGTATCACCCTCCCGGGCAAAGGCGACCCCGACCTCGGAACGCAGCAGGGATTCCTCCAGCAGACGGTAGGGGGTATTGGTGTGCTGCAGCTGCGCGGTAAGGGCGGCAGCGTGGCCGGCGCAGGCATCTACATAGTCTTTGCGCAGGGCAGAAACCACATCCTCCATCCTTAACAGACAGTAGATATTGCTGACAGTGGGCAGACGAGGATCGGTGCCGGCGGAGAAGATCTCTTCCGGCTTGGAGCTGATCTGTACCGCGACGCGATGGCCGGCGAGATCTCCCAGGGACTGAATATCGCTATCTTGCCGGACGGCCACCACTTGGCGGCTGCAGGCGTAGGGCCCGGCCCATAGGTAAATTTCCTCCCGGTTATTCATGGAAAAGCAGCCCCACAGGCAATCAACCTCACCATTTTGCAGAAATTCATCCTTTTGGTCCCAATCAATGAGCCGAAAGACGGGCTCGTAGCCAATGCGGCGGCAGGCCTCCCGGGCCAGCGATACATCCACGCCGGCCGGGAAGCCGTTTTCATCGGTGTAATTGTAGGGAGGGTAATTATCACTGCCGATCACCAACTGGGGCAGGGAGACGCCAGGGGTGGGCACTGTGGCGGTGCAGGCGCACAGCGGGACCAGTGCCAGCAGCAGGAGAAACGGAATCAAAACTTTCTTGGCGTGCATAAGGGAATGGACTCCTTTACCGGGGACATAGAATAAAATCATTTTGGGGTGATGTAGCGCGCGATGGCCCCCAGCAGGTTTTCAGTGCTTAGGGGTTTGGGTAGGTGGCCATTCATACCGACGGCCCGGCTTTTTTGTACATCATCCTGGAAGGCATTGGCGCTCATGGCTAGGATAGGGATAGTCTTTGCATCGGGACGCGACATCTGCCGGATGACCCGGGTGGCTTTGTAGACATTCATGACCGGCATCATTACATCCATTAGAATGAGGTCGATCTCGCCAGGGGCGGAGGCGGCAAAATGCTTGACAACTTCTTGGCCATCCTGTACCGGGAGGACGGTGCCGCCGTGCTGTTCAATGAAAAATTGCTTGATCTCCATATTGAGTTCGTTATCCTCCGCCAGTAGGATCTGCATACCGGTCAGATCAATGGAGTCGGCTGTGTTATCAGCCACGGCGGTCGGGGTGGGATCGATGGCAAAGGGCAGTGTGACATGGAATGCCGTCCCGGTGCCCTCCCCACTGGAAAAATTCATTTGGCCGCGCAGCTGTTCCTCCAGCGCATCGGTGGGGCAGGGGAGCCACTTTGGTAATGTAGCCCCTCCTGGTATCCGCTTTTTATCATCATGTTGTTTTCCTCGGTTCTGTGTGGGGATTCAGCCGGGCTAGTGTATCACACACTTTTTGGTATTCCCGGTCCACTGCCCGGAGCAGGACATCGGTCTGTTCCGGGAGGGTATCCCGGCTGCGCAGGGCTTCGGTCATGGTGCCGCAGGCGGCGGCCAGCCCGGTAAGCCCCAAATTGAGGGCAATGCCCTTTAGGGTATGCACCGCCCGGAAGGCCGTTGGGACATCGCCCGCTGCCGCTGCTTCTTTCAGCAGCGGCAGGCTGTTATCCTGCGGAATCATCCGTAGGAATTTCTCTGTAAAGGCTTCACTGTGCAGGCGGGCAATGACATCCTCGTAATTGCCGCCCACGGTGGTATAAAATTCATTCAGAGTCATGGAAGTCCTCCTCATACAGCACGGCACTATCCTTCTGAGCCTTGGCACGGTACAGAGCCAGATCGGCCTTTTCCGCCAGCTCACTGATCTGCCCCGCGGCATAAACACCGCCGATGCTGACAGTGATGCGCAGCTCCGGCAAATCCGCAACCCGCAGCGCCCGCACCGCCCGGCAGATATCCTCTAGCTTGCGCCGCAGGATATTCTGCGGCAGACTGTGGAACAGCAGCAGGAACTCGTCTCCGCCGTAGCGTACCAGTTCATCCTGGCTGCGCAGGATGGCCCGGATGGCCTGGGCAGTGTGATATATGGCGGTATCCCCGGCCGGGTGGCCAAAGCGATCGTTGATCTGCTTGAGGTTATCTATATCGATCATGGCCAGGGCATACTCGCCGGAAAGGCGCCGCAGCCGGTCATCGCAGTAGCGCCGGTTAAAGACCTTGGTGAGGGAATCGGTATACACCTGCCGGTTGCGCATCAGCAGTTGGTTCAGCAGATTCTCATTCTCATCGGAAAGCACATCATCCGAGTAAATAGGATTGACGCATTCCAGCGAATAGGGAAAGCCATCCACCTCTACGCACATGGCCAGGATATAATAAAGGTCGCTGCCGATTGCTTCCACTTTATTCAGGGTGCGGCGGGTGCGTACCACCTCCTGGGAAACACAGTGCCGGCAGCGCTGGGTCTTATCCCAGATGGAGTAGCAGCGCCCCACTTTTTCCATGGTGTGGCCGTCATCTGCGGCGATCACCTGCATGCAGATGCCCGGATCCACCAGCCGCACGATTTGGAACATCTGCCGGTAGGCCTGCAGGATGGGTGCCAGCTCCTGCCCGGAAATACGCAGGACGCCATCCGCCGCGGTGAGCGGCAGCAGCACCTGCTGCTTCATCTGTGGGATGCCTGCGCGAGTGTGATCCTCCAACCGGGTGTAGTTTTCCTCTACATTGATCACCTTACCGAACAGACTCCGGAAGCGGTTCTTTTCCACTGCCGACCAGGAGAGAAACATGGCCAAACGGCAGCGGCGCAGCTGCCCATTCAGCAGAAGCTTTACCGGAACCTCGGCATAGGATTCATCCGGAGTCATAGCGGTTAGCTGCTGCCGCACCGTTTCCGCGGTTTCCCCGCCGATGAGCGTCAAAAAGTCTCGGTTTTGCAGCGGGTCTACCATCACAGCGGGCAGACCGGTTTGCTGCATGGCCCCCAGGGAAAGCTGCAGCGAGGAGGGCTGCACCGTGTATTCAAACCACATTTCCCGGCTCATCCTGGTAAAGAAATCCTGCCGGGCACGCGCATCCTCCAGCTGATGGGTCATGCGGGCAGCGGCCATATCCCGGTTCCGGTATAGTTCCTCGGTAAAGATGGGCTTTTCCTGGGATAAGCTGTCCTCCCGGGCGGTATCCTCCCTCCGGATGGTATCAGAAAGGGCGTCCAGGCACTCCAGCAGCAGGGGATTGAAGCTGCCGCATTCCCCGGCGTGGATCATAGCCAGCGCTTTTTCGTGGGAGTAGGCTTCCTTGTAGCTGCGGCGGGTGGTCAGGGCATCGTATACATCGGCCAGGGCGGTGACCTGCGCCGCAATGGGGCACTCATCCCCCCGCAGTCCATCAGGATAGCCCTCACCGTTCCAACGCTCGTGATGTCGAAGGCAGATCTCAATTATATATTTAACCAGTGCTTCGTTTTGGTAGGCCGGCATCTCCGCCACCAGCCGCGCGCCTAAGGTGGTGTGCTGTTTGACCAGCTCAAACTCCGCGGCGGTCAGCTTGCCGGGCTTTTTCAGAATGCTTTCCGGAATGAGAACTTTGCCGATATCATGCAGTCCGGCTGCCGTGCTGATCAGTTCGACATCATCCGGCTCCAGTGCGTAGCGGTCGGTCCTTTTGCACAGCTCCAGCAGTAGAAGCTTAGTAAGGTGCCCCGCCCCATTCATATGGGTGCCGCCCTCGCCGCAGCGCGCCTCCAGCGCATAGCCCAGGATGGCCGCCAGGATATCGCTGTTGCGTTTCTCCCGCAAAAAGCGCTCGGCCACTATGTCCATCAGCTGGTGCTTTTCGGCGTTCAGCAAGATGGTATTGATAATGCGCCGGCGGATGATGCGGGTGGCGAAGGGACGGCTGATGTAATCCGAGGCCCCCAGCGCAAAGGCGTGGTCAATGGTGGCGGTGCCGGTTTCGGTCGAGATCATTATGACAGGGACTTCCTCCAGCCAGCCATGGGCGCGCATTTCTTCCAGCACCGCAAAGCCATCCATTTCTGGCATGATGATATCCAGAAGCAGCGCGGAGATCTCCCCGTGATAGACCTGCAAAGCGGCAATGGCCTCCCGCCCATCGGCTGCCTCGATGATCTCGTAATCCTGATCCAGTATATTGGCAAGGATCGCCCGGTTCATTTCGGAATCATCGGCGATCAATAGCTTTTTTCTCTCCATGGTTATGCCTCCTGCGGCCGGTCATCTATCCCCATTCTAGCACAATGCAGCCTTGAATCCAAATAAATTTAACGGTTTTTTTAATACTTTTTTACTGCTTTTCCCTGCCGAAAAAAAGAACAACTCCCCCTCCTGCCGTGCGGCGGGGAAGGGGAGCGCTTTTATCGGTTTTGGTTACCGGGGTTAGCTGGCCTTCAGCAGGATGAGCTTGCGGGTGGTGCTGTGATTTTGGCTTGGTTCATCATAGATTTGCCATACGGCAATCTCACCGGTCATGGGGTCGACCCGGAAGCGGAATACATCCCCATCATAAATCAGTTCGGCCTGGTCGCCCGGCAGATGGATGCGAATGAGTGCCTGCCGCTGACTGCCGTCCTCGTTGGTGACCAACCGGGTGCTGTACAGCCAGTCGCCGATGAGATACAACTCACTGCTGGGGTACAGCATCCCTTTCAGACCATCTACATTAAGCTCTTCGCCAGTGGTGCGGTTCCATACCCGCAGACTGCCAAAATTGGGATCCGCCTGGGATTCTTCCCGCAGCACGATCCAGCTTTCATTAAAAGCAAGCCGGGTGGGGACCCTGGTGCTTTCGGAACGGTTTTCCCAAACCGTTTCGTCATCGTCCAACCGGATGATCCGGGTCACCCAGCCGTCCGGCTCCTGCAGGGCAACGGAGTAGCACCCATCGGTCATCTGGACCAGCCGGGGGAAGATGCTGCTTTCCAGCTTCATCAGGGTGTGGTTCTTTTCATCGGCAAAGGAGTACCCGCGGATCTCATATTCGGAATCCGAGAGATTAAGTACATAGATGGCCCACTCATCATCGATGGCAAGCTGGCTATTTTCGGCCCAGTATTCGCATGGTTCAGTAAATACGGTGGTTTTTTCCAGAGTGGCGCAGTCATATTTCAGCAGGAGCAGCTCACGCTCGCCAGTTTCTTTGTTGGCCTCAATAGTCAGCCAATAAAAGCTATCCCCATATAGGGCCAGACTATCGGAGATCCACAGTCCGTCCAGCTCGGTGGAGCGGGTCTCACCGGTTTGGCGGTTGGTGGAATAGAAGATGGTCTTGAAGTTACCTGAATCATCGTTTCCCACTGTCACAATGTAGTTTTCATTCCAGCAGGGCCCGCCGCCGGCATTTTCCCATACGATATCCGGATATTCTTCGGCCGGGATGAGGGCTTCCACCAGCTTAGGCGCTTCATTTGGGGCGGGATCAGGGGTAGGGTCAGGCGTGGGGGTGGCGGGCTGCTTGCCGCAGGCGGCCAGCGAGAGCACCAGCAGAGCGGCCAGCAGTAGGCACAGTGTTTTCTTCATCTCATTTTCCTCCTTGTAAAAATGTTTTCTGCAGCTCCATTATACCAAAATTTCCCCGGAAAAGGATATTGGCATTCCGCAGAAAAAGTCTCCCTCCATTTGTAGGAAATGCCGGTCAGCCCCGGTAAAATGCGTAACTATGGAGCGCTTTCACCCTATATAACGATTCGCGTGGACAAAGTGCAACAGATAATAGACAATTGGCGAGAAAAACTTGTTTTTAGCTGTCAATTTTCTGCCCCATAGGCCGCTTTCAGCCGCAGGATGCGCAGTACGCTTTCATCAATGCGCTCCTCCGGGATGGTTCCATCCTCCACAGCTGCCAGCACCCCCTGGTAGGCGGCAATGTAATCATATGGCATCAGCAGAATATCGGCTCCGGCCTGCAGGGCCAGCACGGCGCTTTCTGCCGAAGAATAGTTCTGTATGATGGCGCCCATGGCCAGGGCATCGGTGATAATAACCCCATCATAGCCCAACTCACCCCGCAGCTTTTCGGTCAGCATGGAGTAGGAAAGGGAAGCGGGCAGGCCGTCATTGGTCACATTTGGGGTGGCGATATGCGCGGCCATTACCAGGTCAGTTTTCTCCAGCGCGCCAATAAAGGGAATGAGCTCGCATTGCAGCAGTTCTTCCCAGCTTTTATCCAGCTCCACATAGCCATCGTGGCTGTCACCGCTGGCGGCGCCATGCCCGGGAAAGTGCTTAATACAGGCCATTACGCCGCCATCGTGCAGGCCGTCTATCATGGCGTTTACCATGGAGGAAACGGTTTGCGCATCGCTGCCAAAGGCCCGGGAACCGATGATGATATGCTCCAGATCGGAATTAATATCCGCCACCGGGGCAAAGTCCAGATTAAAGCCATACCGGTTCAGATATGCTCCGATGACTTGCCCCATGTGATAGGCCTCATGGGGGTCGCCGGTAGCGCCGATGGCCTCTGCTCCATCAAATTTCTGCACCTGGAAGCCCGCCGCATTGGCAATACGGGAAACACTGCCGCCTTCTTCATCAGTGCAGATCATCAGCGGCAGGTTACTCGCCTGCTTCAGGCCGGAGAGGAAGGCTTCCAGTTGTTCCGGCCCGGCGATGTTCTTTCCAAAGAAAACAATCCCCCCGGCGGGGTATTTAGACAGCTGGGCCGCCATCTCCTCGGTCAGGGCCTGCACGCCGTAGTCCCGGGTGCTGTGTACCTGCTCCGGAGTCAGTGTGGAGTCTAGCGATTCTGGCCTGATAATAAACAGCTGCCCAATTTTTTCCTCCAGCGTCATGGCCGCCAGCAGTTGTTCCGGTTTTTGCACTGTAGATTCATCGTCTGGGCTCGGGTCATCGGGTATCGGTGTTGGCGTTGGGGTTGGTTCTGGGGTGGGGCCATTTCCACCGGTAGGCTGGCACCCGGTACAGCCCAGTACCAATAGAAAAACAGCAAGAAATGTGCAGATGATGCGTTTCATATTGTTTTGCCTCCTGATGATTCAACATAAAGGCCTGCCTGCAAAGCGGACGGAGCACTTTTATATATAGTGTCATTTTAGAACCGTTTTTCTGCTTTGTATCGGTTTATTATAACTGTTTTTTTAGACATGATACCATCATGCAAAAAGAAAAGCCGGGTGCTACAATGCGACTGTAAAAATATTCCTGCCACATTGTAAAGATGGTCGGCTGATATCGGCTGTTGGTGGGACGGGGCGGATAAAATGCTGCCGGAGGGTGGCTTTTCCAAGGAATCGCAGTTAGCAAAAGCTAACCGCCATAACAGAGGTCGGATGGGAATGATCATGCGGTTTGCAGCACTTGGCGAAAGAAAAAATCCAGCGGTACTGTTTTTCCACGCCATGGGCGTGACGGGCGAAAGCAGCGAGCCTGTGGCCGCGGAGCTTGCAGATCGCTTCTTCTGCATCATGCCGACATCCACAGTGTACTGCGCCGGTCAGACCTACGCGGGCAAGGCGGACGAGGTGCGGCAGATCAAGAAATTCCTGCGTGGGCAGGGCGTGGAGCGCGTCGAGATGGTCGTCGCGTCATCCATCGGTGCAGACCTCGCCATGGCGTTCCTGACGCGGACGCGGCTGCCGGTCAGGCACGTTTTCTTTGACGGCGGGCAGTTCGCGCAGATAGGCACGGCGACGCGCCGCATCATGGTGCCCATGCTGTATCTCGCCATCAAGAGCCTGTACTGGTCGAAGGGCGCGACGCTCAGTAAAATAATGTGGTGCAGCGACGAGGCGATAAAGCCGTACTTGGATCTGCCGGTTTTCAGGGACGAAAATGCGGGAGATGCAGCGCTTTACCCGCAAGCTGGAGGCGGCTATCGAGGACAAGCCCTTCCCGCCGCTACCGGAGAAGCTGCAAAAGCGCTGCTACTTTGAATTCGGCAGCGCTGAGGATCACTTCAAGTACCGCCCCGCCGTCATGCAATCCTATCCCGTTGGCAATTTCCCCGTGTTTGAGGGATATAACCACATGCAGTATCAGATACGTGACCCAAAGGGCTTCGCCGCCATGCTGATTCACATCATGGAGCATGACTCCATGCCGGAGCTTCCGTTCCTGCAAAAAAAATGAATATCAAAGCACAGGCCGAACGGCCTGTGCTCAGCTTGTCAAAAAAGTCCTGTGAGGACTTTTTTTGACAAGCTTCATCCGCCGAGCATTTTGATATTATCAAAATGCTGCTTTGCTCCAAAAGTCGTTGATGTATCAAGACTTTTGGACGGCGGTTTATTGTATTTGAGGCGGGCCTTGCCCCCTCAAGCTCCCCCGCTGCTCTCTTATCCGCGCCCTGCTGCACATGTTCTTTGACAGACTGAAAAGCCTCCGGCTAAGCCGGAGGCTTTGACTTTCTTATCAGCCGACGAGGTGGTTCGTGCCGATGTGGAGCGAAATTTCCTCGCCCGTGTAGCCTTCCATCTGAATATACATGGGGACGCCGCTCTGGTCGCCGGCAAAGAACACCGTGATATAGCCCACGCTGGCGAAGTCCGTAAGCGGCTTATCCTGCATGGTGCCGTCGTCGCCGAGGATGGTATACCCGCCGAAGCCCCAGTACTCCGCAAGCATCGCGCAGCAGCGGCCGACCGTCATGCCGTCGGGAACGATGTCCGAATAATTTGCGCCTCTCGTTGACACCGCGAGGCGGGTTATTTTGCCGGTCTGG
>OLSA01001480.1_pt1 | contig 19324 bp, 9 predicted proteins | sample 1672731 | NCBI WGS metagenome assembly OLSA01 (sample SAMEA3136718, study PRJEB25190) | human gut metagenome | biome: human gut; feature: human-associated habitat; material: faeces | place: Austria | collected 2013
TGTATACCGAGGACATGGAAGTTAAAGCCACAGGTACGGCTTTTAATGTAGAAGGTTATAGCAATGATACGATAAATGCTGTGACCATGGTTAATGGCGTTGTAGAGGTTGAGTTGGATAGGAGTAAAGAACGGTTGAATTTGAAACCGGGACAAAGAATAAATTATAATACGAAACGGCAGAATTATCGTGTAGAAGAGGTCGATACTTATAAATGGTGTGCATGGAAAGATGGCAAATTAATTTTTAGAGATGAACCTTTGGACGATGTATTCCGAAAGATAGGACAAGTTTACAATGCCGATATTGTGGTGATGGACAAAGATTTGGCGAAACATATGTATCGTGCGACCTTTCAGGGAGAAACGCTCGATGAGATTCTACGGTTAATGAAATTGACTGTTCCCATGAAATACATAGAAAAAACTTCCGAGAAAGCTATGCCTAATGGCGTTTATTCCAAGAGATATATCGAAGTAGTGAGATTATAGAAAATAATTATGAATAACCTTAAAAATTTTATATTATGAAGAGAAAGACGGATTAGATAGAATAGAAAGAATTATCCGCCATATAAAGAAGGGTGGAACCTTCCTCCATATCCACCCTTCATAAGTTAGCGGAAAGATAACACTTAGAGTTTATTATCCTTAAATACCAACTAAACTAACACAAATGTATGAACTTTATTTCTATTTTGAAAGGTAGGAAGCAACAATTTCTGCCTAAGAATCTTCTAATTATAAAAATTTGCTCGCTTTTGTTGGTTTGCTGTAATGTTATGGCTTTCGGTGCAGATAATCATACACGTGATCCATTAGTAAGCGTCAATATGAAAAATGCTACTCTCGAAAGCGTTTTGAATTATATAGAGGAAACAACCAGTTACTCTTTTTTGTACAATAAACAGCAAGTAGATGTCGGTCAGAGGATCGATATATCGCAGAAAGATCAACCTATCTCCGTAATTCTGGATATTTTGTTTAAAGGGAGCGATATTACGTATTCTATAAACGGAAAGCAGATAGTTCTCAGTAAAAGCCGGTCAAATGCTTCTTCAAATGTCGATAAGCGCCTGCTTACGGGTACGGTTATCGATAGTAAGGGAGAAGCCGTTATCGGAGCTAATGTGATTGTAAAAGGCGAGAAATCGGGAAAGGCGACCGATATAGAAGGAAATTTTTCCATCGAAGTCCCCGACAAAGGAGTTCTGTTGGTGTCTTATATTGGGTTTCAACCGCAGGAGGTGAGTTATGGCACGAAAAAAAATGTGACTGTGGTTTTACAGGAAAATAATACATCTCTTGACGAAGTCGTTGTCGTGGGTTTCGGTAAACAGAAAAAAGAGAGTGTGATCGGTGCTATTCAATCGGTAAAAGCCAGTGAACTTCGTGTGCCCACTACCAACCTTACTAACACGTTTGCCGGTCGTATTGCCGGCGTAATATCGGTTCAGAAAACCGGGGAGCCGGGAGCCGACGGTGCGAATTTTTGGATACGAGGAGTCAGTACATTCGCTTCGGGTTCAGCTCAGAATGCCTTGATATTAATTGATGGAACAGAATCCAGCACGTATGATTTGAATGCCTTAGCACCGGAAACAATCGAGAGTTTTTCTGTCTTGAAAGATGCTACAGCAACGGCCCTTTATGGTTCGCGTGGGGCGAATGGCGTTCTTTTGGTTACGACCAAATCGGGTCGAATGAATCAAAAACCTACGATAAATGTTCGTGTCGAAGGGCGAATGTCCATGCCTACACAGATTCCCGAACTGGCCGATGGTGTCACTTATATGAAGATGTTTAATGAAGCGATCGAAGCTCGTACTCCCGGAGCGAATCCTCAGTTTACCGACGATCAGATTCAAGGAACTATTGAGAACCGCAATCCTTACCTTTATCCCAATAACGATTGGTATGATATTATTTTTAAAGATGTCACGTTTAATCAGGCTGCGAACATAAACGTCTCCGGTGGGTCGAAAAATATGGATTATTTTGTCAGTGCGACATTTAATAACGATATGGGATTGGTACAAGAAGCAAAAGAAAATCCGTTAAAGAATAATATTCAGAATTTGCGGTATTCGTTTCAAGCCAATGTAAATACTCATATTTCGTCCACTACCAAAATGGGGGTGAAATTAAATGTTCAAATACAAGATTACAAGGGCCCTTATAATAGTATCAATACGATCTTTAATCGGGTAATGTGGGCACAGCCTACCTATTTCCCGGTGAAATTTCCTCAAATCGAGGGTACGAATTATATCGCATGGGGTAATAAATCGGGTGGCGCCCAACTCAACCGTTATCCGAATCCGTATGCCGAACTGGCTTCCGGTATAAAGGAAATGTTCCGCATTACGACGATGGCGACGTTTAATATAGACCAAGATTTGAAGTTTATTACTAAGGGATTGTCTGTTAAAGGTTTATTCTCTATGAAGCATTTCTCTTCTACGACTTTGAATCGTACTTATACTCCCTATTATTTCGAAATCGACCCGAACACGATTGTTACCGATCCTATTACGGGAAATCAATCTTGGAAGTTGAGAAATGTCAATAACGATGGAACCGATGCGTTTTCTTTTACCAAAGCCTATTCGGGTGATAGGTTATTCAATAATGTTTCGTTAGATTATCAAAGAAAGTTTGCCGATCTTCATGATATTTCAGCGCAACTGATTTATTTACAACGAGGGGTTTATAGTAGTAATCCGGCTAATTATAACTCTTCTCTCGGAGAGTTGAATCAAGGTATGGCCGGAAGATTTACGTATGACTTTGATAAACGTTATTTCTTTGAGTTTAATTTCGGATATAATGGGAGTGACAATTTCGCCAAAGGTAAGCGGTTCGGGTTCTTCCCGTCCTATGCGCTCGGTTATATTATTTCGAACGAGGGCTTTTTTGCCCCTTTGAATAAGACGATTAGTCTGCTGAAATTAAGAGGATCGTATGGAACGGTTGGAAATTCTAATTCTTCTGTTCGTTTTCCCGGATATACCAATGTCAATATGAATGGAGCCGGATATGCTTTCGGTGAGGATTTCAAAGCTACCGAGGCCGGAGCTATCATAACGACATACGGTAATGAAAATGCTACTTGGGAGGTTGCTAAAAAAGCAAATGTGGGTATAGAATTGGGTTTGTTCGATCAAAAATTCTTGTTGATTGCCGATTACTTTCATGAAAATAGGGACAAAATTTTAATGACTCGGCAAACTATTTCGCCTACGATAGGAATTGGTGATGCTAATCCGGTAGCCAATGTGGGAAAAGTGACGAATAGAGGAGTTGATATGTCTTTGGAATATAATCATGCGTTTTCCAAAGATATTGTTCTTTCGGTTAAAGGGAACTTTACTTATGCTGTAAATAAAATATTGGAGAAAGATGAGCCCCATTATCCGTTTAGTTATCAATACGAGAGAGGCGGAGCCTTGAATCGTGTCGGGCCGGCTTATATAGCGCTGGGGTTATTTAAAGATGAGGAAGATATTAAAAATAGTCCCAGTCAAGAGGCTATCATGCCTAATATAAAACCGGGGGATATAAAATATCAGGATTTGAATGAAGATGGGGTGGTTAACGAGTATGACCGTACCTATATCGGAAATCCTTATATCCCACAGATTGTATATGGTTTCGGAGCCTCTTTCCAATATAAGAATTGGGACTTCTCTGTATTCTTCCAGGGTGCGGGAAAAGTCTCTATTTATTTGGACGATATACATCCGTTCGATATCTATCATAAGAATGTTTTGAAATTTGTGGCAGATGACTATTGGTCGGCATCTAATCCCAATCCTAATGCGAAGTATCCGAGGTTGGCGCACAATGTAGATAATACGAATACATACCAGAAGTCGACGTTCTGGTTGAGAGATGGTTCTTTCCTGAGATTGAAAAATGCCGAGATAGGATATTCCTACAAATTTATGAGAGCCTATATTGCCGGTAGTAATTTATTGACATTTACGGGCTTTAAGTATTGGGATCCTGAGATCGGAGGCGGATCTAACAGTGGCAATGGATTGGTATATCCTTTACAGAGAGTTTTCAATCTGGGTGTTCAATTTAATTTCTAAAACGATTATGAAAGCAATTAAAAATATATTCTTAGTATTAGGGATACTCGTTACTGTTTCCGGTTGTGATTATCTGGATTCTGAACCTGAGAAGAAAGGAACTTTGGAAGAGGCTTTTGCCAGCGTAAATTCGGCAAGGAATTTTTTGTACGCTTGTTATTCTTTTATGCCCGAGTCGAGTGATCATAACGGGGAGCCGCAATTTAATGGAGCCAGTGATGAAGTGTGCATAACTTCTCAGTGGGCTACGACATGGCATTACTCCAAAATCGCGAATATTGGGTCTCAAACGGCAGCCGATCCCATATATAATTATTGGTCTTATTTCAAAAGTCCTACACAATCGAGTCGTTGTAAAGCGTACAATCTTTATGGCGCTATTCGTCAATGCTATACATTTTTGAATCGAGTAGAAAGTGTACCGGGAATATCCGCAGCAGAAATAATCGATTTTTCATCGCAAGCCAAATTTCTGATAGCTTATTATCATTATCTGTTGTTAAGATTGTATGGCCCGATTGTGTTGATAGACAGGGAAATTCCATTGGATGCTACCGGTGAGTTGGCCTTCCCGAAACGTCGTCCTTACGATGAGTGTGTAGAATGGATCGCCGATCGTTTAGACGAAGTGGCTCCTTTACTGCCGCCTATCCAAACTTCCGATAAATATGGAGCTCCCACGCGGGCTGCGGCAAAAGGAATAAAATCACGTATGTTATTGTATGCCGCAAGTCCTTTGTTTAATGGGAATAGTGAATATTACAGCGACTTTAAGAATAAAGATGGAGAACAATTAATTAGTTTGCAGTATGATAAGGAAAAATGGAAAAAAGCCTTAGATGCAGCCGAGGATGCTATCAATGAAGCGCATGCAGCCGGACATGATTTGTATACCCATTTGCAGGCTCCGGTTGGAATAAGCGATGCTGAAAAAGGATATTTTAATCATCGTTGGTCGTTGGTGACTATGCCGAGTGCGGGAAATACAGATATTATTTGGGCTTACACAGGGTCCCGAATGAATATTCAACAAATGATCGCGCCTCGCGGATTGTCACAAGGATCTACCACTGTTCCTTATGGGGGCTTGGCTCCTTCAATGCAAATGGTGGAAACCTATTTAACAAAGAATGGATTGCCCATTGATAAAGACCCGTCTTTCCAATATGATAGAAGATTTGGAATAACGACCGATCCTGAGACGGGAGAAAAGACCGTGAGATTGCATTTGAATCGGGAACCTCGTTTCTATGCCGATATTGCATACGACCGGGCAACCAATTTCGAATTGGACGGCAGAGATGGAATAAAAGGAGGAAAAGGTTATACGTTGTATTTGAGAATGGGCGAAATTAATCCTGAAACCAATCAGACGAACGGGAATGATCCCTTGAAAGATAATATCACTCCCAATGGTTATTTGTGGAAAAAATATTTACATCCGAATACGAGTTTCGCCAATAATCAGGTGGCAGTGAGGGCTACGGCTTTTCCGTTGGTTCGTTTGACAGAGCTCTATCTCAATTATGTGGAGGCTTATTATGAATATTATGGAAGACTTGATGGGCAGGCCCTCATTTATTTGAATGATATTCGTTCCCATGCCGGTATCCCCGATGTCGAGACTTCTTGGCAGGGAATTGCAGGGAAAGACTATCGCGAGATTATACGACAGGAAAGAACGATTGAACTCATGTATGAAGGCCATCGATTCTTCGATGCTCGTCGTTGGAAAATTGCGCATCTGACTTTCAATAAGGTTCAGAAAAGATGGAATTGTTTTCCGGCAGGATTTACGACCCAATCTCCGCAGTCAGCAGAAAATTATCTGACATTGCGAAACAGTAATGAGCCGACGAAAACTTTTAATGTGCCACAACACTATCTCTATCCGCTGGATTCCAGAGATATAAATATCAATCCGAATTTAGTCCAAAATCCGGGGTGGTAGGCGGTCGAATATACAGACACACTTTTTAGATAGATTTGGAAAGGCCCGGTCTCGATGTGTTGAGAGACCGAGAGATCGGGCCTTATAAGTAGAATTCATGCATTAAACAAATAAATATGCTCAGGAAACTAATAAGAGTTTGGATTATAGGAATAGTATTCCCGCTCTATGCCATAGCCGGGCAACCTTCGGTAAAAATTACCCACGGTCCCTATTTACAAAACTTGTCGGAGAACGAAGTGACAGTCGTGTGGACAACCGATAAGCCTTGTAAATCGTGGGTGGAATTCAGCAAAAAGGAAGCCGGTAAGAGCTTCTACTCCCAATTGCCGCGAAAAGCCTATGCCTCACAAGACGGGTTGTGTTGCGTCGACACATTGCATCGCGTAACGATTACGGGGCTTGAAAAAAACACGACCTATTTTTACCGAGTATTGTCACAAGAGGTAAAAGAGTTGCTGCCCTATCGTCCTGTTTTGGGTAACATCGTTTCTACCGATATCTGGAAAAAACCGTTGACTTTTACAACACTCGATGGCAGACAGGAAACATTGTCGATGGTTATGATAAACGATATACATGGGAAGAACGATTTGCAGAAAAAATTGTTGGAAATGGCCCCACCGCAAAATGTCGATATGGTAGTGTTTTGTGGGGATATGTGTAACTATATTAACAAGCAAAGTGATATTTTCACCGGTTTTTTAGATACATCGGTCGGCCTGTTCGCATCTAGAAAACCATTTGTATATGTAAGGGGTAATCATGAAACTCGTGGAGCATATGCCCGTAATTTCTCCCGATACCTTGCCGGTCCCGAAGGGAAGTTCTATTACGCTTTTACCTATGGCCCCATTCGGTTCATCGTGTTAGATAGCGGTGAAGATAAACCCGATACAGATGTGGAATATTCGGGTCTGGTAGACTTTGATAATTATATACTTGAACAAAAGGAGTGGTTGGCTCGTGAATTGGAAAGTCCGGAGTTTAGAGCTGCCTCTTTTCGGGTAGTCTTGTCTCATATTCCTTTTGGGAAAGGCGGTTGGTATGGCTCTGAACGACTACGCAAACAGTTGCTCCCCCTATTGGAGAGTGTCCGTATCGATTTGATGTTAAGTGGGCATAATCACGCATTCGGATTTATGGATAAGGGGAAAGTTACAGCTTTCCCTATAATAGTGAACTCCAATAACTCTGTGTTGACAATGTTTGGTTCGGAAGATCTGCTGAAAGTTCAAGTTAAGCAAATTGATGGAAAAGTATTATTAGAGAAAGAATTCAGTAAATAACGATAGGAATTATGCAAAATATACGAACAATACGATATTGTTTTATCTTGTTTTTATCCGTTTTAGTCTCTTGTAAAGGCCAAACCGATAAATTAAATGATAATTGCCCCCTTATACCCAAACCATTATCGTTAGACATGCAACCAGGCGAATTTACGTTTGGAGACAGTGTGGTAATTGAATTGAAAACAGATGATGAAGAAATAAAAAGAGCAGCAAACTTTCTTAAAACCTTTGTGGAACAGACAGGAAGTTGCAAAGCTCAGATAGGAACCGGTGAAGAAGCCCGGAACAAAATCGTTTTTACCGTTTGCGATACGATCGCTCATGATGAGGCTTATAGACTCGATGTGTCCCCTCGTACGATAACTATCGCCTCGAAGGGTGGTGCTGGTGCTTTTTATGCAGTGCAAACATTGCGTCAATTGCTTCCGGCCGAATGCGAGAAAAAAATATGTGACGAAAATGTGATACTGCAAGTGCCCTGCGTGAATATCTACGATGAACCTCGTTTCAAACATCGAGGGTTTATGCTTGATGTGGCACGTCATTATTTCCCGTTGGATTTTATCAAGAAAAACATCGATATAATGACTTTGTATAAATTGAATGTATTGCATCTGCATTTAACCGATGATCAAGGGTGGCGCATCGAGATAAAATCGCATCCGCGGCTTACTTCTGTGGGGGCTTGGCGCAAACAAAGTATTGCCGGACATAAAAATGATGTACCTCGTAAATACGATGGAAAACCTCATGGTGGATATTACACCCAAGATGAATTGCGGGAAATTGTCGAATATGCCCGCGAGAGATTTATTGAGGTTATTCCTGAAATCGAAATGCCGGGACATACTCAATCGATTCTGGCCGCATATCCTCAGTTGGCCTGTTTTCATAAAAACTACGAAGTCTCGTGCGATTGGGGCGTTCATAAAGAAGTCCTATGTACGAAGGAAGGCAGTTTTAAACTTCTGGAAGATGTGCTATCCGAAGTTTTTGAAATTTTTCCTTCGAAATATATACATATAGGAGGAGATGAATGTCCGAAAGACCGTTGGTCCGAATGTCCGGTTTGTCAACGAAATATAAAACGATTGGGATTGAAAGATGAGCATGAACTCCAAAGCTATTTTATAAAACGAATGGAGGAGTTTGTCAATGCACATGACCGGCAAATTATTGGCTGGGACGAAATTTTAGAAGGTGGCATCGCGCCTAATGCCGTTGTCATGTCTTGGAGGGGAGAAGCAGGAGGTATAAAAGCGGCAAAAATGAACCATTCTGTTATCATGACTCCTCGGGATTTTTGCTATCTCGATTATTATCAATCGGAAGACCGGGATAATGAGCCTTTGGCTATTTATGGTTACCTACCGTTAGATTCGGTTTATTCCTATAATCCTACCGAAAAATTAACATCGGAACAGGGTCGATATATTTTAGGCATTCAGGGAAATCTTTGGACGGAATACATTGCTACTCCCGAGCATGCCGAATATATGGCTTATCCGAGGGCCATAGCGTTGGCCGAAGTTGGGTGGAGTCGGCAAGAACAAAAAGATTTTACAGATTTTATCTACCGTTTGACTATTCAATCGAAGAGGCTTGATTCATTGAATGTTAATTATGCGAAACACTTTCTTTTTTCAGTAAAAAATAAAAATGATAAACTATGAAAACAAATGCTATTTTTAGTAAGAAACAGCTTTTTGGGGTCTGCTGTGCATTATTGTTGTCCCCTATGGCTGTATTTGGACAACTTATTGTTGGAAAAAGTTTGGGAGCCGATCATACGGCCGATGAACAAAAGGCTTTGGCCATAACGAAGAATGGGGATATGTATATATCGATCAATGCCAATTCTTTTCAGATAATGAAAGATGACGGAACTTTCGATGAAATTAAAAATCCCTATCAAGAGTCTACTACCCGTGCTGGTATTTTGACGAAAATATCGGCTGATGGAAAACTCCTTTGGAGCAATATGGTGTGTGTGCAGGAGTCTGCCAATAATAGTCAGGTGACATCGGTTTGTGAAGTCGGTGATTATCTCTATGTAGTCGGAGGTGTCAGAACCAATGTAAAGGGGGAACACCCGGTATCCGTGTTTGGAATTCCATTGGTCTCACAGGGGGAAATGGATTATTATATCGCTAAACTGAATGCTGCTACCGGTGAGGCTGTGTGGGCAAAGACATTCGGTGGCGTTCGTAATTGGGAGATGTTCAATTCGGTGGTTGCCGATGAGGCCGGGAACTTGTATGCCGTGGCTACTTTTGGCAATGTATCGAGTGCACCTTTGGAAATGCCTCTCAAAGACGGTTCTTCTACTTCTTTGGCCGTTACAAACAATTGGGGCGAAGATTATCTACTTGTGAAGTTCAATAAAGACGGTGAAATTTTATGGGCGACCAGTATCGGTTCTAAATTTCGTGAAAATGGAACTCCTGATGTAACCGTAGGAGAAGATGGGAATCCTGTCATTTGTGGTGTTTTCAATGCTGCGAATGGAAATCTAATGAATGAGTCGGAGGAAAAACGAGAGTTTTATATTGGAGAACAGAAATATCTGCTTTATCCCGAGCAGTCCAAAGAGTCGGCATTGGTAAAACTCAATTCGACCGATGGTTCTGTGATGTGGTCCCGTTATTTTACCGGTACTGGAAATCAAGAAGTGTTGAAGGTACAGGCCGTTTCGGGCTCGAATGCTGTGGCCGTAACGGGGAAAGCGAATAATCAGATAATCGTGGAAGGATCTGCCGGATTGTCTACCGAAACCGTCACGCATGTATCGGGAGCAGATCATTTATTTGTTATCTCTTTTGACGTTGATGGAAAGCTCCTGTGGAGCAAATCGGCTTCGGGAGATACATCGAGCGAAGGTAAAGAGATTTCGAGTGATGATTTGGGGAATATTTATGTAAGCGGATATTTCAACGGTTCGTTAAATTGGGGTGACAATATCGTTCTTCAAAAGACCGGGTCTAATGAAAAAGAGGGCTTCTTCGCTAAATTAAATGGTTCCGGTAAATGTCTGTATGCCGAAACGGTCAAAGGAACAGGTGCGGAGAGTATCAATCTTATAGCGGTAAACGGAGATAAGCTGGCTGTTGCCGGGGATAGAACGACAGATGTCACGTTGCCTTATGGCGACTCTGAAACTGGTGTCGCTCGATATACTGTCGAAGATCGTAATTATAAATGGTTTGCGGCATCCTATACGATGAAACCTTCTGTTTCGGGAATCTCGACGTTGAACGGAAAGAGATTCGTTCCTTTCTCGTATCAAATTGTTCCGGCTTTCTTCGAAATGCCGTCAGTGTTTGAATACTCTTTGGCTGGCAATTTACCCTCTGGCTGGATATTGGATCCTGCTACGGGTATTATTTCGGGAAAAGCTACCGAAGAAGCGAGCGGTTCATTCAGTGTGATGATTTCTAATGCCACAGACGGTGAAAGTGTAGAGAAAACCTATACCTATTCTATTGTACCTAAACCCTGCGATATCTTGTCTATACAACCCGAGAGTCTACCTTCACGGGCTGTGACCGGAGCTTTCTATCAACAATTCACGTTGGAAAATGGAGAGGGAAAAATTGTTTGGACTGCCGAAAATTTGCCCAAAGGTCTGTCTTTGGATCCTGATAAAGGATTATTGAACGGTATTTTACAACAAACAGGGGAACTTTCGTTCACGATTAAAGCGAGAGAAGAGAGTGGTTGTGAGACTTCCCGAAGCTATACGATTAATGCCGAAGAATTTAATTATTCTTTGGCTCCGAATCTGAAATGGATTAATCAAATTTATGGAAGTGAAGCGTTTGACCATGCCAAAGTGAATTCTATCGATAAAGATGGAAATGTTTGGGTAGCAGCAAGTTATTTTTCGGCAACTTTCTCCGATGAAGTTTCATTCCCGAACATTGGGAATACCGATGCATTGGTCGCTAAATATAATGGAATCGATGGTAGTTTCATGTGGGCTCGTACGATCGGGGGCTCTCCTGTATCCGGCAGAAATGAGCAAGGACAGGCGATTGTAACAGATGTAGTGACAGGCGATGGAGTATTTACCGGAATAATTACGCCCGATGCTCGTATAGGAACCCTAAATGAAACAGATAGCTTTCCTACAAATGGGGGACGGGATATAGGAGTTATTCGTTTTGATAAAGATGGTAACAGAATTTGGCATAAAGTATTTGGCTCGGCCAAAGATTGGGAAGCCGGAATCAATACGACTTTTGATAAGAAAGGAAATATTTATGTGATCGGTTATACCAACGATGGAGATATAGTGATACCTATGGCCGATGGCTCTTCCGAAACATTAGCGGGAACCTCGGTAGATGTGGTGATTATTAAACTGAATGGAGATGGAGAAGGCCTTTGGGCGAAGCGTTTAGGTACGGTAAATAAAGGTGAGGAAATATATGGCCTTGTGACCGATGACGCTTGCAATGTATATGTATCGGGTATGGTGAATAACGGTACAGTACCTTTTGGTAATGGTAAGGTGGTGACAGCTACCGGAATTACTTCGTTTATTGCCAAGTATGACGAGGCCGGAGTTTGCCAATGGGTAACTTCGTTGGGAAGCAATGGTTCGCTTCTCAATGGACGGGGAACATCTCTTGTTCGAGATAAAAATGGAAATTTGTATTTTGCTGCAATTTGTAAAGGGTCTTCTTCCATATCGGGAACAACGGAAACGATTGAGGCCGATACTTCGAAAACCGATGGAGCAATTATTAAATTTAATTCCGATGGACAATATGTATGGCATCGCATGTTTGCATCGGTTGCCGATGACGGAGTGACCTCTCTTGCGGTTGATGAAAGTAATAATGTCTATGCCGTGGGATATTATGAGGCAGAGTTGCCTGTATATGAGAGTATAAAATTACAGCGCAATGGAAATAATCGAACGGCCTTTATCGCCAAATATTCCGATGAAGGAGAGTATTTATATGCTTTCTCGACAGGAGCTATTATTACCGATGCCGTGAAACCGACCGGTTTGGCCATTTCGATAGATAAAACTACGAACGACATTATATTGACCGGGCCTACTTACGGAACGATATATCCCTATGGTGTTAGCGGTAGTTCCAATGCTTTTGGAGGCGGACGTTTTATGTTGGCGCGTTATAGCCAAGATGCTGCTTTGTTCGGCGTTTTTCCTCAGGGAATAAAAGGGGAGAGCTATTCGGCTCAATTAAATATTTCTGGTTTCCAAAAGCCCTTACAAGTTGCTTATAGTCTTAAAGTTGGAGATAACCTCCCCGATGGATTGTCTTTGGATACGAATACGGGAGAGATTAGTGGAGTATTGAATGAAGCTGGAATATTTAAATTTACAGTCTTGGCTACTGACGGTTTTGTCAATGCTAGTAAAGAATTCAGCATTTCTGTTACCGGAGCAGATTGTCAGATGACAGTAGAGGCGATTATTTCGGAAGATGCAGAAAATGGAAAACCTTTTTCTGCGAGAATATATGCCGATAATGCTACCGGAGCAGTAACATGGTCTATTGAAGAAGGTAGTTCTCTCCCTTATGGCTTGTCTATAAGCTCGTTGGAAGATGGTGTCGGATTAATTAGTGGAACTCCTAATGCTCCGGCGAAGGAATATTCGTTTACGATTGTCGCCGAGGACGAAGCGGGCTGTCGTGTCACTCAATTGGTATATCTCAATGTTACAGGCGAAAGCGGGGTAGAAACCCTTGTTTCCGAAGGCTTTGTCGTATATCCCAATCCGGTAACCGATGGAATGCTTAAAGTTTCTTTGAAAGACCTTGTTTCGGGAAATTATGTGATAGAAATTGCAGACCTATCAGGAAAACAAGTCTATAAAGAGGAAGTTAGGGTAGAAGAAAACATGGTAAAAAGTATTTCTGTAAATAATATGCCTTCTCAATGGTATGTAGTTACCGTTCGGGGAATGGGTGTATCTTATTCGCAGAGATTTATGGTTCAATAAAGTTTCTATGGGGCTATCCAACCAATTTGGATAGCCCCATAGTTTTGAAACAAAAGAGGAGAAATTAGCATGAAGAAGCTTATCTATTTCGTATGTCTGGCTTTTGCCGGTATTTTCTTGTTGGGTTGTGAAAAAAACGATATGCCCGAACCTGAAAAACCAAGAGAGGAAGAACCTGCCGATTCTACGGATATCGTCGATCCCGAAGAGCCCGATACTATTGTAGAGCAGAAGGACGATCCTGAAAATGGAATTATCTTGGATATGCCGGGTATTACGCTTAAAGGTTGGGTGCATTGCAATCGGGTAGGAATGCCGGGGGTTGTAGTGACCGATGGAACTAACGTCACTGTTACCGATGAGAAAGGTATATATAGAATGAAACGAAATACGACAGCTTCTCATGTGTATATATCTTCACCGAGCGGTTATACCGTATGCGTGAAAAATAGCGTACCCCAGTTTTATGCCGAAATCAATCAGCGAACAGATATTGTCCATAAAGATTTTGAGCTTGTTCGTCTTGAAAAAGATGATACGAAACATACATTTATTGCAATCGGTGATCCACAGTTATATCGTGATTTTGAGTTGAGTTATTTGAAAGAAGCTGTAAATGACCTTAACAGCTGGGTAACGCAGAGCCGTAAAGGAGAATGTGTACATTATATTGTGTTGGGAGATTTGGTGTTTGACAAACCAGAGTATCATGAATCGAGTAAAGAGATTTTTTCGATGTTGAATGCTCCTGTGTATAATGTTATCGGCAATCATGATCATGTGTTCGACAAAAGTGAACCTGCTGTGAAGTCCAATGATTTGAAGGCCGATACGGTGTATAAACGACATTACGGGCCTACTTATTATTCATATAATCGGGGTAAGATCCATTACGTAGTCCTTGATGATGTGGAATATTGGGGCGGATCGGGGCCTAAGTATGTCGATGCCGTTTCCGATGAACAAATTGCTTGGTTGCAAAAAGATTTGATGTATGTCGATAAAGATAAGGCGATTGTCCTTTGTTTGCATGCGCCTACTAAGCGCAGAACCGAGACTCGGTCTTTCGGCAACAGAGAACAGTTGTATGCTCTTCTCCGTGGATATGCCGATGTTCAGATTCTTAGCGGTCATACGCATTGGAACTCTGTTGTGACAGATGATGGTAGTGGTATGACAGAACACATTGTAGCGGCAATGTGCGGTAATTGGTGGCAACCCGAACTGATTTGTAGTGAGGGTACACCTATCGGGTATAAAATATTTGATGTGGACGGAACCTCATTTAAATGGAAGTATAAATGTGTGGGACAACCCGAACAATACCAGATGAGAGTATATCCTTTGGGAGAAAGAATCAACATATTACGCCCGAAAAATGTCGTTCTGAATGTTTGGGATTGGGATCCTTCGTGGAAAGTCGAATATTCCGAAGATAACGGACAAAACTATCGTTCGATGTTCCGTAGTCTGAATATGTATGATATTACTGCATACAATGCTTTCGGGGCGAAGGGAGATAATACTTTCCCTGTCGGGCGTACTTGGATACAAGCCTCTGAATCTGATCATATGTTTTATTGTAGGCCTTCTATTCCGTATAATCAACTTAAAATAAGGGTGACTTCCCGGTTTGGGGATATGTTTTCGACGACCGTAAATATTCAAAATCTTTGATTAAAATAAAGTATTAGTTATGAATCTGATTCTAAGAATTATTATAACAGGAGCATTGTTGCTTTTGTTTGCTTGTAAGTCTGTTTATAAAGCCGACCCGTTTCCCGAACCGGAAAGAGAATCGGGACAAACCGATGTCCTTGCATTAAGAGCTGAACCTTTGGATACGGTACGGGTTGCTTTTATAGGGGTAGGTGCTCGGGGCATGGCAGCCGTGAAACGTTTTATGAATATAGAAGGTGTGAGGGTGGTTGCGTTGTGCGATGTAGATTCTTTCAAGGTTGCCAAAGCGCAGAGGATTCTGGCTGCGAAGGGACGAGGACCGGCCGTGGAATATTATGGCCCCGATAGTTGGAAGAAGGTTTGTGAACGAAGCGATGTAGATTTGATTTATAATTGTACCCATTGGCAGTTGCATACTCCTATTGCGGTCTATGCTATGGAGCAGGGGAAACATGTCGCGGTGGAAGTTCCGGCAGCCCTTACGGTTGACGAGTGTTGGCAATTGGTGAATACTGCCGAAAAAACCCGGAAACATTGTATGATGCTGGAAAACTGTTGCTACGATTTTTTTGAGTTGGCTACTTTGAATATGGCTCAACAGGGCGTTTTCGGAGAAATTGTTCATGGAGAAGGGGCTTATATTCACGATTTAAGAGAATATAATTTTGACACTGCATCGGTATCGGGATATTGGGATATGTGGAGATTGAAATATAATACGGATCATACGGGGAATCCATATCCTACGCATGGTTTAGGCCCAATTTGTCAAATAATGAACATTCATCGGGGAGATAAAATGAATTATTTGGTGTCGATGTCGAGTGACCAGTTCGGATTGACGGAATATTCTCGGAGTCGTTTGGGGGAAGAACATGCGTTCGCTTCTAAAAAATATGATTTAGGAGATATGAACACTACTCTTATTAAGACTGAAAAAGGGAAAACGATTTTGATTCAACACGATGTGACAAGTCCTCGACCTTATGACCGGCATCATGTAATCGGCGGAACAAAGGGTTTTGCACAGAAATATCCGGTGGAAGGGATTGCCTTAGAACCGAATGCACATTGTTTCTTACCGGAAGAGAAATTGGATTCTTTCTTGAAGGCTTATGAACATCAGTTTGTGAAAGAAATTGGAAATTTAGCTCGAAAAGTAGGTGGGCATGGAGGTATGGATTTTATTATGGACTATCGCTTGATTTATTGTTTAAGGAATGGATTACCTTTGGATCAAGATGTTTATGATGCTGCCGAATGGTCTTGCTTGGTCGAATTGACTGAGTATTCAGTAAGAAATGGATCTGTTCCTGTACGTATTCCCGATTTCACACGAGGAGCATGGGAGAAATTAAAAAGTTTGGAGTTTGCAAAATAGTTATAAATTTGCAACATTGAAATATTTAACAAGATTAAGAATGGGAACGAAATTTTCGACACGCATATGGGTAAGTGTAGTCGGCATAGCATCGATTTTTTTTGGAAGTAAAGGATATGCGGATACTGTGATTTCGGTAGCCGACTTTGGGTTGAAACCCGATACGAGGGAGAATGCCGTAGCATATGTTCAAAAAGCGATAGAGGCTTGTAGGGGAAAAGAGCCGGTAACCCTTGTCTTTCCCGAAGGACGTTATGATTTTTGGCCTCAATATGCTCATGAGAAAAATTATTATGAGACCAATACCTACGATGTTTTTCCGAAGCGATTGGCAATGCTTTTCGAGGGGCTTCACAATATCACTGTCGACGGGAACGGCTCGCAGTTCGTCATGCATGATCGAATACAACCGATAACCGTTGAGAATTGCGATGGCGTTACCTTGAAAAATTTCTCTATCGATTGGGATATACCGCTTACGGCTCAGGCTCGTGTGACAAAGGTGGGTAGCGATTTTTTCGAGATCGAAATCAATGTCCTCGAATCTCCCTATATCATTGAAGACGGCAAGTTGGTGTTCGTGGGTGAAGGTTGGAAAAGTGCATTAGGCAGTATGATAGAATTTGAGTCTGATACGCATTTCGTAGTTCCCGGTACGGGTGATTTGGTGCTGGGGTGGAATTGGGGCGATTATACGGCCGTTTCACCTCGGTATGGTATTGTGCGGTTGAGTCGGAAGGGAGGATTCGAACGATACCCGGCCGAGGGTAACTGGTTGGTGTTGAGGCATAGCACGAGAGACCATGCCGGAATTTTTATCTGTGGCAGCCACGATGTGCGGTTGTCCGATGTGCAGGTGTATCATACCGCCGGCTTGGGTATCTTGGCACAATATTCTTCTGATATTGCGTTCAAAAAAGTGAGTGTAGAGCCCAATGCGGCGAAGGGACGCATATTGAGCGGTCACGACGACGGTTTCCATTTGATGGGGTGTAAAGGTAAAATTACGGTCGACAGTTGTCGTTGGGCTGGTTTGATGGACGATCCCATAAACATACATGGAACCTGTGTCCGGGTGGTGAAAGTCCTTTCTTCCGATAAGGTTGTCTGCCGGTTTATGCACGACATGAGCAAAGGTATGGAGTGGGGATTTCCGGGAGATAAAGTCGGTATGATCGAAAACAACACCATGCGCACGGTTGCTACTGCAAATATACGCTCGTTCAAGGCGATAGACGAGTATGAGTTCGAATTGGAATTGACATCGGATTTGCCGGAAGAAATCGGGGTGGGCGCTGCATTGGAGAATCTCACGTGGACTCCCGATGTCGATATTCGCAACTCGTTTTTCGGTTCTTGCCGGGCGCGGGGATTACTGGTTTCCACACCGGGAAAAGTAGTGATTGAAAACAATGTGTTCGAGTCGAGCGGGTCGGCTATATTGATTGCGGGCGATGCGAATTATTGGTACGAATCGGGTGCGGTAAAAGATGTGCTTATTAAAGGAAACGACTTCCGTTATCCCTGTATGTCTTCCATGTATCAGTTTTGTGAAGCCATCATATCTATCGAGCCGGAAATTCCCCAGCCCGATACGAAGTATCCGTTCCATAGCAATATCAGGATTGAGAATAATACGTTCAATCCGTTCGACTATCCTATTTTGTATGCAAAAAGCGTAGACGGTATTTCGTTTACAGGGAATGTGATTCAAAGGAATACAACCTACAAACCTTTCCACAAACGAAAGGCCGCCGTAACATTGGTAAAATGCCGCCATGCGAAAATCAAGGATAATAAGATTATAGGCGATGTGCTGGGTGCTCCCGGTGGGAAACTGTCTATTGTAAAAGAATAATGGATAAGACGTTGGGCGGAATGTTAATTCCGCCTTTCTTTTTTGAATAGGAATCTTGTTTTATCCCTTTCTCTCTGTTCCGGAGGTTTGGTTTTTAAAAATTTGTTTTTATATTTGTGATGTTGTAAAAAAGGGGCGAAGATATACGCTTTTATGTTAGAAAAGAGTTTGTATGATAAAACCTTAAAATTCAAATCTCATGAAATACCCGATCTCGATATTCTTGTTTATTTCCATGTTTTTTGTTTGTTCCTGTGCCGGTTTAGGAGGGTTTCCTCTGTATTCGGGAAGTTATGGTTCGCAGGCGGCTAGTCGTTTGACACCGGTCGAAAATCCGGCTACCGGATTATATGGCTATGTCAATGACTTGGGTATGTGGGTAATACGGCCTAAATTCAGATCTGCACAACGTTTCCGTAACAACGGACTGGCGCGGGTGCAAATCGGTGTGCGGTACGGAGCCATAAATATGGCTGGGAAAGTGGTGATAAATCCGGTGTTCGAGCACAGCTACGATGTGGATAACGCTATTACTTCGATGGAGAAGGGAAGATTGCGCGGAATCGATTTATGGGAGACCCGCGATTCCAAGAGTGGATTGTACGGTTATCTCGATTATTATGGGAATTGGTTCATTAAACCGCAATATTACAATGCACGAGGATTCAACGACGAGGGCTTTGCCGTTGTGGAAGTCGGGAGAAACCGCTGGGGCGCGATCGATAGAAACAACAGAATAGTCATTCAACCCAATTTTAAGGCGTCGTATGAGGCGGAAAATGCGCTTAGGCGTCTTTTGGGCTATTAATTTCAGATTAAATAAAGAATAATATTATTATTTCCATTGGCGAAATAGATATTTATTGGAAAAATAACATGTAAATAATAATATTTTTAGGCAGATGGTTTATATTTGCATATTATATTATTATATATTATATTTGCATTGCAATTAAATGCAATAAATATATTATTAACAACACTAAAACATTAACAACATGATTACAATCAAAAGTCATTTTGCATTCTCAGGAATCAATATTCCTAGTACAATCAATTGTTCAATCAACTCTTATTTCAAAG